>Ga0228536_1000294_pt1 | contig 111354 bp, 111 predicted proteins | sample SJ1Smetagenome_FD_168611 | JGI IMG/M metagenome (GOLD analysis project Ga0228536, IMG submission 168611) | Enriched culture of PCE-dechlorinating microbial communities from Ithaca, New York, USA - SJ1.S | ecosystem: Engineered > Modeled > Simulated communities (microbial... > Unclassified...
GGAAAATTTATCAAGCTTAATTGCATCTCAGTCATTGTAGGGTCTCACAGGGTACATGATTATCATAATATTAATAGCTTGTGATAGAATGTGCCCTGCCTACATCACTTATTTAGGAGATTGTGCCCATAACAGGAATACCAGGCTTATCACAGTTTTCATCCTGCTTGTATAATACCTGTCCTGAGGATCATTTAACCCACATCCCGCAGGAGGACCGCTCTAAATGCCACCATTTTTCCTGCCATCGATTTGAAATTTTAAAATCCAATGTATTAATAATATCTGAAATTTTTATTAAAGATATTTTACATTTTCATGATTTAGCAGGCTATATGTTGGCGCACTGTACATGGCATGAACACGAATAAGATGGAGCCAAAACCAGCTGAAAAAACCTGTGTGACAGTTTTCTGGCATTGATGCTCATAATATCAATTATCGAACCCAATATCAACCAAAATAAAGGATGATTTGATATTATCTTACTGCGGGATGTGGGATTTAAGTTTGTGGTTGGTTCCGGATCGCGGTTCACCCCAGATGCAAAAGGATACAGAGAATTTGCGATTCAAGTTCACCCATGCCAAATATCGAGAAGCCATTAAAAGAAGATGAGCCTTCGGGGCTGGATCGATAAGGCCCCGAGATAATTCAAGGCCTCAGGGAATAAATCCTTGACCGTCCCTTCTTATTCACATTGATCTTGCCCTCTCTGCCCAGCCAGCCCAGTGCGCCATGGACATCATCTATCCGCAGAGCGGCAGACTTGGCCAATTCCCTGGCCGGCATCGGGCCCTTTAGGCTGAGCAGGTCCCAAATTATGCCGGCATTGATACCGAATACCAGATCCACAGACTCCTCCGTCATCCCCCCTCCCTTCCCAGTCTCTCTCTTTGATTTGACCGCTGCCACTCCTGCTTCAGTCATTCTTTTCTTCTTCCTGGACCTCGGTTTCTTCTCAGTTTCATTGACCATTTTTTATATCCTCCAATATGTATCCTTTTTTAAATACGACTTCATTGAATTTAAAGTTTTTCTGAGCTAAAATTGCAGATTTGGTCATAGTCACTGGTTCAAGGTGCGGGATGCAGGCCCAATGTGCTATATGTGAAATGTATATACCGATCCCGGCCCAAAAGCGATAAATACCGAGGACTATGACTTAATTGTTCGTAATGGTTCTGCATAAAGGAAGCAAGAGATCCACGTCTGGCGATTTCTTGAGGGGCTATTGTCATTCTTCTGCCTGGCTATGCTCTCATGGCAAAACGCCTTTGACACCAAAATCCCAAAGGAGAAACTGCTGCCGATTCCAGCACTGCAGAAGTTGCTGCAGATCTATCATCGCAAGAAGACGGGAATCTCTAAATATTCAAATAAAGAATAAAGGAGGACGAATTCGGAGGTTTAAATCATGCTTGATCGATTCACAAATTTCCTCACAATATTGATTACCTCTCTTTTGGCCATCTCTCTTTTCTGTGCCTTTGCCCTGGCAGAGGAAGAGGATGACAATGGTCCTGAGCATTCTCTAGGCTCGGGTGATTCTGATTGGTGGACGACATACCCGGACAAAAACATCGACTCTGGCTCTGCCGTAAATCACCCGGATTGGGTTATTGAGGCTCTGGAGGACAGACCTCTGCTGATCCTGATCCACCAGAACAACTGCCTGCCCTGCGTGACCCATGTCCCCAGGATAAATGATGCTATAAAAATCCACAACGACGATATCCGGTTCTACAGCATTCTGGCTGAGGGAGACGGAATCCTGAAGGCGATGGAGGTTCTGGATATCTACAGTCCCACAGGCAAGAAGCAGTATGTTCCCACCACCATCTTCCTCACTCTGATCGAGAACGAGGACGGCGAGGTTGAGGTTGGCTGGCATAGCGAGATTGATATCATGAGCACGGACGATATCAACAGCTATGCAGACGATTCCATTTACTATCACCAGCAGAATGCGGCTGACTGGGAGCAGTGATCGGCCTAATGGCAGTGAAAGATGGCGTGGGTGGTCTGAGCAAGCCGGGCTCTAATCCCCCTCACGCTCTCATTTTGCCAGTTTCTATTATATCTTTATTCGCGCTATTATTCATATCCCTATCCATCAGTCCCGCGCTAGCAGATGAAGCGCAGGCGCCGGACTTTTTCGCAACCAGCTGGGATCAAAGGAGCTTCAATCTATCCGATTTCATGGGCTCCCCGGTGGTCCTGCATATAACAAATATCGAGAACCCCCTATGCATTGAATGCGAAAAGTCCCTCTCGGGGCAAGTAGAGGAGCTTGCAGCCCTCAAGGCCCTAGACACCAATGTCCAGATAGTAACCCTGAACCTGAGGAAGAACCCCTATTCCATTGACGGCCGGGAGCTGGCCCAAACCTGGTGGGAGGTCAATATAACCTGGCCCTGGATCGAGGATCTGGACCCATATCCCATAGGGAGCAAATACCTGGACTATTGGACGGTGAGAGGCGGCTCTTCCAATCCCACCATTGTTCTGATCGACAAAGAGGGCAGAATCGGCCCGGTCTACCACGTCTACCGGGTGGGCGAAGGGATAGAAGATGGGGTGCAGAAGGCCCTGAGCCTTCTGGATGACATCCAGGAGCTCAATGGGACAGCTCTTATGGTGGAGGGGGAAGCCTCCCCTCCTGCAGAGGTGGAGGCCCGCCCAGAGGGGGCAACAAGCATGATCTCCTCCCTCTGGACCAGAATGGAGAATGAGGTCTCAAGGAAGGATGTCACCGCCTTTGGCATGTTCCTTCTGGGCATCTTCACCTCCCTTGCCCCCTGCTCCATCGCCCTGATGATTGCTGTGTTCTCTTATGTGATGACCGTTCGCAGGAAGGACGAATACCTGCGAGCCAGCGCCTCCACCTCAAGAGAGGGATTCATGATCGGCGTCGCCTTCACCCTCGGCATGGCGGTTGTCTTCTTTGTGCTCGGCCTGTTCATATCCCAGATAGGGGTCTTCTTCCGGGATTCAAAGCTCTTTGACCTTCTAGCCGGGGTAATCATGGTCCTGCTTGGAATCAGCAGCTTCAAGCCTCTGGGGGAGATCATCGAGCCGGTCATGGATCGCATCCGCCTGCATCGTGCTGCCATGGATGGGCTCGATGAGCCGTCCGAGAGCTCGGGCTTAAATGGGCCTATGGAGGAGAAGAAGAGCCTGCTCCAAAAGGCTGTGGAGTTCTCGCTAAAGCTCTTCCGCTATTCTGCGTTCATCGGCGCCTTCACCCTGGGGATCTTCTTCGCCCTGGGTTGGGCTCCCTGTGCCCTCTCCATGGTGATGCCGGTCCTGATCTGGCTGGCAAGCCAGGACGTTGCCCCCCTGGTCGGCGGGACGATGCTCTTCTTCTTCGGCATCGGCCATGGAGTGCCCATCATCCCCATCACCACCTTCTCCCGAATGGTGGGCGGCAGGATCGGGGAGAAGTATGTATCGGTGGGAGAGTGGACCAGCAAGATCTTCGGGCTGCTGGTGATCCTGGTGGGCCTGGTCTATGCCGTCAGGTATTTTGGATACCTGTTATGGTAGGGTACAATACGGCGCAGCAATTGCAGTGTGAGGATATCGAGAGGAAGGTGAGATTACATTTCGACCATGCTGGAAAGCCTCCAGGAGATTGCGAGGGATCGAGTCTCCTCCTCGCTGGCAGAGAGGTGCTGCTACTCTTCCGACGCCTCTCAGATTTCTGGATACCCAGATTTCGTCGTCCGACCAGCGAATACGGGAGAGGTCTCCAGAATTATGATGCTGTGCAATGAGAGGGATGTGCCGGTGGTCGCCCGGGGAGCGGGAAGCGGACTTGCCGGCGGGGCGTCTCCGGTCTCCGGCGGCGTAGTTTTAGATATGTCCGGAATGAACCGCATTCTGGAGATGGACCTGGAGAACCTGCAGGTCATCGTTGAGCCGGGAGTGGTGGCAGAGAAGCTCAATTGGGCTCTTGAGCCTCATGGATTCTTCTTTCCCCCAGATCCGGGCAGCAGCAGCTTTTGCACCATCGGGGGCATGATATCCTACAACAGCAGCGGCATGCGCTCGGTTAAATACGGCACCACCAGAAGCTATGTGCTGGATTTAGAGGTTGTTCTGGCGGATGGTAGGGTGATTCATACCGGCTCCCGGAACCTCAAATCCGCAGCCGGATACGACCTCACCCGTCTGTTCGTTGGCGCAGAGGGGACCCTGGGCATCATCACCCGAGCGGGACTGAAGGTTGCCCCTCTGCCCAAAGAGAGAAGGCTGGTATTCGCCAGCTTCGAGAGCGCAGAGGCTGCTGGCCAGGCGGTGATAGCGGTATTCTCCCAGGGGATAACCCCATCCGCCTGCGAGATACTTGACCGGACCACTCTGAAGGTCCTGAAGCTCGTCGATCCCGAGCTTGTCCTGCCGGATGACGGGGACGTGATACTATTCGAGGTGGACGGCTCAAGAGATTCGACCGCAGAGGCAGCAGAGCAGATCGAAAAGGTCTGCCGGCCGATGGCAATGACGATAAGGCAAGCTTCCGGCCGGCAGATGGTGCCCATCTGGGCGGCGAGGAGGCTGGTGGGAGCGGCCATTTCGCGTCTGGACCCGAAGAAGACCAGGATCTATATGGGCGAGGATGTGGGGGTTCCCATAAAGCAGATTCCGGCGCTGATTAAGAGAGTGCAGCAGATCACTGCAAGCGTGGGCATTCCTGCCATGAAGTACGGCCATATAGGAGACGGAAATCTGCATGTCGCATTGTTCATCGATGTCAATGATCCGGATCAGTGGGATCGGCTCAGGACGGCAGCGGACAGAATCCATCGAGCTGCTCTGAGCCTGGGGGGGACGGTCAGCTCCGAGCATGGGATAGGCCTTGCCCGGGCGGAGTATATGGCAGAGCAGGTGGGCGAGGAGACGATGAATGTGATGCGGGCGGTCAAGAAGGCCCTTGACCCCAGGGGGATACTCAATCCAGGAAAGATAGGGCTGTGACTGATATCACATTGACGACAGACTGGACCATGAAGCGATCCAGGAGGAGATGGATTTCGCCTCCTGCAACAACAACAATAACGCCAGGTATACGGCTGAGGTTTTATTCCGTAACTACCATGTATTTGAATATTCAGCTACGAATATTAACCGCAGAGACGCAGAGTTCGCAGAGACGTGGAAATTTACCTAATTAATGGCATATTTCTGAGCAAATAGTCGTCTCCGTTCGTTCGTCCTCCGTGCGCTCTGCGCCTCTGCGGTTTTATTCCGCATTCCGTAAACCACAGGGTTAATTATCCCGCTACCCACTCGATACAGCGAAGAGCCAAAAGATTGAATGCGGCCCCAAAAGATTCAAACTATTGATTAACCATTAAGTGAAGCTTCGCTCATGAATCGTGGATTTCAGCATTCCACAGAATCATCTTTGCTCTTTGAGCTTTTCTTTGGATCCGCCTCTCTGAGCAGCTCAGCTACATCTTCCATTGAATCTTTCTCTCGCAGAGCTGCCAGCACCGGAGGCGATTCCTGGAACAGCTCCAGAGCGTTGAAGAACCTGTCCAGCACATCTCCGCTGTAAGTGGGGACCAGGAAGACATGGGTATGAGGTATCCTCCTGCCCCGAGCATACATGCAGACAAAGTCCGGCTCCAGGGCAATCATCATCTTTTCCGCCACCACCTTTGCTGCTCTGAAGAGGCTGGCATTCTCATCATCTGAGAGTTCATGCCACCAGGGCACATGTCTCTTAGGTATCACCAGACAATGGCCTTTAGAAAAGGGGTTGACGTCCAGAATTGCCAGCGATAGTTCATCCTCATAAATCCTGTAGCATGGCAGATCTCCCGCCAGGATCTGGCAGAAGATGCAGCCTTTCTCTTTCCCGGTGCCCTCAGTCATAAAGCCTCCATTATGCTAATGACGGCATTATTGATGATCAATCCTTTGCCATACAAAATATCCCGTCAATCTGATTCGATGGAGATCTTTTTATGTCGGATGAACAGGATGCGATAGAACGAAATGCAGACCATGAACCAGGGTGAAAGAGCCTTCAATCTGTGCGTTCGCTGCGGGACCTGCCGCACCGTCTGTCCGGTCTTCGAGGAGGCCGGCTGGGAGTCGGCCAACACCAGAGGGCGGATGATGATAATCAAGGAGCTTTGCTCTGGCCGGCTGGAGGCAGATCAGGGGGTGAAAGACAGTCTTAACACCTGCACCACTTGCGGCTTATGCACTGAGAACTGTCCGGCAGGCATCTCTCCTCCGGATATCATAGAGAGAGCGAGGGGGATGCTTGTAGCCCTAGGATTAACCACCTCAGAGCTGGAGGATCTTGACCGGAAGATCCTGAACAGCGGCAACACCTTTGGCGAAAAAACCGACAGGCTCTGCTGGCTCCCTGATCGGAGCCTGATCCGGGAAAAGGCGGATTATGTCTACTTTGTGGGCTGCATGAACTCCTATCGCTACCATGAGACAGCAAGACGCACGTTCTCCATCCTCAGCCAGTTTGGAGCCACTCTGCTGCCAAGAGAGCAGTGCTGCGGCTCGCCCCTCCTGCGTACCGGCTTTGATGCCCGGAAGGTTATTGATGAGAACTCCAGACAGATCAAGAGGATAGGGGCCAGGACGGTGATCACCGGCTGTGCAGGCTGCTATACTACCCTGAAAAACAGCTATGGGAACCAGTTTCAGGTTTTGAGCGTGCCCGAGTTTCTTGCTAGTCACATCTCGGAAATCGATCTGAAGCCTCTGGATATCACTGTGACCTATCACGATCCCTGCCACCTGGGACGGCACAACCGGATCTACGAGCAGCCGCGCCAGGTCATAAGGGCCATCTGCCGCCTGGTAGAGATGAAAGCAAGCCGGAATGCTGCCCGATGCTGCGGTGGAGGGGGTGGGGTGCGAGCGGGATATAAAGATCTATCTCTGCAGATGGCCAGGAGGAGGCTGGAGGATGTGCCGGATGATGTGGATTATATTGTCACCTCCTGCCCGCTGTGCATCAGGAATCTAAGGGATGGGGGAGGAGGAGAGAAGGTGATCGACCTGGTGGACCTGGTGGGAATGGCTATGGAATGAAGGGGGATGAGCTGTCCATCGAGGAGGTGCTTCTCTTTCTGTAGAATATCTCAGATTTTTCCCCTTTCCATTCCACTCGATATCCCTCGTAGCCCCTCTGGATGAGCTCCCTCTGGCACTCGATATTCAAGCAAGTGATTGCGGTTTCATCTCCGGTGGCAGCCATACCTGTACCGGTCATCGGCCAGTTTACATTCTTATAGAGGATGTATCTCCACCAGCCGGCAAACTTGGGATTCAGTGCCCTGACCCTGAACCCGCAGGAGAGGAGGTTATTCAGGCTGACCGGATTTTTCGGGGATACGGTGCAGCAGATGTGCTCATACCCAGAGCTTTCCAGCACCTGCAGGTGGGCTGCGGCCAATTCCCGCTGCAGGCCGCATCCCCTGAAATGAGGGTGGACGGCGATGGCCTGGAGGTGGGCGAGTTTTTTCAGATCCTCTTCAGCCAGGTTCAAATCCCGGCCCAGGTTATCTTTCTCCATCCCTGGATAGCGAATTATGCTATAGGCGGCAAGCTTTTCCTCTGCCAGGACCCCCAGGACGGAAAGTTCCGTCTGGAATATCCGGCTGAGGTACTCCTCATCGTGAGGCATGAAGATTTCAATCTCGTGCAGGGTGCTGACTACCAGAGACTGCAGGGCGGCCAGGTCTGAGAGTGAGCACTCAGCAAGAAACCTCATCTCCAGGCATTTGCCCCGTCTTACGAAGCTGCGGGGATAGGAATCTGCCATATCTCTTTGGCCGGTCAAATGCTCTCGAACCATCTTCTTTATTTCTTCCTGGATTCAAAATATCTCTCGTACTCCTTTATGAGGGCCTCTTCATAAAGATCCTCGATATCCTCGGGAATGAAATTCTGCCTTCTTACCTCCCTGATCATTTCACGGCCCTCAATCTCCTCTGCCGTCATTCCCTTCTCGAAGTAATCATGAAATAATTCGTCCAATCCTTTCACTTCCATAGAGCACTTTCCGACCTTGACCTGGCAAAATCCCACGGTCCACTCGTAGTAGCAATCCTTCTTGCCGTTCTTCCTTGCCAAAACCCCATCCATTGATATTTTAATCACATCCGAATTCCTTAGAAAGAATAAATCCGACTGCCCTCTGCGACCATCTCCTCCACCAGCAGCTGGTAGAAGTCCTCAGGCACCCTCACCCCTTCTCCCGCCTGCACACCTCTCGCATCCAGGTCCTCTTTGCAGGCCATAACCTTTCCAGGCCATTTTTCCATGAGGGCTTCATCCAGAAGATTGTAGACACCGTCTCCCGCCAGATAGAGAACTGGATCATCGCCGTGCTCCATCAGGCGCAGGCACAGCTCTGCCCGTTCACTCTGGGGCGGCTTGGTCAAAAGGAAGATATCTCTATTTGCCATAATTCAACCTTTATAGTGCAATCAGACCGTCGGCAGCAAGGGCCTGCTTCATAAAATCCTCCTCATCCACAAGCTCCACCCTCTCCACCAGCCCGCGGCTCAAGAGGCCCCTCTCCGTCAGGGAGGGCTCATGTGCCATGACCCGCAGCTCGGGGTAGGCATAGAGGATATCGGAGAGGTTTGGCACATCAAGAAGGCTGGTGTCCTGGCCGGCAAGGGCAAGATATACCCCATCGGCGTACAGGCCCAGATTTACATCCATCTTGATGCTCACCGCTGCCGCATTGAGAACGCCATAAGCCTTTTCGCTTCCGTAGGGAGCGCTGTCGAGAAGATAGAAGATCGATCGCATGAATAGCTAACCTCACGACTTATGATCTCATGAAGATCGATCTCACAGTGCAATCACCCGGTCGCTCTTCTCCAGCATCTCTGCCAGGTCATAGAGGCTAGTGATCTTTATCCCCTGCAGGTAATCCGGGCATGTTCCGTCTTCCTCTGCCCGATAGCCTCTGGCAGCAGCGCATCTAGCGCAGGCCCTGACCACAGCTCCTCTATCCGCCAGTTCCTGGAAGAGCTTGCCAGTAATTTTAAAATTTGAGGGATTCTGGCCGCTCTTTGGAATATGGACTGCATCCAGGTAGAGGAATATGTTCACCTGGAACACATTTAGCGCCCGGGAGGCGATCTTAAAGGCCATATCTGCATACTGGGAGATATAAGGCCCGTCTGTGAGTATGATGGTCAGGGTCTTCAACTGCTCACCTGCATGGCATCTTCAAAGGTACTCCAGCAGAGTCCTGATGTGCTCGAGATTGGTGGCATACCTGGGCTCGAGGAGCGGCGTGCATTTATCAATCTCGGTCTCCCTGCCCACCAGCTTGATGGCAAAGGCATAGCAGCTCTGCTCGCCGCAGATCTGGCAGTCGGTGCGGGGAAGGTACTGGTAGATCTCAGCATGGTCCACTTTGACCTTCTCCCGCGGAACTGGAGTGACTCCCTTAGCAATAGCCTCATTGATGGTCTTTTTCAGGTCCTCCAAAACCTCCCTGGCCTCTGCCTCGCTCTTGATCATGGTCATGGTCACGCTGCCGGTGGAATAGATGGTGATCAGAATGTTGCCCCTCTGAATAATCAGAGCGCCGATCCGATCGGAGTACCTGGCCCGGGGGAAGAGGGGCTCCAACAGTTTTAGCGCTCCTTCCAGCGGTGGCTCGAAGCGGGCGATTATCCTGAACTTGCTGCTGTCGGCGATGCAGGGCAGGAGCTGGCGAAGCTCGACGACCTGCAGGGGTCTGGTGCCAGCCAGGTCTTTTTTCGTTTCTGCCGGCTTGTCGGATTTGGTCTCCATGAAGTTCTTTCCGAAATCCGTGATGAGGACCCTGTCACCTCTCGTGTCAGCCAGGCCGGCTTGCTTGAGCATTTGCAGGTGGTAGTCGAGCATGGTACCTCCCACTGCTTGCTCAATCTCTTCTTTTGTCCTCTCCTTTTCCACCAGCATGGCCATGATCTTCCTTCTCGTAGCATTGGCCATGGCATTGCTCACGAGCTTTACCTCAGCAGGCGATCCAGTCATTTTTCATCACATCTTCATATCGCATCCATATGTCGCATCTTTAGTCTTCGGACTTCAAAGGGCTTTCACAGAATATCTTCTCCGGGGCGGAAGGATAGTACCTGTCCCTCAGCTTCAAGGCCACGTTCACCAGGGCGATCAGGACCGGCACCTCGATCAAGGGGCCGATAACCGCAGCGAAAGCCTCCTGGGAGGCGATGCCAAAGACGCCCACAGCAACGGCGATGGCCAGCTCGAAGTTGTTGCTGGCCGCAGTAAATGAGAGTGCTGCAGTGTTCTCGTAGCTCACGCCCAGCTTGTAGGACATAAAGAAGCTAACCGAGAACATCAGCAGGAAGTAGATGGCTAAAGGTATGGCCACCCGCACCACATCCAGGGGGAGCTGCACGATGTAGTCCCCCTTAAGAGAGAACATGACGACTATGGTGAAGAGCAGGGCGACTAGGGTTAAAGGCGATATCCTGGGCAGGAAATCCCTCTCATACCAGCTCTTTCCCCGCGCCTGGATAAGGCTGAACCTGGTGACTATCCCTGCCAAGAAGGGAATTCCCAGGTATATGAATACGCTTTCAGCGATCTGGGATATGGTAACATCAACTGCCGTGCCCGCTGCAATTCCCAAAGCTGCCGGCAGGACGGTGATGAAGATGTATGCATAGATGGAGTAGAAGAACACCTGAAAGATGGAGTTTAGTCCCACCAGGGCGGCGCAGTACTCGGTGCAGCCGCAGGCCAGCTCGTTCCAGACGATGACCATGGCGATGCAGCGGGCAAGGCCGATGAGGATTATGCCATACATGAGATGAGGCGAGTCCCGCAGGAAGATCACTGCCAGGGCGAACATCAGAATGGGGCCCACGATCCAGTTCTGAACCAGGGAGAGGCCCAGAACCTTTCGATCTGTAAAGACCTGTCCCAGCTCCTCGTACTTGACCTTGGCCAGTGGCGGATACATCATCAGTATCAGGCCGATGGCGATGGGAATTGAGGTCGTGCCGATCTGCAGGCTGAGGATGAAACGGGTTATCCCGGGAGCATAATAGCCAAGGGCGATTCCCAGGATCATGGCCACGAATATCCAGATGGTAAGGTAGCGAGAGAGAAAATCCAGCCCCTTGCTCATCCCATTTGACCCACTTGATCCACTTGACATATCGCTCCACCATCCCCCTTAAAAATGCAATTATGTCCTGCCGAGCTTTACGTACTTAGAATCAGAATCATCTCCCTTGCCCTCATGCGACTGCCAGTCTCCCCAGGAGTAGACGGCAGCCTCGTAATCCATGAGCTGCAGAGAATATGCCACCAGAGCAGATTGGCTGTAGTCATCGGAATAGACCACAATAGGCATATCCTTATCCAGCCGGCTGAAGACGGTTCCTAGATCGCCACCGTTCTTGATTTTATCTCCTTTTATCACATTGGCCGGGTCCAGGGCTGTGGAGCCGGGTATGCGGCCTTTTCCAAAGTCCACAAAAGGCCGGACGTCCACGATCCGAGCCTGGCCGGACTTAACATAATCGTATTCTGCTATCACGCCAGGCCTTACGGAGGGATTATATTCAGCAGCTGGAATTACCGTCTTCTGGGCCTCAACCGGCAGGCCTGCAGCCTTCCAGTCATCCAGGCTTCCCTCCAATAGCCTCACATCATCCTGTCCCAGATGTCTCAGGACCAGGAATGCCAACTGCGCCTCGCCAGAGCGTTCTGCACTTCCATATACAACCACGGAGTCCTCTTTCGAGAGGCCTGCCTCACCCAGGAGCCTGGACAGCTCTTCATCGCCCTTGAGATTGCCATTGCTGTCCAGAAAGTCCTTGCTGGGGATGTGAATAGCGTTCTTGATATGAGATGCAGCATAGCCATCTCCGTTAGATGTATCTATTATCACATCAGAGCTGGAGACGCTCTTCATGGGCTTCATGATAATGCCATTGGGGTATGATGCCAGCCTATCGGGCGGATTTTGAGGGCTGCTGGTACTGCAGCGCTTTCTTGCGATCCTTCTGCCTGTGCGGACTGGATGGGCTGACTGGGCATGCCTGTGCCAGCATCGGAGTTTAGAAATCCGCTGGGATCCCAGGTGCCTTCACTGCAGCAGCCGGCATTGGCCAGGGGAGCTAGTGTTAACAAAGAAATCATGAGAATTGCTGGAATAGTAAAATCATTTTTTGTCATTGGAGTTGCCTCTTCGGTCTTTAGATTCAATCAATATGTTTACCAGATTGAGCATCTCAATCACTGCCCCTTCTGAGAGCCTGTATCTGGACCATCTTCCGTCTTTGCGCTCTTTGATCAGACCGGCATTCTTGAGGATGGAGAGATGATGAGAAGTGCTGGATTGGGGTCGGTCAACGCCGATCATGATCTCGCAGGCGCATAGCTCCCCCTCCCGCAGAAGAGAGAGAATCTTGAGGCGGCAGGGATCGGCCATGGCCTGAAAGATCTCAGATTCGGTCTTGAGCTCCTCTTCATCCAGATCTATGGTCAGGGAGCGCAGCCTGTTCACCTTGCACTCTGCCTTATCGCGATCGCCGATGAGCCTGGTCATCCTATCGACGGCCTCTTTGGATATGCATGACATGAGTCTCCTCTCACCTCAGCAGCATGTGCAGCTTTTTTGAGCAAGGAGATTGTCTCTCTCTTTCTGCAAGCAATCGCCGCAGATCCTGATTCTTCCCCTTTCTTTATGTGTAACCAGGAAAAAGGATTTCCCGCTTCTATTGCATATTTCGCATTCCATAGTGACCTCAAATAAGCAATACAACACCATATCCAGCAATCTCGATATATAAGAGTTTCCAGTCAGGCGATGAAGAGCATGTACGACATCTGACGATAAGTATATATAATGAAATTGATATATGTATTCCTGCTGTCTGCAAATCTTATTTAACAACCATTGATTCATAATTCATTTTAAATATAATACTATGCATGATCTCAAAGCAAATGTTTTCCTCAGGTATGCCTATATAGATCGAATTGACGAAAGTCTTATATCCAATAATGTCGATGTGCTGAGATTAGCTCCTCATACCAACAGCAAGATGTCGATGTGATAGTTGGATCGGCATGGGAATGAGTGGGGAAAAGGAGAGTGTACCATGGATATTGTATCGAGAAAATATGGCATTGCCTCATTAATTGCATTAATTCTTATCGCTTTTGGCTTCAATGCAGCGGGAGCTGAATACTCCTTAGGATCGGAAAGCGATGACTGGTGGACAGAATATCCCGATCAGTCTACGGGTGCAGGCGGCGATGTCAGCCATCCTGATTGGGTATTGGACGCTCTGGAGAGCAAGCCTGTGCTGATCTATGTGCATAAAGAATGTGATTATTGTGTACCACAGACCGAGGCCGTGCAGAAGATAATCGACGAATTCAGCGGAGAGATCACGATCTTCGAGTTGGGTGCCGATGGCAGTGATGTCAGGTCTGGTGAAGCCCTGCAGGCCTATGATCCCAATGGCGGCCTCGACATGTTCGTTCCTCTGACCGTCATATTGACCCTGGCTCCCGATTCTGAAGGCGAGGTCGTGGCAGTCTGGCACAGCTCGGATGAAATAACGGGCGAAGAGTGGATCAGGAACTATGTGGAGGACGCCATAAGCCTATATGATGAGAACTACGCAGACTGGGATAATTAAAGCCGGATTTCAGATAAAGGGATCGTTGTCATGTCCACGAAATGCAAGAAATCCCTGATATCGGGACCCGTCACACTTTTTGCGGTTATAATTTCCATTATCTTTTCCATCTTCTCCATCTTCTCCATATGCTCATCACCTGCTATATCCCAGGTAGCTATGGCCCCTGATTTTCAGGCAGTAGATCTTGATGGGAAAAATGTCTCCCTCTCTGGCTATCGAGGAGAGGCAGTCCTTCTCCATATCACAAACATAGAAAATCCCCTCTGCAGGGAGTGCGAGAATGCTCTTGATGCCCAGACCAACCAGCTCTCTCAGCTTGCCGAAATGGATCCCGGCGTGAACATCATAACCCTCAATGTGCGGAAGAATTCCTACTCATTGGATGGGCGAGAACTAGCAGAAGGATGGTGGAATGCCAATATCACCGGGCCCTGGATTGAGGACTTTGACCCGTATCCCCTCACCGGCAAGTACATCGACTACTCAACTTTAGAGGGAGGATTTGCCAATCCCACCCTGATCTTGATCGATAAAGAGGGAAATGTGGCAGGTCTCTACCACGTCTATCAACTGGGCAAGGGGGAGATAGACGGTATCCAGAGTGCTGAGTCGTTGAAAAGCGACCTGGAGAGAATAGAGGCAGGCGAAGCCTCCGGATTTGAGGGAATCGCCTCCCGCCAGGGCATAAACTATCTGGGCATGTTCGCCCTGGGAATTGTCACCTCCCTCTCCCCCTGCTCCATAGCGCTTCTCTTAGCCATGTTCTCTTATGTTATGACCGCCCGCAGGAAGGAGGTGTATCTAAGAAAGACCGTCTCGGCATCAAAAGAGGGTTTTATGATCGGCATAGCCTTCACCCTGGGCATGGCTGCGGTATTTTTCATCGTGGGCTTTTTCCTCTCAGATATTGGCGTTTTCATCCGCCAGGCTCGCTTCTTTGACCTGGCTGCGGGTCTATTGATGATCATCCTGGGGATAAACATCATCAAGCCGATTGGGGAGATCATCGAGCCGGTCCGCTCACGTCTGTCTTTTGGCAGAGGCAACTCCGATGCGATTGTTGGGGAGACGATAGCGGAGAAGAAGGGGATCATGGAGAGGCTGGTCTCAGTCTCCATGAACCTCTTCCGTTACTCGGCATTCATCGGTGCCTTCACTCTAGGGATCTTCTTCGCCCTGGGCTGGGCGCCGTGTGCCGTGTCCCTGGTCTTTCCGGTGCTCATCTGGCTCATCTCCCAGGACGTGACGCCTTTGGGCGGAGCCCTGATGCTCTTTGTCTTCGGGGTAGGCCACGGGGTGCCGGTGATACCCATCGCCACCTTCTCGAAAGCTGTGGGCGGGCAGATCGGAGAGAAGTACATCGCCGCTGGAAAGCACGTCACAAGGATATTCGGTCTGGCGGTCATCGTCATCGGTTTGATCTATGCGGTGAGGTATCTGGGATTCAAGATGTGGTAATGCGGAAATGAACGTGCCCACGGTGAGGAGGCCACCTCCCGCTGGGCTTTTGCATTATCGAAAAGCGGTTTATCACGTTGGACAGCAGAGACGGAATTTTGTTATCTGCCCAAGAGGATAGACAGCGGATCTTCCATCGATCACCGTCCATCTGTCTCAGAGGTGAACTGAAGAAAATATCATAATTAGTTTGATCCCTAATCATTATCGCCTTCTGGGCAGGAGATTTTAATGTATTCGGCTCATGCAGAATTTCGGCAAAAAACTCGCATTCTGCGCCAAAAAGCATTAAAGCGATAAACGAAGAACTGTCCTTGGCATAGGCCGGGATGATTCTCATGATCAATGTATCAATCGATCGAGAGGGCTGCATAAGCTGCGGCCAGTGCTGGGGAGACTGCCCCGATCTCTTCGATGAGAGTGAACAGGATGGCAAAAGTCAAATCGCCAAGAAGTACCGCATCGCCGGGAAGCTGGATGAAGGAGTCGCTTTTGAGGATCAAGAGGAATGCGCAAAGAAGGCGGCAGAGGAGTGTCCCTCTCAGGTGATAGGCGTGAGCCCTCCGGCCATGGGCTTCGATCCGATCTGACCCAATTTTTTTATCATTCCCATTCAGCCTTACAAAATGCTGATTTACCATGACTGCATCTGGATATCAGATGAAATCAGACTCTGCATCCAGTTCGGCAGAAGGGAAGAGGAAGGTCCTGTTTCTTTGCACTCACAACTCCGCCCGCTCCCAGATGGCTGAGGGGCTCCTGCGGGCCACGTATGGCGATCGATATGAGGCCTATAGCGCCGGGGTTGAGGCAACAGCAGTCGACTCCCGCGCTGTGCTGGCCATGAGTGAGATCGGCATCGATATCTCCGGCCAGCGCTCCAAATCCTCCCAAGAATTCCTGGATACGGTCTTTGACCTGGCGGTCACTGTCTGCGACCGGGCCAGACAGGCCTGCCCCATCTGCAGCACAGATATCGAGCTTCCCGCCCGAACTCCTCGTGCGAGAAAGGTTATCCACAGAAGCTTCCTGGATCCGGCGGCGACAAAAGGATCGAAGGAAGAGGAGATGCAGGCATTCAGAAGAGTGAGAGATGAGATGAAGGATTGGATCTCTCAGACCTTTGAGGGATGACGTCAGGACTCTTATTCGTTATAATGCCAGCCAGTTAGCCAGATATCCGACCGCAACCGCTATTGCGATTATGGTGAGCACAAAGGCTGCCAGCATCTTCCTTTTGAATATGGCGGAAAGAAGGGTCAGCTCAGGGATGCTCGCGCCCGCTCCGCCGATGACCAGGGCCAGCACCGCTCCCGTGCTCATCCCTTTCTCTATGAGGGCCAGGCCGATGGGGATCATGGTCTCCGCCCGGATGTAGATGGGGACGCCTATGATTGCCGCCACGGGAACAGCAAAGGGATTTCCCGATCCGGCAATGCTTGATATCAGCTCCGTGGGCACGAATCCATGAATGAAGGCACCAATGCCCGCTCCCAAGAGGAGATAGGGTACGAGCTGGCGGAATAGGCTGAAAGCGAATCTTGCCGAGCGCTGCACTCTCGATTTTGCATCCTCAGCCTGCTCACAGTCGCAGCAGCCTCTCACCGCGGCCACGGATTTAACCTGTGCTGCGAATCCCAGACTGTCAAGCATCAGGCCGATTACGATTGCCGCCAGGAATGTGACGGCAAAGTAGAGAGCAGTTATCTTCCAGCCCATCAGCAGTATGAACAGGGACACTATCACCGGATTTAGCAGCGGCGAGGCAAATAGAAATGCCATCGCAGATGCGAAGGGCACGCCCGCATTGAGCATCCCCAGGAGGAGCGGAATGGTCGAGCAGGAGCAGAAGGGGGTAAGAGCACCAAAACCGGCGCCTAGAAAGCTGCCCAGGATCCTGTGCCGCCCGCCCAGTGCTCTCTTTATGGTTTCATCAGGCACATACTCCTGGATCAGGCCCACGAGAAAGGTTATCCCTATGAATAATACTATCAATTCTACTGCAATCTCTATGAAAAAGCTCATAGCCGTCGCTAGGTTGTCATAGAACATCTCATCCCACCACTTAAAAATCTTTTAATCTTATTTTATCTTCTTCAGCTCTCGGGCCTGCTTGATCATCTCATTGACCGCGCTGTCGGCCAGGCGGTAGTAGGACCATTTGCCATCCTTTCGCTCCCTGACCAGTCCTGCCTCTCTGAGAATGGACAGATGATGGGAAGTGGTGGACTGAGGCTTATCAAGAGCAGTCATGATCTCACAGACGCATAGCTCTCCTTCCTTCAAGAGCTTTACAATTCTGAGCCTGCAGGGATCGGCAACGGCCTTGAAGACCTCCACCTCTCCTTCCGGGCCATCAATGTCGATCGCCTTCATCAATGATAAGAGCCTTCTGGACCTCGACCGCGCCCGATCCTCATCTCCGATGAGCCTGGCCAGGCTGCATATTGCATCCTCGTCGATTGATTCCTCAATGATCTCATCATTCGTCGAATCTGGCATAACTGTCTATTTCACCCACCAACTACTCATAGATTTCTGGTCGGATCATGAGTGCAGAGCTGGCTTTTATGGCTTTTTGCATCTGATCCTATTTTTTCCTGGCTTCGAAGTACCTTAGATATTCTGCTAAAAAAGCGGTTTTATACATCTCCTCTGCTCCCTCGGCAATGAAGTTGAGCTTTTTCAGCTCCTCGACCAGCTCACTTCCGGTGGAGTCCTCTGGCTTCATTCCCTTTTTAAAGAAATCCTGGAGGGCTTCATCCAGGCCCATGATTCCTACGCTGCGTCCACCTACGTTGATCTGTCTGAGTCCCACAATACGGGTGCCACAGCAACAACTGCTGCTGCCCTTATCCCCGAAGATCTTATCTTTCAGCCCCATAGCAATCACAGATCATATCAATATTTGCCGATATATAATGCTTGCGCTTTATCTGAATTCTGTCAGGATTTGATGTGCATAGCATTAAACTGGTTTTAAAATCCAAAGTCATATTTGTTTGGAGAATTACGCATCAATTTTTATCGATTTGAGATGTTGCTTAAAAAGAGAATTTTCTGATTTTTCAGAAATATTTAAATAATCAGAGATAACGATATTATTATGGCGGTTAAATCCGAAGACAAGGCCTGTTGCCTGCCGGGATCGATGAGCTCATGCCGGGTGGAATCCATAGTAAGCGTAGATGAGCGCGGGCAGATGGTTCTTCCCAAGGATATCCGGGAAAGAGCAAAGATCCGGCCGGGAGATAAGCTGGCAGTGGTGAGCATGGAGAAGGATGGCAAGATCTGCTGCCTATCACTAATCAGGGTAAAAGAGCTGGAGGGCATGGTGAAGTCTGTGCTCGGGCCGGTTATTGATGACATATTCAAGAAATAATACTATATTTAGAATTTGAGGTGAACTAACGATGAACGATTCGGAAATAAAGGTACTGGTAAAGGAGAGCTACGGAAAAATTGCGAGAACGGGAGGCTCGTGCTGTCCCACCAAGGGCTCATGCTGTGGAACTCTTCCCCCAGAGGAGATCAGCAAGAATATCGGCTACTCAGAGGAAGAGATGAATGCCGTGCCTCAGGGAGCTAATCTGGGCTTGGGCTGCGGCAATCCAATCGCACTGGCATCGATAAAGGAAGGGGAGACTGTTCTTGACCTGGGCTCAGGGGCGGGATTCGACAGCTTCCTTGCCGCCAACAGGGTTGGACCGACAGGAAAGGTCATTGGAGTGGATATGACCCCGGAGATGATCAACAGGGCTAGAGAGAATGCCGATAAAGGAAGCTACAGCAATGTGCAGTTTGTGCCTGGCGAGCTGGAGGATCTTCCGGTTGATGATAATAGCATGGATGCTGTCATCTCCAACTGCGTCATCAACCTGGTGCCCGACAAAAAGAAGGTCTTCAAAGAGGTATTCCGGGTGCTTAAGCCCGGCGGCAGGCTGATGGTCTCAGATCTCGTATTGCGCCAGAAGCTGCCTCTTAGCATAGAGAATTCGATCGAAGGCTATGTGGGCTGCATCTCGGGAGCAGTTATGAAAGATGTCTATCTGGATGCGATAGGATCTGCAGGCTTCGGCGATGTAGAAGTGATTGAGGAATCCCCCTTCTCACTGGACTTTTTTGTCAGCGACAGCACAGATCAGGCAATTGATCAGAGTCCGAAAATGAGCGCCGAAGAAGTCAACGGATTTGCAGACTCCGTATCCAGCATAAAGGTAAGGGCCATCAAGCCGAGATGATGGGGGGATCAGGCCCGGGATCTGGGGATTAGAGGCCCGATACCCCAATATTAATTCTGCAGACAATTTTGAGGGCTACCGGGCGCCATCCCCCTCCAGAGGCTCGCCTGTTTTGCATGCCACAACCATGATCTCCATCTCATCCAGGTCGACGGGCCTTCTCCCCCAGTTCCCTGCTGTCCCGCCCCATATGTTGATCACAGACATCCCTGCCAGGCGGAAGAGCAGGACGAGCTCAGTTGGCACGAAAGCCCTCTCTCGAACGGCAACTGCAGCCACCCCCTCTTGGGGCGTGCATTCCGAAGACTCAACCAGTGTCAGAGGATCGAATCGTCCCTCCTCAACGTCCTTATTCGCGTTCCTGCGAATCGATGCCAGTGCGTTGAGAACAGTGAATACTGCCTTTGCCTGCGGCTTCAGGCTGCGGGAGATATTGCACAGGATGGACAGGGGCTGGCCAATAGGATCATCGCCCTTGCCCAGAAGCCCAAAAGCTCCCTCGCACAGGCAGATGGCGCCATCGTAGCTATCCGGTAGCTGAAACCGGGCAGCATCAGAACGAATCCATTGCACATTCACTTTTTTGCTCCTGGCAGCATCCGCAGCCCTGGCAAGCATCTCTGCGGACAGATCAAGCCCGGTAACAGCATAACCCCGCCTGGCCAGCTCAATGGAGTGACGTCCTGTACCGCATCCAACATCAAGAATTGAGCCCCCATCTCTCACCGCCAGTTCCTCTGTAAGGAAATTGACCTCCTGAATGGTGTTTTTTGTGAATACGTTTTCCTCATAGATCGGAGCATGAGCATCGAAAAACTCTTCCCATACGCTTTTCCCTGTCATCAACAACATCCCTACCGGACAGCACATAGCTTTTCCGCTCTGCCGGAGGATTGGCCCCAGGGACCAATAACTTGAAAAGGAAAATAGTATGAAAGAACTCACCTATGCTGGAAAGGCTCAAAAAATCATTGCTGGAAGCCCCCGTATTCAAACGGGGAGAGTACGACTACTTCATCCATCCCATTACAGACGGAGTTCCCGAGATCAGGCCGGATCTGATCAGGGAGGTCACCGCCAATATCGTGCGGATCGCCAATCTGGATGTGGATAAGATAGTGACTGTTGAGGCCATGGGAATTCCCATAGGCATAGTGCTTTCCATCCTATGCGATATCCCCCTGGTGATAATAAGGAAGAGAAAGTACGGGCTCCCGAATGAGGTCGAGATCAGCCAGGTCACCGGCTACTCCCGCTCGCAGCTCTATCTGAACGGAATAAACAGGGGAGATAGGGTGATCGTGGTGGATGATGTGATCAGCACCGGCGGCACCCTTCAGGCCACGCTGGACTCTCTGGAGCTGGCTGGGGCCGAGGTTATGGATACAGTGATCGTGGTGGAGAGAGGAAACGGAGCAGAGCTGCTGAGGTCCAAAGGCTACAACCTGAAGACCATGGTCAGAGTCAAGGTCGAAGGCGGCCGGGTGTCCGAGGTAGAACCGGGAATCTCAAAATAAATAAGATATCCTCCTACTCTTATCAATTATGAAACGACGGCACCGTAGAGCATTCCCACCAATGTGGATAGGATCACCACCAGGCTGATGTAGACGCTGGCCTTTTTCGCTCCAACTATCCTCCAGATAACAATCATATTGGGAAGGCTCAGGGATGGACCAGCAAGCAGAAGGGCCAGAGCAGGACCGGCAGCCGTAACTCCCGTGCTATAGCCGAAGAGAGTTCCGACTACTGGCACCTCAAGCAATGTAGGCATATAGAGCAACGAGCCGATCACTGAGGCCAGAAAACAGGCCAGAAAGCTGCTGGTGCCAAAGATTGTCCTTACCCATTCAACCGGCAGGAAGTAGCCGATCACCCCGGTTACAAATGTGCCCGCTACCAGCAGAGGAAAGATCTTCCTGGTCAGCCACCAGGTCTCTTCCAGGAAAGCACTCTGCTCGTCCGGCTGGTAGTATCTATTCATCAGGAAGGCAGCTACTGCTATCAGCGCTCCCACGATTATCGCCTTGGGCAGGAGCTCTATGGCGCTTGAGGTGGCAACGAGCAGTATGGCCACCAGCACGGCCATAAATGTGCCAGTGATATATTTGGGCCGGCTCATCTGATCCTGGTCTGGATCGACATCAAAAGAAGAAGGAGCCGCATCGTTTTTGCAGCTTGGGTCATGTCTTTGGAATATAGCCGCCATGATCAGACCTATAACCACGGCCATGAAGACTGCAGCCACTGCCCTGGCTATACCCAGGTCCAGGCCCAAGACCCTGGCTGTGAGGATGATGGCCATGAGGTTTATCGCCGGTCCGGAGAAGAGGAAGGCCGTTGCCGGCCCAATGCCCGCCCCTCTCTTTTCGATTCCTGCAAACATGGGCAGGATGGTGCAGCTGCAGACGGCCAATATAGTCCCCGAGGTGGAAGCCACGCTGTAGCAGAGCCACTTTGGGGCATCAGCACCGAAGTACTTGAGCACAGTATCCTTGTTCAAGAGAGCTGCTATCGCACCGGCGATGAAGAATGCTGGCACCAGGCAGGTCAAGACATGCGCCGAGAGGTATTCAAGCAGTGTTGCCAGCCCGGCCTCCAAGGCTGCCATTATGACATAGGTTGCCATGATATCTATCTCCCGCAGCTCAATGACTCCTCGATAATCCTTCCTGCTTCTGCGAGCTGCGATATCTGCTTTAGGGCCATCTGGTCTACAAGGCGAACCAATTCGAAAACCTGAGGGTCTTTTATGCTGTAGAGCGTCTTTTTCCCGTCTATTCTGCGATCCAGAATGTCGGCCTCGAAGAGGATATTCAGATGCTTGGATATGGTGGACTGAGATCTGGAGAAGGCGGGAAGGATCTCGCAAACGCATCGCTCGCCCCCGCTCAGGTATTCGAGCAGCTCCAGACGGGTGGGATCGGACAGAGCGCTCAGAATCTTCAAGCGCAGTTCAGAGACATTCTTTTGAGCCATGATTGGAGCGCGATTAAAGCATATTCAGATATAAGCTTATCGCCATAAGACGATAATACGATATTATCACTCTTCCATATTCAAGCAATTGATTCGATTTTTCAGGCTGATCGGATTCGAGGATACTGGAATCGAGACTATAAGACCATCGCCTCTGCATTGAGAGCATCGCCTTGATCATCGCCTTAATATTTCTGAAAGATGGATACCTTTCCCGGATGGCGATAAAAAGGGAGGACTGGTTGCAGATCAATAAGGAGCTTTCTCTGCTCTATGAAATGCACGAGGCTGCTATCTCGCAGACGGGGAAATGCCGGGATTTCAACTCCCGCGCCAGTATCTTATTGCAGCATCTGGAGGAGCTTGAGGCCTTCGATATGGCCGACAGAGTGATGGACCTTCTGGCTGGCTGCAATCCCAAAGACACTTCTCCCTGTGACAGTCGCCTGAGCACAAAAGCCTCTCTGGAGAGGCTTCAAGAGAGGATAAAAAATAAGATGAGTGAGATGGAAAAAGACGGATAGGGATGCTGTGTCAATTGGTCAATGTCAGTTAACCTGCTTTCTTGTTCTCGCCTGCTCCCGAACATGATGCTTGGAGCGCTCTTTTGCTTTTCATTCCGGCTAATGACTGCCTCTCATGGATGCTACAGAGGGCTAGCACCACTTTTTCTGTACTTCATATACATCCCGGTGGCCACCATCAGGGTAAGAAAGGAGATCGTATTGGAGACGATCAGAATGCGATCCTGAATATACAGGCCATAGAGCAGCCAAAGGAACATTCCTAAAGAGAACTGCAAGAGCATGATCAGGCTGACATCTGAGACAGACTCTGTCCGATAGATTTTAAGGATCTGGGGGACGAATCCGAACATCGTCAAAAGAGCTGCACACCAGCCAACCAGTTCCCATTGCATCTGCCTTCTGTTAGAGCTGCAAGTATATGAGGATTGCAGTTTGGCAGATCGCCCGAACAAAAAAAGAAGCTTGCGGCGGAAGCTTCAGATCCCGCTCAGATAATCTGCTCCGAGGATCTTTCCCTCTGAAGAATTCCGATATTGCCTGATAGCCGCATCCGGAAGCAGGTTAACGTCATTGGTGGAAAATGTCTTGTTGCCTGACGATCCATCGATCTCGTGCACTATTCCCTTCGAGCTGGCGGTGGTATTGGTGATGAGAACCGGCTTGCTAAGATCTACTGGAGCGGTCATCTTCGGCATTAGCATATTTGGATCTTCTCCGAAGTTGGCCCTCACCCAGGCATTGTATTCGTCAACCTTGGCATTGAAGTCATCGATATTCTTTCCATCAAGGGCAAGCTGGTATGCTTGACCCATCATAAATCCTTTATTTAAGCCCTCAATGGCTCCATTCTGCCAGTCGGTATATTCTGCGGCCACTGCCAGGCCCGCCAGACACAGAAATATCGAAACATAGACGATTTTATTCTTCATATTCAATCACTCCTTTATTCGATTATGCTCATTAACGGCAGCATTTCTGCCAATAATATCAAGCTCCGCTCTTATTCTGCATGTGAGCAGAGCGGCCATTCATTCCGTTCGGTCAATTCAGATCTATCCGGGATGCTCCTATCTCAACACTGGTGGCAATGAGTAACTGCTGCTCTTTGCAACAACAGGGATGTCAGCACCGGCATAGCCATCCACATAGAATGGCTCATTGGTGTAAGGATCCAGGTAGAAGTACTTCGTCTCCCCAGTCCTGGGGATCTTGTAGGCATATATCGGATACCCCTTGAAGGGATCGACTCCCACTTGAGCTATCCCGCTCTCTGTGAGGTTGAAATCCTTCCAGCTGTTGAATGGATCGGTCAAGACCTCTCCATCCACAAGAACGCTTCCCTTAGGCGCGCTTCCCCAGCTCCAAAGGGTATCATTCTTGCTTGTATTCTCACTTTGTTCCTTTGATTGGGAATCAATGGCCTCCAGGCTTGCCAGGATAGACCTGCCGGAATCTCCACTCAGAGTCTGATAGCTGCCAATGCTCTGAGCAGAAGAGTTCGCTAGCAAGAGACAAGCTAATGCCAATACAATCACTGCTAATGCAGTCTTCATACTGAACCCACCATGCTGAGGTTGGTGCCTGATGATAAAAGGCTTTCGCAGGTCATTCGATCAATTTTATCTGAGTATTGCTGGCAATGAGTATTGTTCTTCTTCGATGTACTGGCCTGATATGGGAGTGAAGCTGGCATATATCGGCTCGCCAGTCTCCGGATTAAAGTAGACGTAGACCAGTTTTCCGCTATTGGAATCTGTGTATGTATAGTAATGCTGCCCGGTGATTGGATCCACATATGTTTTGACTCTCTCCCCAGTGACCGGATCGAAATAGGAATAAGCAGGGGTGTCTCCATAGGGATCCACGAACGAATCGCCCAGCCAATCGCGAATAACGCTCAGGTTCTTCAACGTATACCGCGGATCGCCGATGATATTGCCGTCCACAATCAGGCTGCCTTTGGGCGCTCCTCCCCAGCTCCATAGATTTTGATTGCTCTCGCTTTTTGATGCCGCCTCGGCGTCCGATGCTCCGATGGTGCTCAATACATTTCTGCCGTAGTCCCCGCCAACGCTCTGGAAGTTATTCTTCTCCTGAGCAAGAGCGTTCCCGACCAAGAGGCATGCTATCAGCAATGCCATTGCTGCTGCAAATGCAGTCTTCATACTGACCCCACTGGTGTTGAAATGACTCTTGGCAATAAAAGGCTTTCGAATGCAAGAGCCATTTGTGCTCAAAGCCAACCCAACTGAGGCGGGGCCTGGTGCAGGGTTGCTCTGAGCAGCACATCGATGATCAGAGCCGCAAAGAGCCACGCACGGTAGTTGGCGGACTGATAGAAGAACTGCTCGCCTCTTTTTGCTGTCGGATGGCGCACGAAATCCTGGTTCTGACTCAGCAGCCAGCCGCCGGATACAACGGCTGCGATGAAATAGAACCATCCCAGGCCCGAGGCCAATCCCAGGGCAATGGAAAGAGCGATTCCTGCCAGCCAGAAGAGGGCCACCATCTTTGCGGTGACCGCAATGCCGAAGGTGGCGGGTGTGGTGGGAATTCCCTCTCTTCTGTCGCCCTCAACATCACGGGAGGCATCGCAGTTGGTAAATCCCCAATCGGTGATGCAGATCATAGCCGCCAGGATCAGAGAGGCAGGGTGGATGCCGGCGCCGGCCTTGAGAATCCCCGCCGGCTCCATAGCCAGCCAGACGCCTAAGGGCACCAATCCATAGGATAATCCCACGAAGATCCAGGAGAAGGGGGTATTCCTCTTGGCCCAGGCGGAGTAGATGCTTGCAAGTATGGTGGCAGCGACGAGGGCGACAAAGCTCTCGGGGTTGAGGTAGAGGGCGGCAGACAGGGCGACGAGAAAGAGAAATATCGACCAAGACTGGGCCTGCCTCTTGTTCAGCTTTGCCGAAGGCAGTGGCCGGCAGGGCATGCCGACCTTATCCACCTCGATATCGCAGCAGTCGTTATAGACATAAGAGCTGGTGATGGCACAGTAGGCTCCGAGCACAGCTATTACAAAAGGAATCAGTGGGGGGAGAGTCCCTTCCACCGCATAGACCGCCAAGAGAGCCGAGGCTGCAGGCATGGCGATATCCATGGGCGCGAGCGGTGGGCGTAGCAGCTCGATATATGCTCTGAAGTCTGAGAATCCTTGGTTTGTCATTTTATTCAAACTTCCCTCGGGGGTTCATCTTTTGAATCCATACTCTCAGATTACGCCTGAAAAGAGATCCAGGTGATCCCCGGGCCGGGTCAGATAATCCAGCCGGCCATGCTCCTTGAGGAGAGGGTACATCTCTTTGCCTTTGGCCAGCCCCAGCTGGGAAAGGGTTCTGCCACCTGGTGCATCGGCCCGCCGCAGCTCAGACGCCTCCGGACAGCGCGGGTTCTTGATCCACCCATCGCGGGTAAAGAAGTATGCCCCTCCTCCCTTCTCCTTTATGGGATCGTAGAGGGATGAGAAGTCCCTGGCCACGAAATTGGACATCTTGAGGGTCTTATTGGATCGATTGATGGTGATATGCCCGTAATTGGGGGGGACCAGGACCTTATCCCCGGCGGCTGCGTTTATGGCCACCACATCGGATAGATCCTCCTTCTGCAGGAGATAGAGCGCCTCGCCCTCAAGCACCTCATAGAGCTCAGGATAGGTAACGGCAGACCCCGGTGCCAGGGGGTGATAGTGGCCTGCAGTCTTAATGTACTCGCTGCCCATCATCCCTGGAGGGATTATGGTGATATCGTATCTCAAGTTCTGGTCTCGAAGCTTATCCCCGTCCGCCCGGCTCAAGAAGAGGTCGCGGAACATATAGTACAGCTCAAAGTTCTCTCTTCCCGCCAGCCAGATCTGATCGAATATAACGTCTTTCATGTCAAAGAGCCTGCGAATATCAGGCTCTTTGGTCTTGCCACCAAATTCTAGATCCATTTTCTATGCCACCGCTCTCCTTAGGCCCTCCAGGATTTATATGGTCTTCCACTGGCATTCGAGCAAAGAAATGGAAAGACCAAAAGCAAAGCTAGCGCTTTAGCTTGCCAGTCTTATCATTCAGGACCTTTATTAATCTCGATATGCTGATATGCCAGTATAGGACTCAGCAGGCATAAGGAGTGTTGATGGTGAAGTACTCCGTGAGCTCCTTTTTGAAGTCCACTATCACATCCACCCTCCAGTTTCCTGGAAGCCTGGCAACGTCGGTTCCCTTGATCTTCAGGCAGCTCCAGACAGGTGCCGCCCACATTCCCGTGAATCCGTCGATGGGCGGAATGGTGCTAAACGACCGGGCATAGGTCCTGCCCTCGGGCCAGTACCATCTCCACTCCACAGTATGCGGCTTTGAGTCCCGCCAGATAAGCAACCAGGAGACGGCCTGCTCATCATCGGTGGTAAATATGTTTGTCCTGTATAGCGGCATGCCGCTATCGGTAATATCCTTGGCTATGGTATGCTCGCTAAGGGGAAAGAACATAGGATGGGATGCCAGAGCCCCTCCGCCCATGAGCAACAATGCCAACGCCACTAAAGCAAATACTCTCGTTCTCATTACCACTCACCATAACTTTGAAAGCTTTTCAAACCCCAATAGTATATTAATCCATGTAGCATAAAAAGATAACGATTGGATGATAGAGATAAAAGATAGTGTCAGGCAATTGTCAGAGAGTCAGAGGCCTTATGCCCGATCTTCTGGCAATCTCTCGGGGAAGGTCCATAACATGATCCAAGCTATCGATCACATTTCCGTCGCTGGTCAACACTATTCCCCTGGTTGCCTTTAAAAGGCGATCGACATCTCTGGCGGTTCTGGCTGTGCCGCAGAGGTGCCGATCTGCCATCATCCCTTTTATCAGCTCTGCCATCTCTCCGCTGCGGCTCATCTGCTGGTCCAGCAGCACCTCTGTTCTTGCGGGACCAGCCTGGGCCAGAAGATCAAGGATCTGGTTGAGGGCAAGAGCGGTGAGCGAGGAGATTTTGTAGCTCCTGAAGATCCCTCTGCTATCTCGCAGGAAGCCGTCATCGCATGAATAGACGGGATGGCCTCCGAGGAGGCTCTCAGTGGTGATAAGGACATTGTAGCCGTCAATGAAGATGGTCTGATCCTTCAGGTCCTCCAACTTCTGCATCCTGGACCTTCTGATCTGAGCAACGTCCGATCTCACTATTACCCTCATCATGATGAACCTCTCTTCAATCGCCAATCGATGGTGATTGGAGATGAACCTGACCGCAGAGTCCTTGGGGTAGCCCCGGTCCACCAGATACCTCGCCTCCTCCAGGGCTTTTGCCGTTTTTGCTTTTATTGCTTCTCTCTTGCAGCCTTCGCCGACAGTCTCACATCCTGGTACAGATCCCGACCATACGAGTCCACTGCCACTACCATGGGACCAAGATCTTCGGCCTCCAGCTCCCAGATGGACTCCGCCATCCCCAGCTCCGGGAAGTGAACAGCACGAATCCGAAGCTGTGATGCAGCCGCCGCACCGCAACCCCCTGGATAGGCAAGATAGACTGCTCTATTCAAGAACGGCTCTCCTGGCAGGCCTCCTTTGCCGATTATGGCCTTCACCCCTAAAGCCAGAATCTCATCGGTATAGCGTGCCATTCGGCCGCTGGTGGTAGGCCCGGCAGAGATGACAGAATCATCCTGAATGATGGGGCCGCAATGATAGAGCGCCGCTCCCTCTAAAGGTACTGGGCTGCCCTGGCGACGGATCAGAGCATGGGCTTTGTCCCGAGCGGTGAACACCTTGCCCTTCAGAAATACTATATCACCAGCGTTTAGCTTTTTCACATCCTCCTGGCAAAGGGGGGTATGGAGATGAAATATGGTCATAAAATCACCTCGGTAGCGCTTCTGTTTGCCCAGCACTGGAAGTTTATGGCCACCGGCAGGGAGGCGGTATGGCATAGAGCCTTCTCGATTCTCAGGCCGAGGACGGTGGTGTCCCCGCCCAGGCCCATGGGGCCGATGCCCAGGTTGTTCAGCCTCTTCATGAGGCTCTCTTCAAGCTTTTTTATCTCTTCAGGTGAGGTGGTAAGGGTGATGCTGCGGTCGGCTCTCTGGGAGGATTCCTGAGAATATGGCTGGATGCGGTGCATATTGAGGAGAGCGTGCTTGGCCAGCCGGGCGGCCAGATCGAAGCTGCCGCCGATCCCTATTCCCAGGAACAGGGGTGGACAGGCATTGGCTGCCCTTTCCCTGACCGCATCGACGATGAACTCCATCGGATCGTCTGCCGGATTGAGCATCATGACGAGGCTCATGTTCTCAGATCCCGCTCCCTTGGGAAAAGCAGTTATGCTCAGGCTCTGGCCACGGGCCTGGTCCAGGATGATGTCCGGCATCCCGGGACCGGTATTGTCCTTGCTGTTCTCTCTTGTTAAGGGATCGACGGCATTGGGCCGTAGAGGTATCTGAGATGTTGCTCTCCTCACTCCCTGAGCTATGGCCTCCTGAAGATCGAAGTCCAGGTGCAGGTCTTGGCCCATCAGAACATGAAATATGGCCAGGCCCGTATCCTGGCAGATGGGCAGGCCTCTTGATCCGGCAAGGCTAACATTGTCCAGCATGAACTGAAGCTGAGAGCGGGCCAGGGGATTGGTCTCCCTTTCAAGCCCTTCTTTTATTCTCTCCAAGACCCAGGGAGGAAGAGAGGTTTCCGCTCGATATAGGGCGCGAACGGTGGCGTCTGTCACCTGAGTGCTAGTGATCATCTGATTCTCACCCATCTTTTACCCTTCCAGCTTCTTGCCCTTCTTTCCCGGCTCGATCTTGATGGGTTTGGACTGCTCGGGAAGGACAAGCCGGGTGACCTTACCCAGAGCCCTCTCCATGGCATCCTTATGCAGGTCTCCGGAGGTGTGGATGCCCCCCGGACCTCCCCTCACTGCGCGACATGGATACTGCTGGCAGAATAGGCCTGTGAGGGATGGTGCCTCAGCCACAGTCTTCCCCACTATGTCTGTGGCGGCATGCCATGTCGCTCCGCAGGGGGAGCCACGCAAGACGCGCACGCCGCTGATCTTACCGTCCTTTGTCTGGACCTCTAGCTCCGGTTTTCCCAGCTTTTTCGCGAACTGGTCGATCGCCGGGACGCCGCATTCCTCCAGGGTGCAGCAGATCTCATCAACCTCGATGTGGATGTTATGCTCCTCAGCGATCTTCTCCAGCTCAGTGATGGAGCCCGCCCGGCCTATGCCGCCGGGAATGATGACCGCCTTAACCCCTTCTTTTCCTGCCAGGCGGACGATCTCCGGAGTGAGGTCCGGATGAAATGTGTAGAGAATGAGCAGGTCAGCCTGGAAGATTTGCGGGTCTAAATTCAGCTCCCGGACGAACTCCTCCGGATCCTCTATGAATCCCGGCAGGATCTCCGGGACATCAACCGATACCACTTCGAAGTCGGTATGGTCTTTTATGGTCTCTAGAAGGCGTTCGCCGTATTTTCCTCTTTTGATTACCCCAACCAGCATGCAGAAGGGATCGGCCAGCGTATTAATATCCTTGCCGGAGAAGATGGAAGCATGCACCCCGCAAGTTCAAAGAGGCGGTCGGATAGATCGATGGAAGGATCATTGGAGAGATCATTGGAGAGATCATCGGAGAGTTCAATTGAGAGATCGCATGATAGCTCAATTGAGGGATCCCTGAAAGGATCTATCCCAGCGGTGCTCATCGCCGGTACCCATAGCGGAGTAGGCAAGACGACGATCACCTTAGGTCTGATGGCTGCCCTGCGTGCTCGCGGTCTGGTGGTTCAGCCCTATAAAGTGGGTCCGGACTTCATCGATCCCTCACACCATACTGCTATCTGTGGAAGGCCTTCTTTCAATTTAGACCCCTTTATGATGAGCGAGGAGGGTGTTCGTCGCTCCTTTTTCTCGGCTATCGAGGGAGCAGATGTGGCGGTGGTGGAGGGGGTGATGGGTCTATTCGACGGCATGGATGGCACAGAGGTTGGCAGCACCGCTCAGGTGGCCAAGATCCTGGATATACCCGTCCTCCTGGTGATCAATGTGCACGGCATGTCGCGAAGTGCTGCCGCCATGGAGCTGGGATTTGCCAGCTACGATCCAGGGGTGCGGCTGGCGGGGACGATACTCAACCGGGTGGGAAGCAAGAGGCATCTGGATATGCTCAAAAGCTGCCTGGCGAAGCCCGTATTCGGAGCCCTGCCCAGAGATAAAGAGATGGAGATGAAAAGCCGCCACCTGGGGCTGGTTATGGGCTTTGAGAAGGATCATGATCCAGAAATCCTGGCGACATTCCTGGAGGAGAATGCCGATATCGACATGATTCTCACGCTTCCGGGCCAGGCCCGGACGCCCGCGATTTCCGCCTCTATTGAACTGGCAGGGGCAAAGGCAGATGGAAATGGATCGGTGCGAATAGGAGTGGCCAGGGATCGAGCCTTCTGCTTTTATTATCATGAGAACCTCTTAGAGCTGGAGAGGCATGGAGCGGATCTGGTCTATTTCAGCCCTCTGGAAGACCAGCTGCCCGATGTGGAGGGGCTGTATATCGGGGGAGGCTATCCAGAGCTGTATGCCTCTCAGCTGGAAAGGGCTCCTGCCAGGAAGCAGATCAAGAAGGCCTCCGAGGATGGTATGCCCATCTATGGAGAGTGCGGGGGTCTGATGTATCTGGGAGCAGCCCTGGAGTCAGAGGCAGGCTCCTTTAAAATGGCTGGGGCCCTTCCCTGCACCACGTTCATGGAGAAGAGGCTCATGGCCCTTGGCTATGTGAAGGCAGAGGTATCGGAGAGAAATCCTCTGGCGGATGTGGGCAGGAGCCTTCGCGGTCATGAGTTTCACTATTCGCGCTGCATTTGTGATAGAGATGCCCGTTATTGCCTGAAGCTCTCCCGGGGAAAAGGAATCGCTGATGGCCGGGACGGTCTGGTGGAGAACAACACCATGGCTGGATATCTGCACACCCACTTTTATTCGGTATCTGGTAATAAATTCATTGAAAGCTGTCGTGCATACAGGAGGAGTTGAATACGGATATCTGCAATATCTCTTAAAAATACTGCTTTTTTGAGCCTGCTTTGGCTGAGACGACTTGGCAGGGGAAAAGCTCGTTTTTGCTGACCAATTCTCCTATTAGCCCAAGATATACATAATTTTTGTCACGGAAAAGTTTATATTCAATAAAGATTTTCACACGCTAAGTTAGCAAATGGAGTGTAAACTATGAGCAAAATATCAAGCGGATTGGTACTCTTCTCCCTCTTGATGGCTCTGTCGATTGGAGCTGCCTTGAGCGAGGAAGTATTGGATGAGGACCTGAATGCAAGCGAAAACGAATCCACGAACATGACCAATGTAACCAACATGACAAACGTTACCAACATGACAAATGTAACCAATGTGACCATCGAAGCCGAAACCGTTACTGTCACTGAGTCCGCTGAGGAGTAAATCAAAACCCAGGTCAGGAGATTGTGGTTCAGCAGAAACGCCTAAACGGGCGGAAGAGGGGCTATATTCTCCTGCCAATTATTTTTTTGCCCAGAGGCCATAAGCAGCAATAAATTATATTGGCACTATGGACGAATCGAAAGAAGCCATAAGAAAGGCTTATATTTTTCTGCGAATACGTTTTGATTGAGGTATGAATATGAAGTGTACAGGAATGTTGATCCTATCTATGATGCTAGCCTTCTCCGTGGGGCTGGTTTATGCCCAGGATGTAGCAGATATCGCTGCCCTCGCAGATTTGAATGTCACTAACATCACCAATCTCACGAACGCCACCAATGTCACAAATATGACAGCCGTCACCAATGCAACTGCTGCAATAGAGACAATTAATGTCACAGAGGCCCCTGTAGAAGAGGTTCCAGTAGTTGAGACCCCAGTAGTTGAGACACCAGTGGTTGACACCCCAGTGGTTGAGACCCCGGTAGTTGAGATCCCAGTGGTTGACACCCCAGTGAACGAGACCCCAGTGGAAGAGGTCGCTGTCGCTACTGAGACCGCATCAAGGTTCAAGCAGCTCTCTAACTACACCGCTGGCACCTCCATGGTTCTGGGGAAGGCTCTTCCGGGAGGCTATTCTGATGTGGCCACATCCGCAGATCGGGCTGCCGTATTCAGCCGCGATTCTGGAATTCCGGCTCCTTCGGTAAAGGTAACAATCGCCAGAGTAGTTGATACTCCTGGGGACAAGTATGTCCAGGTAGCCAATGAGGCCGTTGGCGAGTGGGATATGACCGGCTGGACGCTGGAGTCTGCAGGAGTTGCCACCTTCGTCTTCCCCCAACTGGTCCTCGAGGATGGCACGTCGATCAAGGTTCATGAGGGAATGGGCGCTGGAACTGCCACAGATATCTATACCAATAGCACTGAGCCCCTCTGGGTCGACAATATCGTTACCTTAAAGGATGCGGCGGGAAATATCTTAACCAGCTATGATGTCACCACTGCTGCAGCAGAGGTAGCAACTGAATATGTCGATCCCTGGAAGGATATGATTCAGTACTAGAGCTTAATGCGGCCATTACGGCCGTAGATTTTTCTTTTGGCTCCTCGCTATTTTGTATGGGCGAACTTGAATCGCTGGTTCTCTGTGTCTCGGTGCCTCTGTGGTGAACCGCTATGCATTGACCCAACCACAGAGACGCAGAGGAAACGAGGCCATATTCTCTGACTTAACTCACCCACATAATTCAGCGAAGAGCCTTTCTTTTTTTCTCATGGCCCGATATAACAGTCAATTTCTCCTCTCCTGCAGATCTCCATTTGTGGAAAGGGAAAGGAGACGCGAGCAGGAAGTCTGAATGCAAAAGATGGTGAAATACTAATCGCCTTTCCCGCATGGGATGATAAAGTCCAAATACGAAAAGGGATAACAGTCAAAAGAATGCTCAAGCTCACCGCTTATGTCTCTGGAAAGGTCCAGATGGCTGGCTACAGGTCGAAGGTAGTAACCATAGCGCGCGTCTTTGGACTCAAAGGATATGTGATGAACCTGTCTGACAGCAGGGTGAAGATCGTTGCAGAGGGCCATGAAGCTGATTTAGAAAGGTTCCTTGAAGCCATCAGGATCAAAAATACCCTGATCGACGTGGAAGAGATTGAGGCAGAATTTTCTGGGGCAAATGGATCTTACGAAGAGTTTTTCAAAGTTGCGGGGGAGAGGGAGACCGACGCCCGCCTGGACCAGGCAGCAGATTATCTCAAAGAGCTGATATCTGCCGTGAGAGAGGGATTCAGAGATAATGGTTCAAAGCTCGATAGTATGGGATCCAAGCTGGATGGCATGAGCTCCTTTTTAAAAGAGATCTCTGGGAAACAGGATCAAATCATCGATAGGATAGACGATGCCAGAGAGGAGATAGTCTCTGAGGTTTGTGGCATGCGCTCGGATTTGAAGAGCCGCACAGAAGAGCGACTGCAGAGGATCGAGAGCGATGTGACGGAGATTAAGGCCAAGATGAGGTCTTAGCAAAATCTCGAAGCTTTGATCAGGGGCAGAGATTGCTATAAGGCTGAGGCCCAAAGAAAGCTGCGAGAGGATGAGCGATTCCGACATCCATTCTACTGGGCCGCGTTCTATATGACCGGGGTATGATCCATTATTGAATCACGGCCGTATGCTATTTGTCGCAGAGATGATAAGGTAGATGTATGCCACTTCATCTCAACAAGCCTGCCCTGCGGGTCTTGGGGATTGCGGAGAGCTTCGAGCGGCCTTGTGCCCTATCCTCCGATCCCGTATCCACAACTCTCTCACCGCCGATGAGTTCCTGGTCCATGCTGGCGGGGGTGGTCATGCGCGCAGACAGAAGGGTGGACGGCCTGGCCTATGCCCGGGCGAGTGTGGGGGGAGACGATGCCACCCGAGCGGTCCTGGAGATATGTCGCCGGCTGGATCGCAGGGATATCAATGCCCTTTTCCTGAGCGGGGCAGCAATAAGCTGGTTTAATATCATCGACCTCGTGGCGGTGTTCGAAGAGGTCAGCCGGCCCCTCATCTGCCTGACCTACGAGGAATCAGAGGGCTTGGAAAAATACCTGCGCGAATATTTCCCGGAACCGGAAGAAAAGATCGAGCGCTACCGTTCCCTGGGCATGCGGGAGAAGATCAGGCTCAAGACGGGCTACGAGCTATTCGTGCGCGTGCACGGGGCAACGGTGGAAGAGGCGAGAATTCTCTTAAATAAGTTCACACTGGATGGCAGGGTGCCGGAGCCGGTTAGATTGGCCCGAATGGCAGCCCGGGCAGCGCGCAAGGTTGAGGAGGAATTAGCTTCCGGCAGCGAATAGCAGCCTGCGATCCAGTGGATAAACCAGCGATAACAGCCTTGATGGCTTAATGGCGATATGCTGGCAGGAGGCATTCTGCCAACTTTGCTGCTCCTGCCAGGGCGGCAAGACAAGTCCCCACTCTCCTACCGCTCAATAGTCGATTCTCTCCGAAGTTAATAACTGTTTTTTTCATGTAGAGCTTATGTAGGTCTGATATAGGTTATTTTTTCAATTAAAAATTCAGGACCAATGGCCGAGCTGCTTCACCCTTCGATTTCACAATAGTTAATTCCTGAAGGATCTTTTTGATGGTGATAACTATACAGTGCGGGCTTTTTGGACCGAATCCTTTTTCTACAGAAAAAATATTATGAGGAAGTATGTGCAAGTCATACAAGCCAGGCAAGTTATTGAGGAGCGCCCGCTACCTTTCATGTATCATGGCGATCCTCATTCTTATGCTATTGTGTTATTTTCCTGCCGCAGGCCTTACCGATCTGGACTGGAGGCTGGGTAGCTCGAAGTACTCCCAGGGGTCGGTCAGCGATGAGGCGGCATTTCACGGGTCGAACTGCGCAGACCTGTCTGTGGACAATAAGGGCACTACCGTCCGGGCGCGAATTTATCTGGATGAGCCCATGGCCATAGAGGACATCGATAGGATGAGTATGTGGGTGAATCCGGGAGCTGGGAATGGAAAGGTTCAGATCGAGTTCTATATGGATGGTGATGAGAGCGGTGCCTACGAGAGCAAAGACCCTCAGGATGCAAGGATTCGCTCCATTAGCCGGTCGTGGTCGGATCTGGGATTCTCCCACGGCCAGTGGAATGAGCTGGATGGCTTTGACCTCGAATTTGAGAAATATGGCAATAAGAACTTCCCCCACGGCGGCCTAGAGGATTTCAAAGAATGGCTAAAAGGGCATGAGGTATTGCATATCTATATCACCCTCTATAAAGATTCCAAAGCGCCGGTGACCTCGGCCTTCATCGATTACATAAGAATTGGCGATGAGATCATCAGCTTCGAACCCCTGGAGGAAGAAGACGTCAAGTATGGCCCCAAAAGCGCGGCCGCCGGAGGGAAGATCACCTATACCATCACCTATGGGAACAACGATTTCCAGCCCGTTGACATCGTGGTCAGGGAGAATTACGACCCGAAGACAGTCTTCATCGAATCCCAGCCAGCGCCCGATCCGGGCAGCAACAACCGCTGGACCATCCCCGCCGTAGCTCCAGGCAAGCACGGCCAGATCAAGATCGTCATGAAGACAGTGAAGCCCGCAGCTAAGGCTGATATAGAGGGCACAGTCTCAGGCATAGGTCTTTCCTCAACCCGTGGCATGCTTTCAACAGAATTTGAAAGGTACATCATCACCAACAGCGTCCAGATCCTGGCGGGCAACCGCAGCTACTCGGCCTCTCTGGACACGGCGATAAAGCCGATAGTCGGCTCGACACTGGCTTACGGCGAGCATGGCTCTGGCACCTATCGAGCGGAGGAGGAGCTGGACTATAGATCTTCGAGCATATCCGCTGACCGTAGTGTTTCTGCCTCTCAATCCCCTTGCACGCTCAACCTCTCCCATCGCTCGATTGCCCTGGATGAGAGCTGGTCTGCCGATGTGCGGGCGGAGAACGATTACCGGGATCTGGGCTGGATGGACAGATACCATGAGGCAAGCTGGATCAATCTGAGCTACAAGACAAAGCTGGGAAAATCGCTATCATATCTGGAGACCTCTGCCCAGGTGAATGGCACTGCCGATCGCATGGCGGCATGGCAGGGCGGCTTCATAGACCAGCGGCTTATTGGCAACTTCTCTATGGATGGGAAGGCTGAGTGGAGGTTTGCGAGCAAGAGAAAGAGCCTGACAATGGATGAAAATGCGCTGGACTGCGGGATGGAGATTGGGGAGGGGAGGCTGAACTCTGGCAAATGCCAGGGTTTTTGATCCTCTTCTGGATTTAAGGCTTGCACGAGACTTCTTAATTGCAGATGAAACATGGAAGTCTCTTTGTTCTCTTTATGCGTTCTGTGTGAATCGCTTCTGTTCTATGTGGTTGAGGAATTATCTTTAATTAATAACACGTGCAATAATTTAACCACAAAGAACACAAAGCTCACAAAGGACTCGCTCAGATATGCGGGATTCCTGCAACCAGCATACAAACCACGGTCAAAGTGAGTCATATCGACTGAAGAAGAATCAGATGACGGGTCTGAAGGCAGGGATATTTAATTTTAGCATCCGCCCCCGGGCATCGGGAAAGTGGCGGGCGATCCGCTCAAAGATCGCATCTACAGCGATGGGCCTCTCAAAGGAAAGCTCCATAAATGATTGGAATCAGACTTAACCACCTCGATAGTTCCATCCAAGCCTCACCGGCGTTGAGGGGGCCAAAGCTCTTCCGCGCGTTTAATCGCGCGCGTCGCCCACTAAAAAAAACAGCTGTGAAGAATATTAGCCTCAATCCAGCTGGATTCAAGAAATCGACTGAAATAAAGGCCCTAAAAATAACTAAAATTGAATGAGGCGGTGGCTCTCTGAGGAATGATCGAGAATGGCTCCTTGACATTCTGGCATTCTGGAGGTTATCGAGAAGATAGAAAAGTACGCTGCCCTGGGCGAGAAGACTCCTCGGAGCCCAATCCCCTACGCGCATGAAGCCATCCCCTGGCAGATGAGACTGGCTAGCAAGACGACCTGCCAATAGAAAAGCCTAAAGCATCCATCCAGCCTCAGGCCCTATTGTTAACCAGCGCGCATTTCCGCCCAAGAAGTGCTTCCTGTGGCTCTACATTTTTCTTTCTCTTCACAAAAAAGATTTGCAGACTATAATTTTAAATATGAATCGATTTTATGTAATATCATCTGGATAAGAATTGATTGAGGAGAGATGAGATATGAATAGAAGGGGGATAATTCTCATGCTGCTGGCGGCGGTCATCGCCGTCTGCGGGCAATGCCAGGCGACAGAGATTCCCGCTTCCCAGGACGTTTATGTCAGCCTGGGAACGGGAAATGAGACGGTATACAACCAGAGCGATACACTGCTTTGCGCCACCAATGTGCCGGATGCAAACAATACCACTTTGAACAGCTATCCCGGGGTTCCATTAATACAATTCAACCTTTCCGGCATAGACATTGCCGATGACGACATCGCAATTCTGGTGCTCAAAGCAGCATCGGTGCGCCAGATGGATCGCTCAGGCATTGTGGCTCTGGTGACCATCGGCTCGGACTGGGATGAGCAATCGGATATCACCACCTTCCTGGTCAACATCCTGCCTGCCAGGAACCTGATAGTGAAAAATGACCTCACTCTGATGAGCACCAATAGCGATGGCGATGATATCTATGCCTTCGATGTCTCCCAAAAGCTCATGCAGGCAAAGGAAAGAGGGGACAAGGTATCATTCCTCCTGGAGGCTATTGGCAACAGCACGACGGAGATCGACTTTCTGTCTAAAGAGAGCGGCCAGGGGCCATATCTGATGATCATGCCCTATCCTGGGCAGCCCATCTCCGGCAATGCAGATCAGGCCATCCCTGCTGGTCAGCCAGTCCAGGCTGATCAAGCAAATTCGGACGGTATCTCGGGGCAGATGAATCAGACAGATCAAATCCTATCCCGGGACTCTGTCTCAGCAGAGCCACCCGTTAATACATTTGGACTGGTACAATAAAGATCAAGGCCAAGGGGGAAGCCAAGGTGCCTGGGGCGCAGAACCATAGGTAAATCAGGAGCCTGCCCAGATGCCTGCGACCATCTGACAGTTGATCTCATCTATACTTTTTAATTTTGTTCTGGACAAAGGCCGTTTCCAAAAAGCAAAAATAGCCATGATGAGCTAAACTGCTTTGATGGACTTCTTCTCCCATGCATTGCTTCCCTATCTCTTGGGCCGCTTCTTGAGGATCAGGAGAGATTATCTTGCCGCCCTGGTGCTCGGCGGAATAGCTCCCGACCTGGACGTGCTGGTGGTCTGGATCAATCAGATCCATCCGACCTCTTATCTCATAGTGCACAGGGGTTTCACCCACACTTTCCTCTTCGGCTTCTTTGTGGCAGCAATCCTCCTCTTTCTGGTCTCACGTGACTGGATCAAGACCAGGTCCAGGGGTATCGTTACTGAAGACCTGCAGTTCTCGCCCACGACCCTGGCCTATTCCTATGCCGGAATAATCAGCCACCTCTTCTTAGACTTTCTCACCTCAGGAGGCGTTCCCCTCTTCTATCCTCTGACCGCTGCCAGGTACTCAGCCGAGATCTTCAGCCATTTAGAAATCGTGATAATGATCGCTACCCTTCTATTTATGGCGAAGCTCTTCCGGGACCGGCCAGAGATGAAAATCGATAAAAAGGTGTCCGCCGCCTTTCTCATATTTCTTTTGGTCATAAGCGGAATAAGGCTGGAGGGCAAAGAGATGGCGAATGGCTTTCATGATGACGGCTTCAAGATCTATCCGGACTCAAATCTCTTCCAGTGGACCATGCTGAAAAACGATAGCAATAACAATAGTTTTCTGATCTTTAAGTTCAATATCTTTGCTGGATTGCTGCCGGATAATGCATCCTATCTTCACCAAAATGCCCCGCTCCATAAAGACGGATTGGACGAAGCCCTCAATAGAGCTGAGAGCCTCCCTCAGGTCAAGCTCTTCCGGTGGAGATCCAGTGCAGTAGCGATCAACGCCTCTGAAAAAGAAGGGAATTGGATCATAGAGTACTACGATCCGGTGATCGTGACTCAGTACATGAACAGCTGGCGCCCGCCGAATATCAGCTCCAGAGGTTTTGGATCCATCCAGGTCGTGGCAAATGAGACTGGGGCGGAGCTCCTCTAGCGAAGTTGTCCCGACGAAGCGTCACAAAGCCGGGGATTTGCACCATCTAACTCCATCTGAGGAGGCCTCAGACCTCCCAGATCTCCAGGGGCATCTCCGTCAGCCTCAGGGCTCCAGATGATGTCGTCAGGAAGGTGTCCTCCACCCCTAAGACACCTTTGCCCGGATATATGATCTTGGGCTCCACGGCGATGGTCATCCCTTCCTGGATCTCGTGGTCCAGCGGGGCTAGCACTGGATACTCATCCAGCTCAAGGCCTACTCCGTGACCCACAAAGCCGCATTTGCTCCCTACCGGTCCACCCAGGAAATCGCCGTAGCCCAGACGCGCCCCCTCTGATTCGGAGAGCTCGAACAGCTCTCTAGCCGTCCTGCCCGGCATCATCTCCCTGGCGATGGCCTCTTCGATCTGGCAGGAGGCCTCATAAGCCTCCACGAGCCCCGGCTCGATCTTGCCCAAAGAGAAGATCCTGGTGGCATCGGCGATATATCCATTGCAGATGCCCACAGTGTCCACAAATACCGGTTCGTTTCTCTTTATCTTTCTGTAGCCTGGCCCATGGGGAAACACCACCGAGGTTCCCCTGCCCCCTGTGGGTGAGGCCAGGAAGCTGGGGATGGCAGCGCTTGATCCGGACATTATATGGCCTATGGGAACGATGCTGTTGAAGCGGCGAAAGCGCAGGGATCCCTGATGGCCCATCAGCCTCATCTCCGATTCCATGCGGCACATCAGCTCCACCTCAGTCATTCCCTCTTTAATATGATCCGGAACGGTGGAGAATCCCTCCACCAGCATCTGTGCTGCTTCCTTGGCCAGTTTTATCTCGAACTCTGACTTGACTGAGCGGATATGCTTGATCCTCTCGGCAACATCGACAAAAGAAGCATCCTCCAGGGCCTTGTTCACCCTAAAGTAGAAGCTGCAGGGAAGGACATCCATCTCCAGGCCTATGGTGGCCCCCGTTTTGATGCCCAGGTCCTCTTTTAGATTTCTCATATTCTTTAGCGGCCGGACCTCCAGGGGCGACTCCTCTTTTGCCCTCTCCAGGCTTCTTTTCATCATAATAATCGGCTCGCCGTCTCTGGGTATGTAGACCAGTCCGTCCTGGGCGGTTCCAGAGAAGTAGCACATGTCCACCGCCTGAAATAGGAGTGCTCCGTCGATGCCATCCATACTGGACTGTAGCTTTTTTATCCTGCTATCGATCTCTGACCGAGGGTGAAGAACATAATCCATTTTGCCTGCCTCTTATAATATATCTATTATATTTTATTATTTATCCTCAACTGTGACTCAATTGCATTGCTAGTCATTCTGATCATTTATTTATCTAACCATCTTGGTCAGCTGAAACCTTTATATGGTGCCCTGGGTAAAATGCATAAAGGAAATGACATTAAAGATCGCTGTGGACATCGACGGGGTGCTGGCAGATCAGGTGGCTGCTGTTCTGAGGGAGATCGAGAGGGAATACGGCCTCGTGTATTCCAAGAGCGATGTCGATCGTGCGCACTGGACCTTTGAGGGAAGGGAGGTCTGGGAGGAGATATCTAGATTGCTTTCGGATCCGGAATATGTGATGCAAGTGCCAATTATCCATGGCTCGCAAAAGGCGATAAAGAAGCTCAGCCACCATGATGTCTTTGTAGTGACCGCCAGGAGGCCGCATACCGAAGAGGCTACCCGCAGATGGCTGAGCGCCCATTTTCCTTCCCTAAAGGGCTACTACTGGGCCAGAACAGGGACCAAGCATAATGTGCCATCGGATGTGCTTATCGATGACCTGGACATCAATATAGTGGAGTTCGTGAAGAGCGATCCAGATCGGCATGGAATTCTATTTCAGCACCCATGGAGCCTGAACGGCACTGGAATTGAGGATTACAGCAGCCAGGTCTCATACTGCCCGGAATGGGAGAGCGTTGTGAAGGCGATAGACAGCATTGACCTATCACGCCAGTGAATTCTCGCTACTGGTGAGATCGATCTTTTATGGTTAAGCCAAAAAACGATTATTTTATGGGCTTCTGTCCCCTGGCCTGCGCTTTATGTCGCCTCTCCTCCTGCTTTTCTTTCTTCTTATCCTTTCTTGCCTCTCCTCCAGCATTCTTCTTGAATAGGTTGATCATTGTCGATCTCCTCAATTAAACCCAATTATTGTTAAATGCTGACCATTTCTATATCAATCTATTCCCCTTTTAAGATAGATTCTCCATTGATAATATAATAATGTGCAAAGAGCGAATGACATCTGACCACAGCTGACCTGCATATTCTTCTCTTTTCAGAGCGATAGGCTGATTATGGAAGAAGAAGAATCCAAACAGGAATGAACTGAGAGGAATTGACATAGAACGCAAATGAGGAGAGCTAAGCAATGAAAGATAAAAAGACCCTGGAAGAGTTCAAGAAGACATATCCTGAGAAGTTCCTGCCCCCAGAGGTCATATTCAGCCACATCCATGCAGGAGATAGGATCTTCATAGGGACCGGTTGCGGTGAGCCTCAGTACCTGGTGGCTGAGCTGGTCAACTACGTCAACAATAATCCCAAAGCGTTCTTCGATGCGGAACTGATCCACATCTGGACGCTTGGCGTGGCTCCATATACCGATGAAAAGTTCCAGGATAACTTCAGGCTTGACTCCTTCTTCGTGGGAGACAGCACCAGAAATCCGGTCAACCGTGGTGCAGCGGATTATACCCCAATCTTCCTCTCATCCGTTCCCGATCTCTTCCGCTCAGAGATGGTTCCGGTGGATATAGCCCTAGTCCAGACCTCTCTTCCGGATAAGCACGGCTACCTTAGCCTGGGCATAAGCGTGGACGTGGTCAAGGCTGCCCTGGAAAAGGCAGAGGTCGTCGTGGCCCAGGTGAACGAAAACATGCCTAGAACACATGGAGATGGCTTCATTCATATCAAAGATATCGATTTTATCCTTCCCCATGACGAGCCTCTCCTCGAGTATTCGGTTAAGGCTCCCAACGACATCGTGCAGAGGATCGGAAAATACGTCGCTCGTATCATAGAGGATGGCTCGACCATTCAGGTGGGATACGGCCTGATACCGGACGAGGTGGTGCACAGCCTCGAGAACAAAAAGGACCTGGGAGTGCATACGGAACTCTTATCCGATGGCATCGTCGAGCTGATGAAAAAGGGAGTGGTCACCAATCAGAAGAAGATCCACAATCCAGGAAAGACCATCGCCTCATTCTGCATGGGAAGCCGGGATACCTACGATTTCCTGGACGAGAACCCATCGATCGAGTTCAAGAGGATCGACTACACCAACAATCCCCTCATAATCTCCCGGAACAGGATGATGACCGCCATCAACAGCGCCATGGAGGTAGACCTGACCGGCCAGGCAACAGCAGAATCTCTGGGAGGGACCTTCTACAGCGGCACCGGCGGTCAGGCGGACTTCATGCGGGGAGCGGTCCTCAGCCCCGGAGGGAAGACCATTCTCGCCTTCCCCTCCACTGCACTGAACGACAGCGTCTCCCGCATCGTTCCCGTCCTGCAGGAGGGAGCCGGGATCACCTTAACCAGGGGAGACGTGCATTATATGGTGACTGAATACGGAATCGCCTATTTGCACGGCAAGAACATCCGGGAGAGGGCCATGGACCTTATCGCCATCGCCCATCCCAAATTCCGCCCCTGGCTGATCGAAGCCGCCCGGAAGAGATCTCTGATCTACAAAGATCAGGTCTTCATCCCTGGCGAGAAGGGAATGTATCCCGAGGAGCTGGAGACATACAGGACCACCAAGAAGGGGCTGGAGATATTCCTCCGGCCGGTGAAGATAACCGATGAGACCATGCTTAAAGACTTCTTCTACGATCTATCAGAGGACAGCATGTACATGAGGTTCTTCTCTGCCCGGAAGGATATGCCTCATAAGAGGCTGCAGGACTTCGTTGTTGTAGACTGGAGCCGGAAGATGGAGATCTTAGCGGTGATCAAGGAGAAGGAGAGAGAAAGAGAGACCATTATTGCTCTTGGCCAGTACGAGCTGAACCCAGACAAGTACCTGGCAGAGGTAGCAATAGTAGTAAAGGACGAGTATCATGGAATGGGGGTGGGCAAAGAGCTTCTCTCTTATCTGACATACATCGCCAGGAGGCATGGCCTCTTGGGCTTTACCGCGGACACACTGGTGGAGAACAAGGCCATGGTGAGCTTATTTGAGAAGATGGGATTCTATACGGAAAAAAGAAGAGAAGAAGGGGTATATGAGATGAAGATGCTCTTCCGCAAGTCCAAGGAGCAGAACCGAGAGGATGTGATATGAGAAAGAGCATTGCACTCCGTTCCTCAAATGCTGCAGCTATAGAATAATGATAAAATAATTATAAAATAGCGATGAAAGAGGGGGTGCCAGGGATATCTGAAGGGATCTTCAAGCCGCCGATAATCCCTGGTGATCCTTTTATCCTTTGAGCGGCATATGATCCTTTCATGAGCAATGAGCTGAAAGCCGCTATCCAGAAATGGTGCGAAAAGTTGGAGATACCCCTGGTGGGAGTGGCCAGCGTGGATCGATGGAAAGAACCCCCATTTCAGCCTTGGATGCCGGAGGAGTTCTATCCTCAGTCTATATACCCCGAAGCCCGGTCGGTGATAGTCATCGGCCTACCAATCAGCCTGCCAGTTCTGGAAACGTCGCCCTCTGTCTATTACCGGGAGCTGTACAGCACAGTCAACTCCCTTCTCGACCAGTATACCTACCGCCTGGCCAGCTATCTCACCCAATTGGGCCATCCTTCCGTCTTCGTTCCCAGGGATGGATACATCGGAATCCGGGCGCTGCTGAAAAATCCGGTGGCAATCTTCTCCCACCGCCATGCTGCCTTTCTGGCAGGCCTGGGAAGCTTCGGTGTGAACAATATGCTCCTGACGCCAGATTATGGTCCCCGGGTGCGCTTCGGCTCTGTCTTCACCTCCGCAGTTCTTCCATCGGACCCAATTAGAGATGAGAAGCTCTGCTCTGAATGCATGCGCTGCGTCAAGATGTGTCCGGTCAATGCACTGGATGAGAGGGATTACCCCCAGGGTCTGACCAATAAGAAGAGCTGTGCCGAGCATAGCAATGAGCTGAACCAGAAGGGCATATCCCCTTGCGGAATCTGCATCAAAGTCTGCCCGGTGGGTCTGGATCGGCGGCTGTTTCGCCGGGAGGATATATCGATTTATTCCCGGCCGGATCGCTTCCCGGAGGGCCACAGGGCCTGGGAGCATGCGCAAAACTACGGAGGGATATGAGGGAAGTTCGAGGGCTCAGATCATGATATGTGCATGATGCATATTAGATCATGAAACCATTCCTTTCAGCCCTTTTTCGATCCCCTCATCCATCTCCTGGCAGTAGCCATGCACTGTGCAGTCCACAGAGATCAGGCTCTTGGGCTGAGAAGCGAGAGCATAAGTTTTCACCGCCAGAGGATAGAGAATCACCGTATCGTTTCTGGAGTGGATCATAGCCAATGGCCGGGGTGCGATCAGAGGTAGATAGGTATCAGGATCGATGGATCGATAGAAGCGAATTATATCCTCATCCTCGATGCCCAACTGGGCAACGACGGCATCGGTACCATAACCGCAGGTGCTTAAGGCCAGAACGCCCTTAGATCTTTCATCCAGGGCGCAGGCGATGATGGCAGTTCGAGCACCATTGCTCTCTCCAGCATAAATGATCCTCTCCGGGTCGATCTCGGGCACAGAGCGCAGAACTTCGGCTGCAGACAGGGCATCATAGACCATCATATGCTCCACAGGCTCTCTTCCATCTATAAAAAGCGCAAGATCCGCATTAACATCAATCGCCCCCAGGTTTCTCTGGTCCAAGGTGATTGTGGCATATCCCAGGTCGGCCAGGCGCTTGGCCAAACCCTGCTCCCGCTCTTTGGTCACTGTGGCTCCGGGCAGGAGAACTATTCCGGGAATACTGTCCTTTTTGTTCGCATCATCGCTGACGGTCTTGCTAAATCTCGAAAGTCTCAAAAGTCCCGCCATCTCCGCTCCCCGGCTGGCATACCGAACTGTAATCAAGGAGCTATTGCCTTCAACCGTCTCCTCGCTCAGATTGAACTCGGGCATTGAGATCAGATAATCCAGCCTGCCATCTTCTTCCACCTTCCAGTCCAGGCTATTGAGCTTGGTTGCTGGAATGCTGCCGGGAAGGCCCATCCATCCAATGAATAGAGCAATAGCCAAAGCGGCAATTAGAAGTCCTGCTCCTGCCTTGTAGCTTGCCATTTTCTCGTATCTGCTCTTCACCAGACCTAGAAAAAGCTGGCGAAAAGGATCTTGAGATCAATAAACCTATTGAGTATGAGGAGATGAGTGATCCTGGAGAAATCCGGAAATGAAGATAAATGAATTAGCTCCCGTAATAGCCTCTCGAGAGGTTGAGGTCGAGGCCTCGCCAGAGACCATCTGGGATATCATCGTCGCCGTCGACAGCTGGCCGGACTGGAATCCGGATGTCAAGGCCGCCTTTATAGAGGGCGATCTGGCTGTCGGCACGAGGTTCAGCTGGAAGGCTGGCCAATTGACCATCCGCTCAACAGTCTTGCAGATGGAAAGGCCCCACCATCTGGTCTGGACTGGCACGACCACTGGAATTAAGGCGGTTCATCTCTGGCAGATCGAGAAGAGAGGAGAAAAAGCGCTCGTCAGGTCGGAGGAGTCCTGGGAAGGTCTCCTGCCAAGCATTCTGCGCGGCACAATGAAAAGGATGCTCTCAAGGTCGATCCAGCAGACGCTCTTATATCTCAAGAGGGAAGCGGAGAGAAGATCTTTATGAGGCAAGCTTTTGCATCATCATATGGCCTGGAGTGCGGCTGGCTAAAAAATTAAAGAGTCTTGTCAGTATGCCCTTTAGATGCTTGGAGCCCATTCCTGCTCGGCCAGGTTGATCAGAGTTCCGTTATCGCTTACCTCATAGCCAATGGGAATCTTGCCCCAGCTCCACAAGTCATCATTCGCTAACAGTCGGGCGTCGCCAGTCTGATTTGTCTGGTTTGTTTGGTTTGTCAGGTTTTGCAGCATGCTCTCCTGGACCGCAGAGGGGCTGGAAGAGCCTTCTGTCAGATTGGCCAGTATTGCCATGCCAGAATCTCTGCTGATGTTCACTGTATCCGTTGACTGGCTGCTGCATGCTATCGCTAAAAGAATCAATACAGAAATTATATACATCTTCATAAATATAACCTCCTATGGCGTTATACCAAGACTCTCCAATGATATTCTTGATAGGAGGATTCGACCAACGGCTTTTTTTTAGATGCTGCAGTCGCCCTCATCTATCAGCTTATTCCTTCCTCTTTCTTTCTATGTTCACCAACATATCAATTTTTGCATCGATATGAATTCTGGACATTTCTGCAGCCGGGGAGCAGTCTCCAAATCAGCATTGCGGGGAGGAAAGGCTGCCCCTGAACATATTTGGCTTCACTGGCAAAACAGTCCTGCAGCTATCCAGCCTCATGCAGACCACCAGAACCTGAATCCTATCAAAAATTTGTGGCTATTTTCGCTCATCTGCATGGCTGCTGCCGCAGGAGCAGCCTTCCCCACTCGGGAGATATATAGCTAAGATTTAAACAGCTTCTTGATCATCCCCATAAATCCACTGCCGCTGTCCTGTGCGGATAGGATATCCTTCATCATTGCTTCAGCCTCTGGCGACGAGGTGAGTGCCATCTTCGATTGCTCATCAAGCAGCTTTGAGAGATCATCCGGTTTCATCTCCTTTTCTGGGGAGCTTTTTGTCAAATATCCCAGAATCAGAGGCAGAGCCATAGTAAGCAGCTGGCCGACGACCTCCTGAGGCAGTCCAGTCTTTTTAGCGATCGATTGCTGAATGGGAATCATGCTGCTCCCCAATATGGAATTGAGCATGCCCGGTCCAAAGGATGAGCTGCTGCTGCCAAAGTATTTGGCCATGTCCTGCATTGAGTTGCCCTTGGCTGAATCGGCAAGACCGCTCAAGATAGCGTTCGCCCCATCATTGCTGGAGGCTTTGCTGCTCATGGCTCCCAATAATAGGGGCAGGCCCATCTCCAGGGCGGATTTGGTGGATTGTTCGTCTGCACCAACTTTGCTGCTTAATATAGAGAGATTATCTCCCGCCATAAGCTGTTCCATTGCCATATTAACCACTGAATCCATTAATTCATCTCCTAATGAACAGTTGAGCTATGTACTTGCTAAGCATATATGCTCTAATGAGTATTAACTCCTTTCTCTGGACATTCAGTAGTTCTAACCAGAGTTAATAATTGTCAGAATAAAAAAGATTGATGAGTTAGGACCATCCTCATGCCCTTTTCCCAACCACTCCTTCCTATGATTCCAGTATCTTCCCGTACTCCAACTCGCTCTTGGGATGGGGCTCCTTTATCTCATCAGGGTAGCCAAAGGCGATCATGCATTCCACCTTCGATCCCTCCGGCAGATCGAGGGCCTTTCGGATATAATCCTCAGAGGTTTGGCCATCATTATGCATCCGGTTTCGGATCTGGATCCAGCATGATCCCAGCCCCAGGCTCTGGCCAGTCAGCTGCAGGATGATGGAAGCGATGGAGCAGTCCTCAATCCAGACGTCCGATTCCTCATCCCTGGCTATGACCACCACACCCAGACTGGCTCCCTTCAGGAAGCCGGAGCCGCTTTGTTTGGCGCGGGACAGCACCTCCAGCATATCCTTATCGGTGATGAACAAAAGCCGCCAGGGATTGATACCCCTGGAGCTTGGTGAGCGCAAAGCAGCCTCCTTGAGCTGATCAATGATTTGTTCATCGATCTTCACATCCTTATATTTCCTGATGCTCCGCCGGTCTCTCAATATATCTAGCATAATCGTCCTCCACTGTCTGCTGAAATCTTTCGTCCCCCGGACATAAATCGTTTATCTTCCGTCTTTCATCTTTTATCTTCCAGATTTCATCTCCATCTTTCATCTTTCGTCTTCTCCGGGCTTATGCTCTCTTTTCAAAGCCGAAGAAAAGATATCAGATGCGGTCGATTGAAGATGGAGAGGTGACAAGCTCAATGGATAAGAAGATAGTCTATTTTGATGAGGGAGGATCGGAAAATACCCTAGAGACATTTCGGCTGGTGCAGGAGAGATCAAGCAGCCTGAACATCAGGAAGCTAGTCCTGGCTTCCACCACTGGATCTACTGCGGTGAAGGCGAAAGACTTTTTCAGCCGGGATGGTATCAAGCTGATAGTAGTGCCCCATCAGTGGGATTTTCATCGGGAGCAGAATGCCTTTCCTGAGCCGCTGACGAGAGAGCTGCGCAGAGAGGGGCATGAGGTTCATTTTGGGACGATGCTCTTTCATACCGACGGGCTCTACGGCTCAAACAGCGCTACCACAATGGCTAACCTCCTGCGATGCTTCTGCCAGGGGGTAAAGGTCTGCTTCGAGATAGTGCTCATGGCCACAGATGCCGGCCTCCTGGTCTCGGGAGAGAAGGTAATAGCAATAGCGGGGACCGCCTCAGGATCGGATACCGCTCTGGTGATGCAGGCCGCCTCCAGCCAGCATCTGAAAAGGCTAAGGGTTAATGAGATCATCTGCAAGCCTCTCAATCCCTTGAATATAGACGAGCTGAAGGGAAGGTGAGAAGAAGAAGCTCGAGGACGAGATTGAGGGAGAGGAAAGGAGACAATGCAGGTGCAGGAAAAGGGCTTTTCGCTGAATTATGTGGGTCAGGCCCGGCCGCGGTTTTGGTCTCTGTTCCTCTGCGCCTCTGTGGTTGGGTCAGGATCGCTGTTCACCCCAGATGCAAAAGGATACAGAGAATTTCCGATTCAAGTTCACCCATACTACATAGCGAGGAGCCCAGAAAAAGGAATGAAAAAGGGAAAAGGGAGCACGTGCAGGGATACTATAAGCGCTTGGCTGTGATAGAGCCCCCAGTTTCTCAGAGGGGTTCAGCCACATTCGGGCGCATCCCCGAGCATCCTCAGCTCGAATTGCAGCATGCTGACAGCGGATTTAAACATGGATCAACCTTTGTTGAATCCTCCACCACCCTCAACACTGACATTTTTGACTTATTCGAGCCGCAGCCATTGCTTACTGTCAGTCTGTAGCCGCCGGAATCAGATGGTCTCGGATTAAGGATTATCAATGAGGGTGATACCTCTCCTGGAATTATCTCTCCATTCTTCTCCCATTGATAGGAATTTGCCCCAACAGCGGTGCCCTTCATTATGAACGCCACAGTCTCACCGGCGTCGGCAATCAGGCAATCGGGTTCAATTTCCACATCCCCAGGCGGCCTTTCTACTATCAGGCTCACAGCATTTGAATCGATGAATCCGCATCCATTGGATATAGCAACTCTGTATTCACCCATATCCTCCATATTCGCATCGAATATGGTGAGCTCCGCGGAGTTGGCCCCTGGAATGATCCTGCCGCCTTTTATCCATTGATAGGTCAGAGGCTGAGCACTCTTTGCCAACACAGTGAACGTCGCCGTCGATCCTTCGCAGACCTTCTGGCTGGTTGGCTGGACCAAAATCTCAGGCAATGCGATTATATCCAGATTTGCTGCCTCTGATTCAGTCTGGCCGCAGCTGTTTCTTGCCTGCACATAGTAGCTTCCTTTATCGCCTGTGATGGCCTTTTGAATGGTATAAACCTCAGCTATGGCTCCTGGGATCTCCACTCCGTCCTTGAACCACTGGTAGCTCAGAGGATCATCGCTTATTGCCCGAACATTGAAAGTCACAGGCGTTCCCTGGCATACGATCTGGCTGGCCGGCTGGAGGGAGATGGCTGGCACCCCAATTGTCTGCAGATTTGCTGCCTCCGATTCAATCAGATTACACCTGTCTCTTATCTGCACTGAGTAGCTCGCTGTATCGCCAAAGGTTGCGGCTGGGATGGTGTAGGTATCAGCAGTTGCTCCCTGGATCATCTTTCCGTCTTTGAACCATTGATAGGATAATGGCTCGCTGCTGCTTGCCTGCACAGAGAATGTCGCTGCATCTCCCTGGCATACCCTCTGGCTCTTGGGCGGAACAAGGATCTTTGGCATTGAGACCATCTCCAGGTAAGCGGCCTTTGATTCGACCGAGCCGCAGCTATTTCTCACCTGTACCATGTAGTTGCCCATATCAAATTTGCCGGTTCTTGGAATAGTATAAGCATCCGCCGTGGCTTCATAGATCTCTATTCCATCTTTGAACCATTGATAGCTCAATGCCTCGCTGCTCTCTGCCTGAACAAAGAACGTTGCTGCCGCCCCCTCACACACCTTCTGGCTGGCCGGCGGCAGATGAATCTCGGGCAATGCAACTATCTCCAAAACAGCAGCACCGGATTTGATCTGGCTGCAGTTGTTTGCCGCCTGCACCCAGTAGCTTCCAGTATCGTTGAGAACGGCCCGAGCAATCGTGTAAACATCCTGGGTGGCTCCAGGAATCTTTATTCCATCCTTAAACCATTGATAGCTCAAAGGCTTGCTGCTCTCCACTTGGACGGTGAAAGTCACTGCTTTTCCCTGGCATATCTTCTGGCTGGTCGGCGGCACAAGAATCTCCGGCTTGGCTACGATATCCAGGATTGCTGCATTGGATCCGATCTGGCTGCAGCTATTTCTCACCTGTACCCAGTAGCTTCCCCTATCGCTGGGGCTAGCCACTGGAATCGAATAAGAATTCGATGTTGCTCCTTCTATTTCTGTACCGTCCTTATACCATTGGTATTCCAGCGGTTCGCCACCGCTTGCCTTTACGCCGAATGTTGCTGCCGCACCTTCGCACGTCTCCAGGCTTTTTGGCTGCACAAGAATATCCGGTGATGAAATTACATCCAGGCGGACTGCCTCTGATTCAATCTGGTTGCATTTATTTGCCACCAGCACTGAGTAGCTTCCCGTATCGCTGAGGTTAGCGGCAAGGATGGTGTAGGATTCAGATGTAGCATCGGGGATATTCGCTCCATCTCTGAGCCACTGATAGCTCAATGGCTCACTGCTCTTGGCCTGAACGGAGAACGTTGCAGCCGTTCCCTGGCATACCTTCTGGCCGGTCGGTTGGGCCAGGATATCAGGCATAGCGATGATATCCAGAACAGCAGCCTCCGACTCGACCTGGCTGCAATTGTTGCTTACCTGGACCGAGTAGCTTCCCATATCGCTGAGGTTAGCGGCAGGGATGGTGTATGTATCAGACGCAGCGCCGGGGATATTCACTCCATCTTTAAGCCACTGGTATCTCAACGGCTCACTGCTCTTGGCCTGAACAGCGAATGTTACCATCGTCCCCTGGCATATCCTCTGGCGGGTCGGTTGAGCCAGGATATCAGGCATAGCGATGATATCCAGACTGGCAGCCTCCGACTCGACCTGGCTGCAGTTATTTGCCACCAGAACGGAATAGCTTCCCACATCGGCAATATCAGCTAGATCGATTGTGTACCTATCATCTGTTGCCCCCGGAATCTCGATTCCATCTTTTAGCCATTGGTACTCAATTGGCTCGTAGCTTGATGCTTCCACATGGAATGTTGCAGCAGCACCCTGGCATATCATAAGGTTTGCCGGCTGCAGAAGAATCTTCGGCCTGGCGATGATATCCAGACTGGAGACCTCTGATTCGATCTGGCTGCAATTGTTTGCTACCTGCACCGAGTAGCTTCCCGTATCGTTTAGTTTAGCGGCAGGAATAGTGTACGTATCAGACGTAGCACCGGGGATATTCGCTCCATCTTTGAGCCACTGATAGCTCAATGGCTCGCTGCTTTCTGCTTGAACCTCGAATTTTGCAGCAGCGCCCTGGCATATCTTCAGGTTTGCCGGCTGCAGTAGAATCTTCGGCCTGGCGATGATATCCAGATTGGCAGCCTCCGATTCGATCTGGCTACAGTTATTGCTTACCTGGACTGAGTAGCTTCCCATATCACTAAGGTTAGTTTGAGGGATTGTGTAGTATTCTGACGTAGCACCATCTATCTTGATACCGTCTTTGAACCACTGATAGCTCAATGGCTCACTGCTCTCTGCCTGAACGGAAAATGTTGTTGTAGCCCCCTCACACCCCCTCTGGCCGACCGGCTGTATCAGAATCTCAGGAATAGCAATTATATTCAGACTGGCAGCCTCCGATTTGATCTGGCTGCAGTTATTGCTTACCTGGACTGAGTAGCTTCCCGTATCGCTGAGGCTAGCGGCTGGGATGGCGTAGGATTCAGATGTTGCACCATCTATCTTGATCCCGTCTTTAAACCACTGATAGCTCAATGGCTCACTGCTCTTGGCCTGAACAGAGAATGCTGCCCTCGTCCCCTGGCATACATTCTGGCTGGTCGGTTGGGACAGGATCTGAGGCATGACTATAATATCCAGATCAGCTGCCTCTGATTCAATCTGGCTGCAATTATTCCTCAACTGGACCGAGTAGCTTCCCGTATCGTTTAGGTTAGAGGCAGGGATAGTGTACGTATCAGACGCAGCACCTTGTATATTCACTCCATCTTTGAGCCACTGATAGCTCAATGGCTCACTGCTCCTGGCCTGAACAGAGAAAGTTGCAGCCGTCCCCTGGCATACCTTCTGGCTGGTCGGTTGGGCCAGGATATCAGGCATAGCGATGATATCCAGAACAGCAGCCTCCGATTCAATCCGGCTGCAATTATTGCTCACCTGGACTGAGTAGCTTCCTGTATCGCTGAGGCTAGTTTGAGGGATGGTGTAGGATTCAGATGTTGCACCTTCTATCTTGATTCCTTCTTTGAGCCACTGATAGCTCAATGGCTCACTGCTCTCTGCCTGAACAGAGAATGCTGCCCTCGTCCCCTGGCATACATTCTGGCTGGTCGGTTGGGCCAGGATATCAGGCATAGCGATGATATCCAGACTGGCAGCCTCCGACTCGATCTGACTACAGCTATTTGCCACCAGAACGGAATAGCTTCCCATATCGGCAATATCAGCTAGATCGATTGTGTACCTATCATCTGTTGCCCCCGGAATCTCGATTCCATCTTTTAGCCATTGATACTTCAGTGGCTCAGTGCTTTCTATTTGAACCTCGAATTTTGCTTTTGCACCCTGGCATATCTTAAGGTTGGCCGGATGCAGAAGAATCTTCGGCCTGGCGATGATATCCAGATCAGCTGCCTCTGATTCGATCTGGCTGCAGTTATTTGTTATCTGCACTGAGTAGCTTCCCGTATCGTTTAGGTTAGAGGCAGGGATGGCGTACGTATCAGACGTAGCAGCGGGGATATTCACTCCATCTTTGAGCCACTGATAGCTCAATGGCTCGCTGCTTTCTGCTTGAACCTCGAATTTTGCTGCAGCGCCCTGGCATATCTTCAGGTTTGCCGGCTGCAGTAGAATCTTTGGCATGGTAATTATATCCAAACCAGCGGCCTCTGATTCGACCTGGCTGCAGTTATTTGCCACCTGCACCGAGTAGCTTCCCATATCGCTAAGGTTAGTTTGAGGGATGGTGTAGTATTCTGACGTAGCACCATCTATCTTGATACCGTCTTTGAACCACTGATAGCTTAATGGCTCACTGCTCTTGGCTTGAACAGAGAACGTTGCTGCCGCACCCTGGCATACCCTCAGGTTGGCAGGCTGGACAAGAATCTCTGGTCTGGTTGCGATATTTAGATAGGACGCAATTGATTCAATCTGGCCGCAGTCGTTGCTGACGATCAGGCTATAGCTGCCGGAATCATTGCGGATCGCATTCTTGATGACAAAAGAGTCAAGGTTTGCACCAGGAATCTGCAATCCGTCTTTCATCCACTGAATTGTGATGGGATCGCTGCCGGTCACATCGGCTACAAGAGCTATATCCGATCCCTCACATATCTTTTTGCTGGCAGGAAAATGCAGTCCTGTGATCATCGGCATTGATCTAATGCTCAATTTAGCCTTATCGGATTGAGTCCAGCCGCATAGGTCGCTGCCTATGATTACACTGTAATTGCCCTGGTCCGTACTATTAGCCGCTGATATGCTTAAAACGGCGGCATTGGCTGCGGTAATGTTCAGGCCATCCTTCTGCCATTGATAGGTATATGACTCATTGTCGGCAACCTGGACCTCAAAGGAGACCGGCGAGCCGGTGCAGACGGTTTGGCTGATTGGCTGCACCAGAATTTTTGGCCTGGATCTCACAGATATGTGAACCGCTCCGGATTCTGCCATACCGCATATATTGCTCACTGCCAGACTGTAATCGCCTTCATCAGTCGGCAGGATGCTGGAGATCAGATAGCGGTTTGTATTGGCTCCTGTGATATTCTCTCCGTTCTTCTTCCATTGGTAGTTCAGAGGCTCGGTTCCAGATGCCAGCGCATTCAATAAAACCTCCGATCCTTCGCAGGCAATCTCATCAAGCGGCTCAATCTCCACCACCGGTTTTGAGCTGACGGTCAGAACTGCAGGGTTCGATTCGATAGAACCGCAAGCATTGCTCACCCTCACCCGGTAGCTTCCAGCATCTGCCAACTTGGCGGCTGGAATTATGTATGAGTCTGTTGTAGCCCCAGCGATTTGGGATCCATTCTTCGACCACTGGTATGATATCGGCCCATTTCCGGCAGCGACCACATTAAATCTTGCTTCCTGGTCTTCGCAGGCTGAATAGTCAGCAGGCTGGATCTCGATCATCGGATGAGCTGATCTGATAGCGACCAGCCAGCCATCATAATAGGTAGCTGGCTCTTGTTGCTGGCAATCGCCGTAGCATGCGCTTTTTCTTCTTGTAGTCTGAGCGATATAGGGCGTTGTCTTTCCGGCAAAGACAGAGCTGCCATCATCCGTTTGAATGACTGAATAGCCCTTATCATCCAGTTTGCTGCCAAATGTCTGATCCCATATCCTTTCGCCATTCTGATCGGTCATGATCAGCCAGGCATCAAAGCCCCCAGAGCCAAAAGATCTTGTCGAGCCTATGAGAATATGGAGGCCTTCTCTTGTCTTGACCAGGGAGCCTCCTTCCTCATCGTATGCTCCGCCATAAACCTTATCTGCAATTTTATCTCCATTGGCATCGGTCTTGATAAACCAGATATCATATCCCCCAGAGCCAAAGGAATTGGTGGAGCCGAGCATGGCAAAGCCGCCATCAGCCGTCTGCTGGACCGACCACCCTCTGCTCCAGGGATTCCGCTCGCTTCTGGGCCCACCGAATGTCTTTTTCCATTGCTCATTCCCATTCGAATCAATTTTAATCAGCAGGGCATCAGAATCGCCATTTCCCCAGGAGCCGGTTGTGCCGGCGACGACGAATCCTCCATCACGAGTCTCCTGGATCGAATCCCCCATATCATCTCGGGATCCGCCAATGGTCTTATCCCAGATTTTGCCACCGAACTGGTCGATCTTGAGCAACCAGACGTCATACATTCCGCTGCCAAAGGATTTTGTATTGCCCGCGATGATAAATCCGCCATCAATAGTCTGTTTTATGCTGCTTGCTTCATCATCCAGTGCTCCTCCGAAGGCTTTATCCCATATCTTCTCTCCAGACGGACCCACCTTCATCAGCCAAACATCGTACATTCCGCTGCCATAGGATCTGGTTCTTCCGGCTACAATATAGCCACCATCAGCGGTCTCTTCTACTGAATACCCCTCATCCTCTCTGGCCCCGCCATAATTTTTTTGCCATAAAATATTTCCGCTTTTATCGGCTTTTATCAAAAATAAATCATAATTGTTATCGCCATATGACTTTGTTCTGCCAGTGGCTATATACCCCGCATCGCTGGTTCGCTGAATGGAATATAGCTCGTCGTCAAAGGATCCCCCAAAGGATGCATTCAAATCCATCGCGATACAGGGTTGGCTGCAATAAGCACTCTGACAGCACAGAATCGTTAACGCGGCCAAAAATATCACCAAAATCAACCATTTATTGCAGCTATAATTTTTCATATGAATTATCCCCAATGCCCTCAATTATCCCGCCCCAAATCTTCCAGCCCTTGATCATCCAGCCCGTTATCATGCAGCACTTAATCATATGAGACTCAGGACTCTTTGGCTCCGGAGGATCCTGGTCTTTGACACAGCAGAGATTTACATATTTTTTAGCATATTTTCTCATTGATCGTATAAATAGCTTTAGGCTTATTTAATATATATTTGTTATTTTACGGAAGGTAGCGGGCATGGAAACAGGAAAATCGCACTCATTTCACTGGATTGAGCTACTGAAATTTTTTAAATAACATTTCTATTTTTAAATGAAATTTCTGAAATGCCCGAGCGACAATGGACCAATTTAGCTGATATGACAAGGCTTTTTTCCCTGAAGAACAGATTGATATAAATAATAATGAGTGGAAATATGACAAATAACCTGAAGACAGCGGATCAGCAGAGAGCTGAACTATTCCTGGAAGAGTTCGTCTCTGGGCTTGTGGGATCAATGGAGGATGATATAGATTTTATCCTTCTCTTCGGAAGTGCAGCCAGAGGCGAGTTCATCCTGGGAAAGAGCGATGTAGATCTCATCATTCAGACAAAGAGCGATGCTGCTGTCCGCAGGGTGGAAAGGTTTGCTGAATCTCTCTTCTGGCGACTGAATGAAAAGCATGGCACGCAGTTTGAGAAGGTTCTATCAACAGGCATGAGTGAAAGCATCCTGGAAGAATCGATCAAGTTTCTGGAAAAGCATGTCAGGCTCTACAAGCCCTTTGAGGTGTTTGGACCGAATGATATCGATTGGAGTGAAGGATTGGTCAAGAGGCCGGACCTTTTGCCGGGTGCTGTTCTCGTCGCCAGCCAGCTCACTCTGCTTTACAAAATGAAATATGAGGGCAAGATTCTCTTCGGCCGGGACATTCGCCCGGAGATAAATCCCCACTTCACCTGGTGGGAAAGACTGAAAGCTATAATGGTGCCTCAAAGCATTGCTCTTGCCTCTTTTGTCCTCGCCTTGATCCTTCCTCAGAAGGCAACAGGCTATGCAGTCAAGGCGCTCTTCTATGAGGTGGAGTCGGTGAACATCTACCAGAAAAGCATGATTCCTCCCCCTCAGGAGAAGATGAGAAGCTTTGCCGAAGCATCGCAATTCGAGAATGCTGTCTTCGACCGGTTGCGCTTTCTTTTAGAGAAGAACCTAGGTCTATCAAGCGAGCAGAAGCTGGAGCTTTTGAGGAATGCAGCTGCCATCAAGCGGCATGGCTTTCGCGGGAGCAGATGGGAGGCATTGAGATTCTGTCTGGTCGCTTTTGGGGCCATCTGGCAGACCAATGCCGCTTTGATCCTGAGAGCCCAGGGCTCAGGTTAGACTGATTCCTGCGATCAATGGATCGTGATCCGAGCAGCGATATTTGTCTGAGCTATTCCAAATGCCACTGTAGCCGAAGTCAGGGGATTCATCGGAATTTATATGCCAGATGCTCGCTCCAGTTACCTGTCCGGTCAGGCTTGGGCTTGCCAGGATATGATCCAGCTCCCCCCATCTGCCCTGAAACACATATGAGTAAGAATTAGAGGCGAGCAGAGAGGAAATCTGGTTAACATATCCGGCCCTCTTCAAGGCCATGATGGGATCCTCGTTTCTGTACGAGTTCATATCCCCCAGGATCAGATAGTCGGGATCATGGCTTCCAGTAGGATCGGAAGACAACCAATCTATCAGCTCATTTGCGGCCCTTGTGCGGTCACCATTCCAGTATCCTTGACCATCTCCACAATCCCTATTGTCTCCATTCGCCACCTCATCCCCTCCTGGCGGATTCTTGGATTTCAGATGAACGACCACGACTGTAAGCCGCTCAAGAGTGCTGATCTCCTCGAAGGTCTGGGCCAGAGGCTGGCGGTTGCCCGATGAGAAAGCGCCCATGGATGTCGTCGCTGCCTTGCCTATGGGTCTGATCGTTGTTCTGTTGTAGATCAATCCCACTGATATGAGGTCATCGCCTAGCTTTGGTGATCCCGGGTCTACAAATGAATAATTCTCCAACCCAATCCCATCTTCACGAGCATTCAGCCCGTCACATAGATCATGAATGGCGCTCAGGTTTCCATAGCCATCATTCTCTATCTCGATGAGACCGATCACATCCGCCTTCATATCAGTGATAGCCTGAATGATCTTAGCTCTCTGCAGCTCGAACTCGCCATTCGATCTGGCTCCTCTTGCACTGGGAAAACCACGGCCTGCTCCATTGCCGTTAAAGTAGTTTTCCAGATTCAGGCTGGCAATCCTTAATCTGCCGCCCACTGGTTCAGGATTCATCGGCCGGGGATTGGATATTATGATTTTAGAGATATTCAAAGGTTCCAATCTATAATTTCCGTAGCCATAGCTCATTATCCCCATAATTCCCTGGATGGTGTCTGCACAGCGAATGGTTCTTGGAAATGGATAAGACTCGGGGAATCTTCGGCTGCTGCCGTCATCAAGGATGATCATGCTGCGACTGTTCAATTCCTGGACCTGCGCGGCTGGGGCTCCGGGCTTGGCAACGTTGGTGGGAACAGGCAGCCGGGATTGGGGAGATATGGCCAGTTCCCCATATGCGGAGAAATTCTCAATATCGGTGATGACCAGATCTTGAGGGAGCATCAAGAGCATTCCCTCGTATCTTTCCAGCGAATCCTCCTTTAGCGGCAGGATGAGCTGGTGGGCGGTCAAAGTGCTCTTAGTCTCATTTTTGCCAGCCTTTTTCTTTTTTATCTCCTTTAAATTCATCTGGGTCAGGCCATGGAACTCTTCGATATGCCCCCTGGCTATGACCAGATCACCTCTGGTGACATTCTCTTTCACTCCCAGCCGTCCAGGATCATAGATATAGATGCCCTCTGAGGTCTCAATATTGTCATCTATATCGCTGTCCTCTTCCTGGACAAAGAATCCTTCCAGCTTATCTGTTCCCTGGAAATCAGCGGTAACAATAGCCTCTATCGAGACTTTCATCCCCTGAAATGGGCTTGACTGTCCATCTCCCTGGATGGCATGAATCATGGTCAGATCAGCAATCATTGATTCTCCGCCCGGAGCAGCAGTCGAGATTGCAGCGCTCGCAGCCAAAAGAACGAAGATAATCGATAAATTCAAATCCATTCCATCCCTCTGATCAAGCCTTCCTTAAGTTCGGAGTAGTCACCTCCAAAAGAAAAGCTTTTTTATCACCATCTGAATATGTGTTAGCCTATGGCGAGTGGATGAATATCCATCTGAAGCTCACAGAAGATCTGCGATGGATCTACCTGGACCTTCTCTCCATTGTGGTAGGGATAAGCGGGGGCCTGGGGGCAGTGGCCTTCCGAAAGCTGGTGGAGCTTAGCCACGATTTCTTCTTCGGCTTTCTCCTCCCTCTCCTGCCGAATAGCTACTTCGTCGTTCTGCTGCCGGTCCTTGGCGGCCTCATCGTCGGACCTCTGATCTACAAGCTGGCGCCGGAGGCGAAGGGCGACGGCATATCTCATATCATGATCGCTCTGCAGAGGTTTACCGGCGACATCAGAAAGCGAGCCGGTCTGGTTCTCATCTTCACCTCCGCAATAACCCTGGGCAGCGGTGGGAGCGCCGGGCGGGAGGGGCCCATTGCCCTGATTGGAGCCTCAGCAGGCTCGGCCATCGGCAAAGCCATAAGGCTGTCTGCACGCGATTTGAAGGTGCTCACCTGCTGCGGCGTAGCCTCGGGGATTGCCGCCACCTTCAATGCACCCATGGGCGGGGCGATATTCAGCATGGAGGTGATCAGCAAGAAGTTCACATCACTTGATGCGGTACCCATTCTGCTGGCGGCGGTGGTGGGAAAAGCGGTAGCAACGGAGTTGATCGACCCCGTGCCGGAGTTCGTGAATCCCAACTTTTACTTTACCACCTTCGATATGGTTCTCTGCTTTTTCATCGGGCCCCTGTTTGGATTTCTCTCCTTCCTCTGGGTGAAAGGCTACTACTTCTTTGAGGACCGATTCCAGGATCTGCCTCTACCTGACATTCTGAAGCCGGCAGTTGGCGGGCTAACAGCAGGAGTATGCGGCATATTCTTCTTCGAGTTCGGCATAATGGGAGTGGGCTATGAGGGCATCAATAACGTCTTCATGCTGGCAGCGAGAGCGCCAGCCACCGATCTGCTTCTTCTGCTCCTAGCTTTGGGCTTGCTGAAGATGCTGGCAACATCCTCCACCGTCGGATCCGGAGGGAGCGGCGGGGTGTTTGCGCCCACGCTCTACATTGGAACCATGTTCGGCCTGGCGGCGGGCATGCTGGCTGAGATCCTGGCGCCCGATCAGATTGCCAATCCCCTGGACTACGGGCTCCTGGGCATGGGGGCTCTTTTCGCCGGGACAGCCGGGGCGCCTCTCACCTGTATATTCATGATCACGGAGATGACCGGCAACTATGGTGGCTTGCCGTCTCTGATTATTTGTTGCATCACCAGCTATACCGTGGCTCGCATTCTGTTGAAGGGTGGGTCCATTTACACTATCAAGCTGATGAGAAAGGGCATTTATCTCGATCTTCCCCAGCCGGTGCTCTCCGAAGTATCGGTGGGGGAGGCGATGCACAAAGAGGTGATCGCCGTCAGCCCTCTCTGCAGGATCTCGGAGGTGAGAGATGGCATCTACCGCTGCAACTATACCGGTTTCCCCGTGGTGGATGAAGGCCGTCTGGTGGGGATGATAACCTTTGATGATATCAGGAGAATTCCCCCGCATGAGCAGGAGAAGATGACAGTAAAGGAGGTGGCGGTCAGGGCTCCTATCACCATTAATCCCCACCAGTCGGCCAAGATGGCCATGGATCTCATGTATGAAAATGACGTTGGAAGGCTGGCAGTGGTGGAAAAAGACAATGCGCAGAAGCTGATTGGCATCATCACCCGCTCGGATGTGATCAGGGCTTATGAGAGGGAGATGAAAAGAAGCCAGGACGAGGCTTTAAAGTAGAATGGACAAAAAGTGCGGCGACTTCTTCCCTTGTCCCTGAAGGGGCAGGGGCTTCCTGCTTCATCGAGCACCTTCGAGTTCTCCACAGGCTTGAATTCGACGCAGTCCGCGACTACTACGCTGTTGCCCAATCCAAGTTCGACTTAGCGGGGTACATGGTACATGCAACTGACTTGCATTTTCTCGACCAAGCGAGTCTGAAGGTCAACGGCTGCAAAGAGACATCCTCTTAACAGCAATCTATAACTTCAGGCAGGTAGTAAATTAATTGGTGAATTGCATGAAAGAACAGGTATTCTTCGGCGAAGGCATGGCCATGGTAAAGAGAGATTATCCGGATCTGTATGAGGCCATAGTAGCCCTGAACGAGGCAGCTTACACCGGCAAGGTCCTGGATTATAGGACCCAGAAGCTCATCGCCATGGGGATCAATGCAGCTGCTTCCGACGAAAGGGCTACAAAGAAGCAGATGATAAGCGCCATAAAGGAGTTTGGCGTAACCAAGGATGAGATAGTGGATGTACTGAGGGTCGTTCTCCTCACGTCGGGAATGCCGCCCTTCACGAAAGGCATGAAGATATTGGGCGAAGTGATGGAGAAATAAACCTTTTCAATTTTTTGTTGTTTTTCTCAATCTTATAAGAAAAAGGCGATTCTATCCTCCGTGATCATGCGCCGCATTCTCAGCCTCCTGGTGGCTAGGTGCAGCAAACGAAAAAACGTTACCCTCATAGGACTTTAAGGGCGGGTTCATGGGTGCCTTCAGAGCCTCGATCTCGGGCCAGTTCCTTCTCCTCGGCCTTCTTCGTTCTCTCAAAATCTCCAAAACCGCGCGGTTCTCTCGTTCTGGGGAGCGGGGATGACCGTCTTAAAGAGGATCCTCTCTTCTATGAGAGTATAGAAACACTGCAAAGAGATACGTCTGCCAGGTCAGCCAGAAAAGAGACCTTCTCACCGCTGTGCTAGCAGGCATGAAAACCGCACATGATTTGTCATGCTCTGCCAGCGACACTTATCTCAGGAGGAGCTATCGCTGTCCGCTATAGGCTCTGCCAGCAAGCCGCCGTATGCGTATCTGAACGGAAGTGACAGCTCGCCTCGACCAAGCATAGAAATGGCGAGACGCGACACATAAAATTCTGCTACTTACAAGGATTAATGGGCCAGTTAGAGGTTCGACCACAACGCGAACATATCGGTCCGCTAGTTCCTGCAATTATCTTATGGGGCTTATCCTCCTTGCAGGGATTAATGGGCCAGTTAGAGGTTCGACCACATTTGGTGCAAATATTTATTCCGTTAATTACTGCGATATCATGAGCCATGAATCCATTTTAGCATTTATAGTAAATAGCTTTTACGATATGTCAATGATACGAGCACTTCTAACAAAGTATGTGTTTAGCTCCCATAATTTAAGTCCAAGGACACCGTTTTCTTCATTTGGGCTCTTGCCTTTGTCATTGCTTTCCTTTATCCACCACAGCTTAACATCCAGACAGCCGATGAGCCAGAAGCTCTCGTTGATGGATCGCTTCTTCTTGAGATCATCTGTGAAGATCACCGGCATCCAACGCATCGACATAAATCAAAGAGTGCAACATATGAGGAACTTTCTTATACAATCAAAGCTACCAATTAAATTGTTAAGGAGAAAAACAGCCATGAACACCGGCGCATCATCAAAAAGGTCGCCTGTTCTCTTCTTCACATTGGTTTACGCCCTTTCCATCCCCTTTTGGGTGCTCAATATCATCTTTCCAATTAAGCTTCCTTTGGATAACCTTCCCGTGACAGACATTGCAGCCACTTTTGCCCCGACGATAGCTGCCTTGATCCTTGTGTACAGGGAGGAGAAGCTTTTTGGGGTGCGGAAGCTCTTGAGGAGAACCTTCGATTATAAGAGGATCACACGAAAGATCTGGTATATTCCCATCATTTTTTTGATGCCGCTCATCTACGTGTTGACCTACTGGATAATGCGTCTTGTGGGGTTGCCGATCCCCACCGTTTGGCATCTGCCCCTTCTGACGCCGTTCATCTTTGGGCTTTTTTTCTTCGCCGCGGCTTTAGAAGAGATTGGCTATACGGGGTATGTCACCGATCCCATGCAAGCCCTGTACAGCGCACTGGCAGCCTGTCTCATCATAGGGTCGATCCATGCGATATGGCATTGGCCGTCGATGATCTCAATGGGTATGGCTCCGGGATTGTTCATATGGGGCAGTATACTGACCGTTAGCTTCCGGATCCTGACCGTCTGGCTCTATAACAACACTGGTAATAGCGTATTTGCGGCCATACTCTTTCATGCCGTGACCAATACAGGAAGGAGTGTGTTTCCCGGCAGTCGTTCAGCATTAGAGCTGGGCGATGCAGCTATTGCCTATGGGCTCATAACGATCACGGCCATAATCGTGGTGTTCTTATGGGGACCCAAGACATTGGCTCGGTTCAGGTATGGGCGAAAAGGGCAACCACATGGATTGGATCAGATGCAATAAATTGTACGAGACTATTTTTGCAGCCACTTCTTTTAGGTATAATATTAACGGCTTCATAATCGCCTCGTAAGCTACTCCGGCCTGAAGACCGGAGCTTTCAGCAGCCCTGATCTGGTCTGTTCCAAAAATCAGAGACCAGATCGGACCTCCAGGCCAGCCTACATGCAGCGACGATCTGCAGAGGTCCCAGTCTTGCTGGAACATTGGCCTCAGATCTGCCCATCACCTTGCGGCTCAAGGGGGCAACTCCACATAGTCGCCTTCATCAGCTATTTGCTTAAGATGAGCGATCAACCGCGCCTTCTTCTCTCTTTCGACCATATCCGCAAGGAGCTGGCTGAAGGTCTCTCCCGGTCTGCGAAGATCAGATAACTCTGCCCATACCGACTCAGTCACAGCTAGGCGCTTTGAGGCAATCATGGTGATCTTGTAAAGATTGCAAAGCGGATATAACTTTCGGCATAAGCCTTCATCTTGCTCATGTTATCTTTAAAATTGCAAAGCCAGGCAGAAGCCCTTTATCACCTTTCTGTGAGATACTACTCCGTATCAGCCGGAATATGTGAAAGCAAAAAGCATGATACAAGAACTCTTGCGCGAAATTGTAGCCAAAGGCGTTGAAATTGTGGGCCGTTCCGACAATGGGAGGTGCTGCCGAGCAGGAGATGGTGGTGGTGACAAATAGCCATCGCCTTTGTTGCTCCGGACTATAGTCAAGAACCCAAAGATTGATACTTATTCGCCATGTTATGACGCCAGTGCATGTGGATTATTAGTCTCAATCTTTAGGTGCTGCACTATAATATCATATCGCCATGATCCTATAGAAATCTGACATCCCCTCACCTTAATTTATATTAAGCAATGTATAATAAAGAAAAAGGCTCTTCGCTGAAATATGTGGGCGAGTCCCGCTGAGATTATACCTCTGTTCCTCTGCGTCTCTGTGATTGGGTCAGAGCATAGCGGTTCACCACAGAAGCACAAAAGACACAGAGAATTTGCGATTCAAGTTCACCCATACCAAATGGTGAGGAGCCAAGAAAGAATATTCAAAGAAAAGCCAGGTATATGATGCCCTGGCTTCTCTTTGAGCCACCGTTTGTGGTGCAAACAGATGACAGTGATGTGATTCTTCAGGCCTTAAATGACTTTCTCGTGCTACTCTTGCAGGTGCCCAAGCGCTGAGGGTGAGATTTGAACTCACGAGGTGCGATGCACCACTGGTTTGCCCGTTCCGCCCTCCTGGAAAGAGGACGAAAGCTCAAGACCAGCGCCGTAGGCCGCTTGGCTACCTCAGCACGCCCTCATGCTTGGAATCGATAGATCTTAAGCCTGACGATACCCCACCTTTAAAGGCCGGCCCAAAAACCTACACTTTATCTGTCAAATCGACAATCTTTTTTATCTTCAGAGCCAATTTTTCTCGGATGCTCATAAAGAATGTCTCCATACTCCAGTCCGGGCATCTCGTGCCGGGGCAGGATATCAGAACCAAGGAGGGCAAGATCGAGCAGATCGGCCCTGAACTGCAAAAAGAGCGTGGCGATGAGGAGATAGAGGGCAAGGGGAAGCTGGCGATCCCCGGCCTCGTAAACTGCCACACCCACCTGGCCATGAGCCTCCTGCGAGGCTATGCCGACGACATGGAGCTGATGCCGTGGCTGGAGGAGAAGATCTGGCCCCTGGAGGCCAGGTTAACAGAGGAGGATGTCTATTGGGGAGTGAAGCTCGGCTGCCTGGAGCTGATCAGATTCGGCATCACCTGCTACAATGATATGTACTACTTCCCGGATGTGACAGCTCAGGCCACAAAGGAGATGGGGCTGCGGGGTTTTATCTCAGGCGTCGTCTTCGACATGTTGCCCGAGCTATTGTCTCAGGTGGAGCCCTTCATCCAGCGTTGGAAGGACGACGAGCTGATAAGGCCGGCTGTGGGCCCCCACGCCGCTTACACCTGCTCTGAGGAGACCCTTCTCCGGGCAGGAGAGATCGCGGACAGGCACCAGGCTATGGTCCATATGCACATCTCTGAGACCCGGAAGGAGGTGGATGAATTCTTGCTAAGCCGGGGCAAAAGCCCGGTGGAGTATCTGGACTCGCTCGGCCTTTTGAATAGCCGCCTTACGGCCATCCACTGCGTCTGGCTTTCTGAAGAGGACTGTTATCTATTGGAGAAGAGAAAGGCCAATGTAGTCTCATGCACGGCGAGCAACCTGAAGTTAGCCTCGGGCATTGCCCCCCTAAACACCCTGATGAAAGCCGGGGTTAACGTCTGCCTGGGAACGGACAGCGCATGCAGCAATAACAACCTAAGCCTATTTGAGGATATGAAGGTCACGGCCATAGTGCAAAAGAATGCCTACCACACCCCTGCCGCATTCACTGCAGAGCAGATATGGCAGTTCGCCACAGATAACGCCTATCAGGCATTCGGATTGAACAACGGAATATCAGTCGGCGCCAATGCCGACCTGGCCCTGATCGACCTGAAAAAACCCTGGTTTTATCCGCAGTCGAATATCGTATCCCATCTGGTCTACAGCATGGCGGGAGGAGTGGACACCACCATCGTCAACGGACGGGTGCTGATGCAAAACGGCATCATCCCTGGAGAAGAGGAGATCCTGGAAAAAGCGCAGCAGCGATTCATTAGGCTGACATCTGAGGATTAGACCATTTCGTGCAACATAAGTGGGACTTTCTCTTGGCTCTTCGCTGAATTATGCGGGTGAGTTAAGGCAGGGACTATGGTCTTTTGTTCCTCTGCGCCTCTGTGGTTGGGTCAGTGCATGGCGTTTCACCACTGAGGCACAAAAGAAACAGAGAATTTCCGATTCAAGTTCACCCATACCAAATAGCATGGAGGCATAAAGATAGATCCACTGCCAAGCTCACCCGTGCTGAACAGCAAGGAAACCCCATCCTCTGGATCACTCTCCCCACTTCGTCCTCATCCCGCGAAGGGGGGCGAGCCTGCCGCCCTGATGGAAGAGGGCGACGCGGACAGAAATCATAGCTTGGGAGAGAATTCCATCTCACGCCGCCATAGCCCGAGGCGGGATGCCTGCCTGCGCGACTGCCCGGCAATCAGGAAGCTGCTGAACCGCCCCATGGAATGGCAACCTGTCCGAATCAAAATATCAGCCCAAAGAGGCTTCAAGGCCCATAACCTGAATTTGACAGATGCAAAAGCCCCTGGCAAGGCCGGGGTTGGGTTTAAGTATCAACAAATTGATCAAGCAGATCAGTCAAGCTAAGAGAATTCAAGGTGATATTTTGCAGGAGAGCGTGGTCAAGGATCTTGCCTTAGCAGAAGCAGGAGAGAAGCGTATCGAATGGGCCCGCAGGCATATGCCGGTACTGGACAGGATAAAGGAGGAGTTCGAGAAGGAGAAACCCCTGAAGGGCGCTCGCATAGTCGCCTGTCTGCATGTGACTGTGGAGACGGCCAACCTTATCACCACCCTGGTGGCAGGGGGGGCAGAGGTGGCGGTGACGGGCTCCAATCCCCTCTCCACCCAGGACGAAGTGGCTGCAGCCCTGGCCGCCCGGGGCCTCTTCGTCTATGCCTTCCGGGGAGAGAATGAGACTGAGTACTACGACTGCATAAAAAAAGCCCTGGAGCTCAAGCCCAATGTAAGCCTGGACGACGGCGCAGACACCATAGCCATAATCCACAAGGAGCTTCCGGAGCTTGCCGCTCAGATGTTAGGCGGCTGCGAGGAGACCACCACCGGCGTCGTCCGCCTCCGGGCCATGGCCGAAGATAAGGCTCTGCTCTATCCGGTGATAGCGGTCAACGATGCCGAGACCAAGATGATGTTCGATAACCGCTACGGCACTGGACAGAGCACATTGCATGGCATCATGCAGGCCACAAACTTCCTCTTTGCCGGCAAGACGGTGGTCGTATGCGGCTACGGCTGGTGCGGCCGGGGATTTGCCATGAGGGCCAAGGGGTTGGGAGCAAACGTCATCGTCATTGAGATCGAGCCGCGCAAAGCTTTAGAGGCAGCCATGGACGGCTACAGGGTCATGCCGCTGGGACAGGCTGCTCCCCTGGGAGACCTGTTCGTCACCCTCACCGGCAACATCAATGTGTTAAGAAAAGAGCACTTCGCCCTTATGAAGGATCAGGCAATCGTCGCCAACAGCGGCCACTTCAATGTGGAGATCGATATCCCTGCCCTGGAGAAGATGGCCGGGGAGAAGAATGAGATACAAAATAACGTCACCGAGTATAAGCTCCCCGACGGCCGCAGGCTTTATCTGCTGGCAGAGGGCCGCCTGATCAACCTGGCTGCGGCCTATGGCCACCCCCCAGAGGTCATGGACATGTCCTTTGCCAACCAGGCGCTCTCAGTGCGCTACATTGTGGAGCAAGGCCGAAGCCTGAAAAAGTCGGTCTACTCTGTTCCTGTGGAGATCGACCGGAGAGTGGCTGAGCTGAAGCTCGCCTCCATGGGCCTGGAGACGGAGAAGCTCACCGCAGAACAGGAGAAGTACCTGCACAGCTGGCAGATGGGAACCTGATGATAAGAGGGGAATGGCTATGGATCTGTTAAGGGAAAATCTGGAGGCCTATCTGAGGAGCCTGTATGGTAAGGGCCTTTCCATCGTATCGGTTCGAAAGCTGGGGGAGACCATTCCCACGGCGGAGGATGTAAAGGGATTCGGATATGGATCGCCCCTGATGGTGGACTATAAGCTCTCGGGCAAAAAGGCATCCTGCGTTCTCTCCACCATGCGGGTGCAGCATGGCTTCGGCCACGACCACTTCTCAGACCGGGCGAGGATCCTAATCTGGCAGAATGCCACATTCGCTAGCCTTCCCAAGCACGTCCGATCTTTGGACGTGGGCTACTTCACCCCGGATGGAAGGCTGGTCTCTGCTGGCGATGCCTGCGAGTATTTCCTCCTCATGGAGAAGATCGAGGGAAAGGAGTACTTCTTCGACCTGGAAAGAGTCAAAGAGGAGGGAGCAACAGACCTGGATCATGATCGGGTCATTGCCCTCTCCAGCTATCTGGCCCAGATCCATGCCACAAAGGAGGATTGCCCGCCCTTATACCAGCGCAAGATCAGAGAGACCGTGGGAGACGGAGAATGCATATTCGGCATCCTGGACGACTATCCCGATAGCAGCACCTTCCTGGATCCCGATGAGCTGCAGGAGATCGAGAAGGTCTGCGTGGAATGGCGCTGGAAGCTTCGCAGCAAAGTCCACCGCTTATCCATGGTCCATGGCGACTTCCATCCCTGGAATATCATGTTCCGGGAAGGCACCGATTTCTCCGTACTCGATCGGAGCCGGGGGGAGTGGGGCGAAGCGGCGGATGACATCACTGCTCTCGCCATGAACTACATTTTCTACTCAGTGCAAAAGAGCCTGCGTTTGACCGGAGACCTCAAGGACCTGTTCGAGCTGTTCTTTGAGAACTACCTGGATAAGACCGGCGACGATGAACTCTTAGAGGTCATAGCCCCATTCTTTGCCTTCCGGGCGACTGTCGTGGCCAGTCCAACCTGGTATCCATTGCTCTCGGACGATGTTCGAAGGGCTCTCTTCAACTTCCTGGAGAACGTTCTGGCAACAGAGCGGTTCAATTATCGGGATGTGAACTCCTATCTGGACTAAAAAAGAATGAAGAGATATGCCTTCGAGCTCTCTGGAGAGCATGAGTCTCTGCCCAGATGTGAGGCTATTGCACTGGTGGAGATCTTCTCCGACCGCTATCGTGAGCAATCCTATCTGGACCAGTGCCTGATAGTCGAGGCCGAGGGCCTGGATGTTCGGGCTTTAGGAGATCGGCTGGCAATGACCCACCGGATCATCGAGGTCATGGCGATATGCGAGGCAGACCTCGAGGATCTTGCCAGATCCGTTGCCCTCCTCTCCCTTCCCGATGAGAGCTACAGGATTCGGGCAAGGAGGATCAAGAACGCTTCTCCCAGGGCGGATGCTGTGGAGCACGAGATAGGAAGGGTGCTCTTGGGAAAAGGCATCCGGGCAGACCTGAAAAGCCCCAATATAGAGCTGAGAGCAGTTATCACAAGCGGCAAGATAATCCTGGGAGTGGAAGTGGCAAGGATAGATCGCAGCTCCTTTGAGGCCCGCCGTCCCCACCTGAAGCCGTTTTTTCATCCCGGAGTCCTCATGCCCCGCATGGCCCGCTCTTTGGTCAATCTAACTCAGATCCGAGCTGGGGAGCGGCTGCTCGACCCGTTTGCCGGAACATGCGGGATTCTGGTTGAGGCCTGTCTGATGGGCATAGAGTGCCTGGGGATAGAGGCTCAAGGCCGGCTGGTGAAGGGGGCAATATGCAACCTGGAGAATATGAATTGCGCCCTGGTATTAGGCGATGCCAAACGCCTTGCTCTGAAGGATGCTTCTATCTACGGTGCAGTGCTCGACATTCCTTATGGAAGGTCTGCCAGGATCCTCGCCTCTTCCAAGGAGGATCTCTTAAAAGAGAGTCTATCGGAGCTATTTCGTGTGATAAGACCTGGCAGACGCATGGTTATCGTAGCCGATGGCCCGATTGACTCCCAGATATCAAATGCCGGATTCAGAGTCATTCAAAGCCATTTGGATAGGGTGCACCGCAGCCTAATCCGCCACATATTCCTCTGCCAGAGGGAAGAAGGCAAAGATAGCATTTAGGATATGCTATCTTGCAGATGCAAGCGAGGAGATATGTCTAGTATATCTCCCTTTGGATCGCTTTCAAGCTCCCCAGCAACTCTTCGCCCTTCTCCGTGGTCTGATAGATCAGATTAGGCTCTCTCTTGGCATTTATCAGACCTCTCTCCATTAGAAGCTTCAAATACGGATCCACCGTTCTGAAGTTGAGATTCGCCTGATATACTATCTTGGTCTTATTTGCTCCCTTGGCACAAACGAGCAATATCTGGGATATAATTAAATCCTTGCTCCGCTTCATCGACTCCCTCCTACACCATTACCTTTTTTTTAAAAAGATTGAGACAAATTTAGCTCAATTTAACTATTTTGTTGTGGCCAGCAACAATTATATGGTCTAAAATAGGATATAAATCTGGTGGATCAATGATATGGTAGATAGATCCGAATCTGATATCAGCAAAAGCATTAATTAATATATAAATAATATAATATATAAAAAGAAATATAATATAATTGCAAATTTTCCCCAAATTTTATATTATATACACTACGGTGGATATTAATACTGATATGAGTCAAGAGATACAATCGTTAATGAGTATTAATTATAAAGTGTTATAAAATGTATTGATAAATTTATAACTTGGTAATTTAAAGAATTAAGCAGAGGTACTAGGCCTCTGCCGCTTCATAATCAGTATCGATGGTATCTTGCAGGCCATCCTCGGTGTGGACGGTGACCATGCGCTCAGAGACATCCTGATCGGATAGGATCTCCAAAAACCTTTTAGTGTAGCCATCTCTCTCCGATGCCTTCTGGCTGTCGAAGATATTCCTGTATTCGGAAATCGTTGAAGGAGCTACGCGAAGGGCTTCGGCCATATCCTTGACCGATCGGTTGGCCTCTGCAAGGCGAATAAACTCGTCTTTATCAAATGGTGGTTTCAGATCTGTCTCCCTGAAGAGGTGAAGCTTTATTCTCGCTCGACTGACGGTTTTATTGAGGGCTCTGTCGCCCAACTGCTCGGCAATCTCAGTATCGCTCAATCCTTTATAGAAAAGTCTTACCACAGAGGATAACTGTTCAGGAGTCAGTTTCGTCTGGATGTTGTATTGCTTTATCATCTCCCTTACTACTCCCAAAAGGGCTTGTTCAATCTCGCCGCTTCCCCGGAGGCTGCCATGCCGGGTAGCCTGCTTTTCCACGACCTTGGTGGTGGCGCCAATCTTGAGTACGAGGTCACGCAACTGATCAGTCCTACCACTCATTTTAGATACTCACCCCTCAACAATCACCTTGGCTAATGGTATAAAGAGATTTCGATTGATTACAAAGCTTTTTATAGGCGGCCCTCGTCTAAAAAGGCGGAATGTCCGAGACCAGCATATATGTTGTAAAGACCACTGCTAACCAAGAACGATCAGTGGCCAACATGATCGCCCAGATAGCGCGCAAGGAAAAGTATGATATAAGGGCACTGCTGGTTCCAGATGTGCTGAAAGGCTACGTACTTGTGGAATCACCAGCTCCAGAGATTGTGGATCAGGCGATCCAGGGAATACCGCATGCGCGTTCTGTGATCAAAGGGGCCTCAAATATAGGAGAGGTTGAGCACTTTCTCACCCCCAAGCCTGCAGTTATCGGCATCAATGAAGGTGCAATCGTTGAGCTCATATCCGGGCCGTTCAAGGGAGAGAAGGCAAGGGTCAAGCGCGTGGACCTTGCTAAAGAAGAGATAACTGTAGAGCTCTTCGAGGCCATGGTTCCCATCCCCATAACAGTGCGGGGAGATCACGTTCGCGTTCTCAGCAAAGATGAAACTTAGAGGTGATTTATTTGGCTAATGTTGTAGAAGCATTGGTCCCAGGCGGAAAGGCTAGCGCGGGACCACCTTTGGGGCCGGCTCTTGGACCTCTGGGCGTGAATGTCGCCCAGGTGGTTGCCAAGATCAATGAAGAGACAAGCGATCTCAATGGAATGCAGGTTCCAGTTAAGGTCATTGTGAAGTCCAGAACAGAGTTCGAGATCGAGGTTGGAACGCCGCCCACATCGGCATTGATCATCAAGGAGGTCGGTGGGGAAAAGGGCACTGGAGATAAGACAACAATCGGTGACCTTACAATGGAGCAGGTCCTGAAGATCGCGAACATCAAGAGAAAGGGCCTTCTATCCAAATCGCTCAAAAATGCCGCTCGCGAGGTAATAGGTACTGCAGGATCGGTGGGCGCCACCGTGGATGGAATGTCCAGCAAGGATGCCCAGCTGGCAGTGGCCAGCGGCAAATACGATGAGATATTAGAAGCGAAGGCTTAAATATAGTGCTATGATCTGAGTTTTGATTCTCTTTTTTGAGAAGCCGTAGGAGACCATAAGAGTCGCAGACTACGGAGGGTTGAAATGGATATCGAAGAAGCCGTAAAGCAGGCTATCACTGAGGCCCCTGCCAGGAAGTTTGCCGAGAGCGTGGATCTGGCGATAAACCTCCATAATATCGACCTATCCCTGCCCGGGAATAGAGTCGATGCCGAGGTTATCCTTCCCCACGGACTGGGCAAGCCTACCAAGATCGCTGTATTCGCTGCCGGTGAGACTGCCCTGCGCGCCAAGAGCGCGGGAGCAGACCGGGTAATCTCCGGGGATGAGATCAAGGAGTTCGCCGGAGATAAGAGAGCAGCGCGCAAGCTGGCGGACGAGTACAAGTTCTTCATCGCAGAGACTCAGTTCATGCCTGTCATAGGAAAGAGCCTGGGTTCAATCCTGGGCAAGAGGGGCAAGATGCCCACGCCACTGCCGCCAACGCAGGATGTCACCCCGCAGGTGCAGAGGCTTAAGAACATGACAAGGATCAGGTCCAGGGACAGGCCAACCTTTCACCTGACGATTGGGAACAGAAATATGAATACCAAAGAGCTGGCTGATAACATTGAAGCAGTGGTCGTCAAGCTCGAACAGACTCTAAAGGATGGTCGGCATAACCTGAAATCAGTTTACGTCAAGACCACCATGGGCCCTTCCATAAGGGTGATCTAAATGGCTGGACAGATCCGTCACACTACCCATATACCGGAATGGAAGGTCAAAGAGGTAGATGAGCTGGTTGATAAGATCAGCAAAAGCAGAGTGGTGGGAGTTGTAGGTCTTCGTGAGATCCCGGCGGACAATCTGCAGAAGATGAGAGGGGATCTGAGAGGCAATGTGGAGATAAGAATGGTGAGGAACACCATTGCCCGCCGTGCCCTGGAGGCTTCCCCCGTCCAGATAAAACCACTGGCCGACTTCATTGAGGATCAGACAGCATTGATCTTCAGCGATCTGAACCCCTTCAAGCTCAATAGCATGCTGGAGAAGGGCAAGCAGCCCATGCCCATCAAAGCTGGCACCCGTGCCCCCAAGGATATTGTGATCGAGGCAGGTGAAACTTCTTTCTCGCCAGGTCCCATGGTCGGCAAACTGCAGGCTGCAGGCATCCCCGCGGCAATTAAGGGCGGAAAGGTGGTCATCAATCAGAAGATCACCCTGGCCAAAGAGGGCGAAGTTGTCCCTGCCAAGACCGCAGAGATCCTTAAGACCATGGAGATCTTCCCCAGAAATGTAGGTCTGGAGCTGAGAGGCGCCTATGAGGGCGGCCTGATATTCAGCTCCAAGGATCTAGCCATAGATGTGGAAGGCCAGGTCGCCAGGATAAGCGAGGCTTCTGCTAAGGCATTCAGCTTTGCAGTGGAGATCGGATACCCCACGCCAGCTACCATTGGACCCATGCTTCAGAAGGCCCAGACCAAGGCCAGAGCCCTGGTGCTGGATGCGGGAATGATCATCCCCAGCATGATGGAGTTCATTTTGGCCAAGGCGGCCGCTAATGCAAGTGCCATCGCCGGCCTTGCCAGTGGAGAGATGGCTCAGGCTGCACCTGCAGCCACAGCAGCGCCCGCTGCAGAGGAAAAGCAAGAAGAGAAGAAGGAAGAAGAAGGAGACACCGCTGCAGGACTTGGTGCTCTATTCGGTTAATTTGGTCTTAATTAATAGAGGTTGATATAAATGGAATACGTATATGCTGCATTACTGCTTCATAGCGCAGGCAAAGATGTTACTGAGGAAGGAATAAAGAATGTCGTCGCAGCCTCTGGTGTTGCTGCGGATGATGTCAGAATCAAGGCCTTGGTGGCCGCTTTAGAAGGCGTGGACATCTCCAAGGTCCTCTCTCAGGCCGCTGCAGTCCCCGTAGCCGCTGCCGCAGCGCCCGTCGCTGCTGCTGCCGCTGCACCCGCAGCCAAAGAGGAAAAAGAAGAGAGCAAAGAGGCTGCAGAGGAGAGCGGAGTAGAGGGCCTGGGCGCCCTTTTCGGCTGAAGCTCTCCACAGCCTTTTCTTTTTTATCTCGGCGTTTTATCGTTTCTCCAAGTAATTCTCAAACCTAAAGCTCATAAAAAAGGGATTTGATTTTTAGATGCCTTCTGAGGGCACGATTTTGCTAAATATCCTCCAGCTTTTCCACGCCCAGCTTCTTTACATTCGGCTTCCATATATTGGCCGGCATCCATTTGGGGGCGTTTGATGGTTTAGGAACCTGTATCCTCTCGCCCTGAAATATGTGAACCTTCTTAGTGCCTCTCTCCCTGAGACGGATGTCGGTGAATCCCCGGTTTGCCGCCTTCAAAGCTGCTTGCCTTGGCTGCTTGCCCGAAAAGACGCCGATCTCGTTGCCCTCTTTATCCCTCAATGCAAAATTTCTTTTCTCGATCATATTATGCCTCCATTCCCCATATGCAGTGGGCTTTATGCCGCGCAGCATGTCTATATATCAATTGATCTTATATTAATCTTTTGTTTGATTTCTGTGAATCGAATGCTTTATCATTCCAGCAATAGACCATATTCACTATGGCATGGGTCATGTGGTTCACTGGGCTCCCCGGCTGCGGGAAGACCACCATTGCGATGGAAGTGAAAAAGAGGCTTCAGGAAAGGGGGATAGAGGTTAAGATCCTCCAGCTGGACGAGATCCGAAGGGTCATCACCCCAGAGCCGAAATATACAGAGGAGGAAAGGGACATCGTCTACGCCAGCCTGGCCTATATGGGAAAGATCCTGGCGGAAGAGAATAAAAACGTCATCATCGATGCTACCGCCAACAGACGCCGCTACAGAGATCTGGCCAGGCAATTGATCCCCAACTTCGCCGAGGTCTTCATCCGCGCTCCTTTAGAGGTATGCATGGATAGAGAAGAGAGGAGAAATGCGGTATTCTCTCCCAAAGATATCTACAAGAAGGCGGGGAGAAAGAATGCGCTCGTTCCGGGGGTCAATGTGGCCTATGAGGATCCGATCTCTCCTGAAATTGAGGTTGACGCGGCTGTATCCAGCCCTCTTGAGAGCTCAAGCTACATCGCAGATCGAATCGCAGAGCTCTATGGATCGGCATGATTCGAGAACGGTCTAGCCCATTCCAGCGATCCTGGATGGCACTCCTGCAATCCGGAAAGGTTAAAATATAGTCACTAAGACTTCATATCAGGAGTGAAGATTCTTGAAGTGTAATGCAGGCTTTGTGGGTTTCGATGGAACAGAGAATAAAAGGACTCTTCTTGCTACCGCAGAGGTCAAGAAAGCGGCTGGAATCGATGGCGATCTGAATGTGCTCCTCAGAAAACCTCATGGCCGGGCCAGGTCTATCATGGCCAAGTTCAACCGCCTTTACGGGGTGAAGGCCTATCTCAGCGATATGGCCCTTAAGGATAAGTGGCAGGCCGCAGGGGTGACGATCGAAGGCGGATACGATGACTTCTTTTCTGCATCCGATTTTATCATGGTGGGAACCCCCGGAGACCAGGAGCTGCCCTACGTCGAGGCGGGCCTGGCCAACGACTGCTTCGTCTCCCTCATGGGAGGAGCAGACCGGCCTGAGCTATTGAAGGGATTGGAGGAGAACAAGAAGGTCAAGATCACAGAGGAGCTGAAAGCTGACTTCTCCCAGGAGTTCTTCTTTGGTCTGGAAAACTATCAGATGTTCCTAAATGCCAAACCGAAGCTGGTGCAGTGCACAAGCTGCAACACCACGGGCCTCTCCCGGCTGGCTCTGGCCGCCCGGCCCCTGGGCCTTACCGCCGTCCTGGGGAACATCGACCGCAGGCATGGAGATCCGCATACTGTGGTCAAGGCCTCGCCCAGCGCCATTCAGTTCGGCAAGGGAGCTGGCCACCAGGGAACAGATGCTGGAACCATCTTCGAGGAGGTCAACTTCTCCATCCGGGCGAGCAAGGTGCCAACCACCGTCCCCCACACCAACTTCCTGAATCTGGTCTTCAAGGGAGATGTGACTGCAAGTCAGCTGGTAGAGCAGTACGCCAAGACAAGAGAGGTGGTGGTGATGCCCTATCAGGACGAGGGCAAGAAGCACGATTGGACCAGCGAGATCTTAGAGGCTTTCCTATCCGGCATAGAAAGGCCCATCAGCCCGGAGATATTCGAACTCATAGTCTCCGATGCCATAATCCCCTTTAGGCTTGGCGACTACACCATCCTTCAGACAGTCTCCATGGTGGAGCAGATGTCCATCGCCGTGCCAAACCACGTTGAGTCCTATCTGCTTTCTGCAGGCTATCCCGCAGACGACGTGCACTCTCTGGTGGATAAGACCCTGGGCATCATGCATGGCATCTGGCCGGATAAACTGAGCTGCTGAATGCTCGCCCCCAAAGCAGGACAGTCATAGGTTGGGCTTGGGTTAGAATGCCAGAGGAGATTCGGGCCCAGTTTGAGGACGATAGGATCCGCCTGGGCCCTGAGGCCCTGCCTGAACTATTCGAGCAGGGCTACTTCGGCCGGCCCAAGGGGAAGGGCTTGGAGCTCTCATTGGTGGAGGCGGCCTATCTCCTGGATCGATCAAGAATAAAGATAATGCGCAATGAGAAGGAGCTGGACTTCAGATCCTTTTTTCAAGCTGCCTCCTCAATGGAGAAGGGGTTTGAGTTTCGCTATGTGGTCTACAAGGATCTGAGGGAGCGGGGCTACTACGTCCAGCCCGGCAGACCGGATTTTCGGGTCTACCCCAGGGGAGGCCACCCGGGAAAGGGGCCGGCGGAATTTTATGTTCTGGTCATATCGGAGCGCAATCCCTTGCCTTTAAAGGATATCATGGAGCCCGTCCGCCTGGCTGGACAGATGAGAAAGAAGCTCATGCTGGCCATTGTGGACGAAGAGAGCGACATCACCTTTTATGAGGCACGCGAGCGGTCGATGGCCGGGATGATGGCCGGGCTGGAGAACGGAGGCATGGCCACCCTGCTGGAGGACCGGGTGGTTCTATGGGACACGGAGGCCTCTCGTCTTCTGCATGAGAGTGGATTTTTTGGTAAGCCCGTGGGCGAACGGCTGCAGCTCTCTTTGGTCGAGTCGGCATACCTGCTGGAAAAAGGCAAACTTCAGCTGACTGACCGCCAGGGAAGACCGGTCGACCTGCCTGCTCTCACCGCCAGGGCAGAGCAGATCGATGAGGACTTCGAACTCAAGCTGGGCGCCTACCGGGACCTGAGGGAGAAAAGCCTGGTGGTCAAGACGGGATTCAAGTTCGGCACCCACTTTCGGGTCTACAAGCAGGTACACGGGACTCTAAAAGTCCCTCACTCTGAGTATCTGGTGCATGCCATCCCTCTGGATCATGTCTTCATGCCTCCGGTTCTCTCCCGCGCCGTCCGCCTGGCCCATTCGGTGAGAAAGCTGATGGTGTTCGCTTATCCGGATGACGGGATCGGATATCTGGAGATCAAAAGGCTGAAGCCTTGACTAATGTTAAAATACTAGCTGCAACCAGCAGATATCATGCCTAAGATCGAGGTAGAGCTGGATTCTGATCTGAACGACCGGCTATCGAATTTTGTTATAAAAAGCAGAGGAGCCCTTTATGTGCAGCGCTCCGAGGTGGTAGTAGAGGCCATAAAGGACTATTTGGATCGCAATGAGAGAAAGGTTCGGAGGTCCCACGGCTGATCTCATCTGGGAAAAGGATGGGATTTATTGAGGGCTTGATCCAGGATCAAAATACCCTGCAGTACGGTCAGATCCGGTGAGACTCTATGGGCTCATGGGTCTACAGGTCTTCCGGTCTAATTTTTTCCGCTCCGCCCTTCTCTTTTTCCAATTTCACCAGGCTGCCATAGGCCAGCCCGGCATCGGTGAGGGTTATTTGCCCATCATGCACCTCCAGCAATCCTGCCAGCTCCAGCCGGTGCAGCTGGTAGTCGAGCATTCGATCGCCCACCTCTTTCGCGATCGCGTCCACTGTCAGATGGCCCTCATTCATGAGGATGAGCATCCTCCGGCGGATGGGATTCTCCAGAGCGTGATGCACCATGGCCATCTCCTCCGGAGACTCGGGCTTGGCTTTGCGTCCCATAAGCATGAGAAACTGCATGGCAGGCTATGGGTATCTCTCTTTCGCCTGGAATTAGATCAGAGGATCTCGGCAGCAATCTGAAAACAGAAAGCCACAGGGCATCTTTTTCCGTCGTGGTCTATGCAGGAATGGGGCTGAGCTTTTTTGGCGGAGTCCTCCATCAGGTTTAAGTTGCAGTCTGCATTAGAATGATTTATGCGCAGGCCGGATCTTTTGATCGGTTTGATCTTGGTGTTTGTCTTCTTCAATTCCATCATATTCAGCGCTGCAACATCCATCCAGTCCGCCGAAGATGACCCCCTTCTAAATCAGCTTATACTGAGCGTGTATGTCGACGAAGGTGGAAGGTGCTTGATCACTGGATATGTTGAGGATCCTGAATCCTTGCCCTTTTTGAACTCCTCAGAGTATTCTATTGATGATGAGAGCAGGCAGCTGTATGCTATCACCAATGCCCTAACCTCCAAATCCGCTGATAGTTGGAGCCTTAGATTTGAGTCTCCAGGCATCTATGAAGAGTACAGGATTATCTTCTATCTGCCAGAGAACGCAAAGCTCAGCGGAGTTGACTCTTCTGATGGTCTTGATTATCTGGTCTATGCCGCCAACCGATCAGTTGTCGCTGAGGTTTATGGACATGATATTTTGGATCCTGCGGTTGAAATTGGATATGCTCTTCAGATTGACGAGGCAACCGCGGCGTTGGCAGATACAGTCACCTCTGCTGGATCAAATGCTGGAATATCGAATTTAAAAATGGAAATTTTGCAATATGTTGCGATATTAATTACTATTTTGCTGCTTATTGGCGCTGTTTTTCTGATCCGCTCCTCCAGGCGCAGGTCAAAACCTTTGGGGCCTGAAAAATGCCCTGCCGCTCATGAGCATATGATAAAAACCCAATCATCCGGCCATAGAAACGCTGAGCATGAGGATCAAGTTCAATCTGCTCAAAAGAATGATGACAGCGAGGAATTCAGAGCAGGTATGGCGGATACCAGCGAAATATCCGCGGTGATGGCTACTTTGACGGACAAAGAGCAATCCGTCTTAAAGCTTCTGCTGCAGCGCGGAGGGAGGATGGTCCAGAGGGATATCAGCTATGAGACGGATATCTCTAAATCATCTCTATCAGGCATTTTAACCTCAATGGAGAAGCGCAAATTGATAACCAAAAGAGAAAAAGGCAGAACGAACATAATAGAATTGTCAGAGAGATTTAAGAACAATAAAGAACAATTTTAAGCATTTTTGGGAAATAAAATCTCAATCCTGGTTCGGCCTGGATTTTTTCTATCGTTCAGTGCAAGGAGTGGTTTGAGGATGGCAATAGTGGCCATCCCATCTGGAGGTAAGTAAAATATGAAATACATAGCTGTATTGTCGGTTTTAGCGGTGGCATGCCTGCTGGCATCTCCTGCCCTGGCAGCACAAAACGGAAAAGCATCGCAGAATGGACTGGCAGGCCAGGATGGGCCTGGGGCTCACTATGGCAATTGCGGCGAGGACTGCAGGAATTCCAACTGCCCATACGGAAGCCAGGATGGTCTGGGCAATCAGAATCAGTATGGTCAGGAAGATGATAACGGTCCAGCCGCTCAGAATGGCAAAGGAGCTCAAAGTGGCCCGGCCGCTCAAAATGCAAATCAGGGCAAAGACTGCAACAACCCCAACTGCCCATATGGTAACCAGGAGGGACTGGGCAACCAATATGGAAACCAGGATAACGAAAGGTCGAATGGCGACTGTGACGGCGATCGCGATCGTAACCGCGACGGCAGTTGCCAAAACTAACTTTGGCCACATGAATATCTGAATGCAATGGGATGTCAAAGGGGCGAAGATCCCTTACATCCTACAATAACATATATTACCTGGCAGGACGTGCGGTGATTGAGATGAGATGCATAATGCGCCAGGCTTTGGCTTTTTTCGCTCTGGCATTATTGTTGCTGGTGATATGCGGTCCATGCTCAGCAGCTCAGAATTTGGATGCAGGAGCGCGGCAAATGGGCGAGACTGCTGGCCCTCAAATCGAAGGCAATTCTCCATCCCAGACCGCCAGCGCCTCTGGGTCTCAAGAAGATAATCCTTCAGCATCCCAGATGGGCGAGAGATCAAGGTCCCACATGGGCGAAACGAACAGCCTCTCATTGAATTCCTCCGGCGGCAAAGGTGCACAAAGCACATCCAACGGCGTTGGCAGAGGAAATGTCGATGTCCAGAATTGGCGGGGAACGGCGAGCAATGATGCCGAATCATATCCCGTCAGGCTGAACGTGGAGACCATATCGACTTTAGACCCGGATGTTGCCAGGAGTCTTCTCTCATCAAACCTCAGCCTTGAGGATATAAGATCCCGGCTGGGATCTGGTAGTAGGAATACTATTTTAAGGGGGAGCTTTGGGATCAGCAACGATAGCTATCATCTGGTGAATGTCACCATAGAATCATCGGACAACAAATCCACTCTGAGTGCGAGCCTGGCAGGTCAGGGCGCCACTTCCGGTTCGATAGATCAAGCCGAGATCGCAGGGCATATATCTGCGGCCATTTCGGCAGATGATTCAGAAATTGCCCGTGGCCGTGTGGTCATCGACGACGATTCCGGGCACAGCGGCACATACAACATTGAGCTGGAGAGGCAGGGCGGCCGGGGCTACATGTGGGGCATGCAGGGGTGAATTTGAATCGAAAAAACTCTATGTCTTTTGTGCCTCGGTGGTGAACCGCAGTGCTCTGACCCAACCACAGAGGCACAGAGGCCATATTGTCTGCCGGACCTCACCCACTTAATTCAGCGAAGAGCCGCAAAACTGTCCACGCAGCAAGGCTCCAGAGAGCTCCCGGTGGAGCTCTTGACCAATCAGATCAAGACCGCTTTTTACTTATCCATGCAAACCAATGGAGGTCAGAATTTCGCTCAATGATTTCAGGTGAGATATGTCAGCTTCTCCGGCCTGAAGACCGGAGCTTGCCTCCTGGTTATATCGAGGCTTCGGGGCATACTGACTGATACCCACTGCATCGTAATGCAGTAAATTAAGAGTGCCTTGGAAACAGTTTCTCCAAGGAGGAGATACAGCTATGAGAATAAATAATTTGCGAATTAGTGGAGGTGAAGTGCGCAATTCCTCTCCGGCCTGAAGACCGGAGTTCCCTCGCGCCATATATATGGATGACGACTTCAAAGAGGCTGCGGAGTTTCACGGCCACACTTGCCCTGGGCTTGCCATTGGCTATCGCATTGCAAAATATGTAAAAGAGCACTACCCTCGCTCCCAGGACGAGGAGCTGGTCTGCATCGCCGAGAACAAATCCTGTAGCATAGATGCCATACAATTCATGCTGGGCTGCACCGCCGGCAAGGGAAACCTCCTCTTCAAAGACTACGGCAAGCAGGCCTTCACTTTCTACTCTCGGGATAAGAATAAGGCACTGAGAATCTATTTCCGTGGCGGGATCCTCAAGGGTATGGATGAGCTGCGCCAGAAGATGGTTCAGGGAGAGCTGGGCCCGGAGGATCGGGAGAGGATGGCAGCCTTCCGCTCCCAGGCGACAGAGAAGGTCCTTTCTGCCAGGGACGAGGATATCCTCACTGTGGAGGAGGTTGACATTCCCGCTCCCGAAAAGGCCCGCATCCATCCCTCCCTGAAATGCGAGGAGTGCGGCGAGGAGTTCATGGAGATCCTGGGGAGGACGGCGGGGGGAAAGGTGCTCTGCAAGAGCTGCTTTGAACGGCTGGTGTGCTGAGGAATTGGATATAGGAGGCATCGCTCAAAGCCTATCGCAGGAACAAAATCGCATAATAAAGGGAAAACGCTGAATTTATTGAATCGCCCCATGCCGAGAAGGTGAGGCGAAAGCTGCATGAATGGGAAGAGGCCTCGAACCAAATACAATGAAACCGGAAAACATGGAGCTTATTCGAGCCCTGCTGGAGAACAAGGACTCGATTCAAGAGGACATCTTCGAAGACAGCGAGGAGATGCTGGGTATAGTGCCCTTCATCCTGCGAGTCATGGCCCGCCGGCCGGAGTTCATGATCTTCTCCTGCCTGAAGGACTTCTACGTCCTGCGGCCCAATAGCCTCGAGCCCAAGACCGCGGAGCTGCTGGCCGTTGCCGCCGCTGCTGCCTCGGGGGCAGACAAGTGCCTGAAGGTGCACATGAACGCCGCCCTTCGGGCGGGGGCAAGCCTAGACGAGATACTGGATACGCTGTTTATCGCCGCCCTCATCGGCCAGACAAAGGTCCTGGCCTCGTCCTTGCGCACCTTCCAGGAGTTCGAGGGCAGCCTGGATGAGAAGTAGCTATTTTTGCCGATGGCGATATATTTTCTGAGGAGCTTGATATGATGCTGATTGACTCCCCGGAAAAGACAGGTATGCTCCTGGTTCCCTATGGCTCTGCCTCACCCAGAGCGATGGCCACATATGAGAAGATCCTGGCTCTATACAGAAAGGATTATCCCGGCATGCCCGTTCTTTTAGCCTTCACCTCTCGTCTTATGATAAAGAGGCTCCAGGAGCGAGAAGGAATCGCCATCCCGAATATCGAGGAGGCCCTGGGCAAACTCTCCGGCCAGGGCTGCAAACAGGTGGTGGTCCAATCCCTGCAGATCGTTCCCGGTGGGGAGTTCCATCGACTGGTATCCCTATCAAGAGAGTACGAAAAGAAGGATGCCGATCCGGAAAGGAGGCTGAAGATCACGATCGGCCTTCCTCTCCTTTCCTGCCTCGAGGACTGCCGGAGGGTCTCAGAGGCACTGCCAGACCTGTGGAGGCCCAGCAGAGATGCAGAATCAAAAGAGGGAGATGAGACAGTCAGGAAGAGCCAGTTCGCAGTCGAATCGAAAAAGGAAGCGGTGCTGCTGGCAGGCCATGGTACCGGCCACCCGGCGGACGCCATCTACTCCCAGATGGCTCAAGTCTTGAAGAAGGACTATGGCCAGGTATTACTGGGCACCATAGAGGGCTTTCCGAGCCTCTTGGAGATGATAGACGAGCTGAAGGTCATCGGCGCGCAAAAGGTCAGGCTGCGCCCCTTTTTGCTTGTAGCCGGAGGGCATGCCGAAAACGATATCTCGGGGCCTGCTCCAGATTCATGGAAGAGCTCTCTGGAGAGGGCGGGAATTGAGGTTGATTTTCATCTATCGGCCCTGGGCGAGATCGAAGGCATCGTCCAGATACTGAAAGAGCATAGCCTGAAGGCTCTGGAAGAGATGGAGATGCAAGCGGACAGAAGAGGGTGAACGCTCGCAATATCCGAAGAGCAGAGTATAATAACCAGAATTGTCTCATATTTGCATACGATGGCTCAAAAGAAGACCTACTGGGAGATGCAAAAGTCCTTCTGGAAAACACCGCTAGGGATTGTCATCTGGTTTGGTGCGCTGCTGGCGATCCTCGCCGGTGGAATACTGGCGCTGAACTTCTTGGGATCACCCTATCCGGTGATCGAGTTCTTCGATGCCGAACCGGAATTCCTGGCACCGGGCCAGTCCTCTGTTCTCAGCTGGAGGGTTGTCGGCGCAAGCCTGGTCGAGATCGACCAGGATATCGGCCCGGTCGCCCTGGAGGGATCCATATCTATATCTCCCTCTGAGGATACCATATACAGGCTTATTGCCGTCAACGGCAGCAGAAACCGATCTGTAGAGCTGAAGGTGAGCCTATCATGAGAGCTTATGGCAAAAGGAGATATTTGGAATTAAATATATCTTACCTCCTCCGGTTATTCGTTATGATATTGACAATTTTTTCGGTGCTATCCCTCCTGCCCGGATCTTCGGCCTCCCCAGACGAGGTCTACGGAGTAGTCACAAATGTGATCGATGGCGATACATTCGACCTCAGGATAGAGAAGGCCGACTCCAGAATTACAGACAGTGTGGAACGGATCACTCTGGCCGACGTCCGTTCACCGGATATGAAGGCAATCCAGGGCCCAGCGGCCAGGGATTTCACATATGCCGTGCTCATGGACAAGAGGGTCTACCTGGATGTTGACGACTTCAACCGGGGACAGGATGATGAGGGCAGGCTGATTGCAGTAGCCTATCTAGCCGGAGCCTATGGCCAGCCCATCCCTTACCCCAACTTCAACCTCTTGCTGGTGGATGCCGGTCATGCGATCCTGGCGAATCAGACGGACAATGAGTTCGATCCGAAAGACTGGAGAGAGGAGCATAACTCAGAGAAGAGCAACTCTGATACTCTGCAAAGGGTGGAGGAGAATCTGCGAGAGAGGCTGGAAGAGAGCTTGCAGGGATCCGATCAAGAGCAGAAAGGGACGCAGAATGATGGATGGCAGAACGACAGCCAGAACGGTCTACTATCCCGGATCGAGGATGCTGCAGGAGAGAAGCTAAATCGAGCAACTCAGGCCGCCTGGGACTGGCTGAAGGCAGAGATAACCAATACCAGCCTGGAGATGGTAAACAGCAGCCTGGATCGAGCATTGAACCGCAGCTGATCCAGACAATCTTAATTTTATCTCTTGGATTCTTCTCTATCCCGTTCCGCCCACTGTGGCCCTGTCGACGAGCAGATGGGGCGATCCGTCGCTCACAGGCACCAGCTGGCCGGACTTTCCGCATCGACCGCTGTTATACCGCAGGTCGTCGCCCACCGCCAACACACGCAAGAGCGTCTCCAGGATCTTTCCGGATAGGGATACATCTCGCAACAGTTGCGTCTTCTCCCCGTTCTCTACGATATAGCCCTTCTTGGCATTGAACTGGAAGATTCCCTCGCCGGTGCTGACCTGCCCCCCCCGGCTCCCTGCCAGATAGACACCGCTCTTGAGCTCCTCTAAGATCTCCTCCAGCTTCCAGTCGCCATTGGCGATGTAGGTATTGCTCATCCGCACTACCGGCCGGCTCATCCCCTCTGCCCGAGCATTGCGCGGCACACCACCTAACCTGGCAGCGGTCTCGCGGGTGTTGAGGTATGACCGAAGCACACCATTCTCCACCAGAACCGTCTCCTGGGCTCGGCTTCCCTCATCATCGAAGGGATAGTAGCCGTTGAGCATCAGGCTGGGATCGTCCTTGACCGTCACCAGCTCCGATCCTATCCTCTGGCCCAGCTTTCCTTCCAGGCACGAGTCCCCCTCCAGGATTATGTCTCCCTCAGTGGCATGGCCCACCGCCTCATGGACGAACACCCCGGCCAACTCCTGATCCAAGACTACAGGGTGAGTCCCTCCTCTCGCCGCCTTGGCATCCAGGAGGGCGACCGCCGTCTCCCCCACCTGCCTGGCCAGAGCTATTGGATCTTCCCGGTCGAATAGCTCCAGGCCGCCCACACCGGCTCTGCCTTCGCCATCGGTCTGATAAAGGCCATTCCTATGAGCCACAGCGCTGATCACAAAGCCCATTCTGGTCATCCTTGATTCCAGATCCAGGCCCTCAGAACTAGAATAGTGGGCTACCAGATCCATCTCTGAGTAGACCGCCTGGGTCGAGGATATGCCCTCCACCTTCGCTGCGTCCTCGATCTCTCTCAAAAGGGCTACCTTCTCCTCTAAAGATAGGTCTTTTGGATCTCTTTTAACTGGCACCAACACGCTTCTGCCGGGCGGAGCCTCTGCCAGACTGAGATCCTCTTTCCGGCCGATCTTCCGAGCAATGCGCTTGGCCAGATCTATCTCCTGGCCAAGACCGTCCACCCGATCGGTGGTTACAAAACCCCAGGCACCGCCAAAAAGAGCCCGAACCGATGCCCCCTGGAAGGGCACCTGGGCTATCTCCTCAAGCTTTCCATTGTCCAGAACGATCCTGGTTCGACTCCCCTGCAGAATGCGGGTATCATAGAACTCCGCTGTCAAGCGATCAGATGCTCCGGATGGGGGTGGGGATCGTCTCTGGGATGTTGATGCCGATCTTCTTCTCGGTGGCGAACTTCTTCAGTTTCTCTATCAGCCTGGTCCTCTGGCTACCCATGGCAAACTCGAAGACCTCGCTGATATTGGATACGGGTATGATCTCAATAGAGTTTTTCATGGAATCATCTATCAGGACATCCCCCATATTGGATTTGGGAATGAGGACAGTCTTGATTCCCGCCTGGGCAGCAGCCTCGATCTTCTGGGTGACTCCGCCCACAGGCATGACATCTCCCCGCACGGAGAGCGAGCCGGTCATGGCTACCGTCTGTTTCACGGGCACCCCTTCCAAAGCGGATATGACAGCAGTGGCGATGGAGATGGATGCGCTATCGCCCTCTACACCCTCATATGTGCCTATGAACTGAATATGCACGTCCTTCTTGGTGATATCCTCGCCCAGGAACTTCTTGATCAGCACAGAGACGTTTGTCACCGCCTCTTTAGCGATCTCCTGCAGCTTTCCAGTGGCGATGATCTTGCCCTCTTCCTTGGATTGAGCAGGGGTGATCTCGGCCATGATGGGCAGAACAATGCCCGAGTCGCCCATGACTGCCAGGCCGTTGACCCTGCCGATCTCATCTCCGGAGGAGTGGAACATGCTGTAGTCTTTGCGCCTCTCCATGTATCTGTCTGCCAGCTGCTGCTCGACCGAACGGGCCATCTTCTTGGCCTGCATGACGTGATTAACCTCGGTAAGGTGAGAGGATTCCGCCCGGGCTACATCTCCAGAGACCCTGATCAGGCCTCCCAGGTCGCGGAGCATGAGGGTGAGATGTCCCTTTCTGCCCGAACGCCTCTTGGCCTCTCTCATGATCTCTGCCACTGCATCTTGAGTGAAGTGGGGGATCTTTCCGTCTCTCACGATCTCCTGAGCCACGAACCTGATTAGCTTGTTCCTGTTCTCCAGGGTGTCCTCCATGGTATCCCGCATGTAGACCTCATAACCATAGCCCTTGATGCGCGACCGGAGTGCTGGATGCATTCCCTGAACGGCATCCAGGTTTCCGGCCGCGATCATGATGAAGCTGCAGGGAACGGGCTCGGTCCTCACCAGGGCGCCGGAGCTTCTCTCGCTCTGACCGGTTATTTGATAGACCCCTTCCTGCAGGGCGGTGAGGAGGCTCTGTTGTGACTCCGGCCGGAGGGTGTTCACCTCATCGATGAACAGCACCCCCTTATGGGCTTTATGAATGGAGCCGCACTCAACCCGTTCGTGGGATGGCGTCTCCAGGCCGCCGGACTGAAAAGGATCATGACGGACGTCTCCCAGCAATGCCCCGGCATGAGCCCCGGTGGCATCCACATAGGGCGCCTTCTTCTTACCGTTGTTATCCACCAACAGCTTGGGGACCATGGCATCCTCTTTGGGCAGCATATAGCGCAAAGAGATGAACAGCAATGCTGCGGCTATGATTCCGAAAAGAAGCTGGCCCATATAATAGGCGTAGACGATAAGGGCCATTACGATGATCATCAAGAACATATTTCTCGTCTGGACCTTCTTTCTTGCCTCCAGCTTCTGGGCATCGACGATCTGTTTGCCCCTGCCCGCGGGAACGACGCGAACCCTGGGGGTATTGTTATCCTCTGGATTGGCATAGACCAGAACATCCTGCAGATCCTCCACCGGAAGAAGCTCGCTCATTGCTTTGCCGAGCATTGACTTGCCAGTACCAGGCGACCCTATGAGCATGACATGCCTTCTCTGGCTTGCCGCCTTCTTGATCACCTCAACTGCCTCGTCCTGGCCAATAACCTGATCTATGAGGTTTTCAGGTACGGTTATGCTGCTCGTATCCTCGAATTTAATATCGCCGAGCAGTTCATTAGACTCGTCTTCTGAAGTCAATTTTTCGGTCCTCACAGCAATTATTGGTTGTTCTTGACTATATATTTGGTGCTTTGTCTCCATGCTTTTCTCTTTCCAAATCATTAAGTTTTCATACCTGGAATTCACGGATCATCTTGGTGTATCCCTGCAGCATATCTTTTGACAGATGCGGCCTGATATACTCGCTGGCCTCCTGGAAACGCTTCTCTGTAACAAGGATCTTGTCAACTATCAGCTCTTCTCTTTTCATTCCCGGCCGGATATGCTCCCGCAAAGCGAGCATTCCCGCCTCCCGGCAGAGCATCTCCAGATCGGCACCGCTGAAGTTCTCAGTGATATCCGCCAGCCATTGAGCAGAGACCTCATAGGCGGGCATCTTTGAGAGATAGATCTCCAGTATCTTCTGACGAGCTTCTTTATCCGGCATGGGAATATAAACTAAACGATCGAACCTGCCCGGCCGGAGCAACGAGCTATCCAAAAGGTCCGGCCGGTTGGTGGCCGCCACTATCACCACATCCTTCAGCTCCATGAGTCCATCCATCTCCGTCAGGAACTGGCTGACCACTCTTTCGGTAACATGCGAGTCCGATCCGCTGCCCCGGGCGGGAACAATGGAATCGATCTCGTCGAAGAATACCAGGGCGGGAGCAGCCTGGCGGGCTTTGCGAAAGATCTCTCTGACCGCCCTCTCCGACTCGCCCACCCATTTGCTCAATAGCTCAGGTCCCTTAACGCTGATGAAGTTGACATTGCTCTCCGTGGCCAGAGCTCTGACCAGGAGGGTCTTGCCCGTACCGGGAAGACCGTAGAGCAGAATACCCCGCGGCGGCCGGACACCCACCGAGGCGAAGGCCTCTGGGTACATCAACGGCCATTCCACCGCCTCGACCAGGGACCGCTTGGCCTCATCCAGGCCGCCCACTTCATCCCAATGGACCTGGGCCACCTCGACGAAGACCTCTCTCATCGCCGATGGCTCGATCTTCTTCAGGGCGGACAGGAAATCCTCTCTGGTCACATTGAGATTGTCCAGCACATCCAATGGTATGTCCTCTTTAACGTCTAGGTCGGGCAGAGCCCTTTCCAGGGTGCGCATGGCCGCCTCTTTGCACAGGGCATAAAGGTCCGCTCCTACGAAGCCATGAGTCGAGTCTGCGATCTCCATCAAGTCCAGCGATTCATCCAAGGGCATGCCCCTGGTGTGGACATAGAGCACCTCCAGCCTGCCGTTTCTGTTTGGTATGCCTATCTCAATCTCCCGGTCGAATCGGCCCCCCCTGCGAATGGCAGGATCGAGGGCATTGGGCCGGTTGGTGGCCGCTATCACTATCACCTCTCCCCTGGAGGAGAGGCCGTCCATCAGGGAAAGGATCTGGGCAACCACCCGCCGCTCCAGGTCGCCCGAGACCTCTTCCCTCTTGGGAGCGATGGAATCGATCTCATCGATGAATATGATGGAAGGAGCCGCCTTCGACGCTTCATCGAATATCTGGCGCAGCCGCTGCTCGCTCTCGCCATAGAACTTGGATACGATCTCCGGCCCGGAGATGGAGATGAAGTTGGCGTCGGTCTCGCCTGCCACCGCTCTGGCGATGAGCGTCTTTCCCGTTCCCGGAGGACCATGCAGGAGCACCCCCCGGGGAGGATTGATTCCCAGCCGGCTGAAGAGCTCTGGATGGCGCAGCGGAACCTCGATCATCTCTCTGATCTCCCTGATCTCCCGGGACAGGCCGCCGATGTCCTCATAGGATATGTCCCGCACATGCAGGGCCAGCTCATCCAGGGTCTCTCTGGTGATGCTGATGATCGTCTCCTGAGTTACCAGAACCGGCCCGTTTGGCACGGTGCTCACCACTGCCAGGTTGAGGCTGCTGTTTATCATCTCCACCCGCAGCATCTCACCCTTAACCACTGCCCTCCCCTGGAGCATGCGCAAGAGATACTGCTGTCCTCCCATGAGGCGGATCTGGCGGGTGGGGGCGACCACGATCTTTCTGGCGGGCCTGGCCGTGGCCCGGCGGACATTCACCCGATTGTCTATTCCCGTCCCCAGGTTGGACCGGGTGTTTCCGTCGATCCTGATTATATCCTGGGGGTCCTCAGGAGTTCCAGGCCATGCGATGGCATAGACCTTATCCCGGGCATTGATCTCCACTACCCCGCCGTTCTCCACTCCCAATTGGGCGAGAATGATGGGATTGATCCTGGCCACTCCCTTCCCCGCATCCTTATGATATGCTTCAGCCACTCGAAGCAAAACTGATGCATCCTCTGCGGGCTTCATGCCTCCCTGGACGATCTCCTCGATGCTGGGGCCGGGTTCATCTCCCGGAGAGGGATTGTCTGCAGATGGCGAGGACGTTGATGATGACGGGTTGCTTGAGGATCTTCTCATATGCTCCATTGCTGACCTCTTAAGTGCACTGCACTGCGCTCTTTGAGCTTATTCAAGCTATCTAAAACCACCGCTTCTGGAACCTCCAGCCTGGTCGCGAGCTCGGATGAATTTGCGCCGCCGCAGAGCAATGCAGTCATGATCTCCGACTCCAGCTGGTTCTCTGCCCGAAATCCGGCAACGCTGGATGCTCTCTGCTTGATCTCCATCTCTCGCGATTCGATCTGGGCCAATAGTTCGCGCAGCTCATACCTTTTTTTCTCCAGGCCCAAGAGCTCATCTTTGAGCATCTTCAGATCCAAAGAGGCCTCAGCCTCCTCAAAGCCCGAGTCGTCCTTTGGAGCATCTTCTGAAAGATATGCCCGGACCCCATATGAATGAGGAGAGACTGCTACCTCCAGAACGGTTCTCCTGGCAATGCGGAAGTATTTTCTCCGTCCCTGCTCTTGATAGCACTCCACCAGCCCCGCTCTCTCCAGCATCTCCAGGTGGTCGATCACCGCTTTCGGCCCTACATCCAGCCGTTTGGCCATCTCATTGAAGTAAAAGGGGCGGAAAGAGAGGAGCTGGAGGATACGTCTTCTATTTTCATTCCCCAGAATGTCAAGAAGCTCAATAGGATCCAACATGTTGCTCATAATAATTCATTGAACTTATGGTTAGTAACGTTAGGTTATAAATCTTGTGGTCTTGATCGAACTCCAGAAGCATCGATTGCGGCAGCAGTTGCAGAAAAAATTGGAGGAGAATCTCATATCCTCTAATCGATGCCAAGGATAGACCAGAAGGATAGAACTCCGATGGCGATGAGGAGCAGATTCACCAGCTTTTCGTGCCCCACCCTCCAGCGGGCCAGGGTGAATTTGGTGCTGATCAGTACATGCACCAGGAAGAAGAAGACCAGGTACAGGTCCAGCTCTGTGTGCATATGTTTGGCCTGACGTAGAGGAAGAAGGATTCCATTGTTCCAGGCGTATCCCGATATCAAGAAGATGATCATGAATATGAGAAGTACCCAGGCTGATAGCCTGTTTATCTTGACGAGCATCCGGCCGGCGTTCAGGGAAAGTCACCGCATTGGGATCGAGGTGCAGGGATAAAAAATGATGGTTTCATTTGGATTGATGGCGGCCATATAAAGCCAATATTCGAGCTATCCTGATATCAAAGCAGGAAAACATTGTTGGATGCTCATTTTTGGCAGGCGGCAATCGGATTATTGCTGCTCGCTGCAGAGACTTGCGGATCCTTCTTCCTCTCCTTCCACTCATTCGTAGAGCACAACCTCCACCATATCCCCCTCCTCGAATCCCTCCAGCTCTTCGGGCACAACCACAAAACCGTCCGCCCGGGCCACGGAGCTCAGTATCCCCGCCCCGGAGACCATGATCGGCTCTACCTGGCCATCCTCTTTGAAGGCCACCCGGACCAGGCTCAGATAGCCGGGCTTGGAGGTCATCTTGCGGACCACTCTGGCTTGAACACGCTGCGGCTCATCATCCAGATGAGCCATCCTCTTTATGGCCGGACGGATGAAAAGATACAGATTGGAGAGCGCTGCCACCGGATAGCCGGGCAGGCAGATCACCGGCCTGCCGGCCACGTCCCCGAAGGCAGTGGGCTTGCCCGGCTGGAGGCGGACCCCATGCACATAAAGCTCTCCCATCTCCGATAATATGCGGGGGGCATAGTCCTTCTCCCCAACGCTGGTCCCGCCGATGATGACGATCATGTCGGCATCCAGGTTTGAGCTGATGGCCTCGCGAATTCGCTCAGAATCGTCCGGGACTATCTTCGTCTTACGGACATTTGCCCCCCATTTCTCTATATAGAGTCGGGCCATGAGGCCATTGATCTCATAGGCCTCTCCAGGCTCAAGCCTGCGGGCGCCGATATCCACCAGCTTGCCGCCAGTGGGAATTATGACCACGTCCGGCTTTGCATAAACCCTGACCCTATCAATTCCCAGAGCAGAGATCAGGGCGAGATCAGGAGGTCTCAGCCTGTGCCCCTCGGTGAAGATCGTATCCCCCTCCATCACGTCCTCGCCCGCTCTGGCCACATTCTTGTAGGCGTGAGCCTCGGCAGTCACCTCCAGCACCTCGCCGCGAACCCTGGCGTCCTCAAGCATCACGATGGCATCATATCCTTCGGGAACCACCATCCCTGTACGCTGAGGTATGAAGTCCGGGATGAATCTGGGACCGGACGGCCTGGCGCCCTTGGTATCAGTAGATCGAACGGCATAGCCGTCCATGGCCGACCGGTCAAAGGCAGGAAGATCAGCAGGAGAGCGGATGTCCTCCGATGCTACTCGATCTAATGCACAGGAGGTATTCAGCTCCTCAATATCCTTGAGGGGAAGACATCGCTCCAAGAGCATCCTTCTCGCCGCTATTGCCCCGGAAAAGCGTTTGAACATGCAGCATAGACTTGAATGATCCTGGATAAATGCTTTTGTATATATTCTAGATATCATGTGAAAGCTTCATATAATGTTATGATGGAGGGGTGGGCATATTGACCTGTAATATTGGGCGGATGATTTAATGGAAGCTGTTGTATGGTTGGAGGATGTCGGCAAGGAAGACCTGTCCATTGTCGGCGGCAAAGGCGCAAGCCTCGGCGAGATGATCGGCATAGGCGTTCCCGTTCCTGGTGGTTTTGCGGTCACTGCTCAGGCCTTCAGGGATTTCATTAACCGGGCGGGCATCGCGGATAAGCTCTTTGAGGCACTTAACGTCGATGTGAACCAGGAGACTGAGCTTCATCGAGCCGAGCAGACGGCAAAAAAGCTCATCATGGATGCCAAGGTGCCGAAGGACATTGAAGAGGCCATAAAAACCCGCTACGAGGAGCTGTGCAAAAGGGAAGGAAAGCAGGTTTTTGTGGCGGTAAGGTCAAGCGCCACCGCCGAGGATCTGCCCGACGCCAGCTTCGCCGGCCAGCAGGAGACCTACCTCAATATGCGCGGCGCAGAGGACGTATTCAATGCCGTGCGCAAGTGCTGGGCATCCCTTTACGGGGCCAGGGCCATCTTCTACCGGGTTGAGCAGGGCTTCGAGCACAATAAGGTCAATCTATCCGCAATAGTGCAGTTGATGGTGGACTCAGAGAAGGCAGGAGTGATGTTCAGCTCCCAGCCGAGCACTGGCGAGCCGCTGGTGGTCATTGAGGCAGCATGGGGTTTGGGGGAGTCAGTAGTCAGTGGCAGCGTATCACCGGACAACTATGTGGTGGACCGGAAGACCAAGAAGATAGTGAACAGGTATATCGCCACCAAAGAGATCATGATCACCAGAGATGCCAAGACCCATAAGACCACCACTGCCAAGGTCCCTGCCAAGAAGAAGGAGGCAGTGGTCCTCACCGATAAGGAGATAATCGAGCTGGCCAGGTACGGCGAGATCCTGGAAGAGCATTACGGCCTCCCTCAGGATATCGAGTGGGGTGTGGAGAAGAACAAGATCTACATCCTCCAGTCCCGTCCCATCACCACCATAAGCAGCGAGAAGAAGGCAGCCGGCCCAGCAGCATCCGGCAGCGGCAAGATCCTTTTGAACGGGCTTGGTGCAGCACCAGGTGTGGCCAGTGGCATTGTGAAGATTATCACCAGCGGCAGAGACCTGGACAAGATCAAGCAGGGCGACATCATGGTCACCAAGATGACCATGCCGGATATGGTTCCTGGGATGAAGCGGGCCGGTGCCATCGTCACCGATGAGGGCGGAATGGCCTGCCATGCAGCCATCGTCAGCCGAGAGCTGGGCTGTCCTGCAGTGGTGGGAACCAAGAAGGCCACCAGCGTTTTGAAGGACGGCATGGAGATCACCGTGGATGGGGGCAAGGGGATCGTCTACGAGGGCATAGTGGCTCAGGCCGCGCCAGCGAAGGCTGCCATTCCAGCGACTGCAGGAGGCGTCTTCTACTCCAAGCCAGTGACCGCCACGGAGATCAAGGTCAATGTCAGCGAGCCGGACAGGGCAGAGGCGGCAGCTGCTACCCAGGCCGATGGGGTGGGCCTGCTCAGAATCGAGCATATGATCTTAGGCATGGGCAAGACACCCAACTGGTATATCAGGAGCGGGAAGACTGAGGAGTACATATCGGAGCTGGTCAATGGCATCAAGGTCGTTGCCGATGCTTTCTATCCCCGGCCGGTCTGGGTGCGCACTCTGGATGCCCCCACGGACGAGTTCCGGGCCATGGAAGGCGGAGAAGGAGAGCCTCATGAGCACAACCCCATGCTGGGTTGGAGGGGCATCCGGCGGGATATGACCGAGACCGATCACTTCCGCCTGGAGGTCAAAGCCTTCAAGAGGCTGCATGAGATGGGCCTGACCAATGTGGGCATCATGCTGCCCATGGTCCAACATGTCAGCGAGTTCCAGAAGGCCAAATCCATAATGAGGGACGTGGGCCTGGACCTGGATAAGATCGATGTAGGAGTCATGATCGAGACACCAGGCGCCGCTCTGACCATTGAGGACTTCATTGAGGATGGAATAGACTTCATCTCCTTTGGCACCAACGACCTCACTCAGTATACCCTGGCAGTAGATAGAAACAATGAGAATGTGGCCGGGCTGTACTCCGAGCTTCATCCCGCCGTCCTGAAGCTGATCGAGTATGTGGTGGAGCAGTGCCGCGAAGCGGGAGTCAAGACCTCCATATGTGGCCAGGCTGGCTCCTATCCGGAGATGGCCAAAAAATTGGTCGAGATGGGCATCACCAGCATATCCGCTAACATCGATGCCGTGGCCACCGTCAGGGATACCGTGGCCAGGAGCGAGAAGATCCTGATCCTGGATGCTCTGAGAAATAGAGATTGAAGCACAGGGACCAAATCAGGCAGATAGCCAAAAAGGTCAACAAGTCAGGTCAAAGATCCGAAATGAGAGAGAAGGCCCTTCCTGCAGATGAGGTAATGGCCATTTTGGAGAGGACGAGAGAGCGCGACTACAGCTATGACCGCTTCCTCTCCACCATGTGCACCCGTCCCCATCCTATAGCGATAAAGGCTCATGACATGTTTCTGGAGACCAACCTGGGAGATCCGGGGCTGTTTCCGGGCGTAGCAGGGCTGGAAGAAGAGGTAGTTCGCATGCTGGGAGAGCTCCTGGGCTGCCCTCTGGCCCGGGGCTATATCTCCACCGGTGGCACTGAGTCGAACATCCAGGCCATTCGGGCGGCCAAGAACGAGTCCGGCAAGTGTGGGGGAAATATCGTCGTTCCTGCATCGGCTCATTTTTCATTTGACAAGATCGGAGATCTTCTCTCTTTGGAGGTGCGTAAAGCAGAACTCGATTCCCAGCTCAGGGTCGATCTCTCCTCAGTGGAGTCGCTGATCGACGAGCATACGGCAGCCCTGGTTGGAATAGCGGGAACTACGGAGTTCGGACAGGTGGATCCGATCGAAGAGCTATCCGATCTGGCCCTTGAATGGGGTGTTCACTTGCACGTCGATGCGGCATTTGGCGGATTCGTCCTCCCATTCCTGGATAGATCCTTTGCCTGGGATTTTTCCCTGCCAGGGGTCAAATCAATCACAATAGATCCACATAAGATGGGGCTTGCCACCATTCCCGCCGGCGGCCTGCTCTTTCGCAGCCAGGAGTGCATGAACGCCCTGGAGACCGAGACCCACTATCTCACCAAGGCCAGACAGGCTTCCCTGACCGGCACCAGGAGCGGTGCTGCAGCCGCTGCCACCTATGCGGTGATGATGCACCTGGGCAGGGAGGGATTCAGGGAGATGGTCGGCTATTGCATGGATCTAACAGATCATCTGGTCCGGGGGGCAAAGGAGATCGGCGTTGAGCCACTGATCGAACCGGTGATGAATGTGGTCGCTTTAAGGGTCCCAGAGCCCTCTAAGGTTCGTGAGAGGCTTATGGATCGCGACTGGCACGTCTCCATAACCCGGGAACCAAACAGAGCATTGCGGCTTATCCTCATGGGGCATATGAGCCATGAAAACGTCGACCTATTCTTGAAGGACCTGAAAGAGGTCCTGTCTGAATTTGTTTAGAATCGGCCAGACCAAATCAATATAGCGCAGAGTGCAAAAGCCCAGCTATTTAAATAAAACTGCCAAAAAGAGATTATAATTCCCTGCCATCCAGGACGGGACTAAGGCCAGAGGCCAAAGGCGATATTCAGACCCATAACAACTGCGCCCGCGCCAATGCAGACGCCGAGCACCATCTTGGGGCTGAACTTGATCGAGTCATCATCGGCCTCAAAGTATCGCATCAGGCCGGCTGATGATTGGAGGCCGCTTCCTTCATTCTTTTTTCTTGCCATGCTCCAATCATATCCCATCATCATCTTAAGAAGATTGCGGTTTCGACCGGCAGCAATTATGCAAATCCGAAATGGCCTCGGGCAGCAATCTATGCTGCCAGCCAGCCATTAACATCCTGGAAGGGATAGTTATCTATTGCAATTCCTCCTTTGATCGATCTGGGCCAGTCGCTGCTGGGGTTGCCCCTGGCGGAATGATCGCTCCAGTAGTTTCCGCCCGTGTTGTTGCCGGCATCCCAGCTGTTGCCGCCTTCGGTATCTATCGAATGCTCTATGTTATCTATGAAGTTGTTGTGATAGATTGTATTCCCGGTGGAGAATGATAGCTGAGAGCCAAGGGAATTGGCAGTGATATTGTTCTCATAGATCTGGTTGTCATTCGAGAGATTCAGCCAGATTCCTGTGACCAGATTTTTCTGGACAGAATTATCGCGAATGATATTCTGATTGCAGGAAAGGAGCGATAAGCCGTTCTGTTCGTTTTCCGATGCGACGTTCTTCTCAATCCGATTCCCATCCGATGAGTACAGGAACAAGCCACTGTATCCATTGCCATTAAAGAGGTTGCCCAGGATATCGTTTCCGGATGAATTTATGAGCCGCATGCCAAAGCATTCTGAGATATTGCTGTTGATGATGCTGTTGTTCATTGAATCGAACAGGAAGACGGCATCGCGGGTTATTGTGATATTATCTACTGCCATATTCCTGCAGTATGCCATGGTTAGATGGGCCAGTTGCCTATCCCTGATCTGCGTCTCAGACTGGTCAAAGAGATAGGCTATAGGGACGAAGTCGACCACATTGGATTCATCTATACTGTTATTGAATCCCTCTTTTGTCTGGCTCTCCACATAAAGGCTCCAGGTAACATTCTGGAAGCGATTATCCTGGAGAAGGTTAGCGGGAGATTCTATGAGCATGATCCCTCGGAAGCCATCGGTAAACTCGTTTTCCAAGATCTTGCAGTTGCCAGACGATGTGATTTGCATTGCAGCATCGGTTATGCCCACAAATTGGTTTTTCAAGATCCGGTTATCTTCAGCCGCGCCGATATCTAGGGCGATGACAAAGTCTCTTGCCAGGTTTCCGATGATTGAATTTTGGCTGGAGTTGTCCACTCTTATACCGTAATCCCCCTCAATGAGGCTGTTGTTATTGATATTTAGACCGTATGCATCCTGTATGTAGATGGCATTATTGCTTTGGGTGATATTGTTATACAGCAGCTCAGTATTTTGGCAATCAAGAGCGGCCAGACCGATTTCACCTCCATCGATCTTATTTCTCTGAAAGACAACATCGCTGACATTGGCAAGAAGTGAGGCCCTGCTGGTGGAATTGCCTGCATCGTCAATCATAACCAGATTGTCGCTGACATAAAGGCCGCTGCCATTTAGCAGCAGGATGCCATGGCTTCTGCTCTGAATATCATTTCCCTCAATCTGGACCTGGCTGGAGTTATCAAGCCATATGCCCCAATAAGCATCTGATATATTGTTCTCAATGATGCTGTTTCCATCCGCCTCTCCCAAGAATATAGAGATATTGCAGCTGGTGATCTCATTTCCGTCTATGCTGTTATTTTCCGATGCATCTCTCAGTGCCACCCCGCCCTGGCAATTCATTATGAGGTTTCCATTTATCGAATTTCCCTCCGAGCCGCTTGCCAGAATTGCCGGGCTGGCATCCTCGAAGACATTATTCTCAATGCGGTTTTTTCGGGAGAGAAGATGAACAGCCGCACCAGAATAACCTTGAAATGTGAGCCCCTCCAGGTTGCAGCCGTCCGAAGATACTGTCATTCCTGTCTCTTTGCCCTGGCCGGAGAGAATTATGGGGCCGATCTCTCCTATCAGAGGCATAAGGCTTAGGCTCTTGTTCAGGATAACCTCCTCACTGTAGTTTCCTGGCTTGACGTATATCGTATCGCCATCACTGGCTGCGATGACGGCATCTTGAATTGTTTTGTAATTAGAGAAACCGTCATCATCAACGATATAAGTTCTCGCGCCGCTAACCGGAGAAAGCCAGATGAGCAAGGCCATGAAGATGATCAATGGTAATCTTGGCATGACTACTACTTGCCAAGGCACCTTTTATAGTTAATGCAATTGAGGAGAGGAAGAGACAGTTCTCCCAACCCCTTTATTTCCCGTGGAAAAATAGTCTCGGATTTCTTTCCATGATGAATGAAAAATCTAAGAAAGTGTGCCAAAATGTGCGGCCCATTTAATAATGTTTTTTTGATAGTTATACAAATAATGAGGAATCTGCGTTTGATATCGTCTCGTTCCTGAAGGTGTATCAATGCAATTCTTTATTTTCTTTTTTCGTAATTCGCAGAACTGAATATCGAGCTATGGGATTGAATGGCGGTCGTTGATCATGCCCAAAAAATATGCTGAGATCTCTGGCTATAAATTGAAATTTCGTCAATCAATGCTCAACTTTCGTCCATTTGCTGAATCAGCTCGCCCCATCAAGTGCAGCAAGTTCATTGGTTTATGGATAAGAGGAAAACCTTATCTACTCTCCCTCCTTGTTACCAATGGACGATGATTAAATGACAGATATTGTGCCGCACAAACACTGTCTGGTCTGCGGCAATTCAGTGCGCGCAGACGAGAACTTCTGCGATGAGCTCTGCGAGTCGAAATATAAGTCAGCGCAGAGAAAGCAACAGATAATGTTCATAATATTTATAATAATAATGGGATTGATATTGATTCTGCCGTCGATCCTAAGGACAAATGGGTAAAGATGCGAGATATTGCCTTAACTTTATTATTATCAATGACAATAGTCCTATTAATCGGCGGCAGCGTTAGTGGTGAGTGCATTGAGATCAGGGATGTCACAATGCATCTGGACAAAGATCGCGCCACCTTTGAACTGAATTACACTCTGGATACATTCACCCGCCTTTATGTGCTCGCTTTGGGATGCCGGCATTTGGAGCCGGACCTGATCTCTTTCCTGGGTGGGTACAAAGATGTGAAGCTCATAAAGGCAGACGAGAATGGTGCGGCTCTTCAGGTCAACGGGGCGGGAAAGAATATCGATGACTTCTACCTATTTTACTCCTGTCCTTTTGGCTCAAAGGATAAACCGCTGAAAAAGGGGATAGAGAAGCTATCCGTGGTATATCCCGAGGGCAAGATTGAGACATTTTACAATGTCTTCTCCACGCAGAATGTCTTTTGTGGGGAGTAAGACGATATTCTATGCAAATACCATTCTGCGGGCTTGTATGACCATCAGATGGCCATATCATCTGATATCGAAGGCTATATCATTGAGAAAAAACGCATGGAAACTGCTTGGAGCTGAAACAGATCATGAAAGGCATCAACGACAAATTTCCCCATCTGCCGGAGAGGATCGCCGGATTAAGAAAGCTGACCTACAACCTATGGTGGAGCTGGCACCCTGAGGGCAGAGAGCTATTTAAGCTCCTGCACAGGCAGGGCTGGCATCTGAGCGGCCACAATCCAGTAAAGATGCTCAACCAGATGGATGCGCATATGCTCAAAGTTGCATCAAATGATACTCATTTTCTGAGGCATTATGATTCTGTTATGGCCAGGTTCGAGGGCTATATGGAGCCTGAAACTAGCTGGTTTTGTGCCGGCAGCCGTGAGCCGGAGAGATGTGCTATTGCCTACTTCTCAGCAGAATACGGCCTGCATCATGCCCTTCCCTTTTATGCCGGCGGTCTGGGATTCCTGGCCGGGGACTACCTGAAAGAGTGCAGTGACCTGGGCATCCCTCTGGTAGGATTGGGATTCATGTATCCCCAAGGCTACCTCCGCCAGATGGTCTCAGCAGACGGCTGGCAGATTGGGGCTTGCGAGATGTTGGACAGAGAGAATGCGCCCATTCACAAGGTGCTGGACGGGGATGGAAACCCACTCTCGGTCAAGGTTCCAGTCATGGACCCTCCCCTCACACTTGAGGTCTGGATGGTTCAGGTGGGAAGGACCAAGCTCTATCTGATAGATACCTCCAGCGAGGCCAACGAATCGCAGAACCGGATCATCTCCGACCGGCTCTACACCGGCGACCGGGAGATGCGCCTGCGCCAGGAGATTGTCCTGGGAATCGGCGGGGCAAGGGTATTGCGGGCTCTGGGCGAGGATTATTCCGTCCTTCATCTGAACGAGGGCCATCCCGCGTTCGCCGTGCTGGAGAGGATCAGAGAAAAGGTCGAGCAGGGGATGAACTACAGCGAAGCCTCTGAGCTGGTCAGAAATACCACAGTGTTCACCACCCACACCCCGGTTCCTGCAGGGCACGATGCTTTTGCCTATCCGCTTCTGGAAAAGTATCTCTCATCCTATCTTCCAACCCTGGATCTTTCTATGGAGGAGTTCTTGAGACAGGGTCTCAATCCCGACCGGCCTGGTGAGTTCAATATGACCGCCTTCGCTCTTCGCAACTCAGCCTACCGTAATGCTGTGAGCAAGAAGCATGGAGAGGTGAGCAGGAGCATGTGGCAGCCCCTGTGGCCTCATCTTCCTGTGGATGAGGTTCCCATCGATTATGTCACCAATGGGATTCATGTCCCTACCTGGATCGATCGCCGGCTGGGTTATGACATCTTCAGCCGCTATATGGGCAGGACCTGGCTGGAGGAGCATGATGAGAGCCGCATCTGGGAGCTGGTCTGCGAGATTCCGGATGAGATCATCTGGAACCACCATAATGCCATGAAAAACATGCTGATCACCAAGATAAAGGAGCGAGCGCGGAACAAATGGCTGGAAGGTGGTGCCGAACCAGGCCAGATCATGGCCTCTGGAGTGTTGCTCGATCCCGCCGCCCTCACCCTGGGGTTTGCCAGGCGCTTCGCCTCTTATAAGCGACCTACCCTTCTCCTGCAGGATATGGATCGGCTGAGAAGGATTCTCAATGATCCCTGGAGACCGGTTCAGATCATCTTTGCAGGAAAAGCGCATGGGGACGACCAGCAGAGCAAGATGCTCCTCCAGCAGGTATTCAATGCCGCCAAGGATAGAGTATCCGGTGGCAGGATTGCATTTGTCGAAGACTATGATGAGCTGCTGGCCCAGTATTTGGTGCATGGCGTCGACGTCTGGGTGAACAACCCCATCCCTCCCATGGAGGCGAGCGGAACCAGCGGAATGAAGGCTTCGGTGAATGGCGTTCCCCAGCTATCCGTCCTGGACGGCTGGTGGATTGAAGGGTACAATGGCAAAAACGGCTGGGCGTTCTCTGGTGCGGATGATGGGCTACAGAGAGATGCCAAGGACGCAGCCTCTATCTATACTCTTCTGGAGAAGGATATAGTGCCACTGTATTATAATCTGGGCGAGGATGGCATTCCTCATGGCTGGGTGACGGTGATGAAGGAGGCCATCAGGATGAACGGTCCAAACTTCTCTGCCACCCGCATGGCCAAGGAGTATACTGACAAGTTCTATCGCCAGGCCATCGATGCCGCCATGATGGAAAGGCAAAAGAAAGAACGAGGATTCGTAAAGCAGGATCTCTTCGGAAGGTTCTGATCGAACTCATGCCGATCTCCTGAGGCTCCTCGCTATTTGCTATGGGTGAACTTGAATCGCAAAAACTCTATGTCTCTGTGCCTCAGTGGTGAACCGCTACGCACTGACCCAACCATGGAGATGCAGAGGAACAGAGGCCATATCCTCTGCCTGAACTCACCCCATAATTCAGCGAAACCCTCTCCAGATACAGCTATCGATCTTTTGGTTAAGGCAGGATCCTGATCAGCTCTCGATCGGAATCAACCTCGATACAGGTTCCGTTCTTCAGCTGAAGGATGTCGGACGGTACCCTGTCCACCAGAGGGATGCCGCTGATGATGGCGCCTACGGCCACGATTGGCTCAGAGCGAAGGTTGATCATGGCCGCGGGGGCCAGATCTCTTTTCTTTAGCTGATAGATGACATAAGAGCCTACCGTAGATCCCTTTCCTCCGGGGAATATGAGCACCTTGCCGCTGATGCTCTCGCCATATAGCTCATGGCCGGGATCGACCACCATTCCCGTCCTGGGGTCGATATTCCCCAGAAATGAGATGGCCATTTTCGTTGCCAGTGACGGGCCGCTGGCAAAGCCTGAGGCCACCTTATGGCAGGAAATCTCCCTCACGATCTCTTCCTCCCCAAAGCAACATCGATGCACTCCTCCAGGCTGCCGAAGGTAGCATCCACCCCCCCCAGCCCGGGCAGGTATACCAGGGCCTTGCCGGAGTTGACCATCATCTTTTCAAATCCTTCTGTTGCGGGCGAAACCACCATACAGGTATCGCAAAAAACCCTGGCTCCGGATGATTCGATCCTGGCAACCAGATCGGGGCAGGCATCCTTGATCTTCCGGGCGGTGCAGACCCACATCTCTTTTTTCACCTTCTGCCCGGCCAGGAGATCGGCTATCCTCTCCAGCTCTTCTCCAGAGCAGTGAGGGCAACCCAGGGCCACTATATCGGCATCGTCTCCCCCGTGCTCATCATAGACCGCCTCGATCTCTTCCCACTCGATGCTGATCCTCTCGCATCCATCATAATTTGCGGTAGGCTCGGGCGGCTTGGGCGTGACGCCATCCACATAATAAAGGGCCACTGAGCCGCTGGCAGCCATCGCTGCCCCCAGGGCCTTTAGCTCGTCTTTAGTGGGAGAAGAGCGAAGACGGAAGAGGGGAACTCCATCCCCGACCTCTTTGCCAACCAGAAATCCAAGAGCACCATAGTCAGAGCCCTCAAGTTCCGCTTTCGCCTCGATGACATGGCTGGGCTGCCGGTTGTGATCCAGATGGTAGCCATATAAAGCGGTCTTGCCGATCAAGGCAGCAGCCAAGGCAGATGGTCCTCCCTCCCGATTGGTCCGGGCGCCAATAACCGAGTTGGCATAACAGACCGCTGAGGACTCGCTCCAGGCCAGGTGGTCTCCCCGTTCGGCCAGACTATCATAGATCTGATATGGAGTGCAGGTGCAGTCGATGATCACACCCAGCCGGCGGTAAGCCTCTATCGTCTCCCGCTGCTTAGAGGCAAATTCCTCGCTGATTCCCATCTCTTTGTAGCGAAAAAGGTCCATCCCGGCAGGATTGAGAATGCTGGGAACGACCACCTGGCCCTCAAGATCGGATATCCATTCCAGGCCAGCGTCCCCGATATTCTTGTAGGAGACCCCGGCGATCTGCACCGATCTCACAGGCACGAGCCTCTCTGCCCCATAAATGTCGCCCAGGGCGACCAGGATCTCCATCATCCGCCGGAGGGTCTCCCCCCGATCTCCCCGGTATATGGCCTCTTCATCGCGAGACAGATACATGCCCATGACTTCTCCTTTTGGGTATAAATCCTTTCCAGAAGATCCCAGCTGAAACTAAACCAGGCGGAAGATGGGATGGGTGGCCTCGGGATAGACCTCCAGATCCCTTACCGCCTCTGCCACCAGAATATCGGCCATGGCCGCTGCCGGAAAGATGACCTCGCCGCTCTCAATGGGTCCATAGAGGAGAAAGTCGCCTCCCATGGCAAGCTGCATGCAGGCAGCTGCGGCATCGCAGCAGCTTCGGTTGCTCTTCATCCTATCCTTGAGCCACTGCCAGGAGCTGACTGCATTATGAATTCCCGAGCCAACAGGCAGTCCGAGGCGTGATTTGGCAACCACCGAGAAGCGCAGAGAGGACCCCGCTCCGCTGCCCATCGGCACCACCCCTGGATCGATGAGAATGTTGCTGATCCCAAGCCTCTTTGACAGGGGTATCAGCCCCTCGTCTCTCACCAGGCCACCATTCTCCAAGATCCGCATGGCTCCTTCCACTCCCGGCTCACCGGGATTGTAAGCGAGGATGATGGCGCTGTCAACCTCATTCTCCAGCAAGGCCCGGGCCTCGGCATCATCTGTGGCAATGCTTATGCTGTTATATATGGCCTTGTCTGCATACCCCAATTCCGAGAGCAGCGATAGGGCTAAAGAGCGAGTGCTCCTCTCTGCCGAGTCGACGATAAACGGCCCCGACCAGACCTCTTCCGCAAAATCCAGATACTTCTGCAGGGCGGAAACGGTCCGGGCATAGATATGTAGGACAAAAGGGCAACCGGTCTCACTGGAAAGCTCAGATTGGCGCAGAACTAGCCTCTCCGCTGCGGCCCGATCGAATATTCCTCGCTCATCATCCTCCACAATCCTGTGCCCCTGATAGAAGATGGTGCCGCAAAGGACGGTTGGCAGCTCTCCGGGCTGGCCTCCGAACCTTACCCCGGCCACATTCACTATGGTCTGCTCATTCTTAAACCGGAACATGATCTCATCCCTCGGAAGCAACCAGCCATATGGCCGTGTCCATGCTGACTCCCGCTCCAAATGTTAGATCGCTATCGCCTGATAACATCTCCTGACGGGCCGCCTTTCTCTTGATCACCTGGTAGGGCTCCTCTGGAAAAGGCATTGCGAGGTGATTGTATTGGGAGACTAGCCTTTCAATCTCTTTCATGTCCTCCAGGCCAATCCTGTCTATAAGCTCCACCTGCCGCTGAAAACGCTCGACGGCCTGAACGGAGAGGTTCTGAATGAAGGGTATCGCTCCCTTCGATCCGATTATCCTCCCTTTCTCATCGATTCCATTTTTATGGAGAGCGAGCAGAGTATTTCCTGGCAGATGGCCCTTCGACTCCACTCCGCAGACGATGAGAAACCTTATGTTGCTGTTGCTGATCAGATTGGCCACTATCTTCTCCAATCCCAGGTTCTCAGTCTTGCAGGGTCCGGATATGGCTGTACCCCTGGGGTTGAAGACGCTGGCTAAAGTGACCACCGCCACTCCTGCTCTGGGGTCGCCTAACCGATATTCGCCTCGAACCGGCGGCCAGGGATCCAGATACCCCTGATTCGCATAGTCACATTCGATTTTTTTGCATTCCTCAGCCATATGGCTCCTGCAGATCTGATGATGGATTGATCCGCATATCTTTCTGGGTTGACAGATCGGCATATAATTGTTTCTGATTTCCACAAGAATGTCTCTCACTTAAATGGCTATGAAAAATTGAAATATCATGATACAGGATAAACATGCGTGATCTGAAATGGTAACTACTTCGCAGGAATTTGGTCATACAAAGAGATGGTGGCACTAAATGGCCTCATACAAGGAGAGAATCCTGGAAGTCATAGGGGAGTCTGAGGTGGGCCTGACCACGGTTGATGTGGCCAAAAAGGCAAGGGTCAGCAAGACTACAGTGATTAAGTATCTCTCTATGCTCAGCTCTGAGGGGGAGGTCGAGTTCGTGGAGGTGGGACCTTCAAAGCTCTGGAGGACGAGAAACACGAGCGCGAGGCATGGGGAAAGGAAGGAAGGGGCGATGAATGCGGAGGCATTTCCCATGATGGACATAGATTTTCATAACGGCGAGGACGAGACTATCTATTTCTCATTTCGGGTCAAAACGGAACAGATATGCAAACTGTTGAAGCGCGCCAAGAGATGCGAATGTGATACCACAGAGAGTTGATGGAGGATGAATTATATGCAAAGCAATGAGCAGCCCTCCATACCTAAGGAGGTCAAAGAATTCTTTCATATCGATAAAGGCCAGACGCTTCTCATCAAGGGCATGCCGGGGACGGGCAAGACCACCCTCGCCCTGGAGATCATGAGCAGCCTATGCGAAGAGAGAAACGGAATATACATATCCACTCGAGTGGATCCAGCGCGGCTCTATGCCACAAATCCCTGGATCGAGAAGGTCCTCATGCCCAGGAACGTGGTCAATGCCACTCAAACCAAGCTCTTGGGTAGCCTGAATAAGACGAGCAAGGATCTATCCAACTATTATGCGGTCATGGACTTCTTTCGGCTCTTCTTCGAGGAGACGGAGGAGATGGACAATCCCATGATCATCATCGACAGCTGGGATGCAGTCCTCAACTACACCTCCCACTTGATAGGCACCTCTCAGCACAGCTTCGAGCAGAACATCTGTGAGTTTGCCCGTGATCTGGACACTCACCTCGTTTTCGTCTCCGAGTTCGCTGATGTTATGCCCCTGGATTACATCGTCGATGGGGTGGTGACCATGGAGCAGTTCAATCTGCCCGGCCACGCCGGAGGGAACATGAGGAACCGCTACGTCCGGCAGATCAAATTAGAAAAGCTGCGCGGGGTCAAGATCAATCAGAAGACCTACACTGTCACATTGCACAATGGCCGGTTCAGGTTTTTTGAGCCCTATCGGGAACATAATGATGCGCGAATCGTCAGCGATGGGGTGAGGGTTCCCGATCCTTCTGAAGACCGAATATCTACCGGCATCCCCGACCTGGATATCGTCACCGGCGGTCTGAAGTACGGCTCGTGCAACGTCTTGGAGATTAATCATGGAGTGGGCAAAAGGTATTATCAGATGCTGACCGCCTTGGCCTCAAATGCCATCAAGAACGGCCGGGGAGTGTTCATCCTCCCCAGCATCGGCTATCAGCTCAGTTCAAGGGACATCTTTGTGCCCACCAATGTTATCGTCTCCCAGCCGGAGGGGGATGACGCCAGGGCCTGGGGAAAGGATCTGCTGGAGAAGTGGGATGCATTGCGAGAAAGGACTGGCCGTCCCATTCTGAACATAATCGGCCTGGACTCCATTGAGTTCTCCTTCGGCTACAAGGAATCGCTGAATCTGACCAACCTGATGATCAGAAACTGGAAGGAGACCAACGACATCAATGTGCTGGTGGTAAAGAGCGGCCAGGAGAGCATGAACATGGCCATTCACACCGCAGACACCTATTTCCTGGTAAATGAGCTGAACGGAGGGCTCTGCCTCTATGGGGTCATACCCAGGACTGAGCCCTACAATATGATTTTGGAGGACAGGAATAGGATCAGCCTGACGCCCATTGTATAGGTGGGCGGAGCAAGTCCAGTTATTGCAGGATTTCATGGAAAAGGCTCGTTTCAGCGGCGAAAAAAAGGAGGTATGGTTTCTGGCTAATTTATCTGTGGTATGCTGCTTACCGCCTCCGGATTGGATAGTGCTGATACATCACCGGTATCCTTGCCCAGCGCCTTGGCCTTGATGACGCGGCGCATGATCTTGCCGGACCTGGTCTTGGGCACATCCTTGACGAAATAGACCTTGTCTGGATAAGCAACCGGGCCCAGGACCTTCCTTACGTGAGTGGAGATATCCTTCTTGAGCGACTCCTCCTCAACCACACCTTCCTTGAGAATAATGAATGCAACGATCTTCTCGCCCTTGACCTCATCGGGCTCACCGATAACAGCGGCCTCTGCGACCTTGGGATGAGATACTGCAGCGGACTCAACCTCAGCGTTGGATATTCTATGTCCTGCTACCTTAAGCACATCATCTATTCTGCCCTGGATCCACCAGTATCCGTCTTTGTCACGGGTGGCCTTGTCTCCTGCCAGGTATGTGCCGGGCTTGACCTGCCAGTACATATCCCAGTACTCCTTCTTGTACCTGATCTCATCTCTGAAGAAGGCGCGGAGCATGGACGGCCAGGGGGCCGTTTGGACGATATTGCCCCCGTAGCCCAGTGGGACCGAGTTGGCATCCTCGTCGTAGATATCGGTGTTCATGCCTGGCAGCGGAAAGCAGACCGAACCCGGCTTCTCAGGTGTCATGGCCAGCGGTGCAACGACATGGCATCCTGTCTCGGTCTGCCACCAGGTATCCATGATAGGTGCCTGGTCGGAGCCTATGTTCTTTCTGAACCACATGTAGGCCTCTGGATTAAGCGGCTCGCCTACCGATGCCAGAATTCTGATGCTGGACAGGTCGTACTTCTTGACGAATTCCTCACCGGATTTCATAAACATCCTTACAGCGGTGGGTGCGCTGTAGAATACAGAGACGCCATACTCCTCAATGATGGACCACCAGCGGCCCAGATCCGGGAAGTCGGGAGAGCCTTCGTACAGGATGCTGGAGGCACCCAGGATCAGCGGACCGTAGATCACGTAGGAGTGTCCGGTGATCCAGCCTGCATCAGCCGTGCACCAGTAGACGTCATCATCGTGGACATCCAGCACCCATGAGGTTGTCTGGGCTGCACCAACAGCATATCCGCCGTGAGCGTGCTCAATACCTTTGGGCTTGCCGGTTGTGCCGGAGGTGTACAGAATGAACAGCCTATCCTCCGGATCAAGCGGGACGGTTTCACACTTGGTGGACTGGCCAGCTACGAAATCGTCATAATAGACATCTCGGCCCTCAGTCATGGGCACAGAGACTCCTGTCCTCTTGACTACTATCACCTTCTTAACGGAGGGTGAGTTCTTCAAGGCCTCATCGACATTAGGCTTGAGGGGCAGGGGTTTTCCGCGCCTGTAGAAGCCGTCGGCAGTGACGACGACCTTGGCCTCGGCATCGTTGACCCTGCTGGCCAAGCCGCCTGAGGAGAATCCAGAGAACACCAGTGTATGAATAGCTCCGATCTTGGCGCATGCCAGCATGGTGATGGGCTGCTCTGGAATCATAGGAAGGTACGTAACAACTCGGTCTCCCTTCTCTACTCCCACGCTCTTGAGGGCGTTGGCCAGCCTGTTGACTTCTCTATAGAGCTGATAGTAGGTGATAGCTTTTGCATCGCCCACGGGCTCGCCGACGAAGTAGTAAGCTACTTTGTTGCGTTTCTCGGAGTGGGCATGCCTGTCAACTGCATTGTAGGCCACATTGACCTTGCCGCCAGTAAACCACTTGTAATGGGGCTTTTCGGAATCGTCGAGAATCTGGGTGTAGGGCTTGAACCAATCGACGAAGGTCCTGGCCATCTCATCCCAGAATTCTATGTAATTGTCCGAGCACCACTTGCGCATTTCATTCTCAGTCTTGAAGCCCTTATTCTTCATCCACTGATACGAATTCGAGTGCTCAATAATCCATTGCGGAGTATTGAAAATCCTTGTCTCTTCCTGGAGAACAGCCGTTTTTGCCGTATCCGATTTCATATTATAACATACCTTATTATGGTATATTAGGATTTCGCTCCATCTCTTATTTCAAACCATCATCCGAAAAGAAACATATCTGCAGCCGTTTCTGCGACATCACGAAAACTTTATCAATCAAATATTATGTTAATATCATCTTGTGAAACAATTATCTGTACTAGTGGAAGATGATGTTCTAGAGGCTATCGAGAAGCGCATATTGGCCTCTGGCCGCAGCAAGAGCGACGTCGTCAGGGATCTCCTAATAATCGGCCTGAAAAAACCTCCCACTTCCGCATACAGAGATCTTGTAATGGATGCCATTGCAGCACATGAAAAGAGATTTCACGCAACGGAGAAAACTGAGGAACCATGAAGAATAAGAGATGCAAAAGTCAAACAGCGCACCCCGCTGCAAGCAGCGGGGCATGTTCGCGCCGTTTGCCGTCATTCGAAATCTAACAAGTTCATTTGCTTATATGCTTCCTTTTCTTCAGGCGATCCTTGAGTTTCAACGTAA
>Ga0228536_1000295_pt1 | contig 111013 bp, 119 predicted proteins | sample SJ1Smetagenome_FD_168611 | JGI IMG/M metagenome (GOLD analysis project Ga0228536, IMG submission 168611) | Enriched culture of PCE-dechlorinating microbial communities from Ithaca, New York, USA - SJ1.S | ecosystem: Engineered > Modeled > Simulated communities (microbial... > Unclassified...
CAATCCCATGCACGGAACACACTGCGGACCCCAAAAATCAACCACCACAGGACGGCCTTTTTCCTCTCTGACCTCTGCGTCGCAGTTCTCCTTCGTCAACTCTATCATCGATCTTCGCCTCCGTATGCTGCTGAATGTTGACCACTACATGGTAACACTTGGCGCGCATTATTAAAACTACATAAATCACGTATTAAACGCTGCCATATAGCTTAACTCCTGTAACAGCATTATGCGGTCGAGTTCTGCGAAGTCACTTGCCTTTGGGGCGACGCGCACAGTCCTTTCTATGTCAAGCCGGGCTTTTGCTTTCCGGATCGCTTCAATCCCGTCGATATCGTATCGCAGGTCCGATACGGCTAAAATCAACGAACGATATGGCGCGCGCATCAGCGGAACGTTGGGGGGGAGTGGTGCGGACAAGAGCCGAAAGCCTTGCTGAAGGAGCATTTCAGTCTCGTCAAGCACGTCAAGCGGAGTCCCCTCCGTATAATGAACCTCAAGCGGCATCTCCCCGTCCTGTATTAAATATGGGTTATTCGTCACTATCTTTAATGTCATCAATGTCATGATCTAACCTCGTTGCAGCGGCATTAAGATTATTTTTCAAATATTGTCTGCTTGTCTATCGGTGTGCTCAACGCTTTTAGCGCGCGAAGGACTATCTCTCTGCGAATGCGTTTGTCCTCTTCCGCCCCAAGAACGGGGTTCCCGACAGGGTGGGGTATGGCCACGCCGGGGATTATCCTGTTTGCGCCGACGGTCAGCATAATTGGGACTATAGTAGCTATCTGTGCTACGGGAATGCCGGCTGTCCTCTCTATCTCCCTTGTCATAGATGCGCCGCATCTTGTGCATGTGCCTCAGGTCGATGTGAGGATGGCGGCGTCTACTCCTGCGTTTTTGAGCTTCTCGCCTATCTCGCGGCCGAACCTTTCCGCGTTCGCCACGGCTGTTCCTGTCCCAGTCGTAGTGTAAAAAATTTCATGCAGTTTGGCGTAAACCCCTTCCTTTTCGAGCTCGCGCATAACATCCAGCGGCAGTACGACGTCCGGATCAGCGTTGGCCCATTCCCTGTCGTAACCGCCGTGCACCGACTCGTAAAGTTCCGGAGTCAGATCGTCTGTCTGCGATATGTCATACGCGCCGTAGCTCTCGGCGGAGGAGACCCTTATGCGGTCAGGGTTCCCCTTTGGCACTATTCCTCCCGACGTGATAAGAGCGATCGTCGCTTTTGTCATATCCTTGACGGGAGGCGCAGGTTCTATTTTGTTAAATACCGGCATCTCATATTCGGTCCTGAATTCAAGGCCGTGGAGCCTAGCCGTCAACATATCGGCCGCTCTTTCGGCTCCGTTCTTCTCGTGAAAAAATGACTTGCGTATGCCTCGTGGGATGTAACCTTCGAGACGAGCAGGCCCCATCTTTTCGCCGCGCAGAAGTTTAAGCCCTATCTCCGTCATCTTTCGTACGGCATCCGCCATGCCTCTTGCGCTGTCCTGAGTTATCACTATATATGTCTTTTTTGAAAACAGCTCGACCCCGGGATTCTCCGGATACATCGCTGTCACTGTCGGAATTTTGAGCTCTTCGCCAACCGCAGCGGCAAGGTCGCCGCACGCAAAACCATAGCGGCCGGCGTTGAACGCGGGGCCGGCCATAAATATGTCCGGTCGCGCTTCCTTTATCATCTTAAGGCACTCAGACCTTGCCTCATCAGTGTTTTCTCCGTAAAAACCGTCTCCGCAGATTATTGTTGCGGCTATTTCCCCCAAGCCGCCCAACAGTTTTTCAATCTGCACGCCGGGGCCGACTGCGCCTTTTCTCATTTCAGGCATGTGCTGCGCTTTTTCTTCCCCGCCTATGCCTGCGTAAAACTGGTTGATATAGTGGACGATCCTATACGCCATATTAAGCGCCTCCTTCATACCCACTCGCAGCCGAGCTTGCCGAACCCTATCTCAGCCGTTGACGCGATTATCGATTGCAGCTCTACCGACATAGACCCGTCGCTCTTAAGGCTCTCTTCGGATCCGCCGGAAAGCAGCGATATCGCTTCCTTACAGCCTATGACCCTATCCATTGCAGGAACTTCTATCATTTCATTCACGTTGCCCGTCGAGACGAACGCGACGAGTTCGGGGGTCGAATCCGCCAAGCTTTGGCTAGCTCCGTCAGTACCTGCCGATTCATCAGATATCACAACTGCTTTTATGCCGGCCTGCTCAAATTTTTTGGCGTTTAAACAGAGGTCTGTGTCAGGGTTGCCGTAACCCTCTTCTGATATTATTACCCCCTCGGCGCCGAGTTGCTGAGCTATTGAAAGGTTGACCTCGGCCGCGCGCAATTTCCCTTCAAGCACAGTACTCTCCTGTGTCGCGATGACGCCTAAAAAATCAATCTCCGAGCCGTGCCTTGCGTAAAGAGTCTGCACCACGGGATTATGCAGATGGTGCCAGGTAGTGTTCTTATCGCACGCAGAGACGCAGTTGCCAGATACCATGGCCCCGTCTAAGAGCTCATTGGGATGTAAAAGCACAGGAAAAGACGTGCGCAGGTTGCTCCCGTAGAGGAACGTGTCGTGCAGCAGGCCCTGAGTGATGTTCATGCAGAGGTATACCACCTTGGGAAGTGCCGTGCCCTTTTTGTTCAACTCAAACACATCACCCTTCTCAAACGTCTGTATCTCGTCTGCCGCAGCGCCATTTTCAGCGCAGCATCTTGCGAGATATACAGCCAGTTTTAGTCCTGCCTCACGCAGCGCCGCCTCATACGCGTGTTTTTCAATGCCTTTTGAAGGGGTCACGGACAGGACTATGTTGTAAGTCTGTGAGAATGGTGTGTAGTCTGCGCCCGGGCCGCTCATGTCGATGAAGCCCTCCTGAAAAGCCACTATAGGTCCGCATGTTACGACGGCTGCGCCGTCAAGCACTAATGTTTTACCTGACCCGGCTCTTTCCGTCGGAGCAAAAAAACCGGGGAAGTAATTGTTCTTGCCGATTTTTACCCGTGGCTCAATGACATCTTTGACTGGTATTATGCGCGTGCTCTCTTCAGGACACGCGATATCTACGTCTACGCTAAGGAAACGACCGTCCTCCGCTATCAGCCTGACCGCCTCCTCTTTGCAGATGTAAAGCACTCCTCCTGACGAGTATGTCCTGTCTGAGAAAGCGAGCCCATTGATACGGACCTTATGTAATTCCAGCCGCATTTTTACATTCCCCCCGCTTAAAAATTAGTTGCCCCTTATCGTTTACAATCTCAGGATGCGCATGAAACGCATACTTGCACCGTGATTTTAACCTTGAGCGGCATGGAAATCATTATCATATTGAATAATAAAATGTGTTATTATTGGCAAATAATTATTCTATTGACTAAATAGGATGTGGTTGCTTGTTCAGGGAGCTGGCACAAAACATTGCCAAAAGCACAAGCGAGGTAATAGGATGCGGTGTTCTGGTCACAGACGAAAACGGGATCATAATCGGCTGTGACAACGAGAGCAGGTTAGGCGATTTTCATGGGCCTTCCGTAGCGGCCATTCGAAACAACAGGCCGACGACGACGACAAGCGAAGACGCGGAAGAGCTTGGCAATGTCCTGCCGGGATATACGTTGCCCATACGGTTCTACGACAGGGTGATAGGTTCTGTCTCCATAGCCGGGCTGCCCGAGGAAGTCGCGCGCTACGGTCTTCTTGTGCAGAAACAGGCCGAGATGATGTTAAGGGAACAGGCGTTGCTGGAGTCTAAGCTGCTTAGGGAGCGCGCGCTTCGCGATCTTGTGGAAAGTATCTCAATGTTTGATTCCAGGAGTGATAGCGCGGAGTTTATATCGGTAAGAGCAAGGGATCTTGGATATGACATCAGCAGATGCGGGGCGGCATTGCTGGTTCAGATGAGAGGGTGGGCGGACGGGGGCGCAGAACAGGCGTTTCAGAAAGTGCTGAACAGTGTCGCATCGTCCTTTGCAAGCCCCAAAAACCTTATCTGTCATCAGGAAGACCACAGCGTGATAATTTTTTTCGCTCCGGGAGTGAACGATAGAGGCACAGAAGCTGATGATGCGGCGGAACAACCAGCCTTGACGCTGTTTGAAGCACTTAGAGAGCAAGGTGTCGCGTCTGACATCGCCATCGGTCTTGCGGCCGCGGATATCCCCGGACTGTCCATGTCGCTGCGCGCGGCCAGGGATACGCTTAAGATAGGCAGGAAACTTGGCGCATGCGGAGTTATGAAAGCTAAAAAGTTCACGCTCGAGAGACTCTTCTCTCTGCTGCCTGCGCACAGCAGGGGAGAGTTCGTTGATATCACGATCTCAAAGCTTAGAGGCCGCGGTGATTATGAAGATCTTAAGAAGACATTCCTTGAATGGTGCGAGTCGCCGTTTGCGGGTAAAGATACGGCGGAGCGACTTGTGATACACAGGAACAGCCTTCAGTACAGACTTAAGAAGATACGCTCGCTTACGGGCAAAGATCCGTGGAATTTCAGGGATGCGTTTGCCTTATGGGCCGCCTTCACCATGAAGGACTTTGATTGACCAGGAGATTAAAAAACTCAACTGTATTTTTTTGACTTGACATCTAAATAAGTGTTATAATCTCAGTTTGTCCGGTGTGGTTGGCACGTGTTGAAGAGCGCGTGTCTGTATAGAACTGCTAAGGTAATCTGCGGATGAGGGGAACATAGACAATGCAGGACGCATCAAAGATAAGAAATATCGCGATAATAGCCCATATAGACCATGGAAAGACAACGCTGATAGACAGTATATTCAAGGCGGCGCGCCTTTTCAGGGATAACCAGGTGGTCGAAGAGCGCATAATGGACGCCGGCACCATAGAACGCGAGCGGGGCATAACCATCAAGGCGAAGCACTGCACCGTTGAATGGGGCGGGTATAAGATAAATATAATCGACACGCCCGGGCATGCGGATTTTTCCGGAGAAGTCGAAAGAGTGCTTTCTATGGTCGACTCGGTTCTCCTCCTCGTCGACGCTAACGAAGGCCCCATGCCTCAGACCCGTTATGTATTGATGCGCGCGCTCAGGCTTGGTCTTAAGCCGATCGTGATAGTGAACAAAGTGGACAGGCCGAACGCTAATCCCGCCGCCGCGCTCGACAAGACTTTCGATCTTTTCATAGAGCTTGGCGCCAACGAGGAACAGTGTGACTTTCCCGTGCTCTACGGCTCAGGCCTGCAGGGATGGTTCGTGGAGGATATGGCAGATGGAGCGGACCGTTCCAAAGCTGGGATGGACGATCTTTTCAGGACAATAATAGATAAGGTCCCAGCGCCTGACGCTAGGATGGACAAGCCATTCCTTATGCAGGTCTGCACCCTTTCGTGGAGCGAGTATCTCGGCCGCATAGGGTGCGGTAAGATACTGCAGGGCGTTTTGCGCAAGGGCGACAAAATAGTCAGGACGCATACAAGATGGACCGACTACGAACAGACAAACTGGGAGGTGGTGTCGGTTGACCAGTCTGTCTGCACACACCTTTATGTTACAAACGGGCTTGACCGGACCGAAACTGACCTGGCTGGGGCTGGGGATATTGTTTGGTTCACCGGACCCGAGAACATAGACCTCGGCGATACGGTGAGCTCTCCTGAGATTTCTGATTGTGTGATCCCGCCGCTTGATATAGAGGAGCCTACCGTATCGATGCTGTTTTTGGTAAACACCAGCCCGTTTGCCGGACAGGACGGCAACGCAATTACGCTCAGGCAGCTCAGAGCCCGCGTAGAGCGCGAGACCAAGACGGACCCTGCGCTTCGCATGGAGGACATAGGACGTCCGGACGGCATAAAGGTTTCGGGGCGCGGTGAGCTGCACTTAGGCATTCTGATAGAGGAGATACGCAGGGAAGGTTCGGAGATATGCGTTTCAAGGCCGGAAGTCATCGTTCAGTACGACGCTAAAGGCAAGAAACTGGAGCCTATGGAGGACCTGACCATCGATGTGCCCGAGGAGTACCAGGGGATAGTCATACAGAAACTTGCGCAGCGCAAGGGCGAACTTAAAAATATGCAAAACGGCGGGACCGGAGTCCTAAGGTTGGAGTTCAGAATACCAACCCGCGGACTTATAGGCTACAGAGGCGAGTTTTTAACAGATACCCGGGGGCTCGGCATACTGTCATCCAGGTTCATAGGCTACGGTCCGTGGGCCGGAGAGATAGTCTCGCGAAGCAGAGGATCGCTTGTGAGCATGGACAGCGGCGCGGCCACATCCTATGCCCTCGACAATCTCCAGGAGCGCGGCACGCTCTTTATCAAACCGGGAGACGTTATATATAACGGACAGGTCGTCGGCGAGGCGTCAAGGAACAAGGATATCCCTTGTAACCCAAGCAAACGCAAACAGCAGACCAACCACCGCTCTGCGACGAAAGACATGATAACCGTCCTTGATGTTCCCAGGATAATGACTGTCGATACCGCCCTTGAGTGGATAAACGACGATGAACTGGTGGAAGTGACGCCGCTCAATGTCCGTATCCGCAAGATGATATTAAACGCCGACGAACGGAAGAAGTCGCGAATAAAAGCGGGGCTTGCTGAAGAGGACTGAGGATAATGCCGGGACTTACCGCATTCAGGGAATTTGAAAAGGATGAGGTGTTCGCTTGCGTGACATCTCTTATCAAAAGAGCCGGCAGCTTTGACGAGAGCGATTTGTCCGATGCCGCTCGAAGGTATTTCGATTGCATGGCGACGATGGCGGAGGCGGCGGAAAGATACGGGCTTTGCGGAAACGTGTGGCAATCATGGCTGGCGATGCTGTTTATCAGATGCGAAACGGTTTTTGCTCTGGCGCACGAGCTCAGTGCGCCGCGCGAAGGGACGCTCAAAAAACTTGCAGCCGAGGATATAAGCGAGCTTTATCTTTATATGCACTATGATTTAAATCGCTTGGACCGGGAACTTAAAGTCAGCGCGTTCGGCATATTGGGTGACTATACGCCGCTTTCGCCTGACGGCCGATCTTTTGATAACGCCGGAAACCCTATCGTACTCGAGTTTGCGGCCGCGCTCAGAGAAGCCGCTCGCCCCTCTGATCTTTACAATGAGATCACGAATTTTTATGCAAGACACGGATGCGGGCAATTCGCCATCAACAAGGCGTTCAGATGGGACGCGCGCATGAGGCGGATTGTTGCAGTGACGCACACTGACGATATACTGTTGTCGAGCCTTATAGGGTATGAGGAACAGAAAAGGACGCTGACGGACAACACTGCGGCGTTTCTGGAAGGACGCCCCGCAAATAACGTGCTTTTGTACGGGGAAAGCGGCACCGGTAAGTCGTCCTCCGTGAAAGCCCTGCTGAACGAGTTTGCGCCGCGGGGTTTGCGCATGATAGAAGTCTATAAGCACCAGATAGAAGACTTGAACGAGATTGTGGATATATTGAAAGTGCGCAATTATAAATTTATCATCTTCATGGACGATCTCTCTTTTGAAGAGTTCGAGACAGAGTACAAATACCTCAAGGCGTTCATAGAGGGCGGACTTGAGAAACGTCCCGACAATGTGCTGATATACGCTACGTCCAACAGACGGCATCTGATGAGGGAGCTATGGTCCGACAGAAGCGATATGTACGACGATATGCATGAATCTGAGACAATGCAGGAGCGCCTGTCGCTTGTTGACAGGTTTGGCCTGATGATACGCTACTTTTCTCCCGAACAGGAAGAGTATTTGCATATGGTCAGGAAGCTTGCCGAAGAGTACGGCGTGGATTCATCGCGGGATGATTTGGATCGCGGAGCCATACAGTGGGAGCTCAAACACGGAGGATTCTCGGGACGGTCGGCACGCCAGTATGTCGAATTCCTGGCTGGAAGGAAACCGGTTTAGCTCTGCCGTAAGCCGAAGAAACGGCCGGGCGGCGCGGGCTCATGTATTGAGCCAGCGCCGCCCGGCTTAAGTTTATTTTTAGTTTTACCAAACCAGAGCGGACTGAGTTGTCTGTCCGTCACCCCATGTGACGGAGAGTACCAGTCTGCCGTTTTTCTTTGAAAGAGATCCGTTGTCCTGCATAAGCAGCCTGTATTTTTTTGTGCCGTTAATTTGCAATGCCATGGTCCCGCTTGCAGGGTTGAGCAATTTTGTGCCTTCCCTGATGCCGAGCAGCCAGCGCCCGTTATTACCCGCCAGTGTATCCCAGCCGCCGGAAGTCGCTGTAACCGTCATGGCCACGATTTTGCCACGCCCTTTGATCTCGATGTCGACGTATGTGTCTTTGTTGCCGTCCGACGCTCTTTTCTTGTTTTTACCGACGAGGTCGATGTTTATTACTGCCGGTTTGGAAGATAAGAATTTAACCGCGCGATCGGCTTTGGTCACGTTGGGTGTGCTCTGACCGCCTGTTTTCGCAGTGCTTGCTTCCAGCACCCGTCCGTTAGACATGACCATCGTTACAATGTACGGGCCGAAAGGTTGCTTGTCGTTTTCCTCGTCTATCCATAACGACAGAGAACTGTCTGCCTTGATCTGCAACGATATGGATCCGTCTGCCTTGTTCTGTTTCTCGCCAGCTTCATTTGTGACTGCAACCAGTGGGTAGTTGTTGCCGGGGATAGTATCCCAAATGTTGCCGTTTTTTGTGTTCTTCACCTTTATTCCGGTAACGGTGCCTTCTGTGCTCATTGTTACGCTTATGCAGCTGTCCGCGTTAAGGTTGGATTCCATTTTCTCGCTTTTACCTGTGAAATCGTATTTGCCAGGCCCTTTATACTCTGCTGTCAAAACACCTTTTGATGGTGAGGGCTGGGAGATAGAGGCATCTTTTTCAAAGATGCGCCCGTCCGAAAGGCTTAATGTCATCTTAACCCTGGCGTTGGGATTGGAAAGGATCCCATCTGTATCCTGTACCAGCAGCGTGCAGCTGAGCGAACCCTTAACGGCTAACGATACGCTGCCGTCGGTTTTGTTAAGTATATTGCTGCTGTCGTCGATCACAGCTATTATCGGTATCTTGTTTGCGGGAATCGTATCCCATACGACGGTCTTGCCGCCGGAAACAGCGGTCAGTTTGATGGCGGTTACCGTCGCATTGCCGAAGTTTAGCTTCATGCCGAAACGGCGGTCGTCTTTACCATCGGCGCCTATTTTCTCTCCGGCACCAGCCAAATCCTGGTCGCTCGCGTCTCCGGCAAAGAATTCTGTTATCCCTTCGCTGTTTGGAGCCGGTTGCTGCGCCGCTGTGTATGCATTGACAGTTGTTTTGCCTGTGACAACTTTGTCATCTATAAGTACGACGTTCACGGTAAATACTGAGTCTTTAGGTATCGCATCATAGACGTCGTTTACGTAAAGGGTCAGAGCCGTTCCGCGCAGGACCGGCACCACAGGCATCGCCCCGGAAGCGTTCAGTATCTTGCCTGTCGCGTCTTTGACAAGCAGAAGTCCTGCCGCGGACGATGAAGAGGCGCTCCATACCTTGCCTGTGGTTTCGTTTTTCAGTTCAATGTTTTTTATTGCGTGAGCCCCGCTGAGTTTAAGGGTGAATGACGCGTCATACTTTCCGTCCGCGGCGGTTGATGCAGGCCCCATGACATCCTGTTTGTCGCCGCTGTTGTAGGCAATGGAGTCCACACTGATCTTAAATGTCACGGCTTCGGCATGGCTTGCCGAAAATACTATCAGCATCGCCGCCATAAGCGATTTAATCACTTTATTCATATGATCATCCCCTAAGACAGATTATAGTTATAGTACCATTTTTCAGAAGGTCCGGCTATAAAACACGTGAAATAGGATAGAATAAAGGCGTAATTAACGATAAGGAGCTGGATCTGTTATGGTTGGTCATTCTAACGAGCGGGGTAGCGTGATTTTTTTTGACTGTTTTGCGGGGATAGCCGGCGACATGTTCCTTGCGTCGCTCCTCGACATGTCTTGCGGTGAGCCGCATTTGCGCGAAGAACTGAAAAAAATGCCGCTTGAGGGATACGAAGTCAGGATATCGCGCGATGTCCGCGGAGGCATAAGCGGGCTGCGCTTTGACGTTATCCAGGGCGAGGGGCACTCACACAGACACTTAGGCGACATAGAGAGGATCATCACGCAAAGCTCTCTTTCGGATAAGGTCAAATTAAAGAGCATCGAGACTTTTCGAGTCCTTGCCGATGCGGAGGCGAAAGTGCACGGCGAACCCGTTGAGCACGTCCATTTCCATGAGGTTGGCGCTGTAGATTCCATAATAGACATAGCGGGCGCAATGATAATGCTTGAATATATGGGCTGGCCCAATGCGGAGTTCTCATGCCTGAATGTCGGTTCGGGGACCGTAATGTGCGAGCACGGGGTGCTTCCGGTTCCGGCCCCCGCTACGGCGGAGCTGCTTGAAGGAATGGATGTTTGTTCGTTCGGGGGACCCATGGAAAGGGTAACTCCGACTGGAGCGGCTCTTGTTAAGACCCTTTCGGGAAGGACGTCTCACATGCCGTCGGGGAAAATCGTGAACATAGGCATAGGGCTTGGACGCAGGGACGGTGATATCCCGAACTTGCTCCGCGCGACTCTTATGTCGGACGGTTCGCGCCATGCGCATGATCGATGCGCAGTGCTTTCGGCCAATATAGACGATATGGCGCCTCAGGATCTCTCCGTTGCCATGGAGAGGCTTTTTGAAGAGGGGGCCCTTGACGTATGGTTTGAGCACATACAGATGAAAAAAAACAGGCCCGGTGTAAAGCTCTGCTGCCTTTCACAAGAGGCCGACTCCGACGCATTGGCTTTGACGATACTGAAAGAGACCACATCACTCGGTGTCAGGCGCACTTTAACCGACAGGACTATCTTGGAGCGCAGGATAGACACGATGAAAACCGATTTTGGCGATGTGCGCGTCAAATCGGCCATATCTGGCAGCGAAACCTTAAGGGTTATGCCTGAGTTTGACGATATTCGCAGAGCGGCTTATGAGCATGGGATGTCTATGGCGGAGGTGCGCGCTATCATAGCCGCTGATTTGGCCAGGCATGTCAGGTCGGGCAGCGCTAACTGCGGCGCCGACGAATCGCGCGGCGGACAGGGCTGATCATATGACGATCGTGCTTGACGGTAAAATCCCTTCCCTTAAGATAAGGGAGTGGATATCCGCGGCTGTAGACGTTATGCGAGTGAAATACGGGTGGAGGCCCGGGATAGTGACCGTCCGGATAGGAGATAACCAAGCCTCCGAGAGATATATAAGAAGCCAGCTTAAGGCATGCGAGAGCGTAGGCTGCACCGCGCGTTTTGAACAGTTCAAAGCGGGCATACCGAAAGAGGATTTCCTTAAAGCGCTGGCGGCGATAGGACGGGATCCTGACGTGGACGGAATAATCCTGCAGCGTCCGTTTCCGTCCGGCTGGCATGCCGAGGAGATACTGAACGGTCTTCCTTCGTCGAAGGACGTCGAGGGCGTGCACCCGGAGAACCTCGGAAGGCTTTATCTCGGAGAGAGCGGCATACCACTTCCTTGCACGGCATGGGCGGCCATATCGCTGCTTGAGTGGTATGGGAGAAGCACGTTCGAGCATAAGAGATGCGTGGTCGTAGGCAGGAGTCCTAATGTCGGAAGAGCAGCCGCCATTATGCTGATGCATAGAAACGCTACCGTCACTATTTGCCATACGCGCACATCGCCGGAACATATGAGAGATACGCTTAAAAGCGCCGATATAGCTGTTATTGCGGCCGGTCTTGCCGGAGTTGTGAGGACCAGTGATTTCTCTGACCGCGCATGGGTCGTGGATGTCGGTACTAACGTCACCGACGACGGGAGGCTGGTAGGCGATGTAGAAAAGGATGCCGATGGATGCGTCGAGGCGCTGAGTCCGGTTCCCGGAGGGGTGGGGCCTATCACGGTATCACTGCTGCTTGCCAACCTCCTGCTGTGCGCATCGCGACGCAGGCTTGGCAAGAGACTTATGCTGCCTAATCTTTTTGAGCTCAGGGGAGTCTGACGGTATAGATATCTTTAGTGAACAGCGTAAAATATACAGAGAAAATTATGCGTCACAATGTGACCGGAGGTGGTTTTCCAATGAGCACGGAGGATATGAGGAGCAAAGAGGCGCATCTTGCCGAACAGATAAAAAAAGGAAGAGTCGTGATCTTCAGCGGAGCTGGATTGAGCACCGAGTCCGGGCTGCAGGACTTCCGTTCAAAAGACGGGATATGGTCGCATGCCGATCCCACAGAGCTGGCTTCGGTAGGAGCTCTTGAGCGCAACTACGACCGCTTCCTCGAATTTTATAAAGAGCGCCTCTATGTGCCGGACAGCGTGCAGCCTAACATAGGGCATAAGCTTGTAGCGGAATGGGAAAAAAGAGGCTATGTGGTAGGTGTTATAACTCAGAATGTGGACAGGCTCCACCAGAAAGCTGGATCCCGGAAAGTGGCCGAGCTGCACGGAAGTCTTGAACCGGTCAGATGCCATTCGTGCGGTAAGATCTGGGACAAGAAAATGTTCCTGGAGGGGAAACGCTGCGACTGCGGGGGAAAACTGCGCCCCAGCGTAGTTTTGTTCGGCGAGATGCTGCCCGAGGAGCCGCTTGCATATGCCGATGAGTGGAGCGCAAACTGCGACACATTTATAGTGCTGGGATCCTCACTTGTCGTCTCTCCGGCAAACTATTTCCCGAGGCAGGCCAAGAACTGCGGGGCAAAACTTGTCATCATAAACAGGGACTCTACGCCGCTTGACGGCATCGCTGATTTAACGGTTCACGAGAGCATAGGCAGTTACCTGAGCGAAGTTGCGAAATATATAAAATAATAGCCGGCTAAGCTCATATCCCAGTGAACCGCTAAAAGTTCATCTCCGGTTTGAGGGGGCGCGCGAAGAACTCCCGCATGAGCGTCTCCGGAGACTCCTGCTTGTAGAGGACGCGGTAGACCCCCTCAGCCAGAGGCATCTCCACGTTAAATTTTTGGCTGTTCTGAATCACGGCGCGGACGGTGTACGCTCCCTCCGCCACCTGTCCGAGCTCCGATGACGCTTCTTCAAGGGTCTTGCCTTGCCCGACAGCCAGCCCGAGGCGGAAGTTCCGCGAGTGCATGCTATAGCATGTAACCATAAGGTCGCCGACCCCGGCTAGCCCCGATAACGTAAGCGGCGAGGCGCCAAGCTTGCTCCCAAACCTCATTATCTCCGCAAGTCCGCGGCACGCTATCGCAGCCGTCGCGTTGTCGCCCAGCTCCATCGCCTTTGATATGCCTGCGGCTATGGCGTATATGTTTTTTGTGGCCCCGCCTACCTCAAGCCCTACTACATCGCATGAGGTATAGACCCTGAAATTATTGCCGTTGAGTACAACCTGCCAACTCTCGGCCTCCTTTGCGTCGTCCGACGCAAGCGCAACGGCGGTAGGCCTTCCCAATATGACCTCTTCCGCATGGCTCGGCCCGGACAGCGCCGAATAGACAAATTGCGGGCAAATTTCCCTGTGTACCTGGTGCAGCAGGTAACCCGTGCTTATCTCGATCCCCTTAGCGAGGTTCAGCATATGCCCTCCATGTTTACACGTATCTGCGATCTTTCCGCAGACCTCTCTTTCAGACTGTGCCGGTACCGCCATAATTACCCTGTCTGAGAAATCAAGCGCTTCCCGAATGTCAGCGGTGCATCGTATATTCTCAGGCAGAAGCGTTTCTTTAAAGCATAGACTGTTGATCCTTGATCGGTTTATCGATTCAGCCTGTTTTTCATGGATTGTCCACAGTAGAACAGAGTGACCTATGTCCGCAAGGTGTTTTGCCATCGCTGTCCCGAAACTGCCGGCCCCCAGTATGGTTATATCCATCACGGATTCCCTCCCAGTCATATTTCATGTAAAATCATTTCTGCCGTTATGATCCGTTGCGGCTATGATATCAGTAATATCGATATGTTGAAAGGAGTTTATGTATGATACGCAAAATAGCGCTCTCAGCGATGATAGCGGCGCTTTACGCCGGGCTTACGGTGGCTCTTGCTCCGATATCGTTCGGACCCATACAGCTTCGTATCGCCGAGGCTCTTACGTTGCTTCCGTTCTTCGTACCAGAGGCAGTTTGGGGGCTGTTCATAGGGTGCGTGCTCTCAAATTTCATAGGGGGCTTCGGGCTTATAGACGTGATTTTTGGCAGTTTGGCTACACTGCTTGCCGCACTTATGACGCGCAGGATGCCTACGATATGGCTTGCGGCTTTTCCGCCTGTAGTTTTAAATGCGGCAATAGTCGGCGGGTATCTTGCCGTGCTCACAGATACGCCGTTTTTGCTTTCCGTCCTCTACATAGGAACGAGTCAATCCGCGGTCTGTTTCGGATTAGGCGTGCCGCTTTGTAAATTTTTGATCCGCACGAAATATTTCGAGGTCACAGAGTTACCTAAAAAGATAAAGTAATTCGGGATGTCTGTCCATAATAATTAATGTGCGGCGAAAATAGCAAAATAAGGGCGCTCTGAAGCGGGAGGGTATATCCTCCCGCTTCAGAGCGCCCGCTGACGTTTTGTTTAGCCGCCGCTTATATTGTGGATCACCTGTACCTTAGCGCCGTCAGGGATCAGCGTCGTCTCATAATCCTTCTTGTCAACCACGCTGTCGTTGATCCAGACAGAGATCATGCGAAAAGAGTACCTCTCCCTGTCGAGAAGCTTTTGTACGGTCAATCCTTCCTCCCATGGCGATGGTTTACCGTTTACGGTGATCATTTCGTTGCCGCATCTCCCAACGCTGTTTATTTTTCAAACTCGTCCTCAGGCCTGAGATGCCTGTTTAAAAGCTCCACCACCTCAGGGTAGTCTATACCGAGACGCCGTACCGTTTCAAGCGTAGGTATGCCCTTCTTGTTCCAGCCGCGGCGCTTATAGACCGCAAGCTTCAGCTGTTCCCACTGGCCCCTGCGATGCTTCTGGAGCAGATCTATCTTTTCCTTGACCGATAGTCCCTCTATATTTTCGCCAAACTCTCTGAGTTTCTCGTCAAAATACTCGGGGCGCGCGTTCCACTCGTCCTCCCACACAGGTCCCAGCCCGCGGTCGGGAGCCTGATGGAATTCGCTCGTGCCCTTGCCCATGCGCAGGTTGAAGATGCGCTCAAAGTTGTAGACTTTCTCGGACTGGAGTATCATGCCTTCGCGTGACAGCGGCTTTCCTGTGATAGCCTCGTAGATGTCGAGGTAGTTTTTCAAATGCTCCGGAACGCGCGCGGCCTCCAAGCCCTTATACTTAATGCTGTTGTCGGCGGGTTCTATGTCGTTCCACGGGAGCTTGCAAAGCCCCTGCAGCGAAAACCAGAGGCGGAAACACGGGAAGAAGAAGAGGGCCTCGGCCTTGTCCTCAAACGTCGGCAGCTGTTTGTTGACCATATCCATGAAGATCAGCCAAGCCTCGTCGTGCTGAGGTCCTTTGAGCGTAAGGAAATATCCTCCCCACTGCGCTATGGATTCCTGGCAGCGGTACTCCGAAGCCTCAAGTCCCTGCCCAACCATGCCGATCTTCTCCATGGTCTTAAGGTCTGCTCCGTAGTTTTCCGCAAAATAGCCGCGCGCAAACTCAATCCCCTTGCCGCAAGCCACGGCAAATTCGTCTGCGCCGTGAGCTATGCGGTGTATAAGCTCCATGATATCGTCCTTATTGCCGAACGTAAGCTCCAGCCCATGGGTCTGCTCTTTGTTTATCAGTCCGAGCTCGTAGCATTCGCATACCCACGCTATGCCGGTTCCGAGCGATATGGTGTCAAGCCCGTAGTGATCGGCGTAGAAGTTCGCTTCTATTGTCCAGAGGGGGTCGAAGATCCCGAGGTTTGATCCAAGACCGGCTGCAGTTTCATATTCCGGTCCGTCTACTATGACCTCGCGCCCTTTCCATGGACCGGTTTTCAGCTTAAAATGGTCAACCGCTTTTGCGCACGCGAGCGAACATCCGTACCAGCACCCGTCGGCCATTCCCTGAGTGAAAAGCTTTGTGTAGCTTTCGGTGTTAATTTTGTCTATATCCGGGTGCTGACCGAATTTGTAGTTGTTTACCGGCAGCAGGTGGTAATCGTTCATGATCTCTGTGAGGTGAGCGGTTCCGACGGTACGCATCTTACACTGGGCGTCGTCGTAATCGTGGATGCGTTTATGGAGGCTTGCCCCAGCCTTTTGGATAACGGTGATGTCGGCGGGATCATTTTCAAGCCCCGTGAAGTGGGTGCGCTTAACTACGAGGGCCACGACGCCCTTGTCGTTAAGGACCGCTCCGCCGCCGCCGCGGCCTGCCTGCTTAAGCCGCACAGCCTTCCTGCGCACGTCATAGAAACTGAAGTTCATGCCGGCCCAGTAACTTGTCTTAGCTCCCTCTCCGGTGGATACTACGGATATAGTACGCTTGTCTTCCTCGTCTTTTGCGAAATATTCGTGCAGTTCCTCCGAAGAGTAGTATGAGTTGATTTCTTTGAGAGTTGACTCAAATATCTGAACCTTGTAGTTGTCTCCGTCGATAAAAACGACCACCGGCCTGTCCGCTTTGCCCTGCAGCTCAAGCGCGTCAAACCCGGAGAACTTCAGAAATGGGGCGAAATAACCTCCTGCGTTGCTGTTGTATGTCTGTTTTGTGGCAGGAGAGAGGAACACCGAATAGCACTTTCCGGCTCCGGGGTATTGAGTTATGCCGCAAAACGGCCCACCGGAAATGACGATCTCGTTCTCCGGATCATTCCACTTCGTGGTCTCATTTACCGCGTTCCACAGAAGCCATAGTCCAAATCCCCGACCGCCGGTGAATTTCTCTATCATATCATCAGAGACCGGCCGTTTTTCAAACCTGTAATTCCCGTCCTTATTGCCCAATCCTATGTACAGCGTCTCCCTCGAGTAGCCGCGGTGTATCTTCGCCGGCTCGTATGACCATTCAGCGAGTAATTTCATCGGTTTCATTTCCATTGCAGTCACTCCTTTACTTCGCTTCCGGCATGTTGATGAGCTGAAGCGCGCCGGTAGGGCATTTCCTCGCGCAGATACCGCATGCTATGCATTTGAACGGTTCGGCCTGTTTGGTTCCGTCGAAGAACATGCTGGCCGACGGACAGAACCCAACGCACATAAGGCATGCCGTGCATTTGTCTTTGCGTATCTGCACAACGCCGGAAGCGTCACGCAACAACGCGCCGGTCGGGCATACAGCTATACATGCCCCGCACTGAGAACAAATATTGATGTTGACCAGCCCGGCTTTGGTTTCGACCTTGACGCGCGACAAAGCAGGAGATTCTTCCTTGAAATACGCTTTGGAGCATGCGGCCATGCATTCTCCGCATTGCACGCACTTTTCCGCATTTACCTGCATCACTTTCACACAAAATCCCTCCTAATGCATAAATATCTTGAAGAGCCCGCATAGAGCGAAAACAGCGGGGCTCTCCCCCCAATAAAAAAATTCTATCATATTTTGTTCGGTTATGTTCTATTATTTCCGTGTGTTTTTTATGAAATGGCTAATTTTGTGCACTTTTGTTCACGAAATGACATGCACTGACTGACTGTAGTCTTGCTTAATTGAAAAATACAGATAGGCATATACGGGGATATTTAAAACACGTTTTTCGATTAAGAATGCGGCTCTTTTTTCGTGAGCCTGAAAGCTTTCACTATTTTGTATCTTGCAAAAGGCAGGCGTAGCTGATAAAATCCTCTGCGTTGCATACGTAACTTATATCTGTCGGGGTGGCGGAATTGGTAGACGCGCTGGATTCAGGATCCAGTGGGCTAGCGCCCATAGGGGTTCAACTCCCCTCCTCGACACCACTTTCTGCTTAAGGCCGCTCTTCCGCTTGTTATGGTTTATTTTTTTGTTTAGCCGCGTCCCCCGCCGGCTCACGCGCCCGTTTGGCCGTTGCTTTTTTGTTTCTGCTTTCGCTCTTGGCGCTGTTTGGCTATTGTTTGATTATATTTCTCCCTTTTGCCTTCGTGGTTATGCTATATGATTTCAGCCGGATCTCCTTTTTTTATTACGCCGCCGCACAAGACCCGGCAGAACAAGCCTTCGCCCGGAAGAAGGCTGATCCCGAATGTCTTTGTGACGATGCTTGGGTGATCCTCCTTGCCTATCTGAGTCACCTCAAGCACAACGCTGTCGCCGAGTTTCAGCCTGGCACCAGGCTTGACTGAGGATAAATCCAAGCCTGTTATCTGTATGTTTTCCGCAAAATCGCCCGGGGCGATGTCGATGTTATGTTCTTTCAGCGCGGCAAGCACGCTTTCCCTGCTCAGACACGTCACCTGACGGCCCCAGCTGCCGGCATGCCCGTCATTTTTTATGCCGTAGTTTTCTATCACCTCAGCTTCCGGCACCTCTTTTTTTAACTGCCCTCTTTCGGGACTTACAGCGATAGAATAAATAGCACCTTTAGGCATGTTTGTTTTAACCCCTTTCTTAAATACTTTTGCCGTCAGCCGTGCTTGCTTACGCTTTAGACGACCATCGGCGGGTAAGACTGTCAATCATTTATTTCGGTGACGTACTTGAACCGTCTTTCGAATTCCTGCGGGGAAAGATTTGCTGCCTGAGCCAGGCTTGCGATTGCCGCGTCAGATGCGAAATCCTTTTTCTCAAGGCGTATCATATATTCTCTTGCTATTCGGTATCCCAGAGATTTGGTGTTCACTGTGCGGATTTTTGCCTTCTGGGTCACAGGGTCTATTATGTCTTCAAACGGAATGGCGACTATGCTGTTGTTCTGAATAGAGACCATAGCCTCTGTGCCGCCTTTTCGCAGAAAATCGAAAGCCGCGTAGCCGAGGTTTCGCGTGTATTCGATGTCAAACGCGTTGGGGGACGCGCACCTGACTTCATAGCCTATTTCTTTGTTGTTGATTGGAATTTTGATGCCAAGGGACGCAAGGTTTTTAAGCAGAGCCTTTTTCAGCACATCAGAAAAATTGATTTCCGCGTAGCGTATATGACCATGTTCGTCATACTCAAGGCAGTCGATGGCACTTAGGTCTTCTATGCGTATTTTCTCTATAAGACCCTCGGCCGTAACCGCTACGCCGTAGTTGCGCCCCGATGCCAGCCGTTTTATGATTGCTCCCGTTATAATGTCTGCCACCATGCCAAGCGGAATTCTCTCTTGCGCGGGAAATTCTTCGGGGATGATCGTCACTGTTGCCCCGGAACTTTTGCCTATGCCGAGAGCTAAATGTCCGGTGACCCTCCCCATCGATACGACGAGAAACCACCTTCCTGTGGTCTTGGCGTCCTCCATCAGGTTGGACACCAGGTCCGTCCCGAGCGCCCTTGCCGTCTCAAAACCGAAAGTCGATATGCCCTCGGGAAGCGGCAGGTCGTTGTCGATAGTCTTTGGCACGTGAACGCAGTTTATAGAGATGCCTAGCTTTGCTTTGGCGTAACCGGCTATACGTGACGCCGAACAGGCCGTGTCGTCGCCGCCTATCGTGACCATATGGGTTACGCCAAGCTCGCAAAGAGTGTCGACCACATTGGAAAGAGATCTTTCGTCTTTTGCCGGGTTGTACCTTGAAATACGCAGTATGCTGCCGCCGTCCGCATTTATGCGGCTTACCATGTCTATGGAGAGTTGGATTGCCTTCTTCTCTTTCTTAGCTAAGTTCGCAAAACCGTCATATATACCGTAGACTTCCCATCCGGATTTTCTTGCTTCGATAGTGACTGAGCTTATAACGCTGTTTATCCCGGGCGCCGGGCCGCCGCCGCATATTATGGCTATAGTGTTTTGTTTGGGTGTCGTCATTGCGCATGCCTCCCCAGTGGGAATGATATGCTGAAATTTTATCATGTATTTTGCCTTAATATCGTTTAAGCCGCTTATCTTCTAACGGATATTCTAACGGACCGGATTTTATTTTGTCAGGCCATTGAATATAATGAACTTCGTGCTATAATCTCTTCTTGTCAAAGATGCATGCTCTTGTGCCGCATCAGCCGCAGCAGAAGAACAGTTGCATGGTTGTATTAAAGAAATAAGACGGTCTTGCGTAAGTATATATACCTAAAGCAGAAAACAGGCGATACCTGTCGGTTGACAGGTGTCGCTTTTTTGTTATAATACCCATTTGTACGATTGTACATTCTCACCAAATACTCCATTCAGGGAGGTTGCTCCCATGCAGGTAAAAACTCCTTTGGGCAAGGCATTTGAACGCCGCGTGGTTTTTGGGAAAGGAAGGGATCTCATTGATCTTCCGGACCTCGTCGAAGTGCAGCGCGACTCATATCAGTGGTTTTTTCAAGCCGAGACTGATCCTGACGAACGTAAATCTCAGGGGCTGCAGGAACTTTTTGATGAAGTCTTCCCGATAGAAAGCTACGACGGTTCATTTGCTCTGGAATTTGTCAGGTACTACGTTGATCCCGTCGTCATAAGCCTGGATGAGGCACGCAGCAGGGACCTTACATGGTCGAGACCGCTTCGTGCGACGATCCGGCTGGCGAACAGGAAAACGGGCGAGATCAAGGAAGAGGATATTTATTTGGGTGATTTCCCCGCCATGACTGAGCGGGGCACCTTTATCGTGAACGGTACAGAGCGTGTTGTGGTAAATCAGTTAGCCAGATCGGCAGGCGTGTATTATTCCGCGGAACTTGGAATACCGGGACAGGAATCTTTTGTCGCCAAGCTTATCCCGGACAGAGGGGCGTGGATAGAGTTTGACCTTGCCCCCGGCGAGGTCATTTCGGTAAAGATCGATAACCGCAAGAAGATACCGGTTACGATGATGCTGAGGGCCTTTGGCATACAGTCTACGGAAGAGCTGCTCGCCCTATTTGGCGCCAAAGAGGCTGAGAAGGATCTGGTAGAGGACGACGTAAGGGGTATGCTGCTTGCGGAAGATATAGTTTCAAACGATGAAAACGGCTCTATCGCGATATCAAGGAACAAGAGGCTTACGAAAGAGGACCTTGAGGTTCTTTGGGGACACGGGCGCACCAAGGTGCGCGTGTGGGACGTTGACCCGGCCGTTTCCGCGACTATAGAGCGCGACAACACCGAGACTTCCGATGCCGCGATACTAGAGCTTTTCAGGAAGCTGCGTCCAAACGAACCGGCGCGGATGGAAAACGCGCGGGAGTATATATCGGGGATATTCTTCGATCCTCGCAGGTATAATCTGGGAAGGGTAGGCCGATACAAAATCAACAGACGGCTTGGGCTCGATGTGCCCAGCACCGAACGTCTGCTGACTGTCACCGATATAGTGGCTATCATCAAAGGGTTGATAGCGCTTCGCGACGGAGAAGAACATGTCGACGATATCGACCACCTCGGGAACCGCAGGGTCCGCGCTGTGGGCGAACTGCTGCAAAATCAGGTCCGTATAGGGCTTCTTCGCATGGAGCGTATAGCGAGGGAGCGCATGACCACTACGCCTGATCTCGCTACAGCCATGGCCAAGGACCTCATTAACGTCCGTCCCATATCGGCTGCGCTCCGCGAGTTTTTTGGCTCGGGCCAGCTTTCTCAGTTCATGGACCAGACCAACCCTCTGGCGGAACTTACGCACAGGCGCCGCCTCTCGGCGCTGGGGCCCGGAGGTTTGAGCAGAGAGCGCGCAGGTTTTGAGGCACGCGACGTCCACCACACTCACTATGGCCGTATATGTCCGATAGAGACGCCGGAAGGTCCTAACATAGGCCTTGTTACGTCACTTGCAACCTACGCCAGGATAAACGAATACGGATTCCTTGTGTGCCCGCGCAGAAGGGTAGTAGACGGCAAGGTTACGGACGAGATAGTCTATCTTTCCGCGGATGAGGAGGACGAGTACTACATCGGACGTGCGGACACTCCTATCTCCGACGACGGGCGAGTGCTCCCAACCGACGGAGGAAACGGTATATATGTCAGACATCACGACAACACCATAGAGATTTCGCCCGAACAGCTGGATTTTATGGATATATCCCCGAAGCAGATAGTGTCGATCTCCACCGCGCTGATCCCGTTTCTTGAGCACGATGACGCAAACCGCGCTCTTATGGGATCCAACATGCAAAGACAGGCAGTGCCTCTTGTCTTTCCTGATTCTCCTGTGGTTGGAACCGGCATAGAACACAGGATCGCGAAGGATTCAGGATCATGCGCGGTTTCCAAAAGAGGCGGGACAGTCTCTTACGTCGATTCCGACAGGATTGATATCTCCACGGATGACGGAGGAAAGGACACATATATAATGCCGAAGTTCAGGAGGTCGAACCAAGGCACGGTTATACATCAAAAGCCGATCGTCGGCCGCGGACAGAGGGTCGATGCCGGCGAGATAATAGCCGATGGGCAGGCCTGCGACGGAGGGGAGCTTGCGCTTGGGCGCAATGTGCTTGTCGCCTTCGTCTCGTGGGAGGGCTATAACTTTGAAGACGCCATATTGCTGAGTCAGAGGCTTGTTAAGGAAGATTTCTACACGTCCATACACATAGAGGAGTATGAAGTAGAAGCACGGGACACGAAGCTTGGGCCGGAGGAAATATCGCGCGATATTCCTAATGTAGGCGAAGATGCCCTTAAGAACCTGGACGAAAACGGAATAGTCCGGATAGGGGCCGAGGTAAAGGCCGGCGATATCCTTGTCGGCAAGGTCACGCCCAAGGGCGAATCCGACCAATCGCCGGAGGAAAAGCTCCTCCGCGCTATTTTTGGCGAGAAGGCACGCGAAGTGAGGGATACGTGCCTTAGGGTACCCCATGGGGAAGGCGGCAAGGTCGTTGAGATCAAACGCTTAAGCAGGGAACAAAACAGCGAAGACCTGAGCCCCGGCGTCAACGAAGTAGTCAAGGTATATGTCGCGCAGTTCCGCAAGATAACCGAGGGGGATAAGATGGCCGGACGCCACGGCAACAAGGGCGTGGTATCGCGCATCATGCCTGAAGAGGACATGCCATACCTGTCTGACGGGACTCCCGTCGATGTCGTGTTGAATCCCCTCGGCGTCCCAAGCAGGATGAACCTCGGGCAGGTGCTTGAGACGACGCTGGGTTTTGTTGCGATGCAGAACGGCTGGAAGGTCGTGACGCCAGTGTTTGAATCCGCCAAGGCCGAAGATCTGCTTCCTCACATTAAAAAGATACAGGAGACGAAATATCCTGAGATGAGGGACGATTGCAAGATAACGCTTTACGACGGCCGTACCGGCGAGCCTATGGCCAATAAGGTAACGGTAGGCGTCATGTATATGCTGAAGCTTATCCATTTGGTTGACGACAAAATTCACGCGCGTTCCATAGGGCCGTACAGCCTGATAACGCAGCAGCCGCTCGGAGGAAAAACTCAGTTCGGAGGCCAGCGCTTCGGTGAGATGGAAGTGTGGGCCCTTGAAGGATATGGCGCCGCGCATACTCTGCAGGAGATGCTCACTGTGAAGTCCGACGACATAAGGGGACGCCTTAAGACATACGAACGTATAGTAAAAGGAGAGAACCTGGCGAAACCCGGAGTGCCGGAGAGCTTCCGCGTGCTTATCAAGGAGCTTCAGGGGCTGGGTCTCGATGTAGAGATAAAATATTCGGACGGCTCATTCGGAGAACTGCTGCTGAGCGAAGACGAGGACGAGGCCAAGGGCGCGCGCCCCGTTTCCTTCAAGCCTGATTCCACGGTCGACGATATCGATGCGCTGTTTGGCGCAGAGAACGCGAGCAAGGCCATATCCGCCTCAGATCTCTTTCACGAGAGCGCCGTGGAGTACAGCGGGTTTGAACTTCACGAGACTGACGCAAAGACAGAGGCTGAAATGCTCGAGTCGGAAGAGGAGCTTTCAGGTGCCGCGAAAAGTACGGCTGATGATCAGGGGGATGATATCTGATGTCTAACTTGGAACATGAAATTGCCGGAGTGAGGATGAAGCTCTCATCTCCAGGAAGAGTGAGGGAGCTCTCCAGCGGGGAGGTAAAAAAACCTGAGACTATAAATTACAGGACATTGCGCCCCGAGAAAGACGGGCTTTTCTGCGAGCGCATATTTGGCCCTACGAGGAGCTACGAGTGCGCGTGCGGCAAATACAAAAGAAGCGGTCCTAAATTCCGCGGCGTAGTCTGCGACAGGTGCGGCGTCGAGGTAACGGACAACCGGGTCCGCAGGGAGAGAATGGGGCACATTGAGCTTGCAGCCCCTGTCGTCCACATCTGGTATCTTCGTGGCATACCCAGCAGGCTGAGCCTTCTGTTAGGCACATCTACAAAGGATCTTGAGAAGGTAGTCTATTTTGCTCCGACACGCCGCAGAGAAAAAGTATATAAGGTGGTGAGCGAGGGCAGAAGGATAGACCTTGCTCGCAGAGGGACGCTTATGTCCGCGTCGGAGGAGCGTGTACACCGATTCTATGATCCTAAGTTCAAGGCCGAAGAGGCCTTCAGGATAACGAAGGTCGAGGAAGTGCCTTTTGACGAGGGAGATGTTATAACTTCGAGCCAGGTCAGCAGGGCAAGGTCTGAATACGGCGACGAACTTTTTAAGGTTGAGCCCGCATACCGCATTTTACGCGATGGCGAAGAGCAGGGCGGCGCCTCTATAGTCCCGGAATCAAAGGTTAGCGGTATGCTTGCTTCCGACCCGTCGCTTAAGTCGGTCCGCGCCGTTATAAATAATCAGGATGCTTTTTTCGTGACCTCTGTCGTGCATCTTCCATTCTCAAAGAACGACGTGATCTCCGAGAGTGAGTACAGGCTGTATAACCAGAAGTACCCGAAACGCTTCCAGACCATAGAGGAGACCGAAACGCTCGAGGACCCCTGCTACATCGTAATCAACGGCGGAGAATCGCCGTTTGAGAGGGCCGACATAATACTGGAACGTGAAAAGAACATCTGCTCGGCTTATGATAAGGAGTTCGGCGCCGGCATAGGAGCGGAGGGTATATATGCCCTTTTAGAGCAGATGGACATGGAAATGCTGGTAACGTCTTTGAGGGAAGAGATAGCCGAGTGTTCCGGGCAGAAGAAGCGCAAGCTGATAAAAAGGCTGCAGGTGGCCGAAGATTTCCGTAAGAGCGACAGTCTGCCGGAGTGGATGGTGCTGTCGGTCCTGCCTGTTATTCCGCCCGACCTGCGCCCTATGGTGCAGCTTGATGGCGGGCGCTTTGCGACGTCGGATCTGAACGACCTCTATCGCAGGGTCATCAATCGCAATAACCGACTGCGCAAGCTGCAGGAGCTCAAGGCACCTGAGATAATCGTAAGAAACGAGAAGCGGATGCTTCAGGAATCTGTCGACGCGCTTATAGATAACGGACGCCGCGGCAAGGCCGTTCTCGGGGCAGGTAACAGGCCGCTTAAAAGTCTGACGGACCTGCTGCGCGGCAAGAAGGGCCGTTTCCGTCAGAACCTGCTGGGTAAGCGTGTGGACTATTCCGGCCGATCTGTCATCGTGATAGGACCTAACCTCAAGCTCTACCAGTGCGGTCTGCCTAAGCAGATGGCCCTTGAGCTTTTCAAGCCTTTTGTCATGCATAAGTTAGTAGAAAGCGGGCTTGCCCCCAATGTTAAGAGCGCGCGCAGGTTCATCGAGAGGGGCAGGGATGAAGTTTGGGGCATACTTGAGGGGATAATCAAAGATCACCCTGTCATGCTGAACCGCGCCCCTACGCTTCACAGGCTCGGGATCCAGGCTTTTGAGCCGGTCCTCATAGAGGGCAAGGCCATAAGGCTTCATCCGCTTGTCTGTACTGCTTTCAACGCAGACTTCGACGGAGACCAGATGGCCGTTCATGTGCCGCTTTCGTTGGAAGCACAGGCGGAAGCAAGGGTGCTGATGCTTTCGTCCAACAACCTTCTTTCTCCTGCAAGCGGAAAACCGGTAGTTACTCCTACGCAGGATATCATCCTTGGTACATACTACCTTACGACAGTCATGGACGGGCTTCCCGGCGAAGGACGCTACTTCAGGGACAGCGAAGATGTGTTGTCCGCTTTGGACTACGGAACGGTCCACGTCAATTCGAGGATACGGATCAAGGCGGATCCCTCATGGGAATGCGAGAAGATAGACGGGAAGTGGGTTGAGACATCACCGGGCAGGGTGCTGTTCAACTGTGCTTTGCCGCCTGAATTGCGGTTTCTCAACGAAACCGTGAACAAAAAACAGATGGGGGTTCTTCTGAACGTCGCTTACGATAAAGTCGGCCAGACAGGGCTCGTAGAGATGCTGGACGAAATAAAGAACTTAGGCTACCGCTGGTCCACAAAGAGCGGCATCAGTCTGGGGGTCGGCGACATAATAGTTCCCAAAGAAAAACATGAGATACTTGAGGTCACGCTTGCCCACGAAGAGGACCTGACGTCTCAGTATGAGATGGGTATCCTGACCGAGGACGAGTATATGAGGCAGAAGGACATTTTATGGTCTGAAGCGGGGCGTCAGATCGCGGATAAGATAATGGAGAGCATGGATGTGACGAACCCGCTGCGCATAATGGTGGATTCGGGTGCGCGCGGATCCCGCGGACAGGTTGCGCAGATGGCCGGCATACGCGGGCTTATGGCGGACCCATCCGGGCGCATCATACGTTACCCGATAGTCGCCAATTTTAAGGAAGGGCTCAATACTCTCGAATACTTCATATCTACGCACGGCGCGAGAAAAGGCCTCGCTGACACGGCTTTGCGCACCGCAAAGTCGGGATACCTTACAAGGCGTCTCGTCGATGTGGCGCAGGATCTTATCATCATGGACGAGGATTGCGGAACTGACCGCGGCGTGGAGATTCGCCCGCTGCTCCAGCAGGACGGCAAAGCGACAATACCTATGTCCGAACGCCTTGCGGGACGCGTGAGCCTCAGAGATGTGACCGACCCTGCGACAGGGGAGCTTATTTTGACAAAGAACGAGGAGATAAGCGAGGAGAAAGCCAAACATATAGAGGCGCTTGGCATGGACTCAGTCTGGGTGCGCAGCCCGCTTACCTGCGGACTGCGTCATGGGGTATGCCGCACATGCTACGGGAGCGACCTTGGAACGCGCAAAAAAGTCGCTATAGGCGAATCTGTCGGCGTTGTGGCGGCCCAGTCGATAGGTGAACCAGGCACACAGCTCACGATGCGTACGTTCCATACGGGAGGCGTGCGTCAGTTCACCGGTGAGGACATAACACAGGGGCTTCCCAGGATCGAGCAGCTTTTTGAGGTCAGGCGGCCCAAAAAAGTCGCGATACTTGCCGAGGTCGACGGCACCCTGCTTGAAATAAGGGAGATGGACGGCAAGCGCAAGCTCATAATAGGCGTTATAGGCGAGGACGGTGCCGAAGAGAAGGTATCATATAACATCCCGGCCTCACAGAACATGCTCTCCGGAATAAAAGAGGGCTGCAAGATAACCAAAGGGATGGTTCTGACGGAGGGGTACATCGACCCGCAGCAGCTTCTTGAGGTTGAGGGGCTTGAGGCCGTACAGCACTATCTCCTTGACGGCATTCAGGAAGTTTACCGTTCTCAGGGCGTCGCCATCAATGATAAGCACATAGAGACCATACTGCGAAAGGTTGCCCCTGTTAACCGCGTTCGTGTGGTAGAAGAGGGCGACAGCTCGTTCGTGTCAGGGGAGCTGGTGTGGAAGGACGACCTTGACAGGAGCGTTGAAGCCATCCGCCAACACAACGATAAATCGCTTGACGAGTCATACGGGTTCCTTTCAGCGTACAGAGTAGTGTCGCTTTCCGCGGGACTTCTAAACGGCGAGAAAAAAGAGAGCGACGTTCTCTCAAGGGAACAGCTTGTCTCTATGTTGCAGCCAGGCGGAGCCACAGGAGAAATAATAGTTGAAGATGAGTCCGGAGAGCTTCGTGTCATAGTAGGCGATGCGAGCTTCAGACGGAGCGTTGACGGTTACGAGCTCATGAGCGAGTTTAGGGATCCCGCGACAGGCGAAGTTATAGTCAAGGCCGGAACGAGGCTCTCCTCGTCCGACCTAGCCAAGATAGTCTCTTTCCCGCCACAGCCGCTGACCCTCAGGGATACCAACATCTTGGACGACAGTGAGGACGCGGCGTGGTTTGCCGAGGATGTCGTAAAAGACGGCCAGGTTATCATACCGATGGACAGCGTGCTGAATGCCGATGCGATCCGGATACTTCGCTGTAACGACATCAGACAGATAAGGCTTTGGAAATCGCCTGAACGCATAAATCTGACCGATGCGATGCACCATGTCCTAATAGAGCACTATTTTGGCAAGCCGCTTACGCAGGCCATAAACTCGGACGGAGAGGTACTGGAGAACATAACCCATGTTATAGACGGGGCTATAGTGCGCGGCATAGTCGAGGGGTCTATTTCCGGCATCGAAAGCGACGGCAGCATAATCACGAGGGAAAAGATCATACGTCAGGTGCTGACGGAAAAAGCCCTCGGCAAGATACTGCTTGAGACTGTCGTTGATGATAAAGGCAGGGTGATAGCCGCGGCGGGACAGGAGATCAACAGCGAGGTTCTGGACGGGCTTACATCGGCTTCACTGGACAGCGTAACTGTCCGCTCAAGACAGGCGCCGTCCGAGTATAAACAGCTCATACAGAGGATCTCGTTTGTCAGAAGGCTTCGGGAGGAGCCGCAATGGCGTCCTGTGGTCCACGGAGTTACAAAAGCAGCGCTTGCGACGGACAGCTTCCTCTCGGCCGCGTCCTTCCAGCAGACCGCGCAGGTACTCGCGGCTTCGGCTGTCAGGGGAGACGTAGACAACCTGGTGGGGCTCAAAGAGAATGTCATCATAGGTCTTTTGATCCCGGCTGGAACAGGCATTGAAAGGTACAGGAAAGTCGAGGTCACGGAAGTCGCAGAGGACGTTCAGTCTGAAGAAGAGATTTTGTCTGTTTGATTTTTGTATTCTCATGAAGAATAGGTAAAAATACCTAATCTTTATGCGAGAAAATAGCAGCGGATGCACATGTGATTATTGACACTGCATGCATCCGCTGTTATCATATTTCGGTGCGACTTTGCACAGGGGGTGTTCGTGTGCCTTTGAGCGAACTTGCGGCAAGTGAACGGATAGCGGGTATAAACTCGGTTCTGAGGAATTTAAGAGCCGGCCGCGTGAAGAAGGTTTTTCTTTCCAAAGAGGCCGACCCCGGGCTGCTCAAGGAAATTATAGATGCGGCCGAAGCTGGCGGAGTGCCCATAGAATGGGCCGAGGAATCTATCCAAGTGGGAAGGGCTTGCGCTGTCGCAAGGAAGACAGCGGCGGCGGCGCTCCTTAAAAGGTAAAATAATATTAATGTGAGGAAGGAGGGAGCTATTTGCCAACAATTAGTCAGCTTATTCGCAATGGCAGGGAAGACAAGAGGCGTCGTTCAAGCGCGCCCGCACTTCAGGAAAATCCGCAGCGGCGCGGGGTCTGTACTCGTGTCTATACTGTGACCCCAAAGAAGCCAAACTCTGCTCTTCGTAAGGTTGCGCGTGTACGTCTCACCAATGGAATTGAGGTTACAGCCTATATTCCTGGTGTGGGCCACAATCTTCAGGAGCACTCGGTCGTTCTTGTTCGCGGCGGGCGTGTAAAAGACCTGCCTGGCGTGCGTTACCATATAGTCAGGGGAACTCTTGACTGCGGTGGCGTCGAGAATCGCCGTCAAAGCCGTTCGCTTTACGGAGCTCGCAGACCTAAATAATTAAGATATAAGAGGGAGGTTGGTCCTCATGCCACGCAAAGGACATGTAAAAAAACGCATTACGCCGCCCGATTCAGTATATGCGAGCCCCGCGATAGCAAAATTCATCAACTGCCTCATGCTTGGCGGCAAGAAAAGCACGGCTGAGAGAATTTTCTACGGAGCGCTGGATCTGGCCGGCAGCAGGCTGAATATGGAGCCTGCAGACATATTTGAAAAAGCGATGACTAATGTCCGTCCGCTTGTAGAGGTGCGTCCGCGCAGGGTCGGTGGCGCTACTTATCAGGTCCCTGTTGAAGTTGATCCTGACAGGGCACAGGCTTTGGCGATCCGCTGGATAATAGGTTATTCCCGTTCGCGCAAGGGTATGCCTATGGTCGAACGTCTGGCCCGCGAGCTTATGGACGCCTGCAAGGGCGAGGGCGGGTCCGTTAAAAAACGGGAGGATACTCACCGCATGGCGGAGGCGAACCGCGCGTTCGCGCACTATCGTTGGTAGCGGTGACCTGGAAAATAAGTTTTATTAAGATTTAGTCTGGTGGTGTTGACGATGCAGGGCATCGACTTGAGTAAGGTGCGCAATATAGGAATAGCTGCGCATATAGATGCAGGAAAGACGACGACTACGGAGCGCATTCTGTTCTATACCGGCCGCAAGCACAAGCTCGGAGAGACTCACGAGGGCGCGGCCACGATGGACTGGATGGAGCAGGAACGTGAGCGTGGTATCACGATCACGTCCGCCGCGACTACCTGTTTCTGGGGCGATTGCCTTATTAACATTATTGATACGCCCGGGCACGTGGATTTTACTGTAGAGGTTGAACGTTCAATGCGCGTGCTTGATGGGGCTGTATCCGTATTCTGTGCAGTCGGCGGTGTCGAGCCGCAATCAGAGACCGTCTGGCGTCAAGCCGATAAGTATAAGGTTCCCAGGATAGCTTTTGTTAATAAGATGGATAGGGTAGGAGCCGACTTTTTTGCCGTAGTAGACCAGATGCGCAGCAGACTTGGCGCAAAAGCGGTGCCCATTCAGATCCCGATAGGCGTCGAAGACGGTTTTTCCGGCATGGTGGACCTTGTGGCGCAGCGCGCGATAATCTACGACGATGTGTTGGGAACAGAGTTTCACTCAGCGGAAATACCGCCGCAACTTGTGGAAGAAGCGGAGACGGCCAGGAACGCGATGATAGAGAGCATCGCAGACTATGACGACGAACTTATGAACCTGTACCTTGAGGCTGAAGAGATACCTGCGGATCTCATCAGGAAGACGATCAGGAAGGCCACTGTGGCGCTTGATATAGTGCCGGTGCTTTGCGGCTCGGCCTTCAAGAACAAAGGGGTGCAGGCTTTGCTTGACGCGGTTGTCGCATATTTGCCAAGTCCTGTTGATATGCCGCCCATCATGGCCGCGGACCCTGAGGATCCAAGCAAGACGATTGAGGTACACCCGTCGGTAGACGCGCCTTTCTCCGCGCTTGCGTTTAAGATAATGGTCGACCCCTTTGTAGGGAGGCTTGCGTTTTGCAGGGTCTATTCCGGGAAAATAGAGAACGGAATGTCCGTCTATAACGCCAGCACCAGGCGCAGGGAGCGTGTCGGGCGCATTCTTCGCATGCACGCGAACAAGCGTGAGGAGATGGACAGCGCTCAGGCGGGACTGATAATAGCTATCCCCGGTCTTAAGCAGATCCGCACGGGTGATACCCTCTGTGATGAAAAAAACCCCGTGCTTCTTGAGAGCCTGGTATTCCCCGAGCCCGTCATCTCGCTTTCCGTAGAGCCCATGAGCAAGGCCGATCAGATAAAGCTTGCCAAGGGCCTCGAGGCCTTGTCGGAAGAAGACCCCACTTTCCGGGTCTCCGTTAACGAGGATACAGGGCAGACATTGATAAGCGGGATGGGAGAGCTGCACCTTGAAATAATTGTTGACAGGCTTCGCAGGGAGTTCAATGTCGAGGTCAAGGTCGGCCGTCCGCAGGTCGCGTACAGGGAAACAATTCGCAAGCCGGCAAGGGCGCAGGGCAAGTTTGTGCGCCAGTCCGGCGGCAAGGGGCAGTACGGCGATGTTGTGCTTGAGATAGAGCCGCTTGAGGACGGGACGTCTTTTGTCTGGGAGGATAAGATCGTCGGCGGCACAGTGCCGAAGGAGTATATCCCGGCCGCGCAGAAGGGTGTTGTGGATGTGCTCAGCAACGGAGTGCTTGGCGGATATCCCGTCATAGGGGTTAAGGCTGCGATCGTCGATGGCAGCTATCATGAGGTTGATAGCTCCGAGATGGCGTTCAGAATAGCAGGGTCGATGGCTATGAAGGAAGCGCTGAAGAAGGCATCGCCGGCCCTTATGGAGCCTGTTATGAGCGTCGAGGTAGTAGTTCCCGAGGAGTATATGGGGGATGTAATAGGCGATCTTTCCTCGCGCCGCGGAAGAGTGGCTGAGATGGGGGTAAGGGCGAATGCGCGTGTAGTCAAAGCGTTCGTTCCGCTTGCCGAGATGTTTGGCTACGCTACTGACCTTAGGAGCAAAACATCCGGAAGGGCTTCCTACACCATGACGTTCGACCATTATGAGGAAGTCCCTAAGAACGTTGCGGAAACGCTTCTTAATAAATAGCAAGGTCAAGATAACAGAAGGCAGATAATAGAAGGAGGCAGGATTGCAATGGCGAAGGAGAAATACGTACGTAACAAGCCGCACCTGAACATAGGTACGATAGGTCACATAGACCACGGCAAGACGACGCTGACGGCGGCGATAACGAAGACGCTGTCGAGGCACGGCGGAGCGGACTTCACGCCTTTCGACATGATCGACAAGGCGCCGGAGGAGCGCGAGCGCGGGATCACGATCAACATATCGCACGTAGAATACCAGACGGAAAAGCGTCACTACGCGCACATCGACTGCCCGGGTCACGCGGACTACATCAAGAACATGATAACGGGAGCGGCGCAGATGGACGGAGCGATACTGGTAGTATCGGCGGCAGACGGTCCTATGCCTCAGACGAGGGAGCACGTGCTGCTTGCGCGTCAGGTAAACGTTCCCGCGCTGGTGGTGTTCATGAACAAGTGCGACATGGTGGACGACCCTGAGCTTCTTGACCTGGTGGAGATGGAGATAAGGGATCTTCTGAACAAATACGACTTCCCGGGCGACGAGATACCGATAATCCGCGGAAGCGCGCTCAAGGCGCTGGAGAGCGACAGCGACAACGAGTGGACGGACGCGATAATACAGCTGATGAATGCGTGCGACGAGCACATTCCGACGCCGGAGCGAGAAGTGAACATGCCGTTCCTCATGCCGATAGAGGACGTTTTCACGATAACGGGACGCGGCACGGTGGTCACAGGCCGTGTGGAGAAGGGTATAATCCGTCCCGGAGACGAAGTTGAGATAGTAGGCATCAGGGACACGCAGAAGACGGTTGCTACGAGCCTTGAGATGTTCCGCAAGGTTTTGGACGACGCGGAGGCCGGAGACAACGTCGGAGTGCTTCTTCGCGGCGTAGGCAAGGACGATGTGGAGCGCGGCCAGGTATTGGCGAAGCCGGGCAGCATCAAGCCGCACAAGCACTTCAAGGGCGAGGTATACGTGCTGAAGAAGGAAGAAGGCGGGCGTCATACGCCGTTTTTCAGCGGATACAAGCCGCAGTTCTACTTCCGCACGACGGACGTGACGGGAGAGATCAAGCTGGCGGAGGGCATTGAGATGGTAATGCCCGGAGACAACAGCACGTTTGAGGTCAACCTGATAGTGCCGATAGCGATGCAGCCCGGACTTCGCTTCGCTGTGCGCGAGGGCGGACGTACAGTCGGCGCCGGCGTAGTAACAGAGATACTCGAATAAGAGTACCCCAGGAGGGGAATATTTTGGCAAAGAAAATCCGTATAAAACTCAAGGCATTTGACCATCGTGTGCTGGACGCCTCCGCAGTACAGATAGCGGAGACCGCTGAACGCACTGGTGCGAAAGTATCAGGACCGATACCTCTCCCGACGGAGATCAAGAAATTTACGGTCCTTACGTCGCCTCACGTAGATAAAGACGCGCGCGATCAGTTTGAAATCCGCACACACAAGCGTCTGATCGACATAATTGACCCAACCCCGAAGACAACTGAGGCTCTTATGGAGCTCAATCTTCCCTCAGGGGTTGATATACAGATCAAGCTTTAAGGGTTTGGTCTGAAAGGAGTGAAACGTTTATGAGCATGGGGATTCTGGGCCGCAAGGTAGGGATGACCCAGGTCTTCGACGAAAACGGTAAGGCTGTGCCGGTAACAGTTATAGAGGCCGGACCTTGCCCCATCGTTGAAATCCGGACACCTGAAAAGAACAGCTACAGCGCAGTGCAGCTTGGCTTTGGGGAAGTGAAGCCCGTCAAGGTTACGAAGCCTATGAAAGGGTACTTCGATAAGCAAAAGACGGCACCCAGGCGCTGGCTGAGGGAGTTCCGCGTGGAAAATACCGCGGACTACCAGGTGGGACAGGAGATCACCGTTTCTCTGTTCCAGAATGGCGAGAGCGTTGACGTTATAGGCGTCAGCAAGGGAAAAGGGACCCAGGGTGTCATGAAACGCCATGGTTTTGGCGGCGCTCCGGCGAGCCACGGTGTTTCGCTGACACATCGTCACCCAGGTTCCATAGGATGCAACAGCTTCCCCGGACATGTTATGAAGGGCCGGAGGATGGCGGGTCACATGGGCAGTGAACGCGTCACGACTAAGAATCTCACTGTTTTTGCAGTAGACGAAGAGAACAACCTTATCCTTATCAAGGGTTCGGTGCCCGGCGCGCGCGACAGCTTAGTAATGATCCGCAAGACAGCGTAAGTAGGGAGGCAGAAGACAATGCCTGTAGTAAAAGAAGTGAATTTTAAAGGCGAGGTCATCGGTGAGATAGAACTTGCGGATGCCGTCTTCGGAGCCCCTGTCCATGTGCCGGCTATGCATCAGGTGGTAGTTGCACATTTGGCTAATTGCCGCGTAGGTACTCATAATACCAAGGACCGCGGAGATGTCCGCGGCGGCGGCAAGAAGCCCTGGAGACAGAAGCATACGGGACGCGCCCGCGCCGGAAGTTCTCGCTCGCCGTTATGGGTTGGCGGCGGTGTCGCGCATGGCCCGCACCCGCGGGATTATCACCAGAAAGTCAATAAGAAGGTTCGTCGTATCGCGCTTTGCAGCGCGCTCACGTTGAAGGTGCAGGAGGAGAACATGCTGGTGCTTGACCGCTTCGAGGTCGAAACCCCGAAGACAAAGGCCTTTGTTTCGTTTTTGTCTGCGGTCCAGTGCGGCAAAAAACCGCTTTTCCTGCTTCACGAGACAAACATGGCAGTGGTGAAGTCTGTGTCCAATATTCCCGGGGCGGGAGTGCTCCATGTAGACAGCGTCAATGTCTATGACATACTTAATCATGATCGGCTGATAGCGACTCCCGAGGCCGTCAAAAAGCTCGAGGAGGTGTTCGGTTAATGAACGCAGTTGCATGTGATATAATTGTCCGTCCTGTCATAACCGAGAAAACGAGCCGTATGATGGAGCTCGGACAGTATACCTTTGAAGTCCTTCCAAAGGCTAACAAGATTGAAATTCGTAAAGCAGTGGAAGAGGTATTCAAAGTTAAGGTAGTCAGAGTCAACACGATCCAAGTCCGCTCAAAGCCTAAGCGGATGGGCGCCTTTTTGGGTCGTTCACGTTCCTGGAAGAAGGCAATCGTAACCCTTGCCAAGGGGGAGAAGATTCCGTTCTTCGAGGGCGCAGGCGCCTAGGCAGAAAGGGGTTAACACAAATGGGAATAAAGAAATTCCGTCCCACTACACCCAGCCGCCGCACCATGGCTACGCCGGACTTTTCGGAGATCACGAAATCAAAACCCGAGCGGAACTTGGTTGTGTCGCTGAGTCAATCTGCGGGACGCAACACAAACGGCAGAATTACAATGCGCCACCGCGGAGGACGCGGGAGGATCAAATATCGCATAATTGATTTTAAGCGTGACAAGGTTGGGGTACCCGGCAAAATCGTAGCTATAGAGTACGACCCCAACAGATCGGCGCGCATAGCGCTGGTCTCCTATCTTGACGGTGAAAAGCGTTATATATTGGCGCCTATAGGCCTTAATGTCGGCGATAAGGTTGTTGCCGGTGAGGATTCCGACATCCGTCCGGGGAATGCGCTTAAGCTTAAAAACATCCCGGTGGGCACAGTGATCCACAACATAGAGCTTGAACCAGGACGCGGCGGCGTGATGGCGCGTTCAGCCGGTGTTTCGGCACAGCTTATGGCAAAGGAAGGCAAATACGCGTTCGTTCGCATGCCGAGCGGAGAGCAGCGGCTTGTCCTTCTTGAGTGCATGGCCACAGTGGGCCAGGTTGGCAACGAAGAGCATGAGAACGTCGTTTACGGCAAGGCCGGAAGGAGTCGCTGGCTCGGAGTTCGTCCTCATGTTCGCGGTATGGTTCAGAACCCTGTCGACCATCCGATGGGCGGAGGCGAAGGCAAGAGCAAGTCTCACAAGCATCCGGTATCGCCATGGGGGACTCCCGCAAAGGGTTACCGCACTCGCAAGCGCAAGCCTTCGGACAAGTTCATCGTCCGTCGCCGTAAGAAGTAGCCTGGGTTTGTAGGAGGGAAATAGAGATGGCACGTTCACTGAAAAAAGGTCCCTATGTAGATGCCAAGCTTCTTCGCAGAGTAGAGGACATGAATGATTCGGGGAAGAAAGTTGTAATAAAAAGCTGGGCCCGCGCATGCAGCATAACCCCGGAGATGGTCGGGCACACCATAGCTGTGCATAACGGTCGCATACATGTACCGATATACATAAGCGACAATATGGTAGGGCATAAGCTTGGCGAGTTTGCTCCAACGCGTAAGTTCGGCGGTCACGCCGGGCAGGAACGCTCCACCAAGGTCAAGAAGTAAGGGGAGGGGCGGATTGTCATGGATGTAAGGGCAACTGCAACTAAGGTCCGGATATCAGCGTCCAAGGTGCGCCAAGTGCTGGAGCTTATCAGAGGGAAAAATGCGTCCGATGCGCTGTTAGTGCTGAAATACACACCTAACAAGGGCGCCCGTTATACAGAAAAGGTCCTGAAGAGCGCTATAGCGAACGCAGAGCATAATTTGGGCCTCGACATGGACAAACTTGTTATAAAAGAGGCAAAGGCGGACCAGGGAAGTTATATGAAGCGTTTCCGTCCGGTTTCGATGGGGCGGGCGCATGCTTTCAGACACCATTCGTGCCACATTACTGTGGTCGTCGGTGAGAAATAAGGAGGGGTGACGGTGGGTCAGAAAGTTCACCCGGTATGTTATAGACTTGGCGTCATTTATGATTGGGAATCCCGCTGGTATGCGGACGGGAAGAAATACGCCAAATTCCTTCACAGTGACCTTGAGATCAGGGAATGGATAAGGAAACGGTGGGAGAGCGCCGGCGTAAGTCGCGTCGAGATCGAACGTATCGGTAATGTAATGCGTTTTACCGTTTGGACCGCCCGGCCTGGTGTCGTAATAGGCAAGCAGGGAGCGGAGATACAGGCGGTCAGAGAGGAACTTCAGGCCAAGACTGGCGCCAGGGTGATGATCAACATTCAGGAGATCAAAAACCCTGATATCGAAGCACAGGTCACGGCGGAGGGAGTCGCTTCTTCGCTTGAGCGCAGGATAAGTTTCCGCCGCGCTATGAAACAGGCAATCTTCAGGGCGATGAAAGCAGGCGCCAAGGGCATAAAGATACAGTGCGCAGGCCGCCTTGGCGGGGCCGAAATAGCGCGTACAGAGTGGTACCTTGAGGGTCAGCTTCCGCTTTCAACCCTAAGGGCAGATATCGATTACGGTTTTGCGGAAGCGCGTACCATATACGGCGTGATCGGCGTAAAGGTATGGATATACAAGGGCGAAGTCATGGAGCGCAAACCCGTCATTGAAATGGCTCCGTCGCATAAGGAGAGGGGGTAACTTAAGATGCTTTCTCCTAAGAGGGTCAAGTATCGCAAACCCCATCTTACACCGCTGCGCGGCTATTCTAAAGGTGCGCTGAAGGTTGATTTTGGCGAGTACGGACTTCAGGCGTGCGAGAACGGCTGGATATCCGCGCGTCAGATAGAGGCTGTCAGGGTTGCTATCAGTCGTAAGATGAAGAAGGGCGGTAAAATCTGGATACGCATCTTCCCCGATCGCCCAGTTACGCAGAAGCCTCTTGAAACCCGTATGGGCAAGGGAAAGGGGAATGTCGAGTTCTGGACCGCAGCGGTTAAACGCGGCCGCGTAATGTTTGAGATAGCGGGCGTGCCCCGCGAAGTGGCCGAAGATGCATTTCGCACTGCGTCTTTCAAACTGCCCATCAAGGTCAAATTGTTAACCCGAGAGGGAGCAGGTGAATAGTATGGATCCCAAGGAACTTCGAGATCTCAGCATATCTGAGCTTAAGGATAAGCATATGCAGTTTAAGGAAGAGCTGTTCAACCTTCGTTTTCAAAACGCGATAGGCCAGCTGAACAACTCAGGCCGCATCAGAGAGGTCAAAAAGACAATTGCCCGCGTACTTACGGTTATAACCGAAAAAGAGAAGGGCATAGAGCGCTCAGGAGTAAGGAGGTAGCCGGCGATGGAAGATCGTACAGTGCATCGGAAAGTCCGTACCGGCATGGTGGTAAGCGACAAAATGGATAAGACCGTTGTTGTTCGCGTCGACCGGATGGCAAAACACTCGCTTTACGGCAAACCGGTTCTTAGGTCTAAGAAGTTTATGGCTCACGACGAGTCTAACGAGTGCCATATAGGCGATAAGGTGCAGATATCAGAGACCCGTCCGCTCAGCGCGCATAAACGCTGGGAAGTTACGGAAGTACTGGAAAAGGCTCACGTACTTGGAGAGAAACAGCTTGAAGAGGAGGATATCTAAGCTATGATACAGCTGCGTACAGTATTGAACGTAGCCGATAATTCTGGCGCAAAGAAAATCCTCTGCATCCAGGTTAAAGGCGGCAGTTTCCATAAAGTCGGAACGGTGGGCGATGTCATAGTCGCCGCCGTCCGGGAGGCGGCACCCAACGGCAACATTAAAAAGGGCGACGTCGTAAAAGCTGTGATAGTCAGGACCAAGAAAGAAATACGCCGTAAGGACGGTACCTACGTTCGCTTTGACGATAACGCGGCTGTCGTTATCGACAACAACGGGGATCCGAAGGGGACGCGTATTTTTGGTCCCGTAGCTCGGGAGCTCAGGGAGAAGAAATACATGCGTATAATATCCCTCGCTCCAGAGGTTGTGTAGGGGGTGGCCGGCAGTGTCCAAAATGAGAATTAAAAAAGGCGATCGGGTCCGTGTCATATCCGGCAAAGACGCAGGCAAGGAAGGCAAAATCCTCCGCAGAGACGTGCAAAAAGATACCGTAGTGGTCGAGAACGTCAATATTGTTACGAAGAGCGTGCGTCCCAGCCAGAAGGATCCGCGCGGCGGCCTTGTCAAAAAAGAGGCTGCTCTTCACGCCAGCAAGGTTATGTTGGTTTGCCCGTCGTGCGGCAAGGCGACCAGGGTTGGCAGGGCATATCTTGACAGTGGCAAAAAGGTCCGCATTTGCAAACAGTGCGGCGAGATCATTGACAGGGTTTAGGGAGGGACTGATATGACTCCGCGTCTTTTGACAAAGTACACAGAAGAAGTCCTTCCGCGCTTGAGGGAGCAGTTCGGCTATAAAAACGTCATGCAGATCCCGCGTCTCGTTAAGGTCGTAATCAACATAGGCGTTAACGAAGCTAAGCTTGACCAGAAATACATGGACGCTTCATTGAATGAGCTTGCGATTATTTCCGGACAGAAGCCCATGATGAAGCGCGCAAAAAAATCAGTGTCAGGATTTAAAGTTCGCGAAGGAATGCCGGTCGCATGCTGCGTGACTTTGAGGGGGGCCAGGATGTGGGAGTTTGTAGACCGCCTCGTCAGCATAGCGCTTCCGCGCATAAAGGACTTTCAGGGTATCTCCAAGAAAGGCTTCGACGGCAGGGGGAACTATAATCTCGGTCTTAAAGAGCAGCTTCTGTTCCCTGAGATAGATTACGATAAGGTCATTCGTCAGCGCGGCATGAACATAACGTTCGTTACGACCGCTAAGGCGGATGAGGAAGCCCAGGCTCTATTGACCGAACTGGGCATGCCCTTCGCCCGTTAGGAAGGAGTAAGGTCATGGCCAGAACAAGCTTGATAAACAAGGCTAAGTCGGAACCTAAGTTTAAGGTCAGAAAGTACAACCGTTGCCCTCTTTGCGGACGCCCGCGGGGGTATATGCGGAAGTTCGATATGTGCCGCTGCTGTTTTCGTAAACTTGCACGCGAGGGAAAAATCCCTGGCGTTGTCAAGTCGAGCTGGTAGGCACGTGGGCGTGGAAGGGAGGATCCTTTAATGCATATAACCGATCCTGTCGCGGATATGCTCACACGCATCAGGAATGCGAATGTTGTCTATCATGAGATGGTGGACATGCCTCTTAGCAAGATGCGTCTTGAGATAGCTCGCATCCTCAAAGAGGAGGGCTATATCCGCAACTACAAAACGATCAATGATACTAAGCAGCCAATGCCGATTTTGAGGCTTACAATGAACTATGGGCCGGCGAAGGAGCACGTTATTCAGGGGCTGCGCAGGATAAGCAAGCCGGGACGCCGGATTTACGTAGGCAAAGATAAGCTGCCTAAAGTAATGGGCGGACTTGGGATTGCTGTGATATCGACATCAGCTGGACTTATGACCGATGCGGAAGCGCGCAAGCGCGGCCTGGGCGGCGAAGTCGTATGCTATGTATGGTAATGGGGGTGGCTTAGGTGTCTAGGATAGGACGTAAACCGATACCTCTTCCCAAAGGCGTGGAAGTCAAGATAGATGGCAGACATGTTTTGGTCAAGGGCGCCAAGGGCACGCTTGAGATGGATATCATGCCGTTTATAAACGTGGCGGTCGAAGAGAACAGCGTGGTAGTCAGCCGCGAGAGCGACGACAAGGCTGTGCGCGCCGCGCACGGCATGACGCGCGCGATATTAAACAACATGGTGACAGGCGTGAACAGCGGATTTGAAAAAACGCTTGAAATCGTCGGGGTGGGATACCGCGCTCAGATGCAGGGCAAAAACCTTGTTATGAGCCTCGGATTCTCTCATCCTGTCGAAGTGACGCCCCCCGCAGGGATAGAGTTTTCATGCGAAAGCCCCATTAAAATAACGGTCCGCGGCATAGACAGACAGCTTGTTGGACAGGTCGCCGCGAACATACGTGAGTACCGTCCGCCCGAACCGTATAAGGGCAAGGGTATAAGGTACGCCGGGGAATATGTGATACGCAAGGCCGGCAAAGCCGGCGCCAAGAAGTAAGGCGAGGTGAAGGACGTTGATAAGTAATCGCAGTCGCAATGAGATGCGGGAGCTACGCCATCGCCGCCTCAGAAAACAGCTCTCAGGCACAGGGCAGCGTCCCAGGCTGGCAGTTTTTGGAAGCCTGAAGCATATATATGCTCAGATCATCGATGACGATAAGGGTATCACGCTTATATCTGCCTCGACGATGGAGCAGTCGTTCAGGGACGTCAAGAGCACGGGAAATCAGGAAGCCGCAAAGGAAGTAGGCAAACTGATTGCCGAGCGAGCTTTGGCTCACAGCATCAGCGAAGTCGTGTTTGACAGAGGCGGCCATGTGTATCATGGCAGGATAAAAGCTCTTGCCGACGCGGCCCGCGAAGCCGGCCTGAAGTTCTAAGAGGAGGCAGAGAAACGTGGCGAAAGAAACTTCCAGCAATAAATCTTACAGCGCCAGGGGAAATGAACTCCTTGAGCGCATAGTCTCCATCAACCGCGTCAGCAAGGTCGTAAAGGGAGGCAAACGCTTCCGCTTCAGCGTCCTTGTAGTGGTAGGCGATGGAATAAGTCAGGTCGGGCTTGGCATGGGCAAGGCCAAGGAAATATCTGAGGCCGTGCGCAAGGGTATCGAGCATGCAAAGAAGAACTTAGTCGACCTTAAAAAAGTCGGACACACCGTTCCTCATCCCATAATAGGGAAATTCGGAGCGGCAGAGGTCCTGCTGCGCCCCGCCGCTCCCGGTACCGGAGTTATAGCGGGGCCCGCGGTTCGCGCAATTATGGAACTCGGAGGGGTCAAGGACATTTTGACCAAGGTCATCGGTCATACCTCGAATCCGATAAACGTATCGTACGCCACCATGGAAGCGGTCAAGAACCTGCGTACTCCAGAGGAGATACGCCGCTTCCGCGGTAAAGAGCGGAAGGAAGCCTAGGGGGAGTAAGATATGCCTAAACTTCACGTTACATGGAAAAAAAGCACGATAGGCCGTCCGCCGCGCCAGGAGAGGATCATAAAGGCTTTGGGGCTTCACCGGCTTAATGAGACGGTCTGCCATGAGGATACCCCGCAAATCCGCGGGATGGTCAATTCCGTCCGCCATTTGCTGGAATGGTCTGTCGAGGAATAGGGAGGTACTGTGATGGATCTTCATGAACTGTACCCTGCTGCCGGTTCGCGCAGAAAGAAGAAACGCCTGGGTCAGGGGCTGGGAAGCGGTAACGGCAAGACTGCAGGTAAGGGACATAAAGGGCAGAAGGCGCGCGCCGGCTGTTCCATAGGCGCTAATTTTGAGGGCGGACAGATGCCGCTGGCCCGCCGTATCCCTAAACGCGGCTTCAGCAATTACCGTTTTGCCGTGGAATATGAGATAGTGAACATCTCGGATATAGACGAACGTTACCAGTCGGGCGACGAGGTTACACCCGAGAGTTTGCGCGCGCTGCGCCTTATCTCTTCCACAGACAAACCGGTTAAGATACTCGGCGACGGTGATATCACCAAAAGCCTGACGATTCGGGCCAACGCGTATAGCGCCTCCGCCGCAAAAAAGATAGAGGCGGCCGGCGGAAAGGCCGAGGTGATATAAGGTGATAGACTCCTTCCGGGATGCCTTCAGACTGCCTGATCTTAAGCGGCGGATACTGTTTACTCTTGCCGCTTTGTTCGTTTACCGTCTTGGTGCGCACATCCCCACGCCCGGGGTTGATACTGCCGCGCTTGGAAGGCTTTTTGAACAGGGCGGCGTTCTGGGGTTCCTGGACCTCTTTGCCGGCGGGGCGCTGAGCAGGTTCAGCATTTTCGCTCTCGGCGTCACCCCGTACATCAACTCGAGCATAGTTATGCAGCTGCTGGCAGTAGTCGTGCCAAGCCTCGAGAAGATGCAGAAAGAGGGGGAGGAGGGGCGCAAGAAAATCGTCCAATACACCCGTTACGGGACGATAATCTTTGCGTTTATTCAGGCCGTAGGTATGACAGGCTGGCTGAGAAACCTCGGCATATTCACAGGAAGCTGGATTGATATAGCTCTGGTGGCAGTGACGCTGACAACCGGCGCCGTTGCCGTCATGTGGCTTGGTGAAGTAATGTCGGACCATGGCATAGGAAACGGCATATCTTTGCTTATATTCGCCGGCATAGTGGCCAGGATACCGGAGGCAATAATACGCACGTTCACTCTTGTTCGGCTTGGAGAGATGAATATATTGGTCTTGCTGCTGGCCGTGGTGATCATCATAGCTGTCGTGGCGGGATGTGTATTGCTTCAGGAGGGACAGAGACGTCTTCCTGTCCAGTACGCAAAACGTATGGTAGGCAACAAAATGTATGGCGGACAGAGCAGTTTTATCCCTCTTAGGGTTAACACGGCAGGAGTTATACCGATAATTTTCGCTTCTTCCGTGCTGCTTTTCCCGTATACGTTAGCAGGCCTTTTCCAGCACAGCCTTGCACAGGCGGTACAGAGAGCGTTCAGCCCCGGCAGTCCGATATATATTACACTTTACGTATTGCTGATAATCTTCTTCTCCTATTTCTATACGGCGGTAGTCTTTAAGCCGGATGATATATCGAGCAATATGAAAAAGAACGGAGGCTTTATCCTGGGCATTCGGCCGGGAAAGCCGACCACAGAATATATTGAAAAAGTCATGGGAAGGATCACGCTTGGCGGAGCAGTGGCGCTTGCGATAGTGGCCGTAGTTCCGACGATTATGACCGGACTTATGAACATCAAGACCTTCTATTTCGGGGGGACAGCGGTCATAATCGTAGTCGGCGTTGCATTGGACACAGTGCACCAGGTAGAAGGCCAGCTTCTAATGCGCCACTATGAAGGCATTTTAAAGCGTCGCGGTAAAAGCAGCGGTCTTTTAAGGCTGTAGTTTTGGAGGCAAGAGATGAGGATTATTCTTATCGGCGCTCCCGGGTCCGGCAAGGGGACTCAGGCCGAGAGCATAAAAAACAGATATCCCATAGCTCATATATCGACGGGCGATATGCTTAGAGAAAACGTAAGGGCAGGGACGGAGCTTGGAAAAAGCGCCAAAAGCTATATGGACTCCGGCAGGCTTGTCCCTGATGATATCGTCATCGCCATGATGGAGAAGCGCCTGAGTGAACCTGACTGCGACACAGGGTTCTTGCTTGACGGATTCCCGAGAACCGCCGCTCAGGCCGAGGCCTTGGATCGTATCCTGGATAAGCTCGGCATCAAACTTGACGCTGTCGTCGAGCTTTCGGCGGACGACGAAGTAGTTGTCAAAAGGCTTATGGCAAGACGGGTTTGCAAAAACTGCGGCGAGATATACAATACAATATCCAGGCCAACCGCAAGAGACGGCGTATGCGATAAGTGCGGCGGAGAGGTCGTTCAGCGTGACGATGACAGAGAAGAAGTCATACGCAGGCGCCTTTTGGTTTTTCGTGAACAGACGGCCCCTCTTATTGACTATTATCGCAACAAAGGGCTTCTTGTCACGATAGACGCAGCAAGCTCAAAGGACGCGGTTCTAAAGTTTCTTGAGGAGAGACATCTGTAAGATGATCACTTTTAAAAGTGACAGGGATATTCAAAAGATGCGCCGTGCCGGAAGAATCGTGGCCGACATGCTTAAATTGATGAGAGATATGATTCGTCCCGGCATCGATACTCTTACACTGGACGAGGCGGCTGAGGCCCTGCTTGTGAAAGAAAATGCCAAGCCGGCTTTTAAGGGGTATAGTGTTCCATGGGTATCGGTCCCGTTTCCGGGGACGATATGCGCATCCGTGAACGACGAAGTGGTGCATGGTATTCCTTCAAGGGACAGGGTCCTTGAAGAGGGGGATATAATCAGCATTGACACTGGCGCGTCTGTCGACGGGTTCTTTGGGGATGCGGCATGTACCTTTGCGGTCGGCAAAATAAGTGAGGATCGACAGCGGCTGCTCGATGTCACTTTGGAGTCGCTGCACAGAGGTATGGAAGCGGTTCGCGCCGGCTCGACGCTTGGAGATGTGGGGTATGCCATAGAAAGCCTGGTCGTTTCATCCGGGTTCGGCCTGGTAAGGGATTACGCCGGACACGGGATCGGGAGGAAGCTGCACGAAGCGCCGCAAGTCCCAAACTATGGGCTGCCGGGGAGCGGCATAACTCTTAAACCGAGGATGACGATATGTGTTGAGCCTATGGTCATGTCGGGCGGCGAGGAAGTCAAGAACCTTTCAGACAGATGGACAGTGGTTACGGCTGACGGAAGCGATGCCGCCCATTTCGAGAACAGCCTCCTCGTAACAGAGGACGGCGTGGAGATCCTCACACCATGGGAGTGATCCCGTGTGCGGGGCATATGGAATTCAGCATAGGCAATGCTGTGATAGTACGCAAGGGAAAGCACAAGGGCATGTTGTTTGTAGTTGTAGGCATGGAAGGTGAAGACAGGGTCTTGATCGCTGACGGTAAGCACTACACTGTTGAAAGGCCTAAAAAAAAGAACAAAAAACACCTTCAAAGAACTTTAGTGAATCTCGAAGATGTGGCCGGGCGTGTTGCTGGTGGGAAACCCCTGGACAACGGCTGGTTGGTGCAGAAAATTGCCGCTATTTCTGATAACAGCAACACATCTTGCAGACAGGGAGGTTGAGGCTACTGCATGGCCAAAGAAGAAGTAATCGAGGTAAAAGGCAAGGTAGTTGAGCCACTGCCCAACGCCATGTTCCGTGTCGAACTGGAAAATGGCCACAAGATACTGGCTCACGTCTCGGGTAAAATGCGCATGCATTTCATAAGGATTCTTCCCGGCGACCGTGTATTATTACAGCTTTCGCCATATGATCTGACTCGTGGGCGGATAACGTACAGATATAAATAAGTCCGGTATGGCGTGATATCTCATAATGAGATTTTAGTTTTATTCAAGGAGGTCTGCGTTAATGAAAGTAAGACCGTCGGTCAAGACGATTTGCGAGTATTGCAGGATAATTAAACGTCACGGCGTTGTGAGGGTTATATGCAGCAGAAACCCTCGTCATAAGCAGCGCCAGGGAGCAAGGAGGTAGCGTGGTATGGCTCGTTTAGCTGGAGTGGACCTTCCGCGTGAGAAAAGAGTCGAAGTGGCTTTAACCTATATTTTCGGGATAGGTCCGGCGACTGCACGCCAGATCATCGCGACCACAGGCGTGAGCCCCGATACCAGGGTTAAGGATCTGACTGAGGACGAAGAGCAGAAACTGCGGAGTGAAATCGAGAACAATCACAGGGTTGAGGGAGATCTTCGCCGCGAGATAGCAATGAACATCAAGCGCCTTATGGATATTGGCTGCTACCGTGGTCTGCGGCACCGTCAAGGGCTTCCTGTGCGCGGACAGAGGACAAAGACGAACGCGCGCACCCGCAAGGGACCGAAGCGGACCGTGGCGGGCAAGAAAAAGGCTACTAAATAGGCTTTGAACAGGGAGGGAACATCAGTTGGCCAAACGTGTACAGCGCAGTCGTAAACGCAAGGAAAGAAAAAATATAAGCTACGGCGTGGCTCACATATATTCGACATTCAACAACACGATAGTCACGCTCACGGATAAACAGGGGAACGCCCTATCATGGGCTTCCGGCGGCAACGTAGGGTTTAAGGGAACGCGTAAATCGACGCCGTATGCTGCGCAGATGTCGGCGGCTCAGGCTGCTAAGCTTGCGCAGGATCATGGAGTCACGGAAATCGATGTCGTTGTCAAAGGGCCGGGCCCGGGACGCGAATCAGCCATACGTTCTCTTCAGGCGGCAGGGCTGCAGGTCAACGTCATACGCGATGCGACGCCTATCCCGCATAACGGCTGCCGTCCGCCTAAGCGGCGCCGCGTATAGTTTTCAAAAGGAGGTAAATGACAGGTATGAGCAGATACACAGGACCCGTTTGCAGGCTCTGCCGTGCTGAGGGGACGAAGCTCTTTTTAAAAGGTGACCGCTGCTACACGGAAAAATGCGCCCTGACTAAGCGTAATTCGAAACCGGGGCAGCATGGGACGCGTCGCGGAAAGCTGAGCGAATATGGACTTCGCCTTAGGGAGAAGCAGAAGCTCCGCCGTTTCTACTGCGTCAACGAGACGCAGTTCAGTACGGTTTATGAGAGAGCATCTAAGATGCCGGGGCAGACTGGGCATAATTTCTTGCAGCTTTTGGAACGCAGGCTGGACAACATAGTATATCGCCTTGGTTTTGGCGTGAGCCGCAGTCAGGCCCGTCAGCTTGTTTGCCACGGACACTTTACGGTGAATGGGCGCAGGCTTGATATCCCAAGTGCAGTTCTGAAACCGGGAGACATGATTGCTGTTGCCGAAGGCAGCAGGGATTTGGATCTTCTCAAGAACAACTCAGAGGCGGCCGCAGCGCGCAGTATACCGGCATGGCTTTCATTCGATGCCGGCACTATGAGCGGCAGTGTGGTTACAGTGCCTATCCGCGAGCAGATCGAAGTGCCAGTGAACGAGCAGCTCGTAGTTGAATTTTATGCCCGTTAGTGAAACGAAAGGTGGGGGAGAATATGGAGCATGATCGTCATGAGATCATCGTACAGGAATCCACCCCGTCGTATGGGAAAATAGTAATAGAACCCCTCGAAAAAGGCTATGGGGTAACATTGGGGAATTCCCTGCGCAGAGTACTGCTCTCTTCCATCAGCGGCGCGGCGATAATAGCGGTTCGGATAGAAGGAGTGCTTCATGAATTCAGCACCATGCCGGGAGTAAAAGAGGATGTTATAGAGCTTTTGGTAAATCTCAAACACATACCGGTCTCCTGTCATTCGTCGGCTGTGCGGACCCTTCGCCTTGAGGCTGTCGGCCCTAAGGTGGTCACCTCTGCCGATATAGAACCCGACAGCGAGGTGGAGTTTCCTGATCCCGACGCATATATATGCACGCTAGAGGATGGCAGGTCGATCGTTATGGATATATATGTCGGTACGGGAACAGGATATGCAGCTATCGACCGTCCCAGGGCTGCGTACCTCCCAGTGGATGCGCTCCAGGCCGATGCACTCTATTCGCCTGTAAAGAGGGTCAAATATGATATACAGGACAAAAGGATGGGGCAGCGCACGGACTATGACAGTCTTTCCCTTGAGGTATGGACAAATGGAACGGTTTCGCCTGAATCTGCCATAGTTCAGGCCAGCAGGATACTAAAGGGGTATTACGCGTCAATAGTGGATTCGTTGGCCGGTCCCGGCAGCAGTGCCTTGGAAGAGGTCATCAAAGGGGACGACGCGGTTAAATCCGTGACGCTCCCGGCGGGAACTGAAAAGCGCAGTGTGGCGTCCGGCTTTCAGATGGGCGAAAACTCCATATATTCCAGGCCTGTGCGTGACCTTGAACTGTCGGTGCGCAGCGAAAACTGTCTTTTACGCGGAGGGGTTCACCTGATAGGCGATCTTGTCTCAAGGACGAGGGAAGACCTTTTGAAGATCCGCAACCTGGGCAAGATATCGTTACGGGAGATAGAGGAGAAGCTCGCTAAGTTCGACCTGCATTTGAGCGGCGACATCAGCGCTCCGCTTGATGACGACGATGAAGTCGAAGACCAGAAACAGAAGGAGGAATAATAATGAGACACCGCGTAACAACCAGGCGGTTGGGACGCTGCGGTTCCCATAGGTGGGCTATGCTTGGGAACATGGCGGCCAGTCTCTTTATAGAGGGCAGCATAGTAACCACGACGACGAGGGCAAAAGAGGTCCGCAGAGTGGCTGAAAAGCTTATTACAAAGGCCAAATCAGGCGGTTTGGACGATCGCCGTCTTGTCATCGCGCGCTTGCCCCACAAAGAAGCGGTCACCAAACTTTTTAACGAGCTTGGTCCCAAATACGCGAACCGCAATGGCGGTTATACCAGGATAGTCAAGCTCGGCACACGGGCAGGCGACGCATCTCCTATGGCGGTTATTCAGCTGGTTGACTAATCTGCAATGAAAATTGGGACGGCCCTCGTTCTTGAGGGAGTCGAATTCCGGTATCCTGAAGCTGCGAAGGCAACTCTTCGCGGCTTGGATCTGGAAATCGAGGCCGGAGAGTGGATATCTGTTCTTGGTTCCAACGGATCAGGAAAGTCCACGCTGATGAAGATCCTTAATGCCCTGTTGATCCCTACGCAGGGCGTTTGTCTTGTTGATGGGCGGGACACCAGAGACGCCGGCGAAGCCGAGCGTGTCCGGGCAAGAGTATCTATCGTTTTTCAAAACCCTGAAGATCAGATAGTCGCCGCCGTAGTCGAGGAAGACGCGGCTTTTGGCCCTGAAAACCTAGGTCTTCCGTCAGCCGAGATTCAGATGAGGGTAAAAAAAGCGCTTACTGCGGCGGGGCTTTGGGAGCGGCGCAAAGCCCCGGTCTCGTCCCTTTCAGGCGGTCAGAAGCAACGTCTTGCTTTTGCAGGAGTTCTTGCGATCGAACCGGGATGTATTTTGCTCGACGAGGCGATGTCAATGCTTGATCCTGCCGCACGCAGCGCCTTTTTAAAGCTCATTAAAAAAGAAAACGAAAGAGGACTGACAATAGTACAGGTCACACATCGCCTGGACGAGATTTCAGAAGCCGACAGGGTCCTGCTTTTAGAGGACGGGGTGTTTACATGGAGCGGTACTCCTGAAGAGCTGTTCGCGCAGCCTGAGGATGCGCTGCGCGAAATGAACTTTGAAAAACCACCTGTTGCGATCCTGAGGGACGAGCTTGTCAAAAACGGAGTAATACCGGTTGGGACCAAAGCTGATATATCAGGCATAAGAGAAAGAATATGTCGTTAATCGTAAAAAACTTGAGTTATACATATAACCGCGGTATGCCTACCGAGACGGCTGCGCTTTTTGATATATCGCTTGAAGTGGACAGAGGCGATATACTCTCTGTGGTGGGGCATACGGGCAGCGGCAAGTCTACGCTGGCCCAGCACCTGAACGGGCTTATAATACCGCAGAGCGGAGATGTTTGTGTAGACGGGGTTGCGGTAAAAGCAAAGTCGCGCGACCTTCGCAAGGTCCGCCGTGAGGTAGGGCTTGTGTTTCAATACCCCGAGCAGCAGATTTTCGCTGAAACAGTAGAGGAAGAGATAGCTTTCGGCCCGTTTAACTGGGGATTCCGAGGCGAAGATTTACATAGCAAAGTTGTAAACGCCTTGCAAATGATAGGGCTTGATGAGTCGTATCTGCAGCGCAGTCCGTTCACTCTTTCCGGGGGACAGAAACGACGGCTCGCTATAGCCTCCGTGCTGTCATCCGACCCTTCATATATTGTGCTTGACGAACCGACTGCGGGACTTGACGCTAAAGGCGCGAGGGATCTGATATCCATACTGCAGTCCCGTGCCGGGTGCGGCACGGGAGTAGTGCATATAACGCACGATTTTGAGCTTGCGCTTCGCATAAGCACAAGAATACTTATATTGGAGAACGGAAGACAGGTATCGTGCGGCACACCGCGCGATACTGCGGAACTGCTCCGTAAGAGGCACGTAGAGGGCCTGATGCTTCCCGATGTCCTGAAGTTTTCGTTTGAGCTCAAGGAGCGCGGTTTCATAAATAGCATTGCGTGGGATCCTGCGGAACTGGCAAAAATAATAGCGGGGGCTTGCTGATATGGCTTTTATGAACGGAGTGGCGTTTGGACAGTATATCCCGGCTGATTCAGCGATACATGCGTTGGACCCGCGCTGCAAAATTCTTATGACACTGCTGACAATGACAAGCATCTTCATATGCGAGACTTTGTCCGCGCTTATTTTGTGGGGCGTGCTTTTGCCGGCAACGATACATATGTCAAAGGTGCCTGTGCGAGCCGTGCTTCGTTCAGCTAAGCCGGTTATCGTGCTAATAGCGTTTACGTCGCTCCTGCATCTGTTTTGGACTCCGGGCCACGAAATATTCAGGGTCGCCTTTCTAAGCGTTACGGACAAAGGATGCGTAATGGCCGTCAGGATGGGGCTTCGCTTATTTTACCTCGTGCTTTACGCGGGCCTTTTGACGCTGACTACAAGCCCGTCCGAACTTTCGGACGGCCTTGAGGCTATTATGAGGCCATTTGGCAGGATTGGTCTGCCGTCTCATGAGATAGCGATGATGATGACGATAGCGCTGCGTTTTATACCGACACTGTTTGAAGAGACTGACCGTATAATAAAATCCCAGATGTCGCGCGGCGCCGATTTTGAAAGCGGAGGCCTTGTGAGGAGAGCCAGGTCGTACATCCCTGTGCTTATCCCGCTTTTTGTCCTGGTTTTTCAGCGCGCTGACACTCTGGCGTCTGCGATGGAAGCCAGGTGTTATAGAGGCGGCAAGGGACGTGTCCGCATGTATCCGCTTAAGTGGGGTGCTGGTGAGAACCGTGCATTAGCGGTCTTAGCGCTTTTCATCGCCGTGATTGTTTTGGCGGAGAGGATGAATTTTTGGATATGATTCGCTATGCGGCTGAGGTTAGCTACGATGGATCTAAGTTCTATGGCTGGCAGCGTCAGAAGGGCCTTCCGTCGGTTCAGGGTGCTATAGAAGAGAGCCTCTTTTTGCTTAACGGAAAAGAATGCGTAACCGTTACGGGAGCAGGCCGCACAGATGCGGGTGCGCACGCGGCGGCTCAAGTCTGCAGTTTCAAAATGGCGCGTGAATGGGGCGAACGGGAACTCATGCTTGCGCTCAATTCTAATTTACCCGATGGTGTCACCGTGATGCGCACGGCCAGGGTAAGACAGGATTTTAATGCAAGGTATGACGCCGTGAGCAGGGAATACATGTATTTTATTTGGAACGCAAGCTCGATATATCCTCACATCAAACCGTTCACATGCTGGCTGAAACGCGGCAATTACGACTGGTCCCTTGCTTCCTTGGCGTGTGCATATCTTGAGGGAGAGCACGATTTTAAAAATTTTTGCAGGGCCAAAAACAGCGACGGAAGGACGGTGAGGCAGCTTTACAGTGTCAGGCTGCGCCGTAAAGGGAATCTTATAAGGCTGCACGTTGTCGGTAACGGATTTCTCACTAACATGGTTCGTATAATAGCCGGCTGCCTTGAGTCTGTGGCCGCGAAAGAGCACGATCCGGAATGGATAGGAGAATTGCTCACGACCGGGCGCAGCCGAAGCGACGGGGGAAAGACGCTGACCTCATCCGGTCTTTTCCTTTGGAAAATAAATTATAACCCGCCTTTGTGGAATTAGTGCGTAAAGAGCGTTCTGTTGTAGAATAGCTTTGTATCCCAGGCTTTGAGCAGATGGTCGATTCGCGGTTTTGGGGTATGTGTGTCATTCATTGAGACCATCCTTTGATGTTTGTCTGTTGTTTTGGGGAGGCTGGCTGATTTGTGGAGCAGAGACATAGGAATAGATTTGGGGACAGCTACTGTGCTGGTCTATATAAAGGGCAAGGGGGTCGTTTTGAGGGAGCCGTCCGTCGTCGCGATGGATCAAAATACGGGTAAAATTTTTTCCGTTGGCGAGGACGCTAAGATAATGATAGGCCGCACCCCCGGAAACGTCGTAGCGATACGCCCTCTCAGGGATGGTGTCATTGCCGACTATACAATGACAGAGGTAATGCTGAGGGAGTTTATAAAAAAGGTGACGTCCGGCGTTGAGCGCATAGTACGGCATAGGATAATGATAGGCGTACCTGCCGGCGCGACAGATGTGGAACGCAGGGCGGTGCTTGAAGCCGCGCTTGAGGTCGGCGCCAAGGAAGCGTATCTTATTGAGGAGCCTATGGCCGCTGCTATAGGAGCCAACATGCCGGTGGGCGAACCCGTGGGGAACATGGTGGTCGATATAGGGGGAGGTACGACAGACATAGCGATAGCGTCACTCGGCGGTCTTGTTGTATTTGAGTCGCTTCGTGTCGGCGGAGATAAGTTTGACGAAGCCTTTATACGCTATATGCGCCGTCAGTATAACCTGGCCATAGGGGATCAGACCGCGGAGGACGTTAAAAAGTCGATAGGCGCATGCGACGTGGCGCGCGCGTCGGAAGATATGACCATGGAGATAAGAGGCCGCGACCTTATACAGGGACTGCCAAGGCAGATGACCGTGTCAAGCGTGGACGTAGCGCGCGCGATAGAAGAACCGGTGAACAGCATCATCGCAGGAATCAAGAGGGTTCTTGAGAAGACGCCTCCCGAGCTTGCGGCCGACGTTATAGACAGAGGCATAATCCTTACAGGCGGCGGCGCTTATCTGCGCGGCCTGACCGAGCTCATCACGGAGGAGACTGAGATCAACGCCGTCGTGGCCGAGTCCGCGGCCGAATGTGTGGCGTTGGGTACCGGAATAGCGCTTGAATCATTGGATAAGCTGAAAGAGACCGGCGCGGTCTACTCTGCGACCAAACGAGGTTACAGGGGGGCTAAGTGAGAGAGCGCGGACGGCAAGTTGTGCCTGTTAATTCCTCGAAGCCCTTGTGGTATATCTTTAACGAAACCATTATTGTTGTGCAATTTACAAAAAATATATAAACAGGGCCTAAACTCGATGAAAAGCGAGATGACAATGAACCGGAATATTTATGTGATTTATAATAAATAATGAAAGATATTTAACCGGTAATATATAAATGTATTGGAATTTAAAAAAACTCGTCTCTTTGATTATGTTTGGGGCAGAAAAAGACATTGTGGGTATAATATTCTGACAACTAACGTTTTCCCCTGTCTCTGTCAGTGCTGAAATATCTAAGTTGTACATAGTTGTCTGGAAATTAAGTCTTGATTTTAACCTTTTTGAAAGCTACACTTATCGTGTAAGTCGATATTAATAATGAACTTATTATCTGAATAAGTACAAATCCAAGGAGGTAGTAATAATGCCAGCAAACTTTTCAGTAGCCCCAAAGGACGTGTTTTCAACAATTGAGAGCCTGATGCTTCGTGACGGATTTGACATCGTAATAGACATGGAAAAATCGAAGGGCAGCCATATAGTGGACGCCGCTACAGGCGCGCAGTGGCTTGACTTCTACACGTTCTTCGCGTCATCGCCGTTTGGCATGAACCACCCCAAACTGGAGACCCCCGAGTTCAAAGAGAAAATATTCCGCACCGCGATCAACAAAGTTGCGAACTCCGATATCTATACACAGGAGATGGCCGAGTTTGTGAAGACGTTCGGCGAAGTGGCTGTTCCCGAGGGCTACAAGCACATATTCCTCATCGACTACGGTACGCTTGCCGTTGAGAACACGTTCAAAGTGGCGATGGACTGGAAGGTCAGCAAGCTGCTTGCGGCGGGTAAGATCACGAAGGGCGAGGCCTACGACGGCAAAAAAGGGACGAAGATCCTTCACTTTAACGAGGCGTTCCATGGCCGCAGCGGCTACACGCTGTCAGTGACGAACACCAACGACCCCAACAAGCACCAGCGTTTTGCCAAATTCACGGACTGGCCGCGCGTCATCAACCCGAAGATAACCTTCCCGCTTGAGGAGAACCTCGGCATAGTTGAGTGGCTTGAGGCACAGTCGATCAAACAGATAAAGAAAGCGATAATGGACGATCCGGACGGGATAGCGGCGGTAATAATAGAGACGATCCAGGGAGAGGGAGGAGACAACCACTTCCGGACAGAGTTCTTCAAGGAGCTCCGCACGATCTGTGACGAGTCTGACATCATGCTGATATTCGACGAAGTTCAGTGCGGTATGGGTATAACGGGCAAGATGTGGGCATGGCAGCACCATACGCCGGTGAAACCTGACATATTCTCGTTTGGCAAGAAAGCGCAGATATGCGGCCTCGTTGCCGGTCCGCGCGTCGACGAAGTGGAGAAGAACTGCTTCACGGTATCGAGCAGGATCAACTCAACATGGGGTGGCAGCACGGTAGACATGGTCCGTTCAACGAAGTACCTTGAGATCTACCGTGAGGAGAAGATACTGGACTACGTCACCAACACGGCGGGTCCGGCGCTTTACAAGGGACTTAAGGAGCTTGAGGCCGAGTTCCCCGACTACATCAGAAACGTACGCGGCAAGGGACTTATGTGCGCATATGACATCTGCACGCCTGAGCTTCGCGACAAGTTCCTCAAGGAGTGCCACAAGAACAACATGCTCATCCTCGGTTGCGGCAGCAACACAGTCCGCTTCCGCCCGGCGCTTAACGTTCCCGTGTCCGACATAGAGAAGGGGATCGAGATATCTCGCAAAGCCGCAAAGGCAGTCTTCTCAAAGTAATTATTTCAAAAACCATAAAAAACCCCCGGCGATAACGCCGGGGGTTTTTAGTGCGCAAAAACGCACCGTTTGCTGAAGCGTTCATTTTGGACAAGTAATGTTCTCCTGTTATAATGGCGCTGTATATGCTATCTTAAGCATCGTTGAGTCATGTGTGAGGAGGTGCGTTTTTGTTCGAACTCCTTAAAGAGATGAACTGGAGCCTACTCGGAACGCTGGTGATAGCCAGCGCTATTGTGGCTTGGGCCGGAGACGTCGTGGGGATGCGGCTTGGACGGAAAAGGATAACGTTCCTTAAGCTTAGGCCCAAATATACGTCCAGGATCATTTCAATATTGACGGGGGTCGGCATCGCCATAGCCACTCTGTTTGTGGTGAGCGTGGCATCGGAGCCCGTAAGGACGGCTCTTTTCAGTATGAACTATGTGCGCAATCAGATAACGAGCCTGACGGCCGAACTGCAAAAAAACAGATCCGCTCTGCAGAATATGGAGATAGAGCTCTTTGAAAACAAAGGGGATCTTCAGGAGAAACAGAGAGAGCTTACAGTCGTCGAACAGAAGCTGCAGCGTAAAATCAAAAGCCTTGAGGATGCGCGCAAAGAGCTTGCCGCGATGAAGGCTGAAAAGGAAAAAACGGAAAAAGAACAGATTGCGCTTCAGCTTGAGAAAAACAGGCTGCTTGAAGAGAGCAAAAAGCTCGAAGCTTCAGTTAAGGCGCTTAAGGAAGAATCGGAGGAGCTCAAAGCAGGCATACAGCGTCTGAGGGAGGGCCGCATTGCGGCTCTGTCTGGCGAGATACTCGCTCAGGGCGTGATAACAGGAACTGTGACGGATGAACGGCAGATAGATCAGGTCTTGAAAAGGCTTGCCGAGGAGGGCAGAGCTCTTCTTGCGTACAGGTTTGGCAAAAAGACGGAAGACATTAAATCGTTGCAGATAGACGCAGACTCCGTTGAGAGCTTGAAGAGGACCATCGTGCTCTCTCCCGGCAGATGGCTTATCCGCCTGACCGCCCTTTCAAACGCGGTGGAGGGCGAGCCTGTAATGGCCGAAGCCTCGGCCTTCAATACGAGGCGTATATTCAAGGCGCAAGAAGTTCTTTACGAAAAAAAAATTAAGGGCGGCATGACAAGGGAGCAGGCCGAGGAGCTTTTGTTCAGGGCGCTTAAAGACGTAAATATACGCGCGGCTAAAGAGGGAGTCTTAAGGGACCCTCTCACAGGGAATTTGGGATCCATTGATACAGCTGAATTTATAGAGGCGGCTGAGAAGATATCCGAGAGCAGTTCAGACTTAAAGCTCGAGATCGTTGCTGCCGACGACATATACACGGAGGGGCCTGTCCGCGTAAAACTTGTTTTAACAAAATAAATTAAAAATCAATTATGGAAGAAGATCGACATATGCTGATTGTGGCTTGTCAAAAATGCGGTGAGTTAAAGGTTTTGGCGGGTGCTCCGGACGCAAGCGGGGTCGCTCATGCTGTGTGGACATGCCGGCGCTGCGGCGCCGGTCAGGTTATGGAGATAACGGTCAGCAAAGACGTGAGGCGCGGAGACCTGCGTAAAATATTAGGCGGGCTTGCTCTGTCCGCTGCGGCACACAGCAAAACAGATGTATGCGCGATGATCGGCGAGGACGAGGATGAAGAAGGGTTTTCAGATGACGAACGGTGACAACTGCAATCCCGATCGCATGAGTTACTATTACTACGACAGCAAGCTGGCGGTAACTCCGGAAGAGCTTCAGGAACTCTATATGTTCACGCGTTGGGGGCGCAGCAGATCCCTCGAACAGATAGGCAGGATGCTTTCAGGCACAAGTATGTGTTTTTCCGTTCGCTATGACGGCAGGCTGGTCGCGTTTTGCCGCATAATGACGGATTTTGTGTTCAGAGGATCTCTTTGGGATATTCTCGTACATCCGGACCACCAGGGAAAGGGGCTTGGATCTGATCTGCTGCATTATGCGCTTGACCATCCTGCGATAAAACCTATACCGATAATAGTTACTTACACGAGCGAACTCACGGGTTTCATGTCAAAGCTGGGTTTTGAGGACAGGGACGGTCTGTTGATCCTCCAAAGACGTCCGATCGAATATTCCTGAAACGCACAGCATGAGCGGCGGCATATTTCAACCTGTACAGAACAGACTTAAGGGAATAAAATTGACGGCAACGTGCGTATTTTTAGTTCGACGCAAAATTAACGGAGGTGTTTGAATTTGAGCAAAGAAAGATATCTTATCTCGTCTGAATCAGTGACGGAGGGACATCCCGACAAACTCGCAGATCAAATATCCGATGCAATCCTTGACGCCATACTGGCCGAAGACCCTGACGGAAGAGTTGCATGCGAGACGCTGGTCAGCACCGGGCTTGTAGTGGTAGCAGGCGAGATAAGCACAAGCTGCTATGTCGATATTCCTAAAATAACGAGGAATACCGTTAAGGAAGTCGGTTATACGAGGGCAAAGTATGGTTTTGACGGGGATACCTGCGCCGTTATAACAGCGATAGACGAGCAGTCTGTCGATATAAAACGCGGAGTAGACAGAGCGCTTGAGGCTCGAACGCTGTCAGAAGACGAGATAGATAAAATAGGAGCCGGGGATCAGGGGCTCATGGTGGGATATGCCTGCGATGAAACGGCGGAACTCATGCCCCTCCCGATCTCACTCGCGCATAAGCTGGCGCGCAGGCTTGCCGATGTGCGCAAGAACAAGACCATACCCTACCTGCGTCCTGACGGCAAAAGCCAGGTTACAGTGGAATATGCGGACGGCAGGCCCGTTCGCGTGGACACGGTCGTAATAAGCGCGCAGCATCATCCCGCTGTGGATCAGGCGCAGATAGCGGCCGATATCGAGGAATATGTGATAAGACCTGTGGTTCCTGAGCATCTCATCGTCAACAAACCGCGTATACTCGTGAACCCGACCGGCAGGTTCGTCATGGGAGGCCCACAGGCGGATTGCGGCCTTACCGGCCGCAAGATAATAGTTGATACTTACGGAGGCGCAGTACCCCACGGAGGCGGGGCTTTTTCGGGCAAAGACCCGACCAAGGTCGATCGCTCAGGGGCCTATATGACGCGTTACGTGGCCAAAAACGTAGTGGCGGCTGGGTTGGCGTCAGCGTGCCAGATACAGGTAGCATATGCGATAGGTGTGGCGAGGCCGGTATCAGTCACGGTCAGGACGTTTGGCACCGGCAAAATCTCCGAGGATGAAATAAGGGATTTGATCCTCGCTCATTTTGATTTTCGTCCCGGCGCCATCATCAGAGACTTAGGCCTGTGTAAGCCGCAATATAAGCGTCTTGCCGCTTACGGGCACATGGGCAGGATCGACTTGGATCCCATCCCCTCATGGGAGCGAACGGACAAGGCTGACGCGCTGAAAAAAGCCGCAAAAATTTGAGGGCTGACACGCTGGCTCCAAAGAATTTGATTAAATCGACAACTGAATACGCCGCGCATTTTTTATGGCCGCAGCACTGTCCTGTCTGCGGGAGGATAGCGGTTTCACACTGTCCTGAATGTCTTGAGTCGGCTGTATCTTTACTTCCTGCTTACTGTCTGTGCTGCGGCGGCAGATATGGTGTTGAGTGCTGCTACGGTTCGGTCCCTTGTTACTCTCTGGCCTTGCACGAAGGCAAGGCCAGAGAGTTCATACTGAAACTTAAATATCATAACGTCCGCGATTTAGGGTTGCCGATGGGGCGGCTGATGGGAAGGGCTTTGCCCGCGTCTGATTTTGATTTAATAGTCCCGATCCCTCTGCACAAAAGGAGCGCGAGAGCGTATAACCAGACAGAGCTGCTGGCTATGGGCATAGCGGATGTTTGCGGTGCAACGTGTGAGGCGGGAGCTCTCGGCTGGAGGGCCGATATCGGCACTCAGACGGGCAAGAACCTGCGAGAGAGGATGTCGATGCCGGATAACGCGCTGCGTGCCGCAATCTGTATGTTAAATAAGAGGGTTTTGCTGGTAGACGACGTATATACCACAGGCGGGACTTTGAGAGCGGCTAAAAACGCGGTTGAGTCCGCGGGAGGACATGTGGCGGCAGCATTGGTCTGGACCAGGAGAATAGTGTCCGCTGAGAACGAAAGGACATGGGATGCGGCTGATATATAGAAATGAAAGTCTTTAAGAGGAGAGATCAAATGTTGCGCAGGATCGGTGTGCTTACCAGCGGCGGAGATGCGCCGGGGATGAATGCGGCCATCAGGGCTGTCACCAGGACGGCTATTTATCATGGTTTGGATGTCGTCGGCATACGCAGAGGTTATGAAGGTTTGCTTGATGCGGACTTTATTCCGATGACTCGGAACTCGGTCGGCGGTATCCTGCTGCACGGCGGTACTATATTGCAGACGGCCAGATGTGAGGCCTTCATGAGACCCGAAGGGGTAAATGCCGGAGTATCCAGGCTCAGGGAGAGCGATATCGATGCCCTTGTCGTGATAGGCGGAGATGGCTCGTACAGAGGCGCGCTCGAACTTGATAAAAGAGGCGTCAAAGTCGTTGGGATACCCGGGACAATAGACAATGATATCGCTGGCACGGACTGCACTATCGGCTTTGACACCGCGTGCAACACCGCTCTTGAGTGCATAAGCAAACTTCGCGATACGGCTTCGAGCCATGAAAGGATGTTCATCGTAGAGGTCATGGGACGCAGGTCGGGGTATCTGGCGCTTGAGATCGGCGTGGCATGCGGCGCGGAGAGCGTACTGCTTCCGGAGATACCGTTTGATATAGAAGCCATCGCCCAAAAACTGCACTATGCGAAGAAAAAGGGGAAGACCCATTCCCTGATAGTCCTCGCGGAAGGTGTGATGTCGGCTTCGGAGCTTGCCGCGAAACTTAAGGACCATAGCGACTACGATCTCAGAGTGGTAGTCCTTGGCTATTTACAGCGCGGCGGCGCGCCGTCGTCTTTTGATACGGTCCTGGCGTCCAGGCTCGGCTCTGCGGCCGTAGAGATATTGCTTGAAGGGCGTACCGGAATGATGGTTGGGCGCATCAACGGCAATATCGTAGCTTCGCCTCTTGATACGGCATGGGAAAAGAAGAAAGCTCTTGATCCCGACATGCTGCGTCTGGTGGATACGCTAAGCATATAACGGATGAGACGCCGGGATCAGATACTCAAAGACAGGCTATCTTTAAAGGTCGCACAGGAGATTACCTCGTTAGTGGCTTCGGATAGCTGCGGGCGGTGTGTTTCAAGGTTATGCCGGCCGGAGCACTGGCAGTCGGCCGCGGAGAAGTTCGCCGTTCTGCCCAGAGTAGCTGTCGTCTCTGGTTTTTTTGTCCCTCATGCCGACGCTCCCGAAACAGACGGCCCAGGCGGTGCCATAATACTGGCGCGCGCTTTTTTGGAACAGGGATTGAAAGCCGAGGTCTGGACGGACGGTCTTTGCATCGATATCTTCAGGGCCTGTGCGCTTGCCGCGGGATTTCCGGAGCAACTTGTAAGGGATGTTGAGGCAGAAAACGCTCTAACGTCATTCTCTCCTGAAGGCGTTATCTTCACTGAGCGGCTCGGCCGCGCTCTTGACGGCAATTATTACAATATGAAGAAGAGGGACATATCGGCATGGACCCCGAGGCTTGATGAATTGGCTATAAGATGCGCCCAGATTGGCGTTTCGACTATCGGGATCGGGGACGGCGGCAACGAGGTCGGCATGGGAAATTTTTACGAAGAGCTTTCCGTTATGCTTCCCGATTACAGAGAGTGCCTTTCCGTCGTTAAGACGGATATTGCGATACCTGTTGATGTCAGCAACTGGGGAAGTTATGCGCTGGTCGCCGCTCTTTCGGATGTATGGGGCGTTTGGCGCGGGCACAGAGGAGAAGACGAGCGTGCTATGACGGAAGCCATAGTCAGGAGTGGTGCGGTGGACGGTGTAAGCGGTAAAGCAGAACTTACAGTGGACGGGCTTCCGCTGTCATGCCACGAAGCGGTCTCATATGGTCTTTTTGAAATATGGAAGAAGCGCCCAGACCGTACAGAAAATGATGAGGGATGTATTTGAAGGGTCTCCTTTGTATTTTTAGTAATTTTCATGATAAAATAATCTGCTAGAGATTGGTGGTCTCGTATGGATTATCGTAAAATGGATACTTCCGGCACAAGACCGCTTGTTTTTTTAGGGCTCAGCGTAATAATTCTCCTTTTGCTCAGCGCATGGAGTTTAAAAGGCGGTTTTTTGGGAGCATCTTTCCGTATAGAACGGGCGGTGATATGTCGTGAACTGAGCGGCGATCGTCAGCCTGTTGGTATCGGCAGCAGCATTCCCTATGGTTCACGTCAGATATGTCTGTGGTTCAGCTACTCCTCGGCAAGCGAGGGAAGCCGCATTACGGTTTCATGGTATTATGGGAAAGAGCTTGTGCTTTCTGAGTCGTTCAAGCTTATGGCCGAGAACGGAGAGAGGGCTTTTTATCTGTTGCGCGAAGAGGGCACCCCTTTGCCTGTGGGGGCTTATCGCGTTACAGTTTCTACCCCGACAAAGACATTGTCGGAAATAAAATTCAGCGTAGTCAGAAGAAAATGACACAGGACCGGGAGGTCTCCAGCTTTGCCCAGAAAAAAGAAGGAAGAATCGGCATTAACGGAAGAATTGAAGGAAACGGCTGTTGAAAAGGAGACCGCAGAGGTCATTGAGCCGGCGTCGCCCGCAGCGGCAGAACCGCCGGCTGAGGAAGCTAAAATCTGTATAGGCGAGGAGGAAAAACCTGTCGCCGTTCAGCCGCAAGCCGGAGAGAAACGCTCCGGAGAACCATCCAACGGCGAGGATGCTGAGAAGAACGGAAGAAGTCCGTATAAGCACACTCACCCTAAGCTGGGGTTTAATTTCTTAGCCTCGCAGACATTGGCCGAGCTGAGGAAGATAGCGAAAGAGATAGGAGTCACATCTTTCTCTGCCAGGCGCAAGGACGATTTGATAGTAGATATTCTAAGGACCCAGGCAGAGAAGATGGGGTATCGTTTCGGCGGAGGAACACTTGAATGTCTTCCCGATGGCTATGGGTTCCTGCGGCCGTCTGGGCTGCTTCCGAGCAATAACGACATATACGTGTCCGCCTCGCAGATAAGGAGGTTTGGTCTTCGCAACGGCGATGTGGTATGGGGGATAATACGTCCTCCGAAAGACCAGGAGCATTACGAAGCACTGCTGCGCGTGGAGAACGTTAATTTCACGGATCCTGAGGCCGCCAGAAAAAGGCCGCATTTTGAGACACTTACTCCTATTTTCCCTAATGAAAAACTAAACTTGGAAACAGACAGAAACATAGTTTCAACTCGTATAGTAGATCTTTTTGCCCCGATCGGAAAAGGGCAGAGAGCGCTTATCGTGTCGCCTCCGAAGGCAGGGAAGACGACGCTGCTTAAAAATATCGCAAATGCCATAACCAAGAACCATCCTGAGGTTATCATGATGGTGCTCCTGATAGACGAAAGGCCGGAGGAAGTTACCGATATGATGCGCTCTGTTGACGGAGAGATCATAGCATCCACTTTCGACAGGCCTGCAGAGGAGCATATGAGAGTTGCGGCGCTAGCCCTTGAGAAGGCCAAAAGGCTTGTGGAGGTCTCTAAGGATGTTGTTTTACTGCTCGATTCCATCACGAGGCTTGCGCGCGCGTCGAACCTCATAGTTCCGCCTTCGGGCAGGACTTTGTCCGGTGGAATGGATCCCGCCGCCCTTTATTTCCCCAAAAAATTTTTTGGCGCCGCTCGCAATATTGAATTTGGCGGAAGTCTGACTATAATAGGGACGTCACTTGTGGAGACGGGCAGCAGAATGGACGACGTCATATACGAGGAGTTTAAAGGCACCGGCAATATGGAGGTCCATCTGTCGCGCAAGATCGCAGAGCAGAGGATATTCCCCGCGCTCGACATAACTAAGTCCGGCACGAGAAAGGAAGAACTCCTTGTGCCTGATGACGATCTTCAGCGCATATGGGCGCTTAGGCGCAAGACGGCCAACATGGATGAGTCTGAGATATTGAATCTCATCCTGGAAAAATTGCGCAGTACTGCCAATAACAGGGAGTTTCTTGCTACAATAAAAGTGAGTTAATGGCGCTGCGGCTGTGCCGGCAGCTTAAGAGTTTCGTCATGGAGAGGCTGATACATGTTCAGACTGTCTCGGATCATCAGGGTTATCCTCGATAGAAGAAAGACCGCTTGTTTTGTTCTGTTTGTGGCAGCCGCAGTCGGTACGGCGATCATATCGGCCGCTATTGCGGCTGAGAAGGCCGGAATGTACTGGATGGGGCTCGAAAGTGATTTTGCCGTCGAAAGCCCGGACGATAACCGTGGCTTCATTATGGTCGATGTCTCGTCCATTCTGCCTGTGGGAGCTTCAGCCGCGGAAGCCTCTGAGGAAGACACAGAGGTGGTGCCGATAGGAATAGGGCCGCTTCCGAGCGTGCCGTCCCTTACTACGGAAGAACTCAAACTATACGGAGTTCTTTCAAGAGGCGACGGACTTATCTCAAGCGCCGACAAGACTGTGCTGGATGAGGATATTCACTGGCAGGAGGTCGTCCTGGAAGATGGCGACACCGTGGAATCAATAGCAAAGGAGTTCGGTCTTTCCGCCGCTGACCTCCGCAGGGCCAATGCCCTCAATACGAGCGAGAAACTGCATTCTTCCGAGGTACTGTACGTTCCTGACGGTCCGGAATATGTACAGCAGACCCTTTCATATGTCATGAAGCTGCAAAGGGCTGAGATAGAGATGAGAAAACAGGCCAAGCCTCTTTCGATCACGGCTTACGTCGTCAAAAACGGCGATACGCTCTGGTCGATATCCGGACGCTTTGACCTCGACCTCGACACTATAATAGGGTCCAACAAATTCAAGGACATAAATTCACTGAAACCAGGCTCGACGCTTAGGATCCCCAACCAGGACGGTATATTCGTAAGAGTTTCAAGGAACGACACCGTCTCAAAGCTCGCAGACAAGTACGGATCATCCAAAGAAGCCATATTGATCGCAAACTCGATGCCAGACGAAAAGGGACTCGTAATAGGCCAGGAGATATTCCTGCCGGGCGGCAAGATTACGGCTGTCGCCGAATCAAGCGGTGTCAAAAAATCCGTGAGGGTTGCCGCCGGGAGGATAATGGTCACCTCGTCAAGGAGGTTCCGCTGGCCTGTGATAGGGAACATCTCCAGCTCATTTGGATGGCGCCGCAATCCGTTCGGGCGCAGGAGGCTTTTCCACTCGGGCCTCGACATAAGGGCTCCGTATGGACGCAGCATTGTCGCGGCCGGGGATGGGTGCGTCGTTTACGCAGGATGGATGAGCGGTTACGGCAAAGCCATCGTCATCTCGCATCCCGGCGGCATCGCGACGCTTTATGGACATTGCAGTCGCCTTTTAGTCGGCAGCGGAACATTCATCAGGTCAGGGCAGACGATAGCGCGTGTCGGCAGCACAGGGCGCTCCACTGGGAACCACCTGCATTTTGAGGTGCGGCGCAACGGTTCTCCTGTCAACCCCATAAGATTTCTCAAATGATGATTTAAGATTGCCGGAGTTTGGCAAAATCAAGATAAATGTGACAAAGGGGCGCTGATTCATATGGCAAAGTATATATTCGTGACAGGCGGAGTCGTTTCATCCCTCGGAAAGGGAATAACGGCGGCTTCCCTGGGAGTGTTAATGAAACGCCGGGGGTTCAGCGTCAGCATAATCAAAATGGATCCGTACATAAACGTTGACGCGGGAGCAATGAGTCCGTTTCAGCACGGGGAGGTCTTCGTCACGTGGGACGGAGCCGAGACAGACTTGGATCTCGGACATTACGAGCGGTTCATAGACGAGGCTATAACCGGAGAAAACAGCTGTACCACGGGCAAGGTGTATTCCGCAGTCATTCAGCGAGAGCGCGAGGGCGGCTATCACGGCGCCACAGTCCAGGTAATACCTCATATAACAAACGAGATACAGGATCGCATACTAAGGGTCGGCGAGAATCGTGACATAGTCATTGCCGAGATAGGGGGGACCGTCGGAGATATCGAAGGTCTGCCATACCTTGAGGCCATACGCCAATTGGCCGGGAGGATCGGCAGGGAGAACCTATTGTATTGCCACGTCACGCTGGTCCCCTATATAGCGGCTTCCGGGGAACTTAAGACCAAACCTACGCAGCATAGCGTGAACGAGCTTCGCCGCATAGGGATACAGCCTGACATCATAGTTTGCCGGTCTCAATATCCTGTCGGCAGGGACTTAAGAGAGAAGATAGGGCTTTTTTGCAGCGTCTCTCCGGAGTGCGTAATAGAGGCCGTGGATTCGGACTCCATCTACCGCATACCGTCAGTTCTGCACGCGCAGCGCTTTGACGAAATGGTCATCAGAAAACTGGGGCTCACCGCAGAGCATGAGCCGTATATGGCCGACTGGGAGGATTTTCTGCGCAAATATGATAACTTAAGCGGCGAAGTCACCGTTGCGCTCGTCGGAAAGTACACGAGCATAAAGGACGCTTATCTCAGCGTAAACGAGGCTGCCGCTCATGCCGGAATAGCGAACGGCGTGAAGGTGAGGATGCTTCCCGTTGAGGCGGAAGAACTCGAAGAGGGGAATGCGGATGAGATCCTCGCATGCGCCGATGCTATTCTTGTGCCGGGCGGGTTTGGCCAAAGAGGAGTTGAGGGCAAGATCGCCGCTGCCAGATACGCCAGAGAGAAGAAAATACCTTACCTTGGCATATGTCTTGGTATGCAGGTGGCTGTCATAGAATTTGCGCGCAATGTGCTCGGTCTTAAAAACGCAAACAGCATTGAGATGGACGAAAACACGCCATATCCTGTCATCCATTTGATGGAGGAACAGAAGAACATCGCGGGAATTGGCGGGACATCCAGGCTTGGCGCGTATCCTTGTGACATACGGCCCGGTTCCAGGGCCGAGAAGATCTATGGGGCAACCCGCATAAGCGAGCGCCATAGGCACAGGTTTGAGTTCAATAACGAGTACATAGAGCTTTTTGAAAAGGCCGGCATGAGGGTGGCCGGGGTTTGTCCCACCGGCGATCAGGTCGAGATCATGGAGAACATCGATCACCCATGGATGATCGGGGTCCAGTTTCATCCGGAGTTTCTTTCAAGACCCGTCAGACCGCACCCTCTGTTCAAAGATTTTATAGCGGCCGCGGAGAGACAAAAGATAAAGATATAGGATATTTGAGAGGAGGCACAGAGATATGAGGTTACGCAGTCTGATATTTACCGCGCTTGCCATGTTTTTTACGGTTTTCTCCGTTATTCCCGCAATGTCCGCCGAGACGGCGGCGGTGGACGGGGGCCCCGCTTTTTATACGCTTGAGAGGATAGAGACCATCGTTTACGGCGCGCCTCAGGGCGGAGGGCTTATCTCAAGACTTGCCAACGCGGAAAAGGACGTGTTTGGCAGAGAGCTCCCAGGGAGTCTTACGGAACGTCAGACCGCAATGCTGGACTTTTTGGAAAAGGGAAGCCTGACACAGCCATCAGTGCTCTTCAAGCTTGCCGTAGCCGAATGGGCCGTTTCACAGAGGATATATCCGTCATGGCCGCTAGCCCGCAGAGTTGAAACGCTTGAATCTATCCTAGACGGAGCAGTGCAGGGCGGTGCCCTTGCGTCGCGCATAGAGAAGATCATCACAAGGCTTTTGCCGGAGGGGACAATATCATCGTCGGTTGAGGTGCCTGCGTCTACGGTTGTAAAGACCGCTCTTTCAAAGACATTATCCGTGAGCAATATAAAGGTCGACGATAAAGTAGTGCTGAACCTGACTGAAGAGATCGTAATAAATAAAATTTTGGTGGCGCCTAAGGGCAGCAGGGTTTTCGCTCACATCACAAAGGTGAAGAGGCCGCGCAGTTTTGGACGTCCGTCTGAGATAGAGATGGCGTTTGACGCTTTGGAGGTGCTTGGCCCAGTCTCTATTCCGGTTACAATGGGCGAATCCGCAAAGAAAGCCATGGAGACGGACCAGGCGACAGTAGGCGCTGTCGGCGCAAGCTTTGCGGGGGCTGTTCTTCTTGGACCTGTCGGACTTGCGAGCGGGATACTTGTAAGGGGTTCTGACAAGGAGCTCAAAGAAGGCACTCTGTTTTATGTCGAGACATCAGGCGCTGCGACCGTGAACGGGTACAAAGTTCCGGAACAGATATCAGCGCTGGTATCCTCGGGAGATCTCTCTGTTCCGCAGGGCAGCTCCCCTGTGACGAAGTAACAAAAGAAGGCTGCGAGGCTCGTGAGGATAGGTGAGGACATAGCAAGGAAAGCCTTTCTTTGCGCGGCAATGGCGGCTGTATGCGTATTGGCTGTGTATTTTTGGAAAGACCTGCATCTTGGCGGCGATAACGCCGCCAAGATACCTGATATAGTAGTAGAGAACATCACGGTTGAAAGAGAGGTAGGAGGCAGACAATGGAAGCTCCTGTCTCCTCAGGTCACGCACCAGGAAGGGATCATTACAGGCCGGTCGTTAGACCTGACTATAAAGGAGCCGGACGGAATGGAGTCAAAGATATTTGCCTCAAGCGGCACATTCGGCAGGGAGGATAACGACGTCACTCTTAACCAAGCCAGCGGAGCGATGGCCCAGGGAAAAAAGAAATATGATATGACAGCCGGCGAAGCTCATTACGACGCGGCATCCGACGTATGGCATTTCCGCGGCGGTATCATGCTGACTGACGGACATGTCAAAATAAGCGGCCCAAGCGGATACTTCAAAACCAAAACCGGGGAGTGCCGTCTTGTGGGCCGCGGTTCTGTGTGCTGGGGGCTGTGATGATAAACGCAAGGTTTTGCCGGGTACTGATGATGACCCTCATGTATGCGCTTGCGTTTGCCTTTGCGGAAGGCGTGTTTCTTAAATGCGCCTCAGCTCAGGATAAACAGAACGAGGTTCAGCTCAACGCTGATAAACTGACCTACGAAAACGCCACGGGAGTGGCGAGCGCAGCTGGGAATGTAGTCATTAAAAACAGGGATATGCGCGTATTCGCCCCGTACGCCGAGTACGACACAAGACAGGATGTCGTCAAGGCATTTTCTGATGAAAGCGGGACCGTCACCCTCTTCGTTAAAGGCGATAAGCTTACGGGCCGCACTCTCGAGTATAACGTGGCAAAACGGAAGGGAGTCATGACCGACACTTCGGGCAAGGTCGACGCTATTTTTTTCAAGGGCAGGGACCTTGAGGTGATGCCGCTTGGTGATGCGCTTAAGCAGAAGCTTGTCTCTAAAAAGAACTTGAGAAAAGTAACGGATGAGGATATGGTGGCACGGTGGCTCGATGTGGAATCTACCACATGCGACTTTACGAACCCGCATTACAGGTTTGTCGCCAAGCAGATAACCGTTGTTCCCGGTAACAAAGTCATTATAAAAAACCCGAAAGTGTACATCGGCAAAAGGCTTCTTCTGAATTACCCGTTTGATTTTGTGGCGTCGCTGACCGGCGAGGATAAAACGAGCAACGTGATGCCGATGGTAGCCTATGACTCTGACAAAGGCGTAGGCGTCGGCATCAGCGGGCCTTTTTCGTGGGACAGCGGAGAGATAAAGACGGATGCGGTCTATTGGACGGATGATATCTGGGAGGCGCGTTTTGCGCTGAATCAGACAATATCTGATCGAATGTCTGTATTCGCCGTTACCGAGAAGACTTATAACAAAGACGACGAGGACAGCGTTTGGCGGCAGAACTGGGGAATGAACTACATCACAAGGCACGGATGGCGCGCGACCCTTATGGAGAGCCAGAGGGAGCTGGTAGAGACCGAGATGCGCCTTGGGATGGACAGGCGTTATAATTTATGGCGCTCTCCGGAACTTTCAATAGAAAGCCCCTGGTTCAGGGATCCGGCGGTTGGCGGCTATTTCCGTCTTTTTGGCATGTGGGGGCGCTACCAGGATAACGTGGAGGCGGGGGCCGCAGACCTATGGGTCGGGCGCTACGGCGCCGGAGTGCAGGTGTACGGCGAACCGCAGATAGGCCTGTCTTCAATCACGCCGTTTTACAATGCCACGTTCTGGTATTATGATTACGACGACACAGACGGCAGCACGCAGAAAGTTACGGACGCAGTGCTGGGGTTTCGATGGGGATCCGGATCTATAGGTCTTGCGACAGCATATGTCCGCCGTTGGGTCAGTGGCGCGTCGCCTCTTTTCTGGGACAGATATCTCGACAAGGAGGACATATATCAGCAGGTGAGCTACTCTATGCCTGGCAAGGCGTCGTGGGAGAGGTGGACCGTCTCCGTCAGGGCGGGATATGATATGGTCGATGACAAAATAGCCGAGATGATTTACTCTCTAGCCTACTCAAAGCACTGTATAACATGGGAGCTGTGGGCCCGTGACAGCAGGCCGGACGATGAGCTGTCGATAGGGCTTAAGTTCAAGATAAACGCATATCCTGATATCCCATTGAACTTAGGACAGTCGGATATATATGATCCGTTTGAAAAACCGGATGGAATAGAAAGTAAGGGGAAATGATTTAAAATGAAAATTGTTGTTGCGTGCGGAGGAACAAGTCCTGAGAGGGAGGTCTCGCTTAATTCCGGTTCGGCTGTCTTCAATGCGCTTAAAAACGCCGGTTTTGACGTTCTGATTGAGGATGTCACGTCTCCTCGCAGCTTTGTGGAGAAATGGGATTCTCTATGTGCTGACGGGGTATTTGTCGCGCTGCACGGAGGTTGGGGAGAGGACGGACGTTTTCAGGCATGCCTTGAGGCGTTTGGTATTCCATATACGGGTTCCGGTCCTGAGGCCTGCATGCTTTCAATGGATAAGAATGTCTCCAAGCAGATATTCATACAAAACGGGATCAAAGTTCCGCCCGCCGTACTGAAAGAACGTGGGAGCGCAATAAACCCTGTCGATGCGGATATGCTTGAAAGATATGGGCGGCTCATAGTCAAGCCAAAGGGTGGCGGCAGCACTGTAGGCGTATCTCAGGTAACGACGGCGAATGAGCTTGCCGAAGGGCTTTCGGCGGCATGGGAACTGGAGGAAACGGCCTTAGTCGAGCAGTACATACCCGGCAGGGAGATAACTGTTCCGGTATGGGAAAATCCGGACGGCAAGGTCATCGCGCTGCCGGCCATAGACATAAGGCCAAAGGTTGGCTTCTACGATTATAAAAATAAATATACAAGCGGCTGCACAGAGTACATATGCCCAGCGCCTTTTTCTGACGAAACGGCATCACGCCTCAGTGAGGCTGCGGTAGTTGCGCACAGGAGCCTCGGCTGCCGCGCCTACAGCAGGGTTGATTTCAGGGTCACAGACGGCGACGAGATTTACGCGCTTGAGGTAAACACCGCGCCGGGAATGACGGCCACGAGTCTTGTGCCTAAATCGGCCAAGGCGTATGGCATGGATTTTGCTGACTTTCTGGGAAGCGTGATAGACGTATCCTTTAGAATAAAACGTGGCCTCTAGCGTTTATTAATGGCTTTGGCCATTCTTTATATGACAGATCCGGAACAGGCGCAGAACCTAATGGGTTTTCCGCCTGTTCTTTGTGAATGCCAACAGCTGTATACCTGATCTATTTGAGGCAGATCTTCATTATTTTCAAGTGGCGAATGCCGCGAGGGGTCCTTACTATAACTTCATCTCCGGCTGTTTTGCTCAGCACAGCCTTACCTACGGGGCTGGCCGCTGATATCCTGTTCTCTTTTATGTCGGCTTCTTCTGTTCCAACGAGGGTATAAGTGAAAGTTTTCTTCATATCGAGGTCTTTCAGTGTTACGGTTGTGCCCAGGCTAGCCCTGCTTGTGTCTATGTCTTTGTCTTCCACTATCTGTGCCTTGCTGAGCTGGTACTCCAGCCATAGAATACGGTTCTCAAGCTTTTCCTGCTCTTCTTTTGCGGCATGATATTCCGCGTTCTCGCTGAGATCACCGAAACCTCTGGCTTCCTGAAGCTTGGCCGCTATTTCAGCCCTGCCGTCCCCTCTTAAAGAGACGAGCTCCGCCTTAAGCTTCTCATACCCGTCTCTGGTCATAACAACTTTATCATCTGCCGTCTTTGCTGCCATGCGACGCACCCCACCTAAAAGAATAGACTCCTTTGCGGAATGCATTTTACCAAATACAATCGGAAATATCAAATATTATTTCGCGGCTACTTGACAATTATTTGCGGTAGTTGTATAAACGCTGACAATCATCTTAATATTATGCGTGCAATGATGGGGACAGTAAGGGATATCACCTGTCACAGAGAAGGGGTCCCGGTTTTACCGGAGCTGAAAGATCCCAGGCAATGGATCCTTGAAGACCACCTCGGAGCGGCTGTCGAAGCCAAAGTGATAAGACAGCGGGGAGCGCCCCTGACAGCGTGTACGAGGGCCGGCGGCAGCATGTCGGCTGAAGCGGAGTGGAACACGCGGATATAATGCCGCCTCCTTGCAGGGGGCGGCACTTTTAGTATCATATACAGCGCATACGATAGTGGTATGCGTCACTTGTTTTGGAGGAGGAACCGATGTGGGAATAATTCAGAAATACTCGGAGTTTTTGCCAGTGACGGAAAATACGCCTCGTGTCACGCTTGGAGAGGGGGGGACTCCCCTTGTACGCCTTGATGTCTTAAGTCGTATCCTTGAAGTGGATCTTTGGGGTAAACTCGAAGGGTGTAATCCTACCGGTTCTTTTAAAGACAGGGGAATGGTTATGGCTGTCGCCAAAGCCATGGAAGACGAAGCCAGAGCCATCGTCTGCGCTTCCACAGGCAACACGTCTGCTTCCGCGGCCGCATATGCCGCTGCTGTCCAATTGCCGTGCTACGTGCTCCTTCCGGCAGGCAAGGTCGCGCTTGGAAAACTTGCTCAGGCCCTTATGTACGGGGCGACTGTAATAGCGGTTAAAGGCAACTTTGACAGGGCGCTTGAGATAGCGCGCGAAGCCGCAGAAATAAAGGGTTACGCGATAGTTAACTCGGTTAATCCGTATCGCCTTTGGGGGCAGAGGAGCGGGGCGTGGGAGATCTGCGAGACGTTGGGACGGGCGCCGGACTGGCACGCTATACCTGTCGGCAACGCAGGCAATATAAGCGCATACTGGGCAGGCTACAAACAGTACAGGGAGATGAGAAAGATAGAAAATCTCCCGAGGATGATGGGATTTCAGGCATCGGGGGCCGCGCCTCTTGTGACAGGGAAACCGTGCCCCAACCCCGAGACTGTCGCTACGGCCATTCGTATCGGAAACCCGGTAAGCGCGGATTTGGCAAGAAACGCCGCAGAGGAATCAGGCGGCGAATTCAACGCTGTGACCGATGAAGAGATACTGGCGGCTCAAAAAATGCTTGCGTCCAAAGGCGGGGTCTTTGCTGAACCGGCGTCCTGCGCGCCCCTTGCGGGGCTTTTAAAACTTAAAGAAGAAGGACGGCTGCCCAAAGGTATATGTGTGGTCATGGTGCTGACGGGAAACGGGCTTAAAGACCCGGATACCGCGCTGTCTCAGGTGGGAAGACCATTGGAGATAGGGGACAGCATAGAAGAGCTTATGGAGGTTATGCGGTGATGAGCCCTCTTATGACGATAAGGGTCCCCGCCACAAGCGCCAATTTAGGCTCTGGGTTTGACACGATAGGCATGGCTGTTTCGCTTTATAACATTTTCAAGATAACTTCAATAGAACGAGAAGGAGAGTATAAAGTCGAGGTGCATGGCGAGGGAGCGCGCGAGCTTTCGGATCCCAGGTCAAACCTCATCGTAAAAGCGTACGAAAAGACGTGCGCGCGATGGGGGGTCAAGGCTCCCGGATTCTCCTTATGGTGCCACAACATAATACCCCTCGGCAGAGGACTTGGAAGTTCTGCCGGAGCTGTTGTGGCCGGGGTCCTGATAGCGAAACATCTTACCGGATACCGCGCGGACGAGGATGAGCTTCTTCGCTCTATGACCCTTATCGAAGGGCATCCCGACAACGTTGCGCCCTGCTTTTTAGGCGGGATGGTCGTGAGCTGCTGGGATGGTGAAAATTTGCGGTACGTAAGGCTTCCAGCGCTGCCAAGCGATGTCCTTTGCGTGGTAGCGGTGCCTGATGAACGTGTTAGCACATCTGACGCGCGCAAGGCGCTTCCGGAGTTTGTGCCGTTTGAGGACGCCGTTTTTAACGTGGGACGAGCCGCTCTTCTCACCGCCGCATGGGCCACGGGCAAATGGGACTACCTGAAATGGGGTATGGACGACAGGCTGCACCAGCAGTACAGGAGCAGGCTTTTCAGCGGCGGAGATGTCATCTTGTCGCGCGTCAAAGAGATACCTGAATGCATAAGCGTGGCGATAAGCGGATCGGGTCCCAGTATCATAGCGTTTGTGAACAAAGCGGCGCAAAGGGTGGCGGAGGTAATGTGCCGTACTTTCACAGAACACGGTGTGCGTTCTCAGTTCTTTGTCCTCGACGGCAGTGCCTCCGGCGCAAGGGTGGAGACGGACATGGGACTCAACGACGAGATTGAAAAGTTCAGGGGGTGCGAGTGATGGCCGAGTGGAATTCGCTGCCTCTTACAGTTCTTAAGTTTGGAGGAACATCTGTCGACGGGCCCGAGAGGATGAGGCATGTCGCGCAGATAGTGAAAAAGATACGTGAAAATGGTTACCGAGTTGCGGTTGTAGTATCTGCTATGGGAAACATGACCGACGACCTGCTTGCGCTTGCCCGCGATGTCGCTTCCGTCGGAAACGGCAGAGAGATGGATCAGCTGCTTGCGACTGGAGAGCAGCAGAGTGTGGCTCTGCTTTCGCTTGCACTGCAGCAGTATGGGATACCCGCGCAATCGTTTACGGCTCAGCAGGCTGGCATAATGGCCAAAGGGTTTCCGATGGAGGGCCGTATATACAGAATAGAGGCCGACGCGGTGGAGAAAGTCCTGAATGACGGAGTTGTAGCGGTTGTGGCCGGTTTTCAGGCCATAACCGACAACGGCGACGTGATAACGCTTGGGCGCGGCGGTTCCGACCTGTCGGCCGTCGCCATCGCGGCGGCTCTGGGCGCGGATTCGTGCCAATTGCTCAAAGACGTCACCGGAATAATGACAGGAGACCCGCGCGTAGTGAAAAGACCGCGGAAGATCAGCCGGATCAGCTTTGACGAATGTATGGAGATGGCTGTCCAGGGAGCTAATGTGCTGCAGGCGCGCAGCGTAGAGCTGGCGGCGCGCTGCAATGTGCCGCTTTATGTGGCTTCAAGTTTTGTCGAAGAGGAGGGAACGTGGGTTATGAGTAATCCGGTAACGGAAGGCCTTATTGTTAAATCGGTGGTTCATGACGCAAAAGTAGCTAAGATCGTATTGCTTGGAGTCCCGGATATTCCCGGGGTGGCGGCCAAACTGTTTTCGAGCCTGGCGGATAACGGAGTCGGAACAGAGATGATAATCCAGAACAACATGAGGGGTGGGGTCAACGACATAGGGTTCCTCGTGAAAAAAAATAATCTGGAGACCGCGATACAGGTATGCCGCGATATATGCCGTAAGGTTGAGGCTCAGGGAGTGTCTTTTGATACCGAGATAGCGCGCGTGACCATAGTTGGAGCAGGGATAGCCAACCATCCCGAGGTCCCGTCAAAGATGTTCACAACCTTGGCCGAAGAGGGGATCAACATAGAGATGATATCCTCCACAGCTCTTGCAGTAACCTGCATAGTGGATTCCGCGCGGGCAGAGGACGCGGTGAGGGCGTTACACGAGTGTTTCATAGAGGAGCCGGCATTCTGATGACGAACTCGAAGAAGAAAGTAGCTGTGCTTGGCGCGACGGGGCTTGTCGGCCGTGAGATGCTTAAAACTCTTGAGCAGAGAAAATTTCCGGTCGCGGATCTTATACCGCTCGCTTCTCCTCGGTCGGCAGGCACTGAGATCGTTTTCTGCGAAGAGAAGATAACCGTGCGGGCGGTTGAAGCAGATTCATTCAAAGGGGTGGATATCGCGCTGTTCTCCGCGGGCGGGAAAACGTCGCGGCAGTGGGCGCCCGAAGCGGTACGGTCCGGTGCTGTTGTGATTGACAACAGTTCGGCATGGCGCATGTCGCCCGAAGTCCCTCTTGTAGTGCCTGAGATAAACCCTGATGACGCAATGAGCCACAGAGGGATCATTGCTAACCCGAACTGCTCCACGATACAGGCAGTTGTTGCGTTGTGGCCGCTTCATAAGGAGGCCGGCCTTATCTATATGAACGTGAGTACATATCAATCTGTCGCCGGCACCGGCAAGGCAGCCATAGATTCATTAGCCTGCGGAGCAAGGGCGGTGCTGGACGGCGTCGCTTGGGAAAACGACGGTGTCTATCCGCATAGGATAGCGTTCAATCTCCTTCCGCATATAGGTCCGTTCGATGACGAAGGGATATCAGAGGAAGAGTGGAAGATGGTCAATGAATCCCGTAAAATAATGCATCTGCCAAAGTTGCGCGTGAGCGGGATAAATGTTCGCGTGCCTGTTTTCAGGGGGCACGGTGAAGGGATAACAGCGCAGTTCGAAAAGGACCTGAGTCCAAACCGCGCAAGGGAGATACTTTCAAAAGCCGCGGGCGTGACTGTTGTTGATGATCCAAAAAACGCCGTGTATCCGATGCCGATAGAAAGCGCAGGAAACGACGCTGTGTACGTCGGACGCATAAGGCGCGATACGGGATTAGAGAACGCGCTTGCCATGTGGGTAGTGGCTGACAATTTGCGTAAAGGAGCGGCGCTTAACGCAGTTCAGATCGCTGAGCTGCTGTGAGGCGCCATTTGCGAGCGTGATTGAACTAATTTTTTAGGCGCGCCTGCCGTATTATCCTGAACTGTTTTCAGCCCCCTTAGTTTGACCGGCTTAGTGCTGTATAATAAAATAGTTTGTCGGTGGAACGGGGGATATGCGATGGAACTTTGTGAAGTTATAGCCAAGATAGAGAAAAGGATCCCAACATCATGGGCCGAGGAGTGGGATAACCCGGGCCTTTCTGTTGGTGATCCTTACTCTTGCGTGTCACGTATAGCGATAGCGCTCGACGCGACGTGCGATACCGTATCAAGGGCCGCCTCTGAGGGATGTCAGCTGCTTGTGACGCACCATCCCGCAATTTTTCACGCGCTGAGATCGATTGTGCTGGATAAGCCGGCGCCGAGAGCTATAGCCTGCGCGCTTCAAAACGGAGTCGCTTTGTATGCAGCGCACACTAATTGGGATTCTTCTTTCGAAGGGGTTAATTTTCGTCTGGCCGAGGCTTTGGGGCTTTGTGATATAGCGCCTCTTCTGCCTCCGTCTTCGTCAAACGGCTCTTGGGGTATGGGGAGCGTAGGTTTTTTTGCCGAAACCGTAACGGCGCCTGACTGCCTGAGGCTTGTCAAGGAGCGGTGGAACCTCTCTTCTTGCCGTTTTTACGGCGACGCGCGCGACGTCAGAAAAGCCGCGATAGGCGGCGGCTCTTGCGGGAGCATGTGGTGTGACGCTTTTGGAATCGGCGCGGATGTCTTTATAACGGCCGACATATCATACCACCAAAGGCAGGAAGCGCTTGGCATGGGGCTTGGCATAATAGCGGCGGACCACGGGGAGATGGAGCGCGTGTCGTTGCCCGCGCTCGCTGCTCTGGTATCGGAAGAGACGCGGCTTCCCGTGCGTCTCTTACGCGAAGACAGCGTCGCGTGCATGACCGTTTAAGCAATGCGCGGGCTGTGGTGCTTGTTATTGCTTTTATAGATAGAAGGGGACGTGGATCGTATTATGGATGAAATGAAAAGGATATTCAGCGGCATGAGGCCTACCGGCAAACTTCATTATGGGCATATGGCCGGAGCTTTGATAAATTGGGTCAAGCTTCAGGACCAGTATAACTGCTTTTGGGGTATAGTCGACTGGCATGCGATGATGTCAGATTACGCGGACAGCGCGAGGGTAAAGTCGAACTGCCTCGAAATACTTCTTGACTGGCTTGCGGTTGGCGTTGATCCTGAAAAATCTTCGATATTCATCCAGTCGCACGTAAAACAGCACGCTGAGATTCACCTGGCGCTTTCCATGATAACGCCGCTAGGGTGGCTTGAACGCTGTCCGACTTATAAAGAGCAGATACTTAACCTGCAGAACAAAGACCTGTCCACCTATGCTTTCTTAGGCTATCCGGTTCTCATGGCCGGCGATATACTCCTTTACAAGTCGTTCGCGGTGCCGGTAGGAGAGGATCAGGGACCTCATCTGGAGCTTACGCGCGAGGTCGCGCGCCGCTTCAACTATTTCTACGGGAACGTGTTCCCAGAACCCGAGATATTGCTCACCCCGACAGCCAAGATGCCTGGAACGGACGGGCGGAAGATGAGCAAATCGTATGGCAATGCGCTCGATATCGCGGACGACATGGAAACCATATGGAACAAGCTTCGTACGATGACTACGGATCCAGCAAGAGAACGCAGGAAAGACCCCGGGACTCCCGAAAAGTGTCCTGTTTGGGACATACAGAAGTTTTTTAACAAAGACACAGAGGAGATGGCCGAGCTTCACGATGGTTGCGTGACAGCCGGCATAGGCTGTATCGACTGCAAAAAGAAGCTTATGGCGCACCTCGAAGAGATGATGGCGCCGATACAGAAAAGAAGAGCCCTCTTTGAGACAAGACATGACGATCTCATTCAGATATTGGAATTGGGAGCGTCTCGTGCGCGCAAAGTCGCAGAACAGACGATGGAGGAAGTCTATACGGCGATGGGGCTTCTTCACTGACGGACAGCGGTAGCAAACCATGACGGAGCAGAAGGTGAACGTAACCGGTTTTGAGGTCAGGCTGACGGCGTTTTCCGGGCCGCTCGACCTCTTGTGCTATCTTGTTGAGTCGAGGGAAGTCGATCCGGCAAAGATAAGCCTGACCGAGCTGATGTCACAGTATGTGATGTTTCTGCTTGAAAACAAACGAACGACTATTAACGAGATGGCGGAGTTCTTCTCGTTCGCGAGCCGCATCCTGCTGCGCAAGGTCAACGCGCTGTTCCCGTCCAGTTCCGCGGAGGATCAGGAAAGGTGCGATAGTGAGGAGCTCTTTTGCGACTCGGACGAAGAACTCATGAGGATGCTTGAGGCGTTCCGGCCCTACAGGGCAGCCGCGGCATATCTGCTTAAGCTGCAGTCAAAGCGCGAACGCTGTTTTGTCCGCGTAACGGATGAAGAAAGCCGCCCGTTTTACGACATAGGCGACCTCTACAGCCTCGCATCGAAATGGTGGGAGCTTCTTGACAGATATAACGAAAGAGAAAAAGGCGACGCAAATGAAAGCGACTTTGTCTGGGATGACATTCCCGACGCCGTCCCGGAGGAACGTCAGGTAGAGCAGCGCATGGACGAGCTGCTGCAGCAGGTGAGAGGCAGATCCCTCATGCTGAAGGAACTTCTCTGCGAACGGGACCGCAAGACGCTTATCGTTACGCTTTTGGCGCTTCTTGAGATGTCTCGTTTGGGGTGGGTGCGTCTGTCGCAAAATGAAGGGGACTTCGGAGATGTCAGGATCGAGGCAGCCTGACGGGGCCGTTATGGACATGATAGGGCGCCAGATAGAGGCGATGCTTTTCGTATCGCCGCAGCCCGTGTCGGCGCAGGAGCTGGCCGCTTGTCTCGGACTGTCGGTGCGAAGGGTAGAAGAAGCTATAGACGCCATAAGAGAAGTATATTCACGCGGGCACGGGCTCACGCTTCTTTTTGCCGCGGGAGGCTGGCAGATGGCTACGTCTCCCGACTTAAGCGATGTTGTAGAGAAATTTGCAGATTCGGTCGCGATGCAGAAGGTTCGCCTCAGCCGGGCCGCTCTTGAGACGCTCTCCGTGATAGCGTATAACCAGCCCGTGACACGCTCAGAGATAGAGAATATCCGTTCAGTACGTTGTGACAGGGTGGTTGATACCCTTTTAAAACATGGGCTCATACGCGTCGCAGGGAGAAAGAAGAGCCTTGGGTCACCGCTGCTTTTCAGGACTACAGACAGGTTTCTTGAGATATTCGGCCTGGGCGGAATATCTTCGTTGCCGTCGCTGCAGGAGCTGAATGAATCGATGGCCGATGATGAAACCGCCGACGCATCTGAGGGGAACGATTAACCGCACCATGGCAGAGTCTGAAGAACAGGGCAATATCAGGCTTAACCGCTATGTCGCGTCATGCGGGGTAGGCGCCAGGCGTAAAGCCGATGAGTACATAGCCGCCGGCAGAGTAGCGGTAAACGGCGAGACAGTGACGGAGCCGGGGCGTCGTGTGGCTCAGGGTGACAAGGTAACTTTCGACGGCGTTGAGATAACCCTCTCAAGATCGCTTTACCTGATTTTTAATAAACCCAGAGGGATACTAAGCGCATCCCGGGATAGCCGCTGCAGGACCGTTATAGACGTGCTCCCGCCGTCTTTCGCCTCTTTTCGCCTTTTCCCCGTAGGCAGGCTCGATAAGGAGAGCGAAGGGCTCATGATAATAACAAACGACGGCATGCTTGCGCAAAAGATAATTCACCCGAGCATGGGAGTGACCAAGACTTACGATGTCGAGCTAAGACATCCGCTTAACGACGTTCTCCTGGCTGAGTGGGAGAGAGGGGTAGAAGCCGAGGGATTATTGCTCAGGCCCGTAAGCGTACGCAGGCTGGAACGTCATCCTATGCGCTGCTGTTTTGAGGTCGTGCTGTCAGAAGGGATAAAAAGAGAGATACGCATCATGGCGCGCGCGCTAGGCAACGATGTCCGCCGTCTGGTGAGGAGGAGAATAGGAAGGCTTGAGCTTCAAAGGCTGCAGCCGGGCTCGTACGTGTCGGTATCCAAGGAAGATCTCATCAGATACATATACGAGGGGTTCACTGTCTAGCGGCGCATTTAAAAAAACAGCGCTTACTCGAGCCACGTGTCTTCTGTGCGGATGTTTTTGAGCGCGTGGATGACGTTGCTTTTTATCTCAGGCACCTCCGATTCTGCCTTGAGCAGAAGTCCCTTTACGGTCTCTCTCTTCGATTCGTCTTTGTATGGGCAGCATGAGGCCGCTACCGGCAGGCTGAGGCGCCTGGCTTCCAGTGCTAAATTTCTTTCCTCGACGTATATCAAAGGCCTTATCACACTTATGCCCGTTTTGCTCATATATAGGTTGGGGCGGTAGCACTTAAACCTTCCCGCATACAAAAGGTTCAACATGACGGTTTCGACGGCGTCGTCCTTGTGATGTCCGAGAGCCAGCGAACGGAACCCGTTCTCTTTAGCGTGCCGCGCTAATATCCCCCTTCGCATATTGGCGCAGAAGCTGCATGGGGAACGCTCGTCTCGTTCCGTGATTATTTTGTAAGTCGGGTGTTCTATTATATCGAGCGGAATGCCGAGGATCTCCATATACTCAAGGATCCCGGCAATATGCATTGCTCCGCCGCTCTGGTCTATCAAAACCGCGCCGAGATCAAATTCGACCGGACTGCGCTTTTTAAGCAAAGCAAGCGCAAGAGAGAGCACGAGGCTGTCTTTCCCTCCGGATAGCCCTATCATTATTCTATCGTATGGGCGTATCATGTTATAATCTCTGATAGCTTCGCCTACAAAGCGGGAGATCTTTTTCGCTAAAGGGTATATTTCATCGAAGTTTTGATCCAACGGGATTCCTCCGCATTCTGAACGATATTTATTATCCTATCACAAATATGGAGGCGGTGGGATGAAGAGAAATAAAATCCTCCTTGCGGAAGCCAACCGTCTGTTTGCGGACGCTTTGCGCAAAGTGATAGAGGGCGAGACTGATTTCAACGTCGTCTGCAGCGCGCACGCGTGTGCCGACGCTTTAAGGAGCGTGCGTGAGCTGTGCCCCGATGTCCTTGTGGCAGGCGAACTTTTTTCAGATATGGGTATGATACAGACAGCAAGAGAACTGCGCAGGAACATCAGGGATATCCGTTTCCTTTTTATAGTAAAGCAAGCAAGCTCCGAGCTTTTATCGCTTCTGGGCGAAATTGAAAACGCCGGTGCTGTGAGTGAAAGCTCTGATACAGGAGAGTTCCTTTCCGCGCTGAGGTCCGTATCAAACGGGGAGAGGTACGTGAGCACACTGGTTCTGGACAGCAGAAGCAGGGAGCCAAAGGAACAATGCCGGTGCAAAGACCCGCTTGCCGGTATAACACAAAGGGAGAGAGAGGTCCTTTACTGGCTTTCCCACGGTTTTACCAACAAAGAGATAGCGGATATCATGATACTGTCAGAAAAGACCATTAAAAATCATGTGAGCCATATCCTGAAAAAACTGGATATATCAGACCGCACTAAGGCCGCGGCCCTTGCCTGGCAGGAGGGGCTATCTTTTATACCGGAAGAGTTTTTCTCCCTCTCTTACAGTATTTAGATTGCGCCGGCGGATGGTCATGCGATTTTGTTACACAGGACAATATTGTATTCTTGTGATAGTATTTCCTTTGTTATTTAAATGCCTGACTTCCGCATCCGTAGTAATTAGTAATTAGGAGGATGGGAATTTGACTGTACGAAAAAGCTTTTCCATCTTTATTTTGATAGTCATATTGTCAGTGATAGGAGTGCTCTTTTCAAGCATTGATTCCGCGACCTTCGGCCTGCTCGCGCGCGCCAACGTAAAGTTGCTGCTTTTTGCCGCGGCCCTTGTTATCATTGGTTGGTTCCTTGACGCGGTCAAGTTCGTTTTACTGGCGAAAGCTGCCGGGGAGACGCTTAGTTTCAGACAAACCGTCTCCGTCATACTTATAAATTATTTTGGCTGCGCCATAACGCCTATGCAAAGCGGAGGCGGTCCGTTTCAAATATACCTTTTGTATCGAAATGGTGTGTCGGTAGGCAAATCGATCGCTATCACGCTTGTCAAGACGCTGCAGGTCATTTTCCTGCTTGCTTTGGTCGTGCCGTTCGCCCTTATGGCCGAGCCCGAGTTTTTCCATAAGTACTATGTCATGAAGTGGTTCGTTCTGTATGTCATAGCGTTCATTACGGTGACATCGGTGATGCTCGTGATAAGCGTAGCCAGGCCGAACCTCATCAAACGCTGGAGCAGCGGGTTTCTGGTCAGGATAATACACCTGGGGCTGATAAAGCCGATGCGCCTGCTCAGGGCAGCCAGATGGGCCAATAAGGAGATAGACAACTATAGCATGAATATAAGGCTTTTCCTGTCAACTGGCAGAAAATGGTTTTTACTCTCAATAGCCGCCGCTATCACCCACCTCTGGGTATATATGTCGATAATGCCATGCCTTATCATGGCGGCCGGATATCGTGTCGAATACATGCAGTGCATGCTTGCCGAGGCACTGCTCCTCTTCTTCCTATATTTCGTGCCGACTCCCGGCGGAAGCGGAGCGGCCGAAGGTGGTGCAGCCGCGGTGTTCGCGCTTTTTGTCCCGTGGAATGTAGCCGGGGTAATGGCTGTCGCGTGGCGGCTGCTTTCGGAGTACACCGGCGTAGCTCTTGGCACCGTGATAGCTATCAGGCTCATGGGCTGGAAGGGCGCTGACAAGATTATGCGAGAAGAAAATGGGGTCTTAAAAAACAATGTCTGATATCAGCAAGAAGGTAAGTTCCGTCGCGTTTAAGTGCAGAGGGCTGTTCTGGGGTGTGTTTGCGGCGGGAATATTGGTGTTTCCCGGTGAATTCGATGCAGTCCGTTTCATATGCGGGCTTTTTGCGCTCGTCGCCGGGCAGGCGCTGCGTTTCTGGGCGGCAGGGTGCATCCCTAAGTACAGAACGGAGGTAATAGGAGCGCCTGTGCTGGTGACATGGGGGCCTTACAGATGGGTGAGAAATCCTCTTTACGCCGGGAATGCGGTGATGGGCTTCGGCTGGGCTTTAATGGTAGGCTGGTGGTGGGTGGCCGCGTTTCTTGCCGCCTTCTTCCTGCTGTACTGCCTTATTATAATCCCTGCCGAGGAAGAGTTCCTGGAGTCGAAGTTCGGCGAAAGCTACAGGTCGTATAAAGAAAAAGTCCCGTCTCTCTTCCCGTTCCCAAGAAACGGTTTCCCATCGGATCGTGACGAGAAGCGCGCATTTGACGCGAAAGCGGCGAGATCAGAGGAGATATATTCCATACGCATGAACATCCTTGTGACGGCAGTCATCGTGGCGAGGCTTTGCTTCATTCGATAATCCCGTATTCCGCATCTTCTTTTATGCGCGGCCGCAATGCGAACACACGAAGCGTCTCAAGATCGATTACCATGCCGTCTTGTCCTGCCACAACCCTTGTTTGCATAGTTGAGATCCTGCCGGCGTAGAGTTCAGGGCCGTTTTCTATCAGCATCATGCCCATATGAGAAAGCGTCGCAAGCCTTGGATGGAGCTGCTGAAGCAGCTCTTCGACATCAGCGACCGACATGTGGTCGAGCCGCGGTTTTTTATCCGGGAACGTTGTGTTTATAGAAATGAAAGAGCACTCTTTATACCTCTCAGGCAGGTAGTCAAGAGGCTTGGTGTCGCTTATAACACCCCACGTCGGCAAGCCGCTTTTCCTGAAAATGAAGCCAAAACAATCGACTCTGTGATGTACATGCGCGACCGGCTCTACGGTGACGCCGCCGTCGAGAGCTATGGTCTTGCCGTCCTCGGGGATAGATATTCTGTCGACCTTCTTAGCTATGTACTTCAAGAGCACCGGATCCTCTCCGGCAGCCGCGTCGTGAGGCAATATGACGGCTCCCTGTCTTTCAAATCCGCCTCCCGTCATAGCTTCCGCGATCACGTTGATGTCGGAGCTGTGGTCTAAATGTCTGTGCGTGAGCAGTATCGCGCGCATGTCGTGAGGGTCGAGTTTCGGAGATGCGTCGCAGATCTGGCACAGGCTTCCTGGCCCCGGGTCTATGACGCCGCTTACGGATCCGTACTCAAACCATATGCCCCCTGTTCTGCGCGTTTGCCTGATCATGCAGAATCGCGCGCCGCCGGTCCCAAGATATTTTATAAAGTTTTTAGGATATGATATAAGCGCTGACACTTAAAATCCTCCGTATCAAGCCGAAACTGACGAAAGCGCGAGACCAGCCGGATCTGAAAAAATCATAAAAACCAAAGGTCCGTCTGTCTTAGGCTGTTTTGCCATTTCAGGCCTGCGGCTCATAGCCGCTTATGTATAATAGAGAGTTTACCACCATCTGTATATGTGCGCGCTCTCCCTTAGCAAAGCTCTTCGTTTTTTAAAATCCGGGATGTGTTTTGCGACCTCGTCCCAGAACGCGCGCGAATGGTCCATGTGAAGCAAGTGGCAGAGTTCGTGGACAACCGTGTATTCAAGCAGATCAAACGGCACGAGCGCAAGGCGGGTACAGAAAGTTAGACTGCCTTTTGCCGAACAGCTGCCCCACAATGTTCTTACGCTCTTTATATTTACCGCTGCGGGAGAGACCCTCAAGGTCCTTGTCCATTCCGGCAGGATCAGGCGAAGCTCGCTGTACAGCGCCCTCTTGTACCATTTCTCAAACGCGTGGAACTCCTTCCCTGCCTCTGATTCCGGCATGACAAAGGTGCCGTTTGAGAGGCGAAGCGAACTGCCGTCATTCGTGCCGGCGCGCTTAAGAGGGTATCCTTTGCCTTTGTACAGGAAAACCTCGCCGTCCTCATACATGTGCGTTCGCGGCATTTTGCCGGACTTTTCATTAAGCTTGTTTAAGAGTGACTCGATATCTCCGGATAATAGCTTTTTTACGTCCTCAGCAGAGCAGCGTGAAGGGCATTTGATGAAATAGCCGCCAAATTCGTCTATCCCAACCGTTACGCGCACCCTTGACGGGTGCCTGAGAATACTGAACTCTCTTCCCATCAGTGTGACAACATCCGCCATTTGCCATCACCTTGAACCTTTCTTCAGGCTATACTATAACAGCGCGGCTTAAGCGGCAACGATCTTTTTTAGCATCATATGCCTCGAACTGACGTAGTCCGTGTTTTTATACGCAAAGCAGACAGGCCGCCGGCGCGGCATAACAGTGGCGGACTGTGATTTTTCTGCGGCAGTGCGGACTTTTTTATAAAAATCTGATAAATCGGAGCCTGGTGCCATGGTTAATGGAAACGCGAAGAGAACCGAGAGAGACTCTTTTTTGCCTGTAAACATAAGCGATATGCGGCGCAGAGGCTGGGATGAGATCGATTTCCTCGTGATATCGGGGGACGCTTACGTCGATCATCCCAGTTTCGGACACGCGATAATATCTCGTTTGCTCGAAAAACGCGGATACAGAGTTGGCATATCGGCTCAGCCGGACTGGAGGAGCACAGAGGATTTCACAAAGATGGGACGCCCGCGCCTAGGCGTAATGGTGACGGCGGGGAACCTTGATTCCATGCTTAGCAACTATGCCTCATTGGGTAAAAGACGCGCTAAGGACAGCTACTCTCCCGGGGGTAAAAACGGCATGCGCCCGGACCGCGCGACTATAGTGTACTGCAACCGGATACGTGAGATCTGGAAGGATATGCCGCTTATCATCGGCGGCATAGAAGCGAGTCTGCGGCGCATAGCGCATTACGATTACTGGAGCGATTCTGTCAGAAGGTCCTTGTTGGCGGACAGCAGAGCTGATCTTTTGGTCTTTGGCATGGGTGAGCTTGCCGTTGCTGAAATAGCGGACGCCCTTGCTGACGGCGTGCTGATAAACGGTATAAGGTCGATAGACGGAACTTGCTGGAAAACTCATGATGCGGACGCCGCGAAGGACGCAGCGGTACTGCCGTCGTACGAAGAAGTGAGGTCATTCAAAGATAAATTCGCATCAGCTTTTGGGATTTACTGTATGGAACAGGACAGTTTCAGCGCGCGAAGGCTTATTCAGGACCAGGGGACATGGCATGTGGTGCAGAACAGGCCGTCGAGGCCCTTGTCGATTAAGGAAATGGATGAAGTCTACGGGCTTCCTTACGCGCGCGAATGGCACCCTGACTATGATGCCGCCGGAGGCGTTCCGGCGCTTGAGGAAGTCCGTTTCAGCATAACGAGCCATCGCGGATGTTTCGGAGAGTGTTCATTTTGTGCCATATCTTCACATCAGGGCCGGATAATCCAGCGCCGCAGCGATGAGTCTATGGTAGAAGAAGCGGAACGCTTCAAACTGTCAGAACGATTTAAGGGATATATACACGATGTAGGGGGCCCCACCGCCAATTTTATGAAGCCGGCTTGCGGCAGGCAGATGAAAAACGGGAGCTGCCGCGGAAGGTCTTGTCTTTACCCTGCACCGTGCGCTGAAATAGACGCAGATCACGCGGATTACATAGCGCTTCTGCGCAGGCTGAGGTCGCTTCCCGGCATAAAGAAAGTCTTCATACGGTCGGGCCTCAGGTACGACTATATACTTGCCGACACAAAGAGCGGCTTTCTTGAGGAGCTTTGTCGCTTTCACATAAGCGGCCAGCTTAAAATAGCGCCTGAACATGTGAGCCGAAACGTCCTGTCTCTTATGAGAAAGCCGTCGCGCGCTGTCACACTGCGCTTTTTGGCCGCATATCGCGAGATGAACGCCAAACTTGGCAAAAAACAGTTCATTGTGCCGTATTTTATGTCCGCTCACCCAGGCTCAACCCTTACGGATGCCGTAGAACTGGCGGAGTTTATCAGGGACATCGGGCTCCGTCCGGAGCAGGTTCAGGATTTTACTCCGACTCCGGGGACTGTTTCGACATGTATGTATCACACAGAGATAGACCCGTTTACAGGCCGGCATGTGTACGTACCGAAGGATCCTAAGGAGAGGAAGCGTCAAAGAGCGCTGCTCCAGTACTGGATGCCGGAAAATTTTGACGCCGTCAGGGAAGCTCTTATACTGGCCGGCAGAGGCGACCTTATAGGCAAAGAGCCCGGCTGCATTGTTCCTGAACGCGTTTTGAAGCGGCGCGCGTCCCGTAAATAACCTGTGGACAATTAAGAGTCAACGTTATAGAATGCTCGTGAGTTTGAGACATGTTACTTCTGGGAGGTTAAGTTATATGAGAAAGGTGTTTATTTTAATGGCCGCAGTTATGGCCATCTTTACAGCAGGCGCAGTTGCTTCGGCGGCGGAAGAGAAGGTCGGCTTCGTCGACGACATGGCGATACTTCAGCAGTTTCCAAAATTTAAGCAAGCCCAGCAGCAGCTTGAGGCCATAAGCAAGAAGAAGTCGGATGCTGCGAAAGCCGCTTTTGATAAAGAGACCGACGACAAGAAAAAGGCGCAGATCGTGCAGAACCTTCAGCTTGAGATGAGGGAGGAAGAGTCAAAAATAATGAACCCCATTCTCAAAGAGGTGAATGACACAATAGCCAAGGTGGCTAAATCAAAGGGCATAACCATAGTGTTCAACAAAGCGCTCGTCTATTACGGCGGAGTGGATCTGACGCCGGACGTTATCACCGCCCTTAAACGATAATAAAGACTGCACGAATCGCTCGCCGTTCCCGAGACATGCGGGGATGGCGTTTTTTTATAGTCTTGCAGACAAGAGATGTCAAATATTTCCTGTGCGGGTTTTTTAGAGCGGAGGTGTGAGAATGTCGCTTTTCATGATCATCGTGGGTTACATTATCGGATCCTGCCCCACTGGCTTTATTGCCGCTAAATATGTCAAGGGCGTAGACATAAGGAATTTTGGATCCGGCAATATAGGCGCTACGAACGCCGGAAGGCTCCTGGGAAGAAAATGGGCTTTTGCCGTGGCTTTATTCGACATGTTCAAAGGCGGTTTGGCGATAATGCTGGTGAACTGCTTCACAGACAGATCTGTGGTCCTTGCGCTGACTGGCGCATTTGCCGTTCTGGGGCATAACTATCCGGTATGGCTTGGTTTTCGCGGCGGCAAGGGGGTTGCGACGACTTTCGGCGTATTTGCCTTCTTCGATTTTTTCAACCCGTGGCCCGCTGTTTTAGGCGGCTGTGTGTGGTATGTTGTTATGAGAAAGACCGGGTATGTATCGGCGGCATCTTTGGTGGCGCTGTTTGCGTCGGCCCTTTTGATGCCTGTGTTCGGCATGCCGCGGCCGTACTACGTCACGGCGCTTTTGCTCTGCGCCCTTTCTGTCTGGCGCCACAGGGCAAACATAAAGCGCATCATTGACGGGACTGAGCCTAAGGCCGGATGATTTTTTAAATACTCAAAAAATCAGCAAGATCCGCACCTTTGGTCCGCACGATACGGCTTCGCCCGTTTCCGTGCGGACCGTTTTTTGTCTTTGCAGATGGTGTAACTTCTTCCCTTTAGTGCAGCATATCTTATTGACGAATATTGACCAAGGCAATATAATCTTATATAAGCAAAAAAAGGAATGGAGTGACCAGTAAATGTCATCACCGGAATCCAGCCTTACAAAAAGCATAGAGGAATACATCTCGCGGCTCATAGAGGAGAACAGCGAGGGGGCAGTCTCTTTGCGAAGGAAAGATCTGGCGGAGCGTTTCGGCTGTGTGCCCAGCCAGATAAATTATGTGCTGCGCAGCCGTTTCTCTCCCGAGAACGGATTTCTCGTTGAGAGCCAGAGAGGCGGACATGGTTATATTCGTGTGATACAACTTACTTTCAGAAACTGCGACGAAGAGGTTTGTCACCTTTCGGATCTTGTCGGAAACACGATATCCGAGCAGGAGGCGAGGAGGCTGCTTATCAACCTGCAAAACAGGGATCTTTTGTCTCCTCGAGAAAGGCTGATCATCGAAGTTGCAATGCGCAACCTGGAAGAGATCGGACGCACTCTTTTTGATATCTCCCCCTATAGGAGGGACATAATGAGGGCTGAACTTCTCAAAAAAATTCTTACAAGCCTTGCATTGGGGTGAGGTGAGCTTTATGTTATGTGAAAAATGCGGAAAGAACAACGCTGAGGTGCATCTCGTAAAGATAGTTAACGGAGAACGGCACGACGAGTACGTATGCAGGGAATGCGCCAAGGCTATGCTGCCGTTTGATGACGCGGCGAAGCTTATGAAGATGACTTTTTCGCTTGAAGGCGTGATGGATTTAAGCGAAGCTCTTAAAAGAATATTGCCTATGGTGCCGGATATGTCGCAGTTCGCAGCCGATGGGAAGTGTCCGTACTGCGGCGCGCCTCTTGAAGCGGACCTTCCCGGCGGGGAAGGCTCGAAGCTTAGCGAAGCAAAAAGCGGCTGCGATACCGTACAAGCAGAAGCGGGTACGGTTGATGCCGAGGACGAGCTTGCCGATCTTAAAAACAAGCTCTCAGTGGCCGTGCGCGACGAAAGATACGAGGATGCGGCAGATATACGCGATAGAATAATAGAGCTTGAGAAAAATAAAAGCATGAAAGGCGAGTGAGCTCTGTGTGGCAGGATTTTACGGAGCGAGGCAAGAGAGTTTTTCAGCTTGCCCATAAAGAGGCGTTGCGTTTAGGGCATGACGTGATAGGCACCGAGCATATACTGCTGGGGCTGCTGGACGAGAGCGACGGTGTCGTATCTCAGATCTTGGCTGCTTTTGGCATTGAGCCCGATATATTCAAAGCTGAGGTTGAGCACTTCATCGGCAGCAACAAACCAAGAAAAGAGCCGGTGGATCTGCCGATGAGCCCGCGGGCGAAGCTTGTGGTTGACCTTGCCATGAGAGAGGCCCGCAGGATGGGCGTCAACTATGTCGGCACAGAGCATATCCTGCTCGGGATAATCGACGAAGGAGAGGGTCTGGCCGCGCAGCTTTTAGCCTCGCACGGTCTGGATGCCTCGGCGTGCAGGCAGATCATAAAAAATATAACCGGCGGCGGTAACGGCGAAACACAAGGACAGCAAAAAAGCGGTGAAGACGAACAGAACAGGTCGCCGCAAGATGCTCCGTCCAAAACACCGACGCTTGACCAGATAGGCATCAACCTCACGGAGATGGCTAAGAACGGCGAACTTGACCCTGTGATAGGCAGGGACAAGGAGATACAGCGCGTGGTTCAGATACTTTCGCGCCGCACCAAGAACAACCCCGTGCTTATAGGCGAGCCGGGAGTAGGTAAGACCGCGATAGCAGAGGGTCTTGCGCAAAGGATATTGTCCGGTGATATTCCGGAGATACTCAAGGGCAAGAGGGTAATGCAGCTGAATGTCGCAAATTTGGTCGCCGGCACAAAGTACCGCGGAGAGTTCGAGGAGAGGATGCGCCGCCTGGTCAAGGAGATAAGAGAAACTAAAAACGTTATACTTTTTATAGACGAGATACATACCTTAGTTGGCGCAGGTGGCGCAGAGGGCGCTGTCGACGCCGCCAACATACTGAAGCCTAGCCTCGCGAGGGGGGAGTTTCAGGTCATAGGAGCCACGACAATAAGCGAGTATCGCAAATACATAGAAAAAGACGCCGCGCTTGAGAGACGTTTCCAGCCGGTGATGGTGGACGAGCCGTCCGAGGAAGATACGGTCAGCATACTGAAGGGGCTTCGCGACAGCTACGAGGCGCATCACAGAGTGCATATCACGGATGACGCGCTTGCTGCGGCGGCTAAGTTGTCAAAACGTTACATCACAGACAGATTCTTGCCAGATAAGGCGATAGACCTCATAGACGAAGCGTCGGCCAGAGCCCGCATCAGAACTCTTGAGACGCCGGAAGATCTCAAGGCGCTTGAAAAGAGCGCGTCCGAGATACGCAAAGAAAAGGAGGCCGCCGTGGCGGCCCAGGAGTTTGAGAAGGCGGCTCATCTGCGCGACAAAGAAAGGGAACTGTCGTCAGACATTGCGGAATGGCGCCGGGAGTGGACCGAGTCCAGAAGGCAGCTCACGCCTGACGTTAACGCCGGTGATATCGCGGATATCGTAGGCGAGTGGACAGGCATCCCCGTGACTCAGCTTACAGAAGCCGAGAGCATGAGGCTTATGCGCATGGAAGAGGAGATAAGTAAGCGCCTCGTAGGCCAGGATGAGGCGTTGAGCGCGGTGGCTCGCGCGATACGCAGGGCAAGGAGCGGAATGAAAGATCCCAAAAGGCCCGTCGGCAGTTTTCTTTTCCTTGGCCCGACAGGAGTTGGCAAGACTGAACTGGCACGTTCCCTGGCCGCGTTTCTTTTCGGCAGCGACGATGCCATGATAAGGCTTGATATGAGCGAATATATGGAGAGGCACGAAGCCGCCAAGCTTATAGGCGCTCCTCCCGGCTATGTCGGGTTTGAGGAGGGAGGCAAACTTACTGAGGCTATCCGCAGGAGGCCCTATTCGGTCGTCCTTTTCGATGAAATAGAGAAGGCGCATCCGGATGTGTTCAACATGCTGCTGCAGCTCCTGGAGGATGGCAGGCTTACTGACGGGCAGGGACACCTGACTGACTTCCGTAACGCGGTTGTAATAATGACTAGCAACATAGGCGTAGGCGAAGCTATGAGAGGTCACAGCCTGGGCTTTTCTGACTCAGACGGTTTAAACAGCTCGATAGATTTCGACAGGATGAAGCCTATGATCCTGGAGGAGGCTAAACGCGCCTTCAGACCGGAATTCCTGAACAGGATCGATGAGATATTAGTTTTCAAGCCGCTTGGTAAGGAAGAATTGCTTAAAATAGTCGACATAATGCTCGACGAGGTCAAGAAGCGCACGGCTGACCGCGGCATAACAGTCGATTTGGACGAAGACGCCAAGAAGCTGCTGCTTGAAAAGGGTTACGACCCTAAATACGGCGCAAGGCCTCTGCGCAGGGCGATACAGAAGATGATCGAGGACGCTCTTTCTAACCGGATGCTTGAGGGCAAAGTGGCAAACGGCGACAAGATCATGGTTACGGCGGAGAACGGGGATCTTAAGTTCGTAAAACAGGCTGCTGCCATGCGCGAAATTTGATCTATGTAATTTGCCCCTCTTCCGTTTATGCCTTTTTGTGTTAGCATTTACCGCATGTCTGGCTGAAGCCACATAGGTTTAGGAGGGATATATGTTATGTTGATTAAGGTTTTCAAAGCTGCTGCTGTTTTTATGTTTGCTATGACTATATGCGTGTCCTCTGCATTCGCCGGGGATGAGACAGTGCTCAAGGTCGGCTCGGCTACTATGAGCGAGTCTGAAGTGCTGCAGATGCTCGCCGGTACGGCCGGCGGCAATGAGATGATGGTCGGACTCATGCTGTCTCAGTCTACGCTGAAGGAGAGGACCGATCTCGTTAATCAGATGGCGGACGCCATAATGTTCTCGGAGGCGGCAAAAGCCAAGGGCCTTGAGATGCGTCCGGACGTGGCTTTTCAGATAAAGTGGCAGACTATGCAGCTTCTGATACAGGCGTATTTTCAGGATGCCAGCACTAAGTGGGATATGAGCGGCAAGGCTATGAAAAAATACTATGACACGCATCTTGGTGAGTTTGTGCAGGCGCCTGCCGCGCACACTCGCCACATACTCTGCGGTTCCGAAGCAGATGCGGTGAACGCAGTGCTTGAGATATACAGGACCAAGGATTTCTCGAAGGTTGCCGCAGAGTACAGCCGCGATCCTAACAGCGCACAAAACGGCGGCGATCTTGGATGGGTCGAGAAGGGTACGATGGACCCTGCCGTAGACGAAGCTATAGCCAAAGCGCAGATAGGGTCACTCGTTGGGCCCGTGAAGTCAGAGTCTGGCTGGCATATCATAGAGGTTATGGAACGTCGGCCCGAAAAGCAGCTCTCCTACAAAGAAGCTTCCGAAGAAGTGGCGCAGAGGCTGCAGAGATTTTATATAGACAGGGAGCTTGCGGCACTTCACGAAAAATATAAGGTAGAGATAAACGAAGACGCGCTTTCGAAACTCGGAGGCATACCAGCCGCACAGCCTGAGGGTGAAAAAAGCGCTGACGACGGTCAAACGGTAAAATAAAGGTGGCGGATGCAGTCAAGGCGTATGCCGGCAGAAAGCTTCCTCTTTGGGTGAAGCTTTGTGCGAGCGCGATGGGGATATTCTTCACGGGGTTCGGCATGAGCAGGTTTCTCTCTGCCGGCCCCGTGCGCGAAATATTTATTCCGATAGTCACAGGCGCTATCATCATATATGTCTCAGGCTACGAGCGTCGCCTGTTTATGAACGAAGACGGCATATGCCGCGAGACCTCGTTCTGGGGCCAGCGCAGGACGGAGACGGTAAGATGGGACGAAATCTTCGACGCTCGTGTGATATTGAACAAGGGCAGGAGGATGTACGTCATTTTGCATGCCGAAAAGGATGTCTGGCCGCTTACTTTTAATTTTGAGCAAAAGGAAGAGGTGCTCTCTCTTCTTGAAAATTTTATGCGCGGCAAAGATATAAAATATGAAAATTAGCCACATATCAGGCGGAGGAGGCTTGTCATGCCGTCCAGACTGCACATAGCGGGCGATATATTTGTAGACGCGGCCACAGTCATCATCCCTGTTGTGCTTTTGTTTGCGTGGCTTTTGCTAGACACCGTAGTTAAGCATGTGTGCCGCCACGCGTTCAAAGCCGCGATCAGCCGCGTTGAAAGCAGCTCGTATGACGAAGCGATGAAACATTCTCGCAAGCATCGGCTGCTGACCATAAGACAGCTTTCCGAGCAGGTATCGAGGGGTGTGCTCGCGCTGCTGATGGTGTCCGTCATACTCGGTTCGATGGGGATAGATATCAAGCCCGTGATTGCAGGGATAGGCGTGGTGGGCCTCGGTTTCTCCTTAGCCGCACAGAACATAATAAGGGACTATATTAACGGCTTTATCATCCTGATTGAGAACCAGTACAATGTTGGAGACTGTATAGAGGTCAATTCTCTTTCAGGCATAGTCGAGCTTTTTACGCTGAGGGCCACGAGACTTCGGAACATTGAGGGGAACACGGTAATAATACCAAGCAGCCTGATACAGACGGTGATCAACTACACAAAAGATTGGTCCGTAGCTATGATCAAAGTCGGCATAACATACGAGTCTGATTACGTTAAAGCGCGCGCCATAATGGAGGCATTAGGCAAAGAGATGGCCGGCAAAGAGTCTAAGGTAATACTGGACGCCCCCACGTTTCAGGGGATAACGGACTTCAACACGAACTCCGTCGACATGAGGATATTGATAAAAACCTTACCCGGACAGCAGTGGGACGTTGCCCGCGAATACAGGGAGAGACTGAAAGAACGTTTTGATGCTGAAGGCATTTCCTTCGCATATCCTCAGGTAGTGGTTCATAGCTACAAGGACAGCTAATGGCTGTGTTTGCGGCATGGCAGAGTTTCAGGACGAATAAAAAAATCGGGCTGATGCGTGCGCATCTTGCCCGATTTTTGAATTCCTGGCAGTCCCTAGGGGATTCGAACCCCTGTTAACGGGCTGAGAACCCGCCGTCCTGGACCCCTAGACGAAGGGACCGCATTTTAAACGCTTAATGGCTGGGGTACCAGGATTTGAACCTAGATTACCTGATCCAGAGTCAGGCGTGCTGCCGTTGCACCATACCCCAAAAAGCATCCGTAAAAAAGAATTGCGGCTTGGACATGACAAGAGAAAATTATATCGGATATTCTCGTATTGTCAACCTCTGATAGAGCCTTAAAAACGTCTGCGAAATTGTCTGAAAACTGGCTTGTCTGTAGATATATGCCGCTGTAAGTGGTACGATAATAAATTGGAGGGGAGCTGTTCTCGTATGGTTATATTCGATAGGAAAAGAACAAGGCAGCATAAAAAAACAAAAAACGCAGCCGAGCTTAAGGTCATTCCTCTCGGCGGACTTGGAGAGATAGGTAAAAACCTGACGGTGCTTAGCTGCGGCGACGATATGATAATCGTAGACTGCGGCCTTAAATTTCCGGAAGAAGAGATGCTTGGTATAGATTTTGTCATTCCTGACGTACAATTCCTCGTGGAAAACAGAGAGCAAATAAGGGGCGTTTTCATAACACACGGGCATGAGGACCATATAGGGGCTCTGCCTTTTGTGCTGCCGAGGCTCGACGTTCCCATTTACTGTACGCGCCTTACCGCCGGACTTATAGAGAATAAGATGTCCGACGCGAGGACCGGTTACACGCCGAAGTACAGGGAGGTGTGTCCTGGCGATAGAGTTGAGGCGGGGTGTTTCTCCGTCGAATTTATATCGGTGTGTCACTCCATTCCTGACTCACTTGCTCTTGCTATACGCACTCCGCTCGGCGTGGTCGTACATACTGGGGATTTCAAACTGGATCCCACTCCGATAGACGGGGTTAGGACGGACTACAGCGCATTTGCGGCTCTCGGCAAAGAGGGCGTGCTGCTTATGATGTCGGATTCAACTAACATAGAGAGGTCAGGGGTGACCCCGTCGGAGAAGACGGTAGGTCAGACGTTTGAAAGGCTTTTCCGTCTTTACAAGGACAGGCGCATAGTCATCGCCACATTTGCAAGCAACCTGCATCGCGCCCAGCAGGTCTTCAACACCGCGGCGCGCTTCAACAGGAAAGTTGTGCTCGCGGGGCGCAGCATGCTGGCTTACGTTGAGCTCGCGAGCAAGCTTGGCTATCTTGAAGTGCCCGAAGATATAATATTAACTTCACAGGAAGCGGAGCACATGCCGGTCAACAGGGTCGTGGTGCTGACCACAGGAAGCCAGGGCGAACCTTTCTCCGGTCTTGTGCTGATGAGCAGAGGCACGCACCGGATGATCCGTTTAGGGCCGAAAGATCTTGTGATAATATCGGCCACGCCTATCCCCGGCAATGAAAAACTGGTTAGTCAGACTGTAAACAGACTCTTTGGCTGCGGTTGCGAGGTGGTCTATGAAAGAAGTGAAAATATCCATGTCTCGGGGCATGGTGCGCGCGACGAGCTTACGATAATGCTGAGCCTTGTCAGGCCGCGTTTTTTTGTCCCTGTGCACGGTGAGTATCGTCATCTTGTGCGCCATGCACAGCTGGCGCGAGAGATGGGCGTACCTGCAAAAAATGTTTTCACTCTTCAAAACGGAGACGTCCTGGTATTCAAAGGGCCGGGCAAAGCCGAGGTCTCAGGAAGGGTTCAGGCGGGAGGGGTTCTCGTTGACGGGATAGCTCTAGGCGAGTTCGAGGGAAGTATTCTTCGAGAGCGCAGGGAGCTGTCGGAAAACGGACTTGTCGTCATCTCTTTAGTTTTGGACGATTTGCTGCACCCCGCGGCACCTGTTCAGATACAGACCAGGGGAAGCGTTTTTTCTTCCGAAGACGGCAGTATCTTCAAAGAATTGGAGCGGGCGGTTTTATCGGCGCTCGAACAATTTGAGAGGACTCCCGGAGCTAAAACAGAGATGCTCCCATCTGAAATAAGAAAGAGGATAAGAGACGTCTTCGGGCGCACGTCGCGCAGCTATCCGATGATCGTTCCTCTTGTGACCAAGCTTAAGTGAACCGTACGTTTTCTGCAAAAGTGTGTTTTTTTTAATATAAGGAGAGATATCGATGTCGCTAACATCGCTTTTACAGATATTGGCAGGGGTAGGAATTCTTATATACGGGATCATTGTTATGGGGGACTCCCTGCAGATAATAGCGGGCGACAGGCTTAGAAAGCTTATTGGGTCGTTAACTGGCACGCCTGTGAAGGGCCTGCTTGTCGGTACGGCCGTCACGGGAATACTGCAAAGCAGCAGCGCAACGACCGTTATGGTTGTGAGCTTCGTTGACGTGGGCTTGATGACGCTTAACCAGGCGATAGGCGTCATACTCGGTGCGAACATGGGAACAACCGTGACGGCTCAGCTAATAGCGTTTAAGATAACGGATCTGGCGTACATGTGCGCTGTGTTCGGCGCCGGAATTTGTATACTTTGCAAAAAGAGACGCAATAAACAGATAGGAGTGGGGCTTGTAGGCTTCGGCCTTCTGTTTATAGGCATGGAAATGATGCAGGGTCCGATGGCGTTTCTTAAAACCAGGCCGGATATCATGACCGTGTTTGGAGACCATGTTTTCCTTGCCTTTCTGTCCGGACTGGCCGTCACCCTCATAATTCAGTCAAGCTCAGCCACCGTTGGGCTCACAATGGCTATCGCGGCTCAGGGCGTGATACCTCTTAACACGGCCATAGCCATTATCCTTGGGGATAATATCGGCACTACCATAACTGCTGTGCTTGCGTCGCTTGGAGCTAACAGGTCGGCCAAACAGGCGGCATGCGCCCATGTGATGATCAAAATATTGGGCACCGCCATCGTAATGCCGATCCTTCCCTTCTATACTTCGCTGATAGCCATGACATCCTCTGATATCTCAAGGCAGGTGGCTAACGCGCACACTATATTCAGCGTGATAATAGCGCTTATATTTCTGCCGTTTGTATCACAATACGCGAAGTTCATAAGAAAGATAATTCCTGACGACAAAAACCAGGAAGTTGTCGGAGCGATGTTCTTAAATTCAGGCCTTATATCGGCATCGAGCGCGGCCGCTGTGGACGCGGTGCGCAAAGAGATGATACGGCTTGGCGTTATGGCGCTGCGTATGATAGAGAACTGCCGTTCAATACTCATAGACGACAACGAGAAGCTTGTCATGGAAGTGGACAGATCCGAGCGAAACGTAAACGAGCTCACTCATGAAATAGTCCGCTACGCTACCGAAGTCGGACAGTCCGGGCTTCCTCCCGACCTTTCTCTGCTTCTTAACTCCTGCGTCAGCGGTGTCGGCGATATTGAGAGGATAGGAGACCACGCTACAAACCTTATAGAGATGTACCAGTTCTTAAAGGATCATAAGCTTAAATTTTCGGCTAAGGCCCGCGAGGAGTGCCAGGAGATGTTTGATCTTGTCATATCCGCCGTGGCAAGGAGCATCCAGGCTATCGAGGAAGAGGATCCCAAACTGGCTCAGGAGGTCGTAGATCTTGAGGATCGCATCGACTATATGGAGAAAACGCTGCGCGCGCAGCACATAGCGCGGCTTAACGCCGGAAGCTGTAACCCCGGGGCCGGCGTAGTGTTTATAGATATACTAAGCAATCTTGAGCGGGTAGGAGACCATGCGCACAATCTCGCCATGGTTGTTTTCGACATAGAGCGTATGCACAAACGCAGCGGCAACTTTAAACGCTGAGTAAGGAAAGGGCGATGTCTTAATGAGTTTTGAAGTAATGATCCTCGGGCTTGTCCAAGGGCTTACGGAGTTTTTGCCTGTAAGCAGCTCAGGCCACCTGGCGCTGATACAGATCTTTCTGGGAACGCAGATGCCGCCGCTTTCGTACGACATTGTTCTTCATGTCGCCACTATGTGCGCTACATTGATCTTTTTTATGAGCGACATCTACTCGCTGTTTTGCGAATGGCTCAAGGGATTTGTCGCATCGGACTATAGGCACAGCACCGGATGGTCAACGGGATGGGCGGTGGTTTTAGGAAGTGTGATAACCGGTATTATTGGCATAGCCATGAAGGATTTTGCCGAGATAGCTTTGCAGAACTCTCTTATGGTCGGGCTGGGACTGCTGTTTACCGGAATAGTGCTTATCTTTGGTAGCTTTACGCGCGTTGGGCTTGGCAATGTGCGTGTGACTGACGGCATATTCGTTGGCATCGCGCAGGGGATAGCGGTGCTGCCGGGAGTGTCGCGCTCTGGCATGACGATAATGTCCGGTATCCTGACAGGGCTAAGCAAAGAGGAGGCTTTTCGCTTCTCGTTTTTATTGTCAATCCCCGCCATACTGGGCGCCATACTGCTGCAGGTAGCGCAGATCGGAGGCTTTGATCGTTTTGTTGAAACGCTTCCCAACGGTTGGTATATCGGTGCGGCTGTTGCTTTTATAAGCGGGTTCGCCGCTCTTGCGCTGCTTAAAAGAATAGTCATAGCGTCGAAATGGTGGGTGTTCGGCGTTTACTGTCTTGTGCTTGGCGGGGCAGACATAATCATAACTTACCTAGGAGCGTGGTAACTAAATGGCACTCAGGCGATCATCGGCTCTTCACGCTGGAGTAATCATCCTCTGTCTTGTGCTTGGGACGTGGCTTGGCATATTTCTGCAGCGTTTCGCGCTTACGGCTCCTATATTTGTCAACTTTGCCGATTTTGCTTTTGACGTGAAGCGGATCGACATCGTCATGTTAAACTTTGGCTTCAATTTCGCGATGAAACTGAACCTTGGTACGATTATAGGCGGGATCACAGGGATTCTGGTGTCGCGTTGAGCATGAGCATAGTGCTTGCGTCAAAAAGCCCCAGAAGGCGCGAACTGCTTGAGTCCCTCGGCTGGGATTTTGTGATCGAGGAGCCCGATATAGAAGAAAAAGCGGCTCCTGGCGAGGCTCCGGACGTAATGGTCAGGAGACTGGCATGTGAGAAGGCTCATGAAGTTTTTTGCCGCAGTCCGCGATGTTGGGTGATAGGTGCCGATACGGCTGTTGTGGCAGGCTGCGCAGTGTTGGGTAAACCTTACGATCGCGAGGATGCCGTGAGCATGCTGAAGATGTTGCAGGGAAGGAAACATACGGTGATGACTGGGGTCGCTTTATTTGCCCCCGACGGAAGACGCGATGTCGTCTGCGAGAAGACGGATGTGACTTTTCGAAAGCTGAGCGACGAAGAGATCGACGCATATATCGCGTGCGGCGAAAGCATGGACAAGGCCGGAGCTTATGCCATCCAAGGCGCCGGGTCCCTTCTTGTAGAGAGGATCGAAGGCTGTTATTTCAATGTCGTAGGATTGCCGCTTGAGCGCCTGAGTGAGATGTTCTCGGCGCTTGGCCGGCCTCTTCTAAAACAGTGGGGGAATTGCAGATGAAAGAAATCACGCGCAGACGTTTACTGCTCTTAGCTCTTGCCGCTTCGGCAATGCTGGCTGTTTTAGGACTGTTACCCAGGATTGAGGATGAAAAGTCAAATAGAAACGTCGCGTTCGTCGTAGAATACAAGGACCTGCTGTCGCTTGCGCTTCAAAACGAGATGAAGCCGAGCTCCGTATGGCAAGAAATACACGCTCTTGGCGTGATCGGGCTCTCAGTCCAGGAGTACACCGGCGAAGAGCTGGCGTTTGGAAGCCCGCTGCCGCTGCGTTACGGATCGGCGGAGGCGCTTGGCATAAAGATCGGCGGGATAACGACCGATAACGCCGCTATACTTATAGACGCGAAATCACGCTACTTTGAGCCTGTTTCAAGCTACATAAGGATAAAGATGCCTAAGACAAGGATATATAAGACCAGGAATAACTATGCCGTATTTCTTCCCGGCGACATGAGGGAGTTTAAGTTTTCATCTATAGTCCCAGACTTCCCGGCGCTTGAGTTTTGCATGAAAAACGGTATCCCGATACTCTTCCGCCCAGGTCCGTGCACTCCTGCGGGAGGACGGGATGTCGCCGAGTCGCTTCATTTTCTTGCATCCCGTTATGGACAGATAAAAAATATAATCCCTTCCGGCCTGATAGTCCCGGGTTACCCGGATGTAGCGCCATTAGCCGATGTCTTAAAGCGGGACAGTATAAGCCTTTCGGAAGTCGAGTTTGTCAAGCAGATAGGGGATACATCGCTTGCCGTAAAGGTGGCTCCGGACGTTATTCCGCTTCACAGCCTCACAAGGGATGAGATAATATCCAAAAACACTTCCCGCAGGCAGATGGAGGAACGCTTTGTGCGCGCAGTCCATGAAAGGTCCGTTAGACTTATCATGATGCACCCTTATGATCTTCAGATGGGAAATCGCCTCGGAGTGTTTACTGAGGACCTAAGCGCGACCAAGGCGGCGCTTGAGGCGAGGGGGTATAGATTCGCCTGGCCGGATACAATGAAAAACAGGACTGCTCCGATGACAGGGGCTTTCGCGTGTGCGATATCGCTAATCTTTTGTTTCTGGTTCTATTGCGCGCGGATACGCGGCGCCGAAGACGGCCTGGCAACGATAAAAGAGGCGTTGTGCTTGATAGCGATGTCCTGCGTGTTGTCAATGGTCGTCTGGAAAATACCGCAGGCAGCGCGTATGATGGGGGGATTCTGCGGGGCTTTTGCCGCTGCTGAAGCCGCGCTGACAGCTCTTGAACGTCATGATAAACCTGTATTTGGAGCGATCGGAGGGCTTTTCGCAGTGGCGGCGGGAGGTCTGTCGATAGCGTCGTTCTACGGCACGACGTTTGCCGCGCTGCGGCTTACGCCATTTTCCGGTGTCAAACTTACGCTTTTGCTGCCGCCGCTTCTTTTGCTGGCGCATGACCTGAAACGCAGGGTGCATCCGGAGTCTGTATCAGAGATAGCGACGCGTCCCGCCGTTTGGGGCGAGCTTATGCTGGTCGGGCTTGTCATGGCTGCGCTTGTCGTAATGGCGCTAAGAAGCGACAATGTGTCGAACGTCCCTGCGTGGGAGATAGCTTTCCGTGACTTCGTAGAGAGGATGCTCGTAGTTCGCCCGAGGACGAAGGAATTTCTGATAGGCTACCCGGCGCTGGTGATTTACTGGTACATGGTGAGGCGCGGATGGGCGATTCACTATCGTGAGGTTTTGCGCCTGGCCGCGTCCCTTGCATTTTGCTCGGCTGTCAACACTTTCTGCCACTTTCACACCATGTTGTGGCTCAGTCTGGTCAGGGTGCTTAACGGCTGGTGGCTGGGCCTGCTTTTGGGATTTGTCTTTGCCGCCGCCATCTCGTTCTTCTTTAACACTATAAAAAAACAGGGTGAGATGTTAGGAGCGCGATGAAGAGATACGACGTTCTTTTGGCCGGATACTACGGATTCGGCAACTTAGGGGACGAACTGCTTGCGGAGGCGTCTGTCGCTCAGCTTGAGGCATGCGGGACTAATAAAAGAAAGATAGCCGTGCTTTCAGCGAAACCGGACGAGACTTCCGAAAGGCTCGGCGTTGCGGCTTTTAACAGGTGGAGCGCAGGCACGATATATGATTTGATGAAGAAGTCGAAAACCTTGCTGCTGGGAGGGGGCGGCCTTTTCCAGGATTCTACAAGTGTAAGATCTTGTATATACTACTGGGGAATAGTTCGCATGGCTTGCCTTGCCGGAGCTCGTCCGTGGGCGGTGGGGCAGTCAATAGGTCCGCTCAGGAGCGCGCTGGGCGCGTATTTTGCGCGAAGCGCGCTTGCGTCGTGTCTCTATCGCGGCGTCAGAAATCAAGGATCATTGGGGATACTGAACAACTGGGGGCTAAGGGGGGATTGGTCGCCGGATCTTGCTATGAGCCTGAATGTGAACAGAGATTATGAGCGCGGCGATGTGATGTTGCTAAACCTTAGACCGGGATATGCGAAGATATCGAATCTTGCGGCAAGACACGCGTCGGACCTGGCCGAAAGGCAGCATCTGAGAGTGGCAGGAGTCGCCTTTTCTGAGGGAGACGCGCGTGAGCTTGAGATCCACCATAAATCAGGGGTTGTCAAGTTGGAGCAAATTACCGTTCCCAAAACGCTCATAGAATATGAGAATATATTGACAGGCAGTTGCTGCGCTATGGGGATGAGGCTTCATTTCCTTGTGCTTGGTCTTCTTTGCGGGCTTCCCATGCGCGGGGTCCCGTATGATCCTAAAGTGAGGTCGTTCTGTGCGGAATGGGGCATACCCGACTTCAGATCGCCTGACGGCTGTTTTTCGCAGCCGGCGGACGGAAAGGCGCTTTTTTCGGCCTCCGAAAAGGTGAGGACTTCTTTCAAACAGGGGTACAGACTGGCAGTGGAGAGCATAAATGGATAAAAACAGAAAAGAAGAGCTTATGGCGGTTGCGTCAGAAGTGAGAAAAGATATAGTTCGGATGGTTGGGGTGGCGCGGTCAGGTCCGCTGGATATCCCGCTCTCGCTGGCGGAGGTTCTGGTGTTTTTATACTGGGAAGAAATGCTCATAGTGGCCGAGGATCCTCGAAGAGATGACAGAGACAGGTTCTTGCTTGGTATGAAGGACGCTGTTCCCGCTCTTTATGCCGTGCTTGCGAAAAGAGGTTATTTTAAAAGAGACGAGCTTTGGCACTATCGGCGTTTAGGCGCCATCCTGCAGGCTCTGCCGGACCCAAGGCGCGTCCCCGGGATCGATGCGCCTTGTATAACTGTAGGCCCCGAACTTGCGGTAGCATCCGCGCTGGCTGACTCTCTTGCCAAAGACAAGCTTGAGCCGAGGGTTTTCTGCCTTTCGGGATGTGACGTGTTTCAATTGCGAGATTTTCACCTTGAGGCGAAGAGAGTCGCAAAGACGGGTCTTGACAACCTGTTCCTCTTGATTTCACTGTCCGCCAAGGGCAAGGCTATGCGCGGCGGCGATATGGACGAACATAAAAAAACGATGTGCGAATACGGATGGGCGGTGCTTTCCGTCGATGGCGGTGATTTTGACGACATGGAACGTGTTTTCTCACCATGCGGACCCTTACAGAGCCGCCCTAAAGTTATCTTTATAGACAATAAGAACGGCAGCGGTATATCCTTTGTGGATGCCAAGCCGTCGCGGCACGCAAGGTCGATGAGCATGGACGATATGGACCAGGCATTGGAGGAGCTGGAGGGCAATGCAAATGGATAAGGCTGCGCAAAAGAGCGCTTGGGATGCTTTCTGCGATTACATAGCCGGATATGCGCACAGAGACGATTTCGTGCTTGTCGTACCCGACGATGGTTTTGATACGGATATTGGCGATATAGTTCCTCGCGAAAAAATCTTTTTTTCCGTGTCCGAACCGGACGCCATACTTAACGCGGCGGGGCTTGTTCTTGCCGGCAAGAGACCTTGGATAGCGGGCAACTGTTCCAGGCTTGTAAGCAGGTGTTACGGACAGATCAGGGAAGCACTGGCCGTCCCCTCGCTTAGTGTCAGGATAGCGGCTGCGGACGGAGGCCTTTCAAGAGGGCCGGAGGGAGTTTCGTCGCTGATCATAGAGGACATTGCGCTAATGCGCGCGATGCCTAATATGAGCATATTCGTGCCGTCGGACGACAGGTCTGTCCGCGAGGTCTCGAAAGCCGCAGATCTAGTGGACGGGCCTGTTTACATCAGGCTCGGGTATACTCCGGTCTCGCCTATAGAGACTGATTCCGAGGATTTTGACCCATGCTATCATGGCGGGGCACGCCTTTTGAAAATTGGAAGCGGCGTCACTATATGTACGTGTGGTATCATGGTTGATAACGCGCTTGCTGCTGCGGATATACTGGAGCAGCAGGGCATAAGCGCCGAAGTGATAGAATGTTACAGCATAAAACCCTTTCCGGAGCAGATCGTCCTTTCTTCAGTCAGAAGGACCGGCTGTTGTGTTGTGGCGGAGGAACATGGCTGCATAGGAGGGCTTGGCGGGGCCACGGCTGAATGTCTTTGCAGGACGTATCCTGTACCTGTGCGGTTCGTATCCGTAGATGATCAGTTCATAGACAGCGGTACGCCGGAGGAACTTCGTGAATATTATGGGCTCACGTGGAAAGAGATAGTTAACGCGGCGGCGCAGGCTTGGGCGCTTCGCAGGAGGTAACGGTGCAATGGACATAAAATTTTCAGGCGTCACAAAAATATTTCCGCCCGACATAGTCGCGCTTGAGGACATATATCTTCAGGTCGACCGCGGCGAATTCGTATACCTTGTCGGAGCGACCGGCTCCGGTAAGACAACGCTGATGCGCTGCATATCGCGCGAAGTGATTCCTACAAGAGGGCAGATAAGCGTAGGCGGCAACATGCTCCGTAAGATCGGCAGGTTTGACCTTGCCCTTTTCAGACGAGACATAGGTGTCGTCTTTCAAGATTTCATGCTGCTGCCGAACCTTACCGCGTTTGAGAACGTTGCGTTCGTACTTGAGGTCATGGGGCTTCCTTCAAAGGAGATATCGGACAGGGTATCTGAAGTGCTTAAGACCGTGGGTATATGGCGCAGACGGAATCTTTACCCGCCGCAGATGTCCGGCGGAGAGCAGCAGCGCCTCGCAATAGCGAGAGCCATAGTAAACGACCCGTCGCTTGTTTTGGCCGACGAGCCGACCGGCAATGTTGACAGCTGCACTGCGGACGAGATAATGCAGCTTTTTCTTGAGATAAACGCGGCCGGCACTACGGTCCTCATGGCGACCCACAATCAGACTTTAGTAGACACATACCGGCAGAGGGTTGTGGAGATACACCACGGAAGGATAGTGCGCGACGAGGCGCAGGGGGGGTATCAGCTCAATGGCGGCTGTTAGATACGCTTGCAGGGACGGAATCAGGCTGGTTGCCCGTCACTGGGGCATGAGCTTTCTCACGATATTCACCGCTATGTCGGTGTTCTATATCATAGGAGCGAGCACACTGTTTGTGCTCAACATCAGAAATATAGTCGGCGCTATGGAAAATCAGCTCTCAATACAGGCGTACCTGAAGCCCGGCGTAGACATAGAATCCGTCGCCAAAAAGATACGCTCAATACAGGGAGTCAAAAATGTCAAAATTATCACTAAGGAGATGGCGCTTGAGAAGCTTCGCTCCAGAATAGGGAGTCAGGCGGACGCCGTCATGTTGCTTGGGGAAAATCCTCTCCCCGCAAGCATAGAGGTGCGTGTGAGCAAGGCGTCCGGCGTCGCGGAAATCGCAAGGATTCTGGTCGCTGTGCCGGAAGTTGAGGATATAGTCTACGCCGGCAGCGTTGCCGAGAAGCTTACAAATGTATCTAACTTTGTGGAAAGATTTTCGATAATAATGCTCATCATAGCCATAGCGGCAAGCGGCATAGTCCTTTTCAACACTATAAGGATATCAATATATTCCAGGGAAGAGGAGATAGGCGTGATGATGATGGTCGGTGCGACCTCGACATATGTGGCCCTTCCCTTTGTGATCCAGGGATTCCTTCTCGGACTGACAGGAGCTTTGCTCGCTTCACTGCTGCTTGGAGGGTCCTATTATTCTGCGGTGATAAGACTCAAGGAGATGCTGCCGTTCTTGCCGTTTCTGGAGTCGCCTAAACTTATAGGAAAGCTCGGGTTTATGCTCGTGTGCTGCGGCACTGCGATAAGCCTCATCGCGAGCCTCATTGCGGTAGAGGGTTTTATAAGGAAAGCGTCAAAGCCGCTTTAATATATAAGGAGGCAAAATGTCCTTAATTGATAGGAAAAGAACTCTAAAACTGATATCGGTTCTCATGTCCTCGTCATGCATCCTGTTTGCCGCGTCGGCCTTTGGGGCGCCAGCTAAAAACGCGTCCGACCTTGATGTCCAGATAAAGAAGCAAGAGCAGGAGTACCAGAAAATACAGAACCGCATATCGGCGACGAAGAGAAAGATCAGCGAGACGGCGAAAAAAGAAAAAGATGTCTCGTCACAGATAGAGGAGCTCAGTCAAAAGATAACCGTGACGGAGCAGAAGGTGAACGTGGTCACGCTGCACATAAAGAAGGTGCGAAGAAACATAGTGAGGCTTGCTAATCAGATAGCCGATACCAGCAGGGGCATAGAGGAGGCACAGGACCTGCTTGGGAAGCGGCTGGTGTCAATATATAAATACGGAGGAGTAGCGGAGTTCAACCTTCTGCTGTCCTCGCAGGGGGCTCTGGATGCACTCTCCAACACGTACCTTCTTAGCAGGATAGCGGAACAGGACCAGGCTCTCATAAACGACCTGACGGCGAAGAAAAAGAGGCTTAGCGAGATGCAGCAGGCTCTTAGGGATCAGCAGCTAAAGCTGCAGTCTCGCGATCAGGAACTTAGGCAGCAGCACAAAGAGCTTAAGGATGCGTCTGACGAACGCAGCACGTTGCTGGCAAGGGTCCGCAGGGACAAGGCTCTCTACATGGCCGAGCAGGCCGAACTGTTAAAAGCATCAAAAGAGCTTGAGGCCACGATAAAGCGTCTGATCGCTGAAAAGAGAAGACTTAACCAGGCGAAGTCTCCCGGCAAGAAAGCTACCGTGTACTACCGCGGCGGCCGCCTCGCCTGGCCTGTTCGCGGCGACATCACGAGCACTTTTGGGACAAGGGTGCATCCTGTGTTCAAGACTAAGATAACTCATACGGGGCTTGACATCCGCGCTCCCAAAGGAACCCCTGTAGGTGCGGCGGATGCGGGCGAAGTCCTCTACACAGGGTGGATGCGCGGATATGGTCAGGTTGTTATAATAGACCACGGCGCCAACCTCACTACCGTTTACGCGCATCTCTCGCAGATAGACTGCGCTGAGGACGACAAGGTCAAGAGGGGAGAGACCATAGGCCGCGTAGGTGCTACCGGCATCGCGACGGGTAACCATCTCCACTTTGAAGTCCGTGTTGACGGTGATGCGGTCGATCCGATGCGTTACCTTCAATGACCCAGCAGTACTGCGCTTTTGTAAAACCGAGTATGACTGTCGTATGCAATAAACGTTCCTGTTGATGATAGAAAGGTCAGTGGTGTGAGTGAAAAAAATTAAGGATATTTCAATAGGCATAATCATCGGGCTTTTAATCGCTTCAGGGGTCTATTGGGCTCCTCAGGCGATAGGGTCTGACTGGCCTAAGGGGCTGCCGTTTTCTCCCGAGCAGCTCTCCATAATTAAACAGACTAAACTTGCGCTTGCCGCGTATCACGTCGACGGTGATAAGAAAGGCGTGATCGACGATACCAAGATGTACTACGGCGCAATGAAAGGCCTTGTTGAATCGGTCGGAGATCCGTTCACGCGTTTTGTCGACCCAAAATCGCTTGAGGAGGAAAACCTCGAAATGGAGGGTGAGTACGGCGGCCTTGGGATATACATAACAACACGTGACGGAAAGACAACCGTCATAGCCCCGATAGAGGGAACCCCTGCCGACAGGGCCGGGATAAAACCGCTGGATGAGATAATAAGGGTCGATGACAAACATGTCTTTGGCATGAGCAGCGACGAAGTAGTCAAACTGCTTCGCGGTCCGGCCGGCAAACCTGTCAGGATCTGGGTGAGGCGCAAAAACGTGGATAAGATCCTCCAGTTCAGCATAGTCAGGGAGATAATAAAGATAAAGACGGTCAGGCTCGAGATGCTGAACAGCGTCGCCTATATAAAGATCAATCAGTTTAACTTCAAGACGGATCAGGAGCTGTCGGCAGCACTGAAGGCTGCTAAGAGCAAGAATGCGCGCGGGGTGCTTCTGGATTTGAGGAACAACCCGGGAGGACTGCTTGAGTCCTGCGTGGACGTCACGTCGCAGTTCATAAACGGCGGCGTCGTAGTCGGTATGAAGGGCCGCTTTGACAAGGCCAACGAGATAATGTACGCAAAAGAGGGACGGGCCAGCAATCTTCCTCTCGTCGTGCTTGTGAACGAGGGCAGCGCAAGTGCGGCCGAGATATTGGCAGGAGCGATAAAAGACCACAAGCGCGGCGTCGTCGTAGGTACCAGGACGTTTGGAAAGGGGTCCGTACAGTCGCTCTTTAACCTGCCTGACAAATCAGGCATTTACATAACAATAGCGCGCTATACGACGCCGTCAGGTGTGATAATTGACCACAAGGGGCTGGAGCCCAACATCAAGGTCAGCGGGGAACCAAAGAAGGATAAAAACGCCGACAAACAGCTGCAAAAAGGGCTGTCCGTGCTCAAAAACCAGATCGGCGGGAGAAAATAGATCCTTAAAGATCGCGAGGTGACGAATATGGGACGACACTATCGGCGCAGCATACCGTCCAATATGTTGCTTAGTATTCTCCTGCTGTTTGTTTTGACGGCTGCGCTGATATTTGTGCTGAACCGTCTTTACCCCGGGCATCTGTTGCCGCCGGCGGACAGGACCGATGACATCGCGTCAGTGCAGAAGAAGCCTGATGCGCATACGCAGGGCTTATCTTCAGACATGACAGCTGAAACTGTTAAGCCCGCACAACAAAACGAAGACGACAAAAGACCTGTAATGGCGCTGGTGGTAGATGATGCGGGCGAACAGATGAAACTTACGAAAAGGGTTGCTGATTTATCGCTGCCGCTTACATGGGCGATAATGCCGTATACTAAGTACGCGCGCAAAACGGCAGATCTAGCCGCGGAGAAAGGCGTTCCTTACCTTCTTCACTTGCCGATGCAGGCCGAGGTTGATAAAAAAGGAGGGCCTTATCTGGTAGGTATTGACATGTCGGCCAAGAGGATCCGCGGAATAACCGCCTCGGCTCTCGATACTCTGCCTGACCCTATTGGCATAAGCAACCACAGAGGATCTCTTGCCACGTCCGATAAAAACACCGTCGAGCCCGTCGTCCTGGAGCTTAAGGCTCGCCAGCTTATGTTTTTAGACAGCAGCACATCGGTTAAAAGCGTGGCTTACGATGTCGCGAAGGCCGCCGGCATAACGGCTCTTAAGAACAACGGCTTCATTGACGGAACGCCTGACGAAAACAAGATAGAGGCCAATTTCAAAGAAGCCGTGAACGATGCCGTAATAAGAGGGTCTGTGATAGTAATATGTCATTTCAGGCCGGCCACCGTGAATTTCCTTGAAAAACTTGACGCAAAGTATGAAAAACTTCCGGTACGCATGGTTACGATTCCGGAAATGGCCGGGATACTTGCCATGCGCGGGGGAAAGACAGATCCCAAATGACGCGTATCGGCAACAGCGCGGTCATCGGCCTCCAATGGGGCAACGAAGGGAAGGGGCCTTTGCTTGATTTTATGACCATCAGTTCGGACGTGATCGTGCGTTATAGAGGCTGTTCAAGCAGCGGCAGGACAATAAACGTTGGACGAAATAACATTAAGGTCAGGTACGTGCCTCGCGGGATAGCGCAAAGCGGCAAGAAATGTCTGATATCAGGCGGAGCGTTTCTCGACATGGAAAAAATGGCGGCAGAGATATCCGCGCTGAAAGAGGCAGGCGCATTAAATGCCGAATTTGTCATAAGCCCTCATTGCCACGTAGTGCTTGACTACCACAAGAAACTGGACGTGCTGGACCACAGGATGTTTGGGATGCGCTCAGGCATAGCTATAGATGAGCTTGGGCTGTGCGCGGCCTGCGCCGATAAATGCCGCGGCCTTGGCATAAGGGCCGAGGATCTTCTTTCAAGGAATGCCTTATACGAAAAGATAGAACAAAATCTTGCCATTAAAAACGAATATCTCATGAAAGTATACGGGGAAAGAGGATTAGACGCCGAGGCGCTTTACGACAAGTGCTTGAAACACGGAGAAGCGCTTAAGCCATACATAGGCGATGCCGCCGGGATAACAGAGCTTTCTATGGACAAGGGGGTCGCGGTCCTGTTTGAGGGTTCGGGTGGAGCGATGAACGACATAGACGGAGGCATATACCCATATGTCTCGCCATGCTCATCCGCACTTTCATCCGTTATGGCAGGGACGGGCGTAACGCCTAAAGCGCCGTTATGGGCGATAGGGGTTATCAAATCATACTCCACTAGAAGCGACGAAGGCCCCTTCCTCACTGAGGAGACTGGCGCGGTCGCGCCATTCATAAGAAGCAGAGGCTGCGAGATTTCGGATATAACGGGCAAGGCCAGGCGCGTGGGCTGGCTTGATATACCCGCGCTGAGGTACGCGCTGCTTGAAAATCCGGTCGATGCTGTCGCCGTGACCAAACTTGATGTGCTGACAGGCGTAGATGAGATCAGAATATGTATGTCTTACATGTTGGACGGCAAAGAGAAAAAGTGTTTTGACACAGGGATATTTGATGCAGAATATGCCGCGCCTGTCTACAGAACGATGTCAGGGTGGAAAGAAGATATCTCAGGCTGCTGCAGTTTTAAATCTCTGCCTCTGCAGGCGCAGGCCTACATAAAATTCATAGAAGACAGCATAGCGAAACCGGTTGTTTGGGTGGGATCCGGTAAACATTGGGCCGACGCCATTATAAGGTGCTGAGCGAAAAAACTGCCTGCCAGCTAATCCAAAGGCGCCTGGGGCTTGGTGTGGGGCCGGATCTCAGCAAGCGCTGATGTCTGGCGGGGTTCGTTCGCATAACGTTTAAACGTAAGCGTCAAATATCCCGGACCTTGGATAACTTCCAGGAATCCTTGATATTTTCCCCGCACTAAAGACAGAGAGCAGTGCTGAGTCTCAGATGTTTACTGTGCAGGGGAAATGTCGTTATGTCCGA
>Ga0228536_1000296_pt1 | contig 110721 bp, 120 predicted proteins | sample SJ1Smetagenome_FD_168611 | JGI IMG/M metagenome (GOLD analysis project Ga0228536, IMG submission 168611) | Enriched culture of PCE-dechlorinating microbial communities from Ithaca, New York, USA - SJ1.S | ecosystem: Engineered > Modeled > Simulated communities (microbial... > Unclassified...
TGAATGGGAAAATCCAGGAGATAAAACTCAGTGCTAAAGGCTATCGAACTTTTGAAAACTTTAGAATTGCTATTTTGTTCTTTCATGGCAAATTAATGCTTTACCCATAAGATTCGTGGTAGAACCACAAATTTAATTCATTATCAGGGGTGTGGGGAATAAATATGATGAGTTCAACCCGTCATAAATGGAGTTTATCAGCTGGTTCATCGTGCAGCCCGCCATAGCGATTTCGAATATTGGCAGGAGAATGTGTGCGGATTTCAGACGTTCAACAGCTGCTTGTAGATGCGGTAGTTTTCGTCATCGAAGCAAACAAAGGTAACTTTCTGCGGAGTATTAAATTCTTCGACGAAATTTCTGACGGCTTCAACGGCTGTTTCCGCTGCAGCTTTTTTAGGGTAGGCGTAAATTCCTGTGCTGATGTTTGGAAAGGCAATGGAAGTGCATTTGTATTCAAGGGCTAAGCGGAGGCTGCTGGTATAGCAAGATCTCAGCAGGGTTGTCTCATTTGAATTACCTCCGCGCCAGATGGGACCAACGGTGTGAATAACGTACTGCGCCGGCAGATTGAAGCCGGAGGTTATTTTTGCCTGGCCCGTGGGGCAGCCGTTCAGCAGCCTGCAGGCATCCAGCAGCTCAGAACCTGCAGCCCGGTGTATGGCTCCGTCAACTCCGCCACCGCCGAGCAAACTGCTGTTTGCCGCATTTACGATGGCATCCGTATCCAGCAGGGTGATATCGCCTTTGATCAGCGTTATTTCAGCCATGGGGTTTATTCTTTCCGAACGATCAACTGCGCGTTCTCGTATTTTACCACCCGGATATTCTCATCCTTTTCAATAAAGCCGGCTTCGGCAACGGCATCGTAGATACGGCTGTCGATTTCAATTTTTCCTGCCGGCCTGAGCATGGTAAATGCCTTGCCTTTAAGCCCGGTCATTTTTGTGTAGTTGCTGTCGGAAGATACATATCCTTCCGATGCCTGCTGTGTTGACACAAGCGCCAGATCACCGAAAATGGTATGTCCTCCGAACAGTTTCCGGGTAAGGAAAAAGGAGCCAATGAGGGAAGCAAAGGATGCTATGATAACTATGAAAAATGCTTTTATCAGGCCTGCGGTATCCACACCCGAAAAGTCGAATCCAATATTATCAACCATACTAAGCGTTAATCCGGTGATCATAAGTACAATGCCGGATATTCCAGCCACGCCGAATCCGGGTATTGCAAAAATCTCTACCATCAGCAGAATAAGTCCGACAATGAAAATGAGGATTTCCCAGTTGTCGGCAAGTCCTTCGATATAAAGGGGCATGAAGTAAAACAGGGCGGCAACGGCTGCGGCTGCCAGCGGGAAGCCTACACCGGGAGTTTGAAGTTCAAAATAAATTCCGCCGATGATGATCATGATGAGCAGTCCGCTGATCATAGGTTTGGTCAGAAAGCCGATAATCCGGTCGGTGGTTGTGAGTTTCTGCTCAACGATTTTATAGTTTTCCTTTCCGGTAATTTTCAAAATTTCTTCGATGGATTCTGCCTGTGCATTGCAATAGTTATACCTTATGGCTTCGGATGTGGTAAAGGTTATAACCTGACCGCTATCGCTGACGCCTTCGATCCTAACTCTTGGATCTACCATTCCTTCGGCGATCTCAGGGTCGCGTCCGGTGGCTTCGGCCGTCGAACGCATGGTAGCCCGCATGTACGACTGGTACTTGTCGGGCATTGCTTCTCCGGTTTGGTTAACGACAGTAGCTGCTCCAATGTTGGCACCTGAGCGCATGTATATGCTGTCGCATGCAATGCTGATCAGAGCTCCGGCCGATGCCGCGTTGTTGTCGATAAAAACCCAGACAGGAATTTTTGATTGTAAAATGGCTGTCCGTATGCTGTCGGCCGTTTCAACCATTCCGCCATAGGTATTCATGTGGATCAGGATAATATCGGCATTCATATCCCCGGCTTCAGCAAAGGCTTTTTTTGTCTTATGCCATACCGGAGGTGCAATTTCCTCCTTAATACTGAATTTGTAGATAAGTCCAGTTTCGGCATCCTGAGCCAGCAGTATGGGATTGATCAGGTATAAAACGGTGAGAAAGGCAATAAGGGCTTTCTTTATCATGGTGTAGCAGGTATTGAATGATTAATGCGAAGGTACAATCAAATTCGCCTCAGGCGGACAATCCGGGCAATTTTCCTTAGAGACTGCGATGCTGAAACAGTTGTCCGATTGCCTTTAGCATTTCCGGGTGGGCATAGGGATTGCCGGCAATCAGTTCGCGTCCGAACAAATAGTTATCGCCTCCGGAGAAATCGCTTACGTTTCCGCCTGCCATTTTTACGATGAAGGCTCCGGCGGCTACATCCCATGAGTTGAGACCGTATTCGTAAAAACCTTCATACCGGCCACAGGCGACATAAGCTAAATCCGCGGCTGCTGAACCAAGTCTTCTGAGCCCGGCCGTATGTTTCATAAAATATTTGAAAACAGAAACATAATCTTCGAGCCGGCCATAATCGTAATATGGAAATCCGGTAGCTAACAGACTGTTGTCGAAATCTTTGATGCCCGAAACGCTGATTTCGTCTTCGTTGAGCATGGCTTTGCCCCCCTTCCATGCATAAAAGCACTCCCTGAGGTTCACTTCATAAACCACTCCGGCAACGATTTCGTCGTCTTCCATCAGAGCTATGCTGACGCAGAAGAGCGGAACCTTATGCAGGAAGTTTGTGGTTCCGTCCAGCGGATCGATGATCCACTTATACTTTTGACCATCGTGACCGGCGGTGTCTTCTTCGGTGATAAATCCCGATCCGGGAATAAGCAGACGGAGAGCATCCACAATCAATTTCTCGGTTGTTTTATCAACGTAGCTCACGTAGTTGTGGTGACCTTTCTGCTCGATTTCGTCCGGGTTTACCCGGTTAAGCTGGTCTAAAATGTAGTCCCCTGCATTCCGGGCAATGGTACAGACATCGAGGCATACGGATTTGTAGCTGATTGTGTTCATTAAGTGCTGTAAGGTTTTGTATAATAGATCCCATCGGTATCCGTCGAGACAAGAATGACCCGTTCGATGGTGTTTACAGATGCGGCATCCCATTGTTTTTTGCAGCGGATGTAGTTTCCGGTGAATCCGGTCATGAAACCGTTTTCGTTGTCCGATTCCCAGAGTACTTCCTGAACGCTGTTAATATGCTCAGCGTAAAATGCATCTTTCTTTGTATCCGAAAGTGCATGAAGGATCCGGCTGCGTTCTTGTTTTACGCGATCGGGAACCTGGTCTTCCATACGGGATGCCAGTGTTCCGGGGCGTGTGGAATAGGTGAAGACGTGCAGATACGAAACCGGCAGGCTTTCGATGAAATCCCGGGTTTGGTTGAAATCCTCATCGGTCTCGCCCGGGAATCCAGTAATTACGTCGGCTGCAATGCAGGCATGGGGCATTAATTTTTTTATGGTATGAACCCGTTCTTCGAAAACCTCGCGTTTGTATTTCCGTTTCATCAGTTCCAGAATACGGTCGGTGCCCGATTGCAGGGGAATGTGAAAATGCGGCATATACTTTCGGCTGCCGGCTACCAGTTCGATGATGCCGTGGTTAAGCAGTTCCGGTTCAACCGATGAAATCCGGATCCGGTCGATGCCCTCCATGGTTTCAAGTCCTTTCAGCAGGTCGAAAAAGCTTTCGTTCCGGTGCCGGCCGAAGTCTCCAATGTTTACGCCCGTTAGTACGATTTCTCGGACGTCGCTGTGAGCAATCTGACGGGCAACGTTCAGGGTTTCGGCAACAGAGGCACTCCGGCTTCTGCCGCGGGCATATGGTATGGCGCAAAAGGTACAGAAGTAGTCGCACCCATCCTGAACTTTAAAGAACGCGCGGGTACGATCGCCTGCCGAAAAATCCGGTTCAAAGGTTTCAGGCTTTTTTATTTCTGTTACTCCGGCCGTTTTCTCCTTGCCAAGTGTGTCAATATACTCAGGCAGTCGGTATTTGTCGTTGTTGCCCAGCACGATTTCCACGCCCTTAATTTTACGGATTTCCTCGGGTCTGAGTTGAGAATAGCAGCCGATAACGGCTACCGATGCTTCGGGATTTTTCCGCATTGCCTGGCGGATGGCAGCCCTCGTCTTTTTTTCTGCATGTCCGGTAACGGTGCAGGAGTGTATCACATAATAATCGGCACTTTCTCCAAATTCAACGGTTTCGTATTCCGTTTCCGGGAATTTCCTGGCTATGGCAGAGGTTTCGGCAAAGTTGAGTTTACAGCCAAAAGTTTGAAAGGCAATTTTTTTCTTCATTGCTGCAAAGATAGTCAATTGTTGTATGCACGCTCAGCCAGAACAGCTTAGAGCTCGGCTGCCGGCAAGCAGGTACCCCGGTTTCGTTAATCATAACGCATTATAAGCATCGGGTGGGCGTTGGTGACAGATGAGGAGTAAAAATTTATACCTTTGTGCTGCCGCAGCGGGAAGTATTTTTGAAGCAGAATGTCCGGCGCTATCTACAAACGCATCGATCTGCAAAAATGATGGAAAATCAAATTATTGATACTATTGCTGCTTCCATTAATCTTTGGGTTGGAAAGGTGATTCTGATTGTGGAAGATGTTGAATCCAATTACCAGTTTCTTGCAGCAACCCTGAGTAAATCGGGAGCTGAGCTCTTGTGGGCACGAACCGGAGAGGAAGCATTGGAATTGTTAAAAAGTGAGCGGTCGATAAATCTGGTGTTAATGGATATAAGGCTGGTGAACCTCGACGGGTACGGGGTTACCCGGGAACTGAAAAAACTCAGACCCGGTCTTCCGGTTATAGCGCAAACTGCATATGCCATGAAAGGCGAGCAGGAAAAGAGCAAAGAAGCAGGATGTGATGCCTACCTTGCCAAACCGATCCGTCCCTCAGAACTTTTAAAGGCCGTCAGCCGCTACATTTGACTTTCGTGTCTTTCCAAACAGTTTCTTCGTAAAATGCTGCAGTAATATGCCGCCAATTATCAGGCTCAGTCCCGCTATAGTAGAAAGCATGATTTTTTCACCCACCAGAAAAGAAACAAGAATCAGCGACAGGAAAGGAGAGAGGTAAACGAGATTGCTAACCCGGGCTGTATTCTCTGCATACTTAAGAGCTTTCAGCCATAGAACGAAAGCAACGCCCATTTCAAACAGTCCTATATATGCTGCCCCAATTCCACCTTTAAGACCGGGTAGCACAAAATCGTCCGTGGCAAGCACAAACAGCAGGGTATAGGCAAATCCGAACATGAAATTCAAGAACAGTTTTTCTGTTTCTTCACGCTTGTCGCGAAGGTTCAGCAGCCAGTACACAGCCCAGAAAAATGCGCTCGATAACGCCAGACCAACGCCCAGGGGATTTGAGAAATCGAGTGTCCCCAACCGGCCACCGGTAGCAATGACCAGGGTGCCTGTAAAGCTGATAAGGAGGGCTGCCACACTTATCCAGGTGATTTTTTGTTTTAGCACCGGAACCGATAGCAATACCAGAATCATGGGCCAGATATAATTGAGTGCCACCGCTTCCTGAGCCTGAAGAATGGAATAGGCCTTAAGCAGAATAAGATAATAGGCAAAGGGATTTATAAAGCCCATCAGGGCCGACCTGGCAATGGATCCGTAACCGGGGTGGCGTAGATTTTTTATACGGTTGTTGGCAACTAACAGAATAAACAGCACCACACAGGAGGTTAAGCTGGCATAGAGGAGAGTTTGAGCATAATTAAGGTATCCTAGCGTCAGCTTGAAGGCTGAGCCGACGGTTGACCAAAGCAAAACGGTTGCAATGGCAAATAACAATGCTTTCCGGTTGTCTTTCATCCCGCAAAGGTAATGAATGGCGCGATGCTCCGCTTGCTGAAAGCCGGCAGCTGAAATTTCTTTATCCTGTGAGATCCAGTATGTTGTAATCCGGGTTCGGGTTTACGTTCCTTTTCAGGTTTAACGTTCTAATATAGTTTGATTTAGAATAACCGGCAGGGCTTGCCAAATACCAAAAAGTAATTACTTTTGCTTCAAATTAATCCAATCTGACTCTATGAATAAATTAGCTGTTGTTGCATTAGGTGGAAATGCTTTGCTCAGGAGCGACCAGAAAGGGACCATCGACGATCAGGAACGCAATGTTTACGAAACTGCTGAACGCCTGCTTACCCTTATCCGGTCAAACTACAATCTCGTTATCACCCACGGAAATGGCCCCCAGGTCGGAAATATCCTCCTCGCCAATACGGCAGGACATAAAATGTACGGACTGCCCGATATGCCGCTTGATATTGCCGTTGCCTATTCACAGGGCTTTATAGGTTACATCATCGAGCAACAGTTGCGCAACGTGATGATGGCCAATGACCTTGACAGGGATATCATTTCCATTATAACCCAGGTGCTTGTTGATAAGGACGATCCCGCATTCAGCAATCCGACCAAACCGGTTGGACCATACTACTCCAAAGAAGAGTCGGAAGCAATTACTGCAGAAACAGGTTCCGTGTTTGCTGCAGATCCCAGAGGAAGGGGATACCGAAAGGTTGTAGCCAGTCCCAAACCGCTTGTTATCAGCAATCAGAAGTCGATTGAATCCCTTGCCCGTGCCGGACAAATTGTCATTGCTGTGGGTGGCGGTGGAATTCCTGCATTCTATGTGGAAGAAAACAAGCTTCAGGGTATCGATGCCGTTATCGATAAAGATCTGGCGTCATCGCTGCTGGCCGTACACATACGTGCCGATAAGTTCTTTATCCTGACCGATGTACCTAAAGTGTGCATCAACTATAATACTCCTCAGGAAAAAGCTCTTGATCGTATGACCATTGCCGATGCTAAGAAATATCTGGCTGAAGGGCAGTTTGCCGAAGGCAGCATGGCTCCCAAGATCCGGGCTGCAATCAGTTTTGTGGAAGGCAGTGGTAAAGATGCCATTGTCACCAGCACCGACAAACTGGGAATCGATAACGGAGGAACCCGAATCGTGATCGTTTAATTTTTGAAAGTATAAACATTAAAAACATCGTTGTCATGGCTTTTAACTTAAGAAACAGAAATTTCCTCAAACTTCTGGATTTCACTCCTCAGGAGATAAAACATCTGCTTCAGCTTTCGGCTGATCTGAAAAAAGCAAAATATGCCGGTACCGAGCAACCGCGTCTGAAAGGAAAGAACATCGTTCTTCTTTTTGAAAAAGATTCAACCAGAACCCGTTGTGCTTTTGAAGTGGCTGCTCTGGATCAGGGAGCACACGTTACGTACCTCGGTCCTTCCGGGTCGCAGATGGGCAAAAAGGAATCGATGAAAGACACTGCCAGGGTTCTTGGACGCATGTACGACGGCATCGAGTACCGCGGTTATGGACAATATATTGTTGAAGAGCTTGGAAAATATGCCGGCGTTCCGGTCTGGAATGGTCTTACCAATGAGTTTCACCCTACCCAGATCCTTGCCGATTTCCTTACCATGATGGAGCACTCCGACAAACCCTTGCATCACGTGTCGTTCTGCTACCTCGGCGATGCCCGCAACAACATGGGTAATTCCCTTATGGTCGGAGCCGCCAAGATGGGTATGGACTTCCGTGCCGCAGCTCCCAGGGCATGCTGGCCCGATGAGGCACTGGTTGCACAATGCCGTGAAATAGCCAAAGAAACAGGAGCAAAAATTACCCTTACCGAGTCGGTGGAAGAAGGCGTGAAAGGCGTTGATTTTCTGTATACCGATGTCTGGGTATCGATGGGCGAACCTGCAGAGGTATGGGCAGAGCGTATCAAACTGCTGAGTCCATATCAGGTTAACATGGATGTAGTGAAAAAGACGGATAATCCCAACGTTAAATTCCTGCACTGCCTCCCCGCATTCCATAACAGGGAAACCGTTATCGGGGAGGACGTATTCCAAAAATACGGACTTGAGGCTATGGAGGTAACCGAGGATGTATTTGAATCGCCCATGTCGGTTGTTTTTGATGAAGCTGAAAACAGGCTTCATACCATTAAGGCCGTGATGGTAGCAACCCTCGGGTGCTGATACCGGTTGAGTACAAAAAAACAGGCGGGATTCCCGCCTGTTTTTTTTTGTTACTGTCTGAGGTTCATTGCAGTAATCATTTCTTCCAGCTGGGTTCGCATGGCAGCATTCACTTCATCGAACTGTCCCTTGTCGGATAAGGAACCTTTTACGCCGAAATAGAATTTTATCTTAGGTTCCGTGCCTGACGGACGGACGGTGATTTTACTTCCGCCCCTGAGGAAAAACTGAAGCACATCCGATTTTGGAAGATCAATGGGGCGGATAGCACCAGATTCCAAAACGGTTTCTTTCTGCAGCTTGTAATCGCGGATACGCTCTACCGGTATCCCGTTGATTTCGTGTGGCGGCTTGCTGCGATAGTCATCCATCATTTGCTGGATTTCTTCAGCGCCGGCTTTGCCTTTTTTGGTGATGGAAATCAGATCCTCCAGATAGAATCCGTATTCATGGTAAATGTTGATGAGCAGGTCGTACATGCTCATGCCCATATTTCTGGCCCATGCAGCAGTTTCGGCGAGCATGGCACAGGCCATTACAGCATCTTTGTCGCGAACCTGATCGCCAACCAGATATCCGTAACTTTCTTCTCCACCTCCTATAAAGGTGCGTTCGCCTTCAAACCTGCGAATGATTTCAGCGATGTATTTGAATCCGGTAAGCACATCGAACGACTCAACACCATGGCTGTTTGCAATTTCTTTCAGAAGCTCTGAGGTAACGATGGTTTTAGCAATAAACTCCTTACCGGTGAGCTTTCCTTTTTGCTTCCATTGCCTGATGAGGTAATAAATCAGCAGGGATGCCGACTGGTTTCCGTTGAGCAGGATAAAGTTGTCGTTGTTATCTTTCACACCTATGCCAACTCTGTCGGCGTCGGGGTCTGTTGCCAGGATCAGATCGGCATTGATCTTTTTGGCCAAACGGAGGGCAAGTTCCATGGCAGCCTTTTCTTCGGGATTGGGTGAGTGCACCGTAGGGAAATTGCCGTCAGGAGTTTGCTGCTCTTTAACAAGATTTATGCTGGTAAAGCCAAATTCTTTGAGTGCTTCGGGAACCAGCCTGTAACCAGTACCGTGAATAGGAGTGTAAACGATCTTCATGTCGCTTTGCCTGCGGATGATATCGGGGTTCAGCGAGTAGGAGGTTACCATCTTTATATATTCATGGTCAATCTCTTCTCCTATAATTGTAATATTGGCATCGCCACCGCTGAAACGGATATCGTCGACGGATGCAATTTTCTGTACCTCGGCAATCACATTTTTATCGTGGGGAGGTACCAGTTGTCCGCCGTCGTTCCAGTATACTTTGTATCCGCTGTATTCTTTGGGATTATGGGAGGCGGTGATGACAACTCCGGTATGGCACTTCAGGTATCTGACGGCAAAAGACAATTCGGGGGTAGGGCGGAGGCTGTCGAAAAGAAAGACTTTAATGCCGTTGGCAGCCAGCACTTCAGCGGTGATGCGTGCAAAGTACTCGCTGTTGTTGCGCGAATCGCAGGCAATGGCAGCTCTGATTTCGCTTTCACCCGGAAGAGCAATTTTCATATAATTGGCAAGCCCCTGGGTGGCAGCTCCAACGGTATATTTGTTCATGCGATTGGTGCCGGTACCCATGATTCCCCGCAATCCTCCGGTTCCGAATTCCAGATCTCTGTAGAAGCATTCGATCAGCTCGGGTAAATCCTTTTCCATCATTTCCTTCACGGCCCGGCGGGTATCCGCATCGTAGTTGCCGTTGAGCCATTGCCTGGCTTTCTCAATCACTTTAGGATCAACGTCTTTAATTGTCATAGTATTGATATTAGAGTTATTCACCCCGGTTTTGTGTCAAATTGGTATTATTTAACTTGCGGTAGCCGTCGATGATTCCGGGAGCGTTAAAGGTAACAATTATTCCGATTTTTTTGCCCGATATTTTTAACCTGGTTTGCAGGCTGCTCATCTGAAGGGGAGAGATCACAGGGTCTGAAACTATTTCAATTATCGCCTGGTTCTCAACAAGTATTTCTACGGGGATGTCTTTGTTTATTTTAATATTCTTGTAAAAAACAGGGAAGAAAACATCGCGTTTGAACATAAGTCCCTGAAGTCGGAGCTCGTGTAAAAAACAGGTTTTATAAACCGCCGGATCCAGCCCTGGTCCAAGTTCTTCATAAACCTGAGAGGCAGCTTCGAATATGCGGGTATGTAAGCGATTCAGTTCAGCCCTGTTCATTCAGTAAAGCTATGCATTTTTTAAGGCTTTCGCGCCAGTAAGGAACGGTTTGGCCTGTCGTGGCAATGTATTTCCCTTTGCTCATCAAACTGTAGTGCGGACGGGGGGCCGGCAGCGGATATCCGCTTGTATCGGTTGGTTTTATCACGCATTGTATGCCCGCAAGCTCCGCGATGGCATGCGCAAAATCGTACCAGCTGCACACGCCTTCGTTTGAGAAATGATAAATGCCTTCGGCAGCATTGCAGCGGATGAGGTTAAGAATAGCCTGAGCCAGATCGGCAGCCCAGGTGGGAGAGCCGAGCTGATCGGAAACTACCGTTAGCTCACCCTTTTCACGGGCAACCCGGAGGATGGTTTTTACGAAATTATTACCATAGGCCGAATAGAGCCAGGATGTCCGTACAACAATAGCACCCGAACCGGGTTGAAGTACATGCGCTTCCCCATCGGCTTTGGATTGTGCATAAACCCCTTTGGGATTAACTTTATCGGTTTCCGTATAAGGCTTGTGATTGGTGCCGTCGAAAACGTAATCGGTCGACAGATGAATCAGTCTGGCGCCCTGTGCTGCAGCCGTTTTGGCAAGCAGGGAAGGCCCTTCCACATTCAGAAGTCTTGTTTTCTCCGGTTCCAGTTCGGCCTTGTCAACCGATGTATAGGCGGCACAGTTTATTATCCAATCGGGATTGAAATCCGCCATAAATGCTTCAACGGCAATTTCCCTGGTAATATCCAGCTCGCGGTAATCGGTAAAAAGAAATTCAGCGCCGGGTAAAGCATCCGTGAGTGCCCTGAATTCATTTCCAAGCTGTCCGTTACTTCCTGTGATCAGAATTTTCATCCTATGCTTTTTCTGTAGGTTTCTTTATAAAGCCTTTTCCTTGAGGAAATCGGATTTCACACTGACTTTACCAATCAAACAAGCGGGTATTGCGATTCGCTAAACGATGGTTTTAAAATACCCGATGGTTTTAAGCAAACCTTCTTCCAACTGAACTTTTGGTTCCCAGCCCAGTTTTTCACGTGCCATACGGATGTCGGGCTGCCGTTGCATGGGATCGTCGCTCGGAAGCGGATTCATTACGATTTGCGAAGAAGAACCCGAGAGTTCGATAACCTTTCTGGCTAGCTGCAGTATGGTAAACTCGTTGGGATTGCCAACATTCACCGGTCCCGTAAAATCATCCTCCGTATTCATCAGCCGTATCATCCCGTCGATAAGGTCGGAATAATAGCAGAAACTGCGCGTTTGACTTCCATCGCCGTACACGGTAATATCTTCTCCCCTGAGAGCCTGAACGATAAAATTCGACACTACACGGCCGTCGTTGGGGTGCATGCGCGGGCCATACGTGTTAAATATCCGCATGATCTTAATCCGGACGTTGTTCTGTTTATGGTAATTAACAAACAAAGTTTCAGCAGCACGCTTGCCTTCATCGTAACAGGCACGCTCACCAATTGGATTAACGTGCCCCCAATAGGCTTCGGTTTGCGGATGAATCTGCGGATCTCCGTAAACTTCGGAAGTGGAAGCCTGCAGGATTTTTGCTTTAATCCGCTTGGCCAGCCCAAGCATATTTATTGCGCCCATCACCGATGTTTTCACGGTTTTTATGGGGTTGAACTGGTAATGAATCGGGGATGCCGGACAGGCCAGATTGTAAATCTCATCGACCTCTATATAGAAAGGCATGGTTACATCGTGCCTCACCATTTCAAAGTAGGGATTATTCATCAGGTGTACCACGTTTGACTTCTGACCGGTAAAATAATTGTCGAGGCAGACAACCTCATTCCCTTCGTTCAGAAGCCGTTCGCAAAGATGCGAACCCAAAAAGCCGGCGCCACCGGTAACCAGAATTTTTTTTCTCATCAACCTTTGTATTGGTTTTCGCTCATTTTGTTATCGCCTTATTTGTTAACTTTTCCGATGCCAATACCATGATAGGTAAAGCCCAGATTCTTAAGCTCGTTCCGGTCGTAGATGTTCCTTCCGTCGAAAACAACAGGATTCTTAACCAGTTTGCGGATAACCACCCAGTTCGGGAACCGGAATTCGGTCCATTCCGTCAGCAGAAACAATGCATCGGAATCTATCACGGCTTCGTAGGGATCGTTGCAATACTCTATAGCATCGCCAATTCTGCGTTTTGATTCACTCATGGCAACGGGGTCATACGCTTTAACCCTGCAGCCACCAGCCAGAAGTTTGTCTATGATAACAAGCGACGGCGCCTCCCGCATATCGTCGGTCTGGGGTTTGAAGGACAGCCCCCAGACAGCAATGGTTTTGCCCTTGATGTCGCTTCCGAAGTGCTGTTTGAACTTATTGTAAAGCAGTGATTTCTGTGCATCATTCACGTCTTCAACGGCTTTTAGGATGCGCATGTTGTATCCGACGTTATCGGCGGATTTGATCAGTGCTTTCACATCCTTGGGGAAGCAGGATCCGCCGTAGCCGATACCAGGATAGATGAACTTATTGCCAATCCGCGAATCGCTTCCAATTCCCCTGCGAACCATATTTACGTCGGCTCCGAGGATCTCGCACAGGTTTGCGATGTCGTTCATAAAGCTGATCTTGGTAGCCAGCATTGCGTTTGCGGCATATTTTGTCATTTCGGCTGAGGGTACATCCATAAAAATAACCGGATGTCCGTTAAGGGTAAACGGCTTGTAGAGCCTCGACATGATCTCTTCGGCTTTTTCTGATTCCACACCAACCACGATGCGGTCGGGTTTCATAAAATCGCTGATGGCATCCCCTTCTTTTAAAAACTCTGGATTGGATGCTACGTCGAAAGGGATATCAAGCTGTCGTTTGCCGAGCTCTTCCTGAACGGCATTCCGCACTTTGGCTGCAGTGCCGACGGGAACCGTACTCTTGGTTACCACCAGCATGTACTGGTTCATGTGCTGACCAACGGAGCGGGCAACATCCAGTACGTACTTAAGATCGGCGCTCCCATCTTCGTCGGGAGGGGTTCCAACGGCGATAAAAATCACATCTGAATCGTTTACACATACGGGAAGGTCGGTTGAGAAATGAAGCCTGCCTTTTTCCGTATTCCGGGTGATCATTTCGTCGAGACCCGGCTCGTAAATAGGGGAGATCCCTTTTTTCAGATTGGCAATCTTCTTCTCGTCAATGTCAACGCAAACGACGTTGATTCCGACTTCAGAAAAACAAGTACCGGTAACCAGTCCCACGTAACCGGTTCCCACGATGGTAATCTTCATATGCGGTGATTTTGTGAGTTTACAATGAGTTAACCGGCAAATTTACCAATTAGTATTCAGGCAGCAAAAAAGAGGGCGATATTCCTCTCAATTTCCAGAACAGAGGCAAAATCCGGCTTCTTCAGATATAAAGAGACCAATTATCATAATTTGCCTTTCCCTCGCTGCCTTTTACACTTTTGTGCGATGATGAATTCAAATTAATTTGATTTAATATGTTTAGCAGGCATTGTTTATTAAAGCGCAGAGTCCGAATCCGTTTTTCCGGTGGATTCTTTCCATAGCAACGCTATGATTCCCTTTTGTTGTATATCGTTCAGGGACCTTCTTGTGTTTAAAAAAAGGACATTGAAAGGACATTGAAAGGTTGCAGGTATGGATTATAGGTATACAAAAAGGAATGATGGGGGTTTCCATGCGTAAGCTCCGGGATTTCCTGTCAGGGTAAAATAAGGAATGACACCGGTAAATTAACGGCATACAAAAAAGGCGGAGGGCAGGTTGAGCAATATCGTACTTTTATATAAGTATAGAAATGGGTATCACATTTTGAAAAAAAAGTAGCGCATTTGTATCACAAACCGGGTAAAAAGTGGGATATTTTCGCTTTTTGTGTGCTTTTTAAAAATGGCGGTGAAGATATTAAATAGCTGATATACAAAGAAAAAGCCGGTATTTCTACCGGCTTTCTGTGATCCCGCTGGGATTAAATTTAACATTGACAATCAGCTACATAACTAAAAATGTATCACATTTGTATCACATTTTAAACAGCCTGGTTATCCGGTACAACACATAAATCAGGGTGGCTGCTCCTACAAATGCAAGTAGTTTCACCCATTTCGGGATCACTTTCTTTTCAACTATCCGGGTCTGGTCTTTTGAAAAATACTTCTCAGCACGTTCCCAGGTTAGTCGTATTGCGTTTTTTATCGTTATTGGTACGATAGTGTCATTTTGTGTTAAAGTGTGCATAATCCGGTTATTTTCAATCCAGGCATCACTTTCTGCAAATGATGTACGTAAATGGGATGGTTTGAAGTAAATCATCCCGTCTTTCACATAAACGGTATCAGTGAAATATTGGTTTTCTCCAGGGACGGTGATGTAAACGGTTGTGTCACGGAATATGGTTGTTGTTTCCCGGATGATGCTGTCCTTTCGGATAATCATTGTTTCAGTAGGAAATTTTCTTTCGCATGCCTTCCGTGTCACACAGCTGGTACCCGGAAGAAGGATTGAAATAATAATTAGTAGTTTAATTGCTTTCATTTCCAACACTCTTTTTGAACATTAAAGGAAGGGCAGGCTTTAGCGGCAAATTCATTATGACCGTGAACGGTTGATCCCGGGTATTTCTGAAGCAACTCTTTTACAAGTTCTTTAAGCGATTCTTTCTGATATTCCGTTCGGGTGTCTTTTGGTACCTTATTCTGTTTATCCATCCCGCCCACATAGCAGATTCCGATGCTGTGAGCATTCTGCCCGGTTACATGGGCGCCAGCCTGGTTGACAGGTCTTCCCTCTGCAACTGTGCCATCAAGGTAAATCACATAGTGATAGCCTATATCCAGGAAGCCTCTTTTAAGGTGCCATCGTTTGATCTCGTTTACATCGTGCCATCTGCCTTCTGGTGTAGCGCTGCAATGGATGATGATTTTGTTTATTGTTCTCACAGTTCGCTAATTTTATCGTCAATCTTTTTATTAAGGATCTTCAGAATCTGGTTGTAAATCGGATGCCCGGTAATTTTTGACAGATTAGCGAAAATACTGGTGACCTCAACGCTGCAAACAAGAATCACCGTTACATTAGCAAGGCTGAAGTTATTCAGTAAGGCACCTTCAAGGGGTGTAATTTTCAAAACAAACTTGTCAAATAAGAAGGCAACTATAAAAGCAAGTATGTATGAAACAAGCTTTTCAACGGTGATGCGCAACTTCTTACTCTCAATCGTTGTAAAGAAGGTGAAGAATCTTACCTTACCCGTTAACTTTGTTTCTTCCTTTCTCAACGCTTCAAGTTTTGTTTTGTATTGAAAGTAAATTGATGTCACAGCATCGGTTATCAGTAAGAAGATCAGGAAGTGAACATAAGTTGAAAGTGGGGCAAGGGTTGCAAGAAGAATCGAAAATACTTTAGGCAGCCATGTTTGATTGTGTATGTTGGAGGCTGTCTTGCTTACGATAGCTAAGTAGGTCATAATTAATCAGTCGATTTATAGTTTTACAATTCATCCCCTCAACCTTCTTTTACTACCTTGCCAGTGAATAATTTTTCAAGCTTTATTTGCGTTTCGTAAGGGTTATCATATTTGTTTATGCCTTCCACCCCGGCAATCTGAAGCACCCGGTTTACAAGCTCAATGCAAGAGTGCCGATTATCATTATAAACCCCAAGCCATTTAAACCCGGCAACTTTTAGGATATGGAAGAAGAAGTTCAAATACTCATAACTCTTGTTAACTTGTTTTATGCAGTAGTTTTCAAGTGAATCAATATCATCAACAACAATGTCCCATTCTTTTACGTATTTGTGCGAATAAAGTGAATAGCTTCTTAACACAACTCCTTTTCCTATTGCCTCATATTCCCTGTTTCTGTCTTTGAATACAACCGACCAGTGATTACAGGTTTTTATGAATTTCAAGTACGGCTTCCGGCTGAAGAATCGGCAGATGTTTACCCTGACAACGTACAGCCACATAAAAAACTGAATTGCTTTTGGTAAGAATTTGTTTGAGCGGATGCCCTGTATTGTCAATACTCCTTCCATCAGAAATACGTTTTTGAAGATCCTGTAAACAAAATACCTTAATTTTATATGGGTATGATATGATACATACCCAAGAAAATCAATACCTCTTTTATCTGTTGGAAATACCTGATAATTGCCTTTTAAGTTAAGTTTAAGATTAGTTACTATGTAGTCCGAAATATTTACCAGTAATGCGTGCAAGTATTTTTTATCAGAATGGAGTATTACAATATCATCCGCATATCGAAAATAGTACTTTACCTGCTGAACTTCTTTCATATAATGATCGAAATAAGCTAAATATAAGTTGGCAAAATATTGTGATAGATAGTTACCTATCGGCACACCTTCGGCGGAGTCTATAATCTCATCTAAAACATACAATAGCTTTTTATCCTTTATTTTTTTACGGATAATTGATTTAAGAATGTCGTGGTCTATTGACGGGTAGAATTTTCTAACATCAATTTTTAAGCAATATTGTGTGTCGTTGTTCTTAAGGGCTTTATTAAGCCTTTTTAATCCATCATGTATACCTCTACCTTTTATACAAGCATAAGTATCTCTTATAAATATATTACACCAAACACTTTCTAATTCAAGCATTAGCAAATGATGTACGATTCTATCTGGGTAAAATGGAAGTCTTGATATTAATCTTTCCTTGCCGTATTCATTTAGTATAAAAGTTGTATACTTAGATGTTTTAAAATTCAGGTTTTTTAAATCTTCTAAAAGTTTAGTCAGGTTACCTTCAATATCTTTTTCAAACGCCAGTACACCGTATGATTTCACTTTTCCTTTTCGTGCATTTTGATAAGCTAATTTAAGATTATCAATAGTGCAAATTTTATCGTAGATACTGTTTAGTCTTTTCACGTTCTGCAAGGCGCTTACTGAATCTTCGCTTTCGCTACCAATACAGTTAATTAAGCTATTATTGTTTTTTACCGAGTGGCAAGGTTTATGTTTCTTAAAATTATTTCGCATTAGGTGCGCTCCGATATTCGTATTCGCCTCAGCTGCCGAATTATTCGTATTCGCATAGAAAGCCCCTGCATTCACGCCATTATTCGCATTACCGCCGGAGATCAGAGCCAGAAACATACAACCTTTATTTATTTTTTGTTACAAAAAATCCGTTTTCGTTTTATTTTACGTGAAGGCGCGCCCCGAGAGCCGTAACCGCCTCAGCCGCCGAATAATTCGCATACGCAGAGAAAGCCCCCGCAGACACGCCACCAATCGCATAACCGCCGGAGATCAGAGCCCTCCAACCTGCATTAAGCGCTGGTGAAAAGAAGTAATCGCAATAATATGTTTGATAACTACCTCCTATAAGTTTTGGTAGTATTTCGGGGAAGTTTAATTCTTTTACATAGCCACCAGTTTCAACAGGGAGCAACTCTGCTAATCTTGCATTTACGGATGTGCCATCTGCAAATTGTGCAGGATTATCAAACACATAAGCCTCGCGCCTGTCAGCTAAATGATTAATCGCAACTCCATCAACCCACTTCCAGATGTGCCCAAATATATTCTCGACGAATAAATATTTGTTAGATGTGAATGTTCTATTAACACCAGCGCCGCCGAAATTCGCGATAACTACAGATGATTCACCCCAGTGTCTTGCAAGTGAATTACAGATACCAGTCGCAACAAAAGGGTTATAGCCATTGAAAGCACTCCATTCTGAAGAATTTGCATTTGTGATGCCACTTCCCAACCCACCTTGACAATAACCATCAACGGTTAAGTCATAGTTGACTGGCTTTTGAAAATTATTCGTAGCAAATTGCAGTTGAAATAAATGGATTAATTCGGTGTATGGTTTATGCCATTGCTGCTCAAAACCTGAGCCATTTGCTCGTGCGGCAGCCCTGAAATTAATCATACTTGTTGATGTAGTCGGCAATACACCTGATACACTGCTTAGCTTACCGCTGACGACACGCCCTTCATATGCTGAATAAAATTGTGGCTCTATTTCAACCCACCCAGCACCTGTTTGACGGGAAACGCTAAATTTCATTCTCTCAACAGTCCCAACTTTTTCTGTATACTTCCAGTAGCTTGAGCTTTGATATGACATTACATTTCCATCCGCACCTGTTAAATCAGCTGCCGTTCCGTCTATTTTTTTTGTTAAGTCAGCAGGGTCAAGATAGTAATTGACAGTCTTATCTGCCTTCATCACACAAGGTTTGAACAAAGCTTGAACAGGGAGAGTAGCATGAAGACTCATAGCGTCAGGTGATGAAGCTATCCTTGTCCAGTCGGGTGATGATATTGTATTATCACGCTCAATCCCGTACCAGTCTTGGTTCACCAATGTGCCTTGTTGAACGTTTTTCGCTACCTTCTGAGCGCAACTTTTTGCTATGACTTTCATAGTTAAACCGTTTCAAATGTTCCGTCCGTGCCGTTTGTCGTACCGGCTGAATTCACTGCTACAAATCGGTAATGATAAGTTGTTTCAGCATCAAGTCCTACTGCCCTTGAATGCACCCAAACAGCGTCAGTTCCTGCTGCAATGGTTCCCTGGTCAACGGGGAAGTTTAAGCCGTAAGCTGTTGTTTTTCCAACTTCAAGCGTAACTTCCGTTTCAGCTCCGTTAGGCGTGATATTTGCACCTATTCTGGCTTCACTTTCATTGATAAAGCCTTCGGCAACGCTTGCAATCGTTGGAACGGCAGCGGCTAACGTGGCAAAGGTCTGATCTGAACCGTTTGTTATCCCGGCAGCGTTTACCGCAACAATCCGATAATGATAGGTTACGTTCGGCTCAAGACCTTCAAGGCTGGCAGAAACTGTTTCAGCAGTCAGACCGGCATCAAGTGTGCCAAGTGAAACATTTGTGCCGTATTCGGTTGTTTTTCCGTATTGAAGCGTCACAGCTGTTGCGGAACCATTTGGAGTTACACTTGCCTCAATATCAGCTTCCATCTGTGTGATATTATTTTCTACTTCGCTTGTAACAGTAGCTACAAGAGCATCCAAAGTTGCAAAGGTTTGATCAGCGCCAAATGTGGTGCCTTTTGCGTTTTTTGCAACAACCCGATAGTGATACGTTGTGCCTTCTACAAGCCCGGTAAGCAGAGCGGTGATTGCCTGTGCTGTTGCTCCGTCCGTTAGTGGGCTTTCTTCTGCTTCAACAATGCTTCCGTATTTGTTTGTCAGCCCGTATTCAACGTAAACATCAGTAGCACCTCCGTTTGTCGTGATGTTTGCCCCTATCGTGGCATTCATCTGGTCAATGTCGCTTTCAGCTTCATCGGCAACAGTAGGTGCCGTTACCCCGGTGATGTCAAAGGTCACATGCACATAGCCTGCAAGCAGGTCAGTGAGCATAATTCCACCTTCTCCGGTGGTTGCAGATATAGTAAGTGCAACAGCATCCCCAGCAGCATTAACAAGGTCAACGGCATTAGCTGCTGTGCCATCGTGGCTCCATTTAAAGGAAGCGGCAACATCAACATCAATACCATCAAGTTTTACAAAAAGGGAAAACGCATGATCCGTTTTCGGGATGATTTCAGTATAAGGCATTGCCGTGATTCCCCTGGTAAGTGTGATTTTCTTTTCCATGATTTATGTGTTTTTTAAATTATATCGTTACTTCCTAATTCGTTTGCCTGATACCGGATAATTAACCCAATTAAGCCTGCACCATTTCCGAATGTGTCCAAAACATTCGCAGCGTCACGGAAGATTCTGCATATCAAATAAGACCCCCGTATTTTCCCGGTGCCGGATATACTTGCAAAATCGGTTGTGTAGTGTTTAAACCCTACAAAATTTTCATTCGGATATTTTGAAGCTGAATAAATTTTCGTTGAAGTGCCTGCTGCTGCTCCGGCAATGTTTTGCCAGCTGTATTCCAATCCCCACCTAATTGCTGAAGCACTTCCTGCTGATCCCATCGGCACAAAGTGAACCCTGGCAAATATTTCGCTTTCTTCCTTATAGTCAAACGGCATCGGCACGTAAAATATAAGTTCGTTCATTGTGTTTGCATCGAATGAAAGCACCTGTAAGCCACTTACAAAAGCGGAAAGTGTAGGTCTATTTAAAGCATTTGAGCCAAAACCACCCTGGTTGATATGGATGTTCAGAAGTTTCCAGACTGAAGCATCCCCGTTCATCAGCATGTGACCTTTTACATCAAAGGAAGTGTAATGTCCTGCAACTGGATCACCGAAAGCACCGGATGAACCCAGCACTCCAACACCTTTATCTGATCTTCCATACACGCCAACATCACCGCCTTCCCCTTCAATGGCAGTTCCGGTAGTTCCCAAAACTTTAACTTTATCGGCAGCTGTCGAAGGTTCCAGAACCCCACTTGTTCGCTTCCAATATTGTTCAGGGTTTATCAATTCCCATTCGCCAGTTGTCGGATTTGCCCGTAGTATTTTCCCGTAATCTGCTTCATCAACAGGTGCATGGTCAGCCTTATTGTTCATGCTGTGAAGCCGCAAATGACTGTCACTTCCACCACCGCCACCGAATGAACCGCCACCACTGCCACCGGTGGGCGCATCCAGTTCACTGTTTATTACTATGTTGTTTCTGTCTGTGACATAGTAAATAGTGTTCAGAATTACAGAATCGTTATCAGGGTCAAGTTCATAGCCTACAATCAGCATTCTGTGTGCTGAATTAAGGATAGGATAATGGTATATCTCAGCGAAAACCTGAAGTGTATAATCAAAGGCTTTGGTTACTGTTCGCCTCATAGCAATTGATTCCTGTAACCTAAGCTTATTGATATTCATGTGGTTTCCGCCTGATTCATGCGCCCAGCTGTCGGAATTAGTCCATACACCAGAATTTTCAACACGTAACCTTCCGGATGAATAAATTCGCGGTCCGTCACCAATAATCGTGTCCGGAAGCACCTCATTAAATCTGTTTTTTATTGCCTGACTGCCATCTGTTGTGTTGAGCGCTGAAAATTTGATTTTGCCATCTGCGGCTTCGTCATTTTCAAAAAGCAGGTTACAGCGTATTTCATTAAACGTAATGCTGTATGTTCCTGCTGGTAAAACGATTGGGGTTGTCAGGTTTTTGTAGGTATCATCAAGGCTAAGGTTGAATGTGGAAACTCCTCCGGGGTCTATTGGCGGGGTTAATATCTCTACATTCAAAGCCTGTGTTTGTACAGAAATGTAAGGTCCAAAATCAATTATGTAAACGGCTGCTGTGTCAGACCAGGTTGCCGGTACAGCAGTAGCAATGTTGCTTGTCGTTCCCGTTAAGTATTTCGTTCCGCATTTTAATGTAAGGTGATATCGAACAAACCACGCTTCCTCAGAAGCAATGATAACCCGTATCGCCCCGGCAATATTAATTTTAAGAATTTCCCCGGCACCTCCGGTTATTGTCCCGATTGAAGCTGTTGTTCCGATTGTGTATGTAGGCGGAAGAAGGTTGCCCCGGTTAATACCTTGCTTGTAATTGTAAAGCATTGTGATTTCCCGGATAGGCGGGTAATTGAAAAATGTGCCTTCTGTTCTTTCGATTGTGAAATATTTACGGAAATCTACATTGGTACTTGATAACAAGGTGCCATTCACGGCATATTTGTAAACAAACGCTGCATTCAGGTCATTGATCTGTTGAGCAAGGAAGCAATCACCTGACATGTACAGTCTGTAATGAAACTGTCGGCAAAGTGATTCAAGCACATCATAGCAGTTCATGCTGTCAATGATGCCAAAATCATCATATTCCTGAAAAACATCGTAGGCAAGGTCAATATTTTCAAGCCCTGAATTTACTTTTAGAAGATCCGCTTCATCCCAGTTTAATTTTGATACTTTTAACAAAGGAGCAAAACCGAGTAAAGCAGGATAATTTAGCTTTGCAAGGCAGTTTAGCATATGCCCCAGAATAGTATTTCGTCCAGTATATGCGGTTCCGTTGTTGTCGTATTTGATATTTTTCAATCGTGACAATCCGCATACGGCAGAAATCGTAACAAGATATGTGTAAAACTGATCGGGATAGTCAACAAGGTCTGTTGGTATCTGTCCCAGCCAAATTTGTGTCAGGTTACGGAAGATCTGAACGGTGTATCGTTCTTCATCTTCTCCGGGTATCTCATCAATGAATGCTTCAAATTCGGTATCGCTTTCCCTTACGTTAATATTTATTTCAGCATAGGAAGGATAGATCGGGCGTAAGAAGTCGTTGATGTTACTTTCATCGTATTTAAGCGTAAAGAATCCATCAAGCTCAATAGCAGTGCCGCTGAAATCCCTGTCGTGAATTTCAACGGTGTACCGTGCATTTGATTCCGCACTGCTGTATTGGTCAAAATAGAATCTCTTTGCCATTTAACTGCCTGTTACTCTTGTGTTATAAAAGCTCTGCCTTAAATTCGTAAGGTAAATATCCCTCCCGGAAATTTTTCCCACAACCGTTATGGCTGAAGGCATCATTCCGCCATTTATGGGATTGTATTTTTTTGGAACAACAGCTTCCCCTCTGTGCAGATAATAAGGTCCGTCATTGGGTACATAGTTTGTTCCTGTTGCAAGTCCTTGCATATTCCCGGCACCTGCAAGCAAACCTGATATTGCACCGGCTGCTGCAATAAGTGCTGCCCCGGCAATTACTGCTCCTATACCTGATACTCCAAGCTTTTCAAGTGATATTTTCGCTAATCCGATTTCGATAAGGAGTTTTCCGAACTGTTTTGCAAAGTCTGCTGTTAACTGAAGAATACCGCCAAAAAACTCTGCAAGTCCCATATCCCCGGAAATCATCAAGCCAAAGCCTTCAGCTGCTGTTGCAAGAATATCTTCACGGAAATATGAAAGAAGCTGTGATGCTCCCACCGCCTCTTGCTCAAGCTCATATAATGAAGGCGCATCACTGCCCATCGCCATCTGCCTTCCGCTGTTTCGCATTTGCATGGATGGAAGTGTAGCACCTGTTGTCACCTGTGCTGTTTTAGGCTTCATCTTTGCAAGGGCAGTTCCAATCGAATCGTAATACTGCTTTTCCATTTCAAGAAGGCTGATTTTTTCTCTCATCTTCCTGATCATTGAAACGGAATTCGCTTCCTCAAGTCTTTCTTTATAAATCTTAATCTGTTCGTTGAGCTTATTGTAAATGCCAACAATCGCTTTAGGTCCGTCAGTTTTTGTCGGTTCTGTCGTATCAGGTCTTATTGACATCATCCTATCTACTACTGCAAGATCTTCTTTATGCCTCATCAGCATTTCAAAAATCGGGGATAGCTGATCATAAAGATTTTTTGCCATCGCTGCCTGCTGCGGATGCAGAAATCTATCAATCCAGGTGTCGCTTTTAAATGTCAGTGCTTGCATATTAAACTTGACATTGTTAATCAACTTGTCAAGTTCTTTCATGTCAGATATTTGTGTTCCGCCTGAGGCGAAAAGAACTAACCCTTGTGAATCTCTTAAAGCATTTCTTCCTCTTATACGGTCAATAATCCCCTGAACACCTTCAAGTGATGAAGAAAACACACCAGATTCTGCAATTGCTTCCCCGATTGCAAGTTTAATGTTTTGCCATTCGGTTGTGATTGAAGCAATTTTTTGCTGGGTGGTAACTGATTCATCGCCCATCTTTGCCAATTCGGCTTGTGCTATCTGACCGACAGCTTTAGCTACATCGCTAATGTTTGCGGCTTCAGTAGATACACCGTTAAGTTTTTCTTTAAGGGCAACGGCAGAAATCCCCAGGTTGTCAAGGATGAGTGGGGATTTTCTGCCAATACCGGTGACGATTGAGTTTACCAGGTAATCAACTGATTGTCCCGTTTCTTCTGCCCTTCTTCGTGCAAATTCAAAAAGCCCCGCAAGGCTTTCAAGAGGGATTTGGAAATTATTAGCTGCAACAGCCCGTTTCATTAATTCCAGGTCAGAAACGGTATTTCTGGTAGCAGAACGTAAATCATCCAGATAAGCACCGCCACCAATTCTCTCAAACGCTTTCTGTACCGGTTCAGCTTCAGCAGCAAGGTTAACAACCTCTCTTGTGAATGATGCTATTGCGGCAACTGAAAATGCCCCTGCAATCATGCCACCGATTTTACCAATATGCTTGTTGAAGTTGTCAAGCTCATTGCCTGCCTTCTTCAAGCCCCGACTGTAATTTGTCAGGTCGGTGTACATCTTAAAAACAAGTCCGGTATTTTCAGCCATTTTCTACAATCAATTTGTCAAGCTGTTTATTTGATAATTTTGGCGGGTTTGGCATCTTTTCACCCGGTAAAAGCATAAACTTCCGTGGGTCGCTGATCTGATCAGCTTTTTTCACCTTGCTGTTGTAATACAACATTGCCATATATCTTAACCGCCTCAATGCATCAATACTTTCTTCATTCCTTGCCTTGTAATTTGCCCTGATAGCGTTTATGACAACTCTCAAGTCCATTCGTTCGTAGTAGTCTGGATAAGATATATGTAGCAATCCGAATGCAATCCCTTCTAACGTGTCCCAATTTAGCCCGGAATCTCTCCCGGGCTTTTCGGGTTTCCCTCATCCTTTTCTTCCTCATCTGGGACCGGCAATGTTCCAAATATCCCTTCAAGGGCTTTTTTCATTTCGGCAGCATTATCATCGTCAAAAATAGTGTAGCAGTCTTCGGCAGTCAGTTCTGTTTTTGTTCCTTGCTGTCGGCAATCTTCTTCAATTCCACAATGTATAAGCTGACTGAAACGGTCAAGCACTTCAAAGGAAGTCACCGGTTTGCCTTCATCATTTACTTCAACCCTCAAACTGTCAATCACTTCATTGACATATTTAAGCCCGATCTTTTCAGCGTACCTTCGCTGGCAAAGGGTGTTGATTGTAACCCCGTGTTCTTTCCCTTTTATGTTTAACGTAAATCGCTTCATGCTTCGAGTGTTGTAAAGGTCTGATCAGCACCGTAAACCGTTCCAAGGTCATTTGAAACTTTTACCCTCCAATGATAAGTGGTATCGGCATTAAGTCCTGTAAGGGCACCTGTGCAAGTCACGGCTGTATCACCAGCAGCAAGTGGTGATTGTGTTGCTGTTTTCGTGCTTCCGTATGAAGTTGTTGTTCCATATTGAAAAATCACGGTTGTGATTTTGTCTTGCGGATTTACATCAGCGGATAAAGCAGCACCGGATGCTGTGATGCTTGCTGAAGCTTCATCGTCAATGTCAGCAATGATTTGCTTTGTCAGAAGCCCGGTACCTTTGAGCGTATAGCTGAAGGTCAGGTTTGTTTCGGCATCACCAGACAATTCAAGGCTTTCAATGTAAACATTACCCTGATAGTGATAATCATTGCTTTCTTCTGTGCTAAATCGGATAGCAAATAATGCCCTTGACTGAATCAAAGCTTCAAGGTCTGCAAAGCCATAATCGGCATCAAAGGCAAATTCACAATCCCCTGAAATAGCCCAGTTTCTTGCTCCTGGATGGGATTTTTCCCAACCGCCATCACCTTTGTTAACAGATGTGTTCAGCGACTGTGCAATAGTAAGCGTCCCATTTAAGGCATTCGCGATTGCCTTAAGTGTTGGTGGTGAACCAGCAGCCGTGATCACATACAGGTTAATGTTGGTGGCGTTTACTATTCCTATTGTTCCCATGTCTTTAGCTTACAATAGCGGCTCTTGATAAAGCGCCAGTTCCTTTCAAAGTGTAACTGTATAACAGGTTTGTTTCTGCATCACCGGAAAGTTCAAAGCTTTCAACGTAAGCATCGCCTGAAAATTCGTAATCTCCGGCAATATCCGTTGTAAATTCAATGGATAGCTTTGATCTGTCAATGATGGCATCAACAATTTCATCAGCGCCATGACCTTCGTCAAAGGCAAATTCACAGTCCCCTGAAATAGACCAGTTCCTGGCACCAGGAAGGGATTTTTCCCAGCCAAGATCATCCTTATTGACTGAAGTGTTGAGGCTGTGACCTACTGATAAGGTGCCGTTCAAGGCTTTACCGATCACATTACCACCAATCTTTATCTTGATTGTGGTAGCGTTTATAATTCCTGTTTGTATTGCCATATCTCAAAAATTTTAAAGGTTATCGTTTTATTCTGAAGTTGAAATCAATTGCTATGTGGTGTACTTCTGACCAATCTTCAAACATTTCAGATTTATCCAAAAATGTGATACTGTCAACCACAACACCTTCTTTTATCCCGCCCCATCTGTCAAGAATTGTTCTTACCCTTGATGCTATGTTTTGAGCGTTATCATACGTTTTTGACCAAACATTTATCGTATGCCTTTCTGTGTCAAGCACGGAAGGACCGTCTTTCGTATCGGTCGGATTAGTTGTAACCTGATTGTAAGTTACTGCTGGAAGATCTTCTTCCTGAAGTCTTCGGTAAGGATATATGCGGGTTCCGACAAGCGCACTTAACTGGCTGTCAGCACTCAGTAAGCTATATATCACTTTACCTGTCATTTCTTGAATTTCTTTATCGTTTTGTCAAGGTCTTCAGCAACTAATTTTTTCAGTAATTTCAATACATCCTGTCGTCTTTTTTCTATTGCGGGGCGCATGAATGGGTGTGGTGGTGTGTCAATTCTGTACCTTTCGCCTTTTTTCTTTTTGCCAACCCATTTTGCAAAATCAGGGTTATCGTCATTTCTCTTTGTTGCCCATCCTTTTCTTCCTTTTTTGGAAATTATTCCGGATGTGCCAAATTCAATCCAATGAGCTTTGTGACCGTAGTCCTTGTACTTTCCTTTTGTCCGGGGTTTAACAGCAATTCCAAGTCTTCTGCCTTTTAATTCTACGTTTCCGATTGATTTAGCTGTTCCTTCAGATACGCTTCTAACGTTTCTTCGAGCTTCGGCAAGCATTGGTTTTGTTGATTTGCGCAACAAGCTCAGGATTACTTTTTTTTGTGTGATGTAAGGAAGATTGTTAAGAATAGCATAAGCCTTTTCCATTCCTTCCACATGAATACTTTTCCTCTCCCGAGGCTTTACATACAAGTGTCCGTAATACTTATGATTCTTATCTATTCCCATTATTGCGAATCTTTTTTCTCACAATGAAGAATAAGAAACTGTTTTCTTCCTTCTTCCTCAATACTCTTTACTTCCCAGTGTTCACTTTCAAATGTCAAAGCATTCACTTGCGACAATCCAGATCTGTATCTAATCCTGAAGCTTTCATTCGTTACTCCAACGGTTTGCGCAGCACTTGTCTGCTCTCCACCCCGTTTATACACTTTTTCAGCGTAAGTGGTTACTATTGTTGAGTAGCTTACGACTTCTTCACCGTAACCATTTTTGCTTGTTGTCCTCTGTAACAGAATTACTTTTCGGTCAAATACCATCTCAAAATCTGTTTAGCCTGAAGTGATGCAAAAGATATTTCGATCCCATCGGCATTTCGTTGACTGTTCTGTTGCTTACATCTTCCCGCTGATCGAACCATGTTCTTACCATCATCAGGATTGCTTGTCTGATGGCTGCCGGGACAGATGCTGCTGAAGCGTAACCGGCTTTGTAGGTAACGGTGATGTCACCGCTTCCGCCTCTCGGTGCCGGAAAGCTTTTGCCGTATGCCGGAGCAATGTAACTTGGTACATGCCAGTTCATCAGCATATAATCAGCGGAATCAACAGTCTGCTCAATCCCGGCATCATCAATGTACTTCACGGATGTAACCGAAATAATTGGAGCGCCTGGCAGAATGATCTTATCATCAAATGCTGTAAACTTTTCCACTATCGTTGATTCAACAATTGTGGACCAGGTAAATTTTTCAGCGTATTCACGAGCAACAGTTATCAACCTGGCTATCTCATTGTCAAATGCTGATATGCCTTCCAGCCCCTGAATCTGTTCTTTTGCTTCAGAGGTTGTAACCGGTTCCCATATTGCCGTGACTGTACGTGTCATTTTTCAAGATACTTGATGATGTTTTCAGCTGATTTCTTTCCGATACCTTTGATTGCAACAAGATTTTCAATGGTTGCAATTTCTTTCAGTGCTTCAAGGCTCTCAATTCCGGCTTCAATTAGCACTTCCCGCATCGGCAGATCGGAAGGCATATCTGTATTCCCTTCTTCAAGTTCAACAGCGTAGCCTAATTCGATCATTTCTTTACCGAATGGCTTGGCACAATCAAGCTCTTGATTTGTGAAATAAGCGTAACCAATCCCGGATGTGCCTTTTACAAACTTTATTTTCATAGCTGTAAATGTTTTTTTTGCCGTCAGGCTCCCGCCCTCAATCGAGGGCAGGAGTGACAGCTATATTACCCGGCAAGGTTTACAGAGTTGTAAGGGCATCAAGCATTGCTGCAAAAGCACCCGGATGTTTAATTGCAACATCCCACCAGGTGTTTACAACAAGTTTAATCTGGGCGTTTCCGGCAAGGGTGTACGGGTCAACCGTGATGTCCATTCCGCCCCAGTTGTAGATATGTAGGTTGCTGAAATCACCGAAGATAATGGCGCTGCAAATTTCAACTCCTGTGGTGCTTCCTTTGGTTAGGTTATGAGGCACCAGGTTACTGGTGAAGGCTTTGTACCCGTTCAAGGTATTGTCATTCTGTCCCCAGATAAACAGACCTGAACCGGTATCGAGCTTGGTGTTTTTCAGCTGATTTTTGACTTTGTTGTTTGTCAGGTAAGCCAGCATATTTTGGTCAGCATTTGCGATTTCAACGGCTGCTTCCAGCTTTGTGATATGTGACCATGTCGGGTTAGCTCCGTTTGTTCCACCGGCAACACTTCCAATTCCGGAAGTTCCAAGAATTCCTTGCGGCTGATTGCTTGAGTGACCAGCACCATTAATCGCGGCAAGCTCAACAGCCTGTCCAATGGCAGCAAGAATGTCATTAAAAACATCATCCTGAAGCCCGATATTTGTCTGAAGCAAAAGCTGCTTTGAAATCGGGGCATGTGCAGCAAGTCTTTGAGGTGCAACGCTGATTTTGCTGGTTGTTGATCCAGTTTCGTTTGAATCACCAGTTTCAGTTTCCCATGCTACGGAAGTGGATGTCCCTTTTACAAGGTCAAGGTTGCCGACCATCCCGCCAAACATTTTGGCACCCATCTGGCTGAGGACTAATTTGGGGCGCAATGCCATAATTAACCCGTCTTTATCTGTCGGTATAAGCATCCCTCCCTGGTCACCAGCGGCAGATGTTTGTCCGGTGGCTGTCATAGCTCTACGCTCTGCATGATTTGCTAAAATAATATTTGGAACACCCAGACCGCTGATTGAAATTCCCGATTCTCGTGCTTCTTTCTGAGCTTCCTGGTGCATTTCGAGTTCAAGACCGTCAAGGCTTCTACCTTCTGCTTTAGCTTTAATTGCCCTGAAGAAGTTGTAGTTTCTAACTTCATTTTTCTCTTTCTCTTTCCCGGCATCGGAATGAAAGGAGCCAGCCATTTCAGCTGCCCTTCGTTCATCCGCAAGCACTTTGTCAAGTTTTTCTTTATAGGAATCAAACTCTGAAGCAAGTGCATCATATTTCGTTTGCTCATCGTCTGTAAAGTCCCGCTTTTCTTTTTTAGCTGTTTCGTGCATTGCCTGCATTTGCTTCCAAAGTTCGCTGCGTTTTTCCTTGATCTGCAAGGATGTTTGAAGGTTACCAAATACCGGAATTGTTGCCAGCACAATACCGGCACCGGAAATTATTTGCTCAATACTTCCAGCATCAAAAAAGCTGGTAACAAGTGGGATGGCAACTACTGCCACCAGTAATGTAAGGCATACTGCCATGATGATTCTGAAGCGTTTCATCTCTCTAATTTTAAATGGTTATTGTAATAGTTTTGATTTCAAATTCAATTCTCTTTCTCTTGCTTTTTCTTCTACCTCGTTATACGGCTTAGGTCTTTCCGGTTTACTCCTTAGAGCAACGGAAGTGTCAGCATAAGCTGGGAAGGTCACTGGACCAACATCCCACAACCTTGAAACTTTCAGTATTGTACGTAAGTCGTTTTTGTCGTTATTTTCATCGAAAGTCCATTTCTGTTCAGATACTTCAAACTGGAAGGAACTACCTTTGATGTTTCCGTTTCTCAAGTTTATAAGCAAGTCGTTTCCGGCAGTCGTTTCCGGAGCATCAAAAGCATACATTAATTTGTTGCCTTCTTTGTAAAGCTTAAGGGTTCCGGCTGACCTTCTTGCAACAACAAGGTTATCATCGTGATTGACAAGCGCAACAACCTCATGGTTGGGATCTGCTAAAATCTCATCAAATGCAGCAGGATCAATTTTTTCTTTAAACCAGCGCATTTCTGTTATGCTGTCAAATACGACAGCACTTCCGACAATTGTCCGGCTTTCACCTTCAGCTTCAGCAGCCCGGATTTCTGTGACTACATTTAGAAATCGCCTTTCAATAGTTTCGTTATCTGTTTTCATCGCTATCTTTTTTAGTTCCCTTGCCTTCGTAAAAGCTTTCAATTTTGTTGAGCGGAGCATAAGCAGCCTGGATGAATCGGTTGTCACCGCCATCAAATTTTGGCATGTTTTCAAGCTCTGCAATCTGGTTTGGTGTTATCCCGGCTATTGCGAACAATGAACGGTAATATTCGCCCCTGCTCTTGCTATCTGCCCGGAGCAATCCGTTAAATTCAAACTCAAAATATTCGTTCCTTTGACGGGAATCGGGAATAAGTTTTCGTGTAATTTCTTCTTCAAAGCGATTCGCCCACGGCATGAGTGTGTAAGTCACAAACTCCATACTCTGATGCTCAATGTTGTTGTTGGTGGATCTGGATAAATCCATCAGCATATGCGGTGGCACACCGAACCAACGGGCAATTTCCTCAACCTGAAACTGACGTGTTTGAAGGAATTGGGCTTCTTCTGGCGGGATGCCTATTTTGGTGAATTTCGTACCGCCTTCAAGGATGGCAGTTTTCCCGGTGTTTTTTGCTCCGTGGTATGAATCTTTCCAGCTGTCCTTTAAGCGGGTATATACTTCTTCAGACAATTCACCAGGTACCTCAAGTGTGCCGCCTAATGTTGCACCGTTTTCATAGAAGTTGTTCCCAAATTTCTGTGTTGCAAGTGCGCCTCCTATTGATTCACGGGCAACTGTGATGGGATTATAACCTACTCTGCCATCGAAGGATAGTCCGGGGATATGTAGCACATTTTCTGAAAGTACAGTTTGGAATTGATTATTTACCAGAATTTTGTAGTAAATCTTATTCTGGTAAACGATTGGAACGCATTCACCTTGCTTAATCGGCATCAATTCAACAGGTTCCCCGGTTGATTCATTTCTTTTGATGTAAGAATAGCCATTCCCATAACCGACTGCGCCTGCAATAAGCGTTTCACGGAATATGTAGCCGGTCATTATTTCGTTAGGAAATCTAAGTTTTGACTCCCCAACTGAATCTGAAACGTGTATTCTGCCATCGGGACCTGTTCTGTAATGCTTTATCGGAAGTCCGGCAAGGGTGGAGGCAATTACGTTAATTGCCCGCCATACTGCTGATAGTGTAAGGGCGGTGCTATTGTTAACTGATACTGAACCGATGTTTCCTGCATTTAGTGCATTCAGTAATTCCTGAGTGGGGCTGGCAAGTGTGCCGGAGGGAACTGGATTTGAACGTGATTCACGCTCAATCTCGAAAAAAGGAATCCCAAATACTTTGTACTTTGCCATGTTTTGAATGATCGTTCATGGCAAATATGTGGGCGTTTTAAGAAAATCCTACTGGAACATTGTTCCCTTTTTGAAAAATAATTTTTAATCCCCTGATATACATGTAATAAAAAAAGTCCCTAAAAGGGACTGATTTTGATAGGCGGTTACAAACGCTTTGAATTAAACATTTAATTGTTATTCTGAAGTTATGTGGCATTAATGATTCTAAGCCTTTTGGCTATCTCTGCCAATAACATTTCATCAGTAAATTGCCTTGTATCCCCAGAACCGATTAAATTAATTGTAATTGTAACTTCCTCATGTTTTGGAGGCATAGGTGTGCCTTGTGGCACATCCCATAATTTCGGTTCAGTATGCCTATCAATAATGATTGGATCATCATTTAGCAAAAATTCCATAAATTAAAGCCACATAGCAAAAGGTAAAGCAAAAAGCCTACTATGTGGTCTTATTGGGGCTTTATTTGCTTTGTTAAACATTAGTTGATTTTTTCAGTACCCATACGAACAAGCTATACAGCAAAATACCTTATCTGGATCTTCTGTTTCCTGAAACTGTCTGCCACAATTTTGGCAAACCATCAGCGGTTTCTGCTGTTGCGAATTTACAATCTTTTCGGCAATCTTCCTGGCATCCCATGTGTTTTGCCCTAACACAATTCGTTTAGTTTTCTTTTGCATGGCTCTTGTCTTTGTAAGTTATGTGAATTGTCACATCATCCGGTAATTCGTGTTTTCCCGGTACCTGCTTAAATATTTGTCATGGGTTAACTTCGTTTTAATGTTTACGTTTTCCGCTTTGATTGTCTGATTATTCTTAATAAGCACTATCTGATAGATTTCAAGCATGTTAGTTGGATTTAAGTTTTCTGTTCTTTACTTTCCTGAAGCTTTCGTAACCTGAATACCGGTCAATGCCGAATTTCTTCTTGTATTCGGAAGCTGTAAGCAAATAAGCTTCTTCATTTGTCTTCGCTGTTTTTAAATGCTGAAAATAGCGCTTGATAAAGCCATCAAGGGTAAGCAGATTTATTTCATCCATTTTTTTATGAAATTTTTGGATAAATATTCTTCGATTAATTCAATGGTGTAGTAGTATGGCTTTTGCTTATACTCAATGATGTCATTAACTTTTTTGATTGAATATAAGATTGTTGCATGATCCCGATCTATGAATTTTCCAATTTCCGTTGTTGAGTGTTTGGTAAATATTCTGCTCATATATACCAGAACCTGGCGAATCATCACATACGGCATTTCCCTGCTTTTAAAGTGATTCCTGAAATCAGTTTGTGAAATTTGGAAGTAACCACAAACAATTTTCTCGATGTCTTCAAGGTTTGCTATTTTCAATTCTAACCCAGGTGCAACATACGGTGAAGTTGGTATTATTGTCGCTCTCATATTGTCCTGATTCCTTTCATCATAATTTTGTTAATGTCAATGTTTTCATTCGGAGTCATTTGCTGTCCTTTTGCCATGACAGCGGCAACAGCACCGTCAACCTTTTCACTTGCTTTTGATTTATCAATTTTGATATTGCCTGCCGGATCACGCTGAATAGCTACATTACTCATCATCCATCGCATTACCGGATTGTTCATGTGGTTCATTCTCCGGGTGAATACAGTTCTTTCAAATTCCTTAGTCGGGGCGCTCATGCTTCCGTAACCCTGACCAAACGGCTGCATATTTATACCTTCGGATGTCAGGTTGATAACCAGCTGTGAGCTGTTCCACCGGTCATATGAAATTGCTACAAGTTTATACGTTGATGCAATTCGCATGATGTCCGCCTGAATAAAATCATAATCCGTCACGTTTCCAGGTGTAGTTGTTATGAAGCCCTGATTTATCCAAAGGTCATACGGTACCCGGACATTTTTTACCCGATCCTGAACGTTATCTTCAGGCATCCAGAAAAACCATTTGTAAACATCTGTCCCGTCCGGCATCTGAAAAACTAATGATAATGCGGTTAAGTCACGGGTTGCTGAAAGGTCAAGCCCACCATTACAAGACAATCCTGAAAGGTCAATTTCAGATCCGCCACATAACTGCCAATCATCATCCGGAATCCACACGGAAACTGAATCAACCCACATATTGAGTTGCTTGGTTTTGAATTCATTAATTTTGGAAGGATTGTTTTTAGCGTCAATGTATTTTGATTTTAGAAACTCCGTTTTTACGGAAATACCCATATTCGGGTTGCTTTTTAGCCATGCTGACTGATCTTCCCAATCATCTTCTTCATCCATCGAAAAAATCATAGGGAATAAATCATCCTGTTCAATAATACCCTGAAGCACTTTGATGCAAACATCCCGGAAGGTATAACAGGGACTGGTACGGTTGAATCCGGCAGTAGTTATAATGTCCATCATCGGTTCGCTTCTGGAAGCCATTGAAGATTCAATGTTATCAAACAGGTCGTTTGATTTCCAGGCATGGTATTCGTCAATGATACCGAAATGGGTGTTCAAGCCGTCCTGTGTGGAGCTATCGGAAGAAAGTGCTTTGAATGAATTGCCAAGATTTTCAAAAGCAATGGAGTATTGATAAACCTTTAGCTTGCTTTTGATTTTCGGGCTGTATTTGATAATCTGTTTTGTGTCGTTAAAGCAAATTGCCGCTTGTTCCCGCTTTGTTGCTGTGCTGTAAATTTCGGCACCTACTTCACCATCTGCAAGAAGGTGGTAAATGGCTTCGCCTCCCAGCATGGCTGTTTTGCCGTTTTTCTTTGCAATCTCAAGATATGCCTTTCGGAATCTACGTTGTTTGTCAGCCTTACGCCATCCATACTGAACATAGAATTTGAACATCTGCCAGTCCGAAAGAATGAACGGTTTCCCGGCAAAGTCTTTCCCTTTCCCGTGCCGGAGGAATCCGAACAACTGAATTGGCTTTAACCCGGCTTTTGGGTCAAAGTAAAAACCTTTTTCGTATGCAGTTTCAAGGTCTTTTAGGTGTCGTTGTACTGCAAGGATTTCCAGTTTCCCGGCAGGCTGTTTTCCTGAAACAACCCGGTCCATGTAGGCGTGTATAGTTTTTTCAATGCTCATAAGCCAAGAAATGTTTCAAGGTCATCTTTCTTTTCTTTAGGTGCAAGCTTCAATGATGCCCGGCTGGAAGGAGTGAACCCGAATTGTGTTGCAATAGCTTTAGCTCGTTCCCAGCTCGATGACTTTTGCTTATTCAATCGTTGAAATAGCAATTCACTCTGAGCATCCAGTAATGCCATTGCCGGGATTTTTGAAATTTGTTCTGAAGTTTCCAGGTAAGTAGCGTATTCCACACAATAACTGACAAACATATCAAGATCAATTTTTGTAAGAAGATCCATGTTAATCAGTTCCATGCCTTTGTTCTTGTATATTGATTTGGCAAGCTTCGAAAACCATGATGGCGGATGCGGCAACTTCGTAATCTTTTCACCTTCTGGTTCATCGTGATTTATCCTGCACGGCTGGTCGGTACCCCGTAATTTCTTCAATGCGGTTGGTGTAGTTTTTCTTCCTTTCATTTTTCAAAACTTATTATGCCGTCAAAGTAGCTTTTGTAGAATTCAAAAAGTTCCTTGCTTATAGTGATACATCCGTTTTCAGTTCGTGGATTCGTGTTGACATTTGCGGAAGTTTGAATGCCAAAGTGAAATTTTGGACCGTAACCAGCAAATATTTTGCTATGATTTCGAAAAACACATATGCGCCCAATATCTGGTGTTATCACTCTCTGGAGTTCCGCATATTCAACCCGGTAGCTTCCGGGGAATATTTCACCAACATAGGCATCAAACTTTTTAATTTTCCCAGCTTTTAACCATTCTTCTATCTGAAGAATATCATCGTTTGCCATGCACCAGGTTGACATTAGGCAGTAATCAAGGTTCTGTTGACGTAACATTACCTTCAGATAACTTAAAGCATCCACATCACCTGCGGTTATGCAATGGATTGTGTCACCTTCCTTGAAATCAAAGCCAGCGATGTCCAGAAGCTGTGTTTCTGAATATGCCCTTCTGTACATCGTGTTTTTTTCTCTCGATTTTAGAGCTACTGATCTTCGCTTCGATACAGAAACTTCTTCAGAAAGGACTTCCGGATCTGAACCCTGCGGTTCGAAGAAACTAAACTGAACTGTCTTAAGTGTATGTGGCTCCATTTTCCCTATTTCTGCATGTGGTTATATGATGCTGGGTGTTCGATTACACCCTGACGGGTCCGGAAGTTTAACCCACCCCTCCCCATTTCGTTTTTATTCGCTGATTTACAGTTGATTAAGGTCATTTTCTTCTGATTGTCCAATTTTGTGTGTTCAAAAACAGTCTTATGCCAGATTATCAATAAGTTAGCCTACCGGATTAAATATATTGGATTAATCCGGCTGGCTATTCTTTTTAATCATTTCTGATAAAGTTTCCTGTGGTTTTTGTTTATCCAGCATATCGTATTCAGCATATCGTGTGTAAAGCTGTGTGGTTGAAATGTTTGAATGCCCAAGAAATCTTTGTATTACTGCAAGTTCAAAGCCTTGTTCAAGCAGGAAACAAGCGCTTGTATGTCTTAGGCTGTGTGCTGTTATCTTCGGATCATCTATTCCGGCTCTGACTAACCTGGACTTAATGATTTCACTAAGCCGGTTTGCCTTCAGGTTTCTTGATGGATGGGTAGTGTGTGAAACAAACAGATACGATTCACTGGTAACTTCTTCCCCGTGTTCAAGTCTTTCTGAAATGTAATCTTCAATCAGCGGAAGAATAGATTCTGGTATTTCAATCCGCTGTCCCTTTGTTGTGTAGCCTTTCCGGATCACATTAACGTGGGTACCGTTTATGTCATTCAGCTGTACGTTTGCCAATTCGTTTACCCGTAACCCGGTTGTCAGGCTCATACTTATCATCAGGGAATCACGTTTACCTAATGCAGAGTTTTGGTTTATGCTGTTGAGTAGTTGTTGTACCTGATTCTTAGATAGCGGTAGTTTACTGTATGTCGTTTTCTTTTTGATACGCTGAATTCCTTTTGTGATTACCTGATTGTAATAACCGGATTCAGTAAGCCAGGTGAAAAATGTTCGTAGCGTCATAATATACAGGGCAATAGTGTACGGGCTTTTTCCTTCAACCTCAAGGCTGTATTTAAACGCAATTGCATCTTTCGCTGTTGGTCTTGTAGCATCTCGGTTAGTTTGCACCATGAACCTAAAAAATATGTTGATGATGGATGAATACGTAACCTTTGATGTCGGGGTTAACTCCCGGCTATCAAGGTATTCAGCAATCAGGCTCTTATGGTTTCGTATTGTGTCAGTCATTTTGTAGTGTTTTTAGGTTAGCTATTTTCTGAAATAACTATCACCAGCAATCTGTTTACTTATATCTGAGTTGTTGACCTTTATATACTTGAAGAAGCTCTTTTCAGTTGTGTGACCTGTTAATGCCATGATTTCAAATGTTTTCATTCTCCCGGTTAAATACATGTTAGTAGCTGCTATGAACGCATACATAATGAGTTAATTTCCCTTCTATGACTTCCACAATAATTCTTTTCTCCCATTGTCCAATTGGAGAAATCCTCACCTCAACCCATTTCCCACGTTTAAATTCATGTTGTGGCTCAGACTGAGGCTCTGGGTTTAGCTGTATCTTGCGGCAATGCTGCCAGCCGAATGATTGAAAGGTTTTCCCGGACTGGAAAAAACTAATATCTTCCTCTATTACTACTTGATGAGGGAATTTGTCACCTTCAATGTATGCGATATATATTCCCTTATTCCAAATTTCTTCATTATTGTTCCTCACCTCCACCATTTCCCCCCGTGTAAATTCCGGCTCGTCTTTTAGGAAGGCTGAAATAGGGTAGGATGGCAGGTCTGTTTCGTCTATACCTGCCCAAAATGTTGCTGACCCATCATGCAATATTTGATAATAAGTCCGAGCGCCTGTGCATTCTAAATTATCATCTGGAAATGCGATAGATAAAATTTCATTTAGCTGTTCTAACGTACCACCCGTATTCTCAACGGCAGCATCACCTTTGCTCAGTTTCTCAATAAGTTTCTGGTTCATCTCTTTGTGTTTTAAGTTTGTACTTTTTTCATCCGGCCTCCTCGCCGGTGTTTGTTATTATTTGAATAAATCAAGTTGACTTTTGATCTTTTTATTTGTTTTACCATCAATCACTTCAACCTTATGCATGTCGATGTATTCCCGGCTGGGCGTATACAGAAAAGAAGCGATAATCATCTTTGTTCCGATTTCGTCTTTGAGGTAGTCAAATGCTTCCTCTCTGGCTCTTTCAAGCGATTTTACGACACATCCTTCGTGTTGCCCTATCTTACCGTCAATGGCAAAAACTATGTATCTTACTTCACCTTCCATTTAATGCTGTCCTCCTCGCCGGTTGGTTTGTAATTACCTTGTTTTCCCTGATTTTGAAGCATGGCACCTAAAGCACAATGCCTGACAGTTTTCTGCATTGAGCGGATGTGGAAATTTTCCACCATCGGTGTCCCATCCGTTAACCGGGTTGATACTGATAATATGGTCAACCGTTGTTGCCTGCTCAACTATTCCTTGTGCTTCACACATCACACAGATAGGATGTGACTGAAGGAATGCCTTCCGGAAATTTCGCCAGGCTGTTGAATGATAGAATTTATTGTCAACAGCTTTTTCAAAAGCAATCTGCTTTGGTTGCCAGGGTCTTCTGTTATTTCGTGGTATAGTTGGCATTGATGATTGTTTTTAGTTTTTCAAGTTGCATGCTTTCTTTCGTCAGGGTTGTCACAACTTCAATGTGATAGTTGATTGACGCTATTTCTTTATCAAGTTTGATGTAGGTGTTGAAATCATTGCATTTTTCAAGCTGCTGATATAGCTTTTCTCTGTCTTTCTTGAGCTTTGCAATCTTCCCGCTTATGTTCTGCCAGCTGTCATTGATTCCTTTCATATCAGTTCGCTTAGTTCTGTTTCCATTTCAATCAGTTCATCGAAAAATATTTTAAGCGCCATCTCTCTGGCTGTGTTTTTTACAATTTCGTTGTTGTCAGGGTGCTTTACTACTTCAAAGGCAATGCTTCTGATATTACTTTCCCGACTGCTGTTTAATATCGTCTGCCTTGCTTCTGATATACACTTTTGTTTTGCATGAGCAAGGATTTCTTTCTTACGTTCAAGACTATGGTTGATAATCCCTAATGCTTCCAGGTGCTTGAATTTCGCACCGCCTAAATCAATCAGACTTCCGTTTTCTTTATATTTCTGAAATGCTTTCAGGCAAGATTCATTCATGAATCGCTGAATTTCTTCAGCGGTTGGGATCACCTCTTTTTCCTGTTCCTGCCTCAAAAGTTTAAGTTTCCTGATAGCTTCTTCCCGTTCCTCTGATTTTTTATAGGCTTTGATAAATTGGTTGATGGTTGAAACGTTTATCCCGAAAAATTCTCCGTATTCCTTCCGGATGCCGTTTTCAACTGCTATTTCAAATTCCTTTACTGTAAGTGTTGGATAGCGCTTCTTTAAGTCATTCATCACTTCTTTTGCCATCACTTTGATGTGATTTTTCTGCTCCTCAAACGTTTCTCCTTTCACAGTAATACCGTAATCAACATGTGCTTTATTGATCACATTTACAATGTGTCTAATCAGATCATACGTTGAAACATTTTTGATAAGAGGCGCTTTGAATGCTTCAATCACACTTTTTTCAAGCTGTGTGAACCGATTTTCTTCATATTTTACTATTTCAGTATTCATTGTGAAGATTGTTTTGGTATTCGACTTCAAGTTCCATCTGAATGCTTTCGTTTAATTCAATTGCTTGTGTCGTTGAGTTTACCGGTTTCATCTGTTGTTTATTTGCTTGACGTGAAGCCCAGTTACGGAAGTGTCCCTGAATATTTTTCAGTGGTTTGAAATATTCTGAATCAGCTTTTATCACATTCAGGAAGGTTGGAATCAGGTACCTAATCTCATCCGGAGTTTTCCCCAGCGCAATCGCAACATTTTCATGCCAGCTGTTTGAATTTTTAAGCTCCCGGGAAATCGCCCCGAATCTTTTATCTTTTTGCTCGTCTGTAAGAAGATCCTCTGTTAAGTTTCTTAAAACATCAACAACATCACTATCAGATAAATTTTCTTCGCGCGCGTTTTTACTCCCTTCCTTTCCTATTCCTTTCCCTTCCTTTCCTTTCCCCGTTGACTTTTCGGTGAATTCCGGTGAATTTTCGGTGAATTCCGGTGAATTTGGATAAGGTATTTTACTTTGCGCTTCTTTCATATTAATTACCTGATGTTTCAGGAATTTCGGGATAAAGGCGTATTCTTCATTATCAACTTTGTATGTGATAAGAAGCTTATTGTTGATTAATTCAGATGAAATTTCATCAATATCAACCGGATCAGCAGGCAGGTACCGTAACTTCAATGTAAACGGCTTCCAGGTTAATCTACCTTCCCGGTCAGCTTCGCACCATAAACCGATATAAAATAATCTGGCTAATGGTGAAAGTCTGACTATATCTTCACTGGTGAAAAATTCTGGTTTTATTGTCCGTATCCTTGCCATGTCGGATTATTTGCTGGTACTTGTTATCTTATTAAGAACATTGTATAAACAACGCATAAAATTAGCAGGTGTAATCAATTCATCAATTGATAGGTACACGCCTGCATATAAATCAAATTCTTCTATAATAGCCTGCTTATCTTCAATACATAAGAGTGTCATGCAAAATTTATCAATATTTTCATTTAGTTTAATTTTGTTATATAATGCACAAGTAATATGATATTTCAATTCAAATAAATCCTCATCGTGGTATATTGATTCTTCACATTTACTTTCATATTTATTAGCCATTTCTGTATTAAAATAATTTCCACGCTCTTTTTTCTTTATGTAACGGAAATCGTTATCAGTATCGAATATTACAGTACTTTTATGACTTGGTTCTTCTTTTTTTTGAATTTTATAGTTTGCCCAGTTCCTAAAATACTTCCTCAATGATGGCAAAGTCATATAATACTTTTGATCGATAAATATCATATGAATGAACAAATTAAGACGTTTTTTAGTATCATTATATGATATTCCCAATTCTTTAGAAACATCATTCAACCATAAATCATCGTTATTTAACTTAGATGATATATTATATTTTCTTACCTGTACTTCTTCATTTGTCAGATTCTTGTTGAACGCTGAAAAATTTGGATTCACAAATGTTTTTCTCATGGCTTTTATTACTTTAAGGCATTAGTTATTATTTTTTTTTCGGTGAATGGTCAATCCGACGATAGTATGTTTTCCCGTCAAAACCAGTGTATCTTTCATAAAAAGGATAATCTTCTTCCTCATCAATTTTATCAAAGAAATCCTTAGTCCAGATTATTATCACATAACCAAGAATGTAAATCCCGATAAATACTGCCAAAATAGAAGCGATTATCACGGTTGAATCTGTTGAAAGTGCAATGTAATTCATAGTTTTCAGGTGTTTAAATCTGTTCTAAAGGTAACTTAAACGCACGGTCTGAATCATCTATACAAATCATCGGTTCAAGCGAACCATGTTCCGAAATGTAATATCTATTTATCAGTCCGATAAAGACAGTATAATCTTTGCCTTTAATTGTATTCGGCAGTTTTGTTTTTCTGTCTTTTAATGACATTTTGCAAGTGAGTTTTAGTTTTCTCATATATTGCCTTTTTACTATTTGCACCGGATAAGGGGATCGAACCCTTTTAGCCCAATTGCTTCCGATGTATTTACCCTATTTTAAGCCGGGCAGGTTATCTGGTTACCACCCCGCCTTGTTTACCATTCCGCTTCAAAGTTTCCGCCAGCGACAGTTTGCCAAAATCACCTGCATTACTATGTTCGAGGGATGCAGGGTTATGGTGGTAAACATCACACTTCAGGCGCATGAAGTGTCACCTTACGCCAGCCCCTCTCTACTAATTCCTTAAATAATATCTTGCAACCCGCTTGCCGGAAGGCACCTTTACGATTTCAGTTACGATGTCGTAACCCTGGTTCCTCAAATCGTGAATTCTACCAGATGCCCGGTAACAATTGAAGCGTTTCAAAATTTCAAGTGGTGTTAATTTTTCACCCCTTTTTAATGCTTCAAGTATCAACTTCTCCTGACTTGTCGTGTCAAATAAATCCTGTTGCATCGTATTTACTGTTGAAGTTTGTACAATTCAAAATCACATCTCCTGGCTTTGTAGCGTCCACCATACTTTTTGACAACACCATTTCTCAAAAGTGAAGGAAGAAGCCTATTTCGGAAGCCGGAAACGCTACACTTTAATTCATCTGCCATTTCATTGATGTCAAGCATACTTGTGTCTTGTGCCGGGTTGTTCTGTTCCCGAAGTATTTTCACTTCCTGCATAAGCTCATCAAGCTTTCTCATTATTAATTCGTGTTCGCTCATGGCTAACTAATGATTAAAGAATTACTTATTTGTTCTGAAATTGAAGCAGCAGCAATGTGACTGTGCAATCCTCTTGCTTTTCGTAGTTTCACAATCAGAAGTTTTTTTTCTGCTTCGTTGTCAAAGCGATGATTCATTATTCTTGATTCAAGGCTTGAAGTGTGTTCTGAAAGCGCTTCACTCAGGATGCTCAAATTATATGATCCTTCAATTTTCATAGCGTGTTCATCATGTTTCGGGTGAAGTAACTTGCAATGGCATTCCTGGAGGGTAGATTAAGTTTCTGCTTAATATGCAGAAGGGTGCTGTGAATCGTGATAGGGGTTACGAATTTGGCAATTGCAATTTGCTCAACGGTGAAGCCTTTAGCGATTTCGCAACCGACTTCCACTTCACGGGCTGAAAGGCTTTCACCCTGTACGCTGAATTTCTTGCGACAGACAAGACCATATCCTTTGCAACTATATTTCATTTTGCAGTTGATCATTTCATCGTCTTTGGCACATGTGCCGAAATCAGCATTTTCATTCAGGGAACCATACCGGCAAGCGGCATACCTTTTCAACCTTTCAACAGGTTCGTGAATTCCCATAAGGGTCAATCCATCCTGTGCTTTACGGTCATTTTCAAGGGCATCAGCCAAAAGGTCAATGGCTGAAAGCGGAGCATCATTGAAATCATACACGGTCCTTCCGTGAATCACTTTTACTTCACCCATCCAGGTAAAGAATTCAGTGCTTTTTGTGTCAATCATTGCCGGGTTCATAATATTTGGTTTAAGGGTTAGGATTCAAGTTTCTTCGCCAGCCTTGCTTCATCCCTTTTCCTTTTATTGATTATGTTGACAGCTACTTCAAGAATCAGGTAACTTGGTCGCTTTGTCTTCCCCGTAAGGTGATTTGAAATAGTCACCTTCGATAGCCCTGTTTTTTCGGCTATACTGGTGATGTCACCTCTGGTAAGTTTACCTTTTACAAGTTGAAGCAATTCAGTGTCTTGTAATTTTTTCATAATATTTATGTTGCTTTTACTTTCCTTATGCTTTACATTTGCTTAACAAGATGTGACAAAGATAAGGGAAATTAACACTGATGTCAAGTAAAATTAACAGAAATGTTAAAAATAATTGAAAATAATTTGTAATAGATTATGAATGAGCGCCTTGAAATTGTGATTCAAAGTCTGGGAATGCAGAAAAAAGCATTTGCACAGGCTGTCGGGATGAATCCTACATCACTTTCAAGGGTATTGTCTGGCAGATCGGCTGTAACGCAAGACTTAATTAGTGAAATCGTAAAGCAATTCGGAGTAAATAGAAAATGGATAGAATCCGGGGATGATGCTTATCCCATTTTTGATGAAAAAATGAATCCTGCTATATTGCAGGTAACTCAATCAAACTCAGACAAATCTATGGAAAATGAATTAATTAACAGATCCTTAATTCGACTTCAGGATCAGGTTTATGAAATGCAAGTGAAGATTGGTAAGCTGGAAGATAGGTTAAACGCATTAGAAAGTCCCTTAAAAAAAAAGAACAATGCAGGGTAATCAGACTCAATGTAAATCAAGAAGAAAGGAGGCAGGCAAACGAAAGATAAGAATTGCCGGGAAACCTTTTAACTCATCTGATATTATTTATCTTTGCTTGATAGGAGGGAATATTTTTTTAAAGTATAATCGGGATATTATACAAGACATAAGGCAAGAAACTTGGTTCTAATCAAATGAGTATGAGAAAAATAAGTATTACAGCAATGCTGTTATTTGCTACTGCTGTGTCATTCGGTCAACTACGAGTACATCAGTCCGTTTATCCCAGGCAGGCAAATGTGATCACAATATCGCATTCTGAAGATAAGGGTGTCGTTAATGACAGGTTCAGGAAACTACTTCTTGATGAAGGGTATAAAATAAGGAAGGAAGATCCTTCAATCGAAACTGAAGAAAAATACTTCAGCAAGTTTGTCGGAAGAATTCAAGTTGATGTCTTGGATAATAGCATTCAACTCCGGGGATGGGTAAGAAGCGCATTGAATCCTAATCCGGCAGAACATAGGTCAACGTTCTGGGGTACAAAGTTTTTTTTAATGAGGCACGGATTTGATGAAATGGAACGCCTTGCTGATATTTACAAAGCGAAATACAACGGCTCAATCAGCGGGTACATAGAATAAAAAAGCCCCTTTTATGGGGCTTATTGATTTAGGCAATACCGGATTATTTTTTCAAGGCTATCCGTCCGGATAGCTCTTTTGTCGTTAACGAAATCGCTTATCGTTGCCTTTCGCACTCCGGTTTCCCGGGAAATTTCGGCAGCTCTTTTGCGTGTCCTTGCTATCAGGGCAACGATGAATATCCGAATGTTCACCGGGTTGTCGTTATCCCCGGTGAGGGCGGAGAAAAGCATGTCGGTTATCACGGAAGCCGTGATCCCGTATCTGCCGGTTTGGCGGGCTTCCTGGGTCCGGCTCAGGAGGTCGTAGCAGAGGTTCAGCACCGCCTGAACCTCCTTCTCCTTGTGAGTTAACTCACCCCCGTGCAGTTCGATTGCATCGAGGGTGGTTAATTCTTTAGATATTACTTCGAGAGTTTTCATAAGGTTATGCCCGTATCGCCGGTAGCGCAGCGTAGTTATGTTAGAAATTATTGTTAAAGAAATCAAATGCAATTTGCTTTTCCTCTTCGGTCAAGTCGCTTCCAAAGTCATTAATTTCTGCAAAATTGAACAGCCACCTATAAAAATCGGGGTCTGATTCCGCTTCCAATTCACACCATTCAGCTATTGATAGCTGTTCTTCTTCGTTTTGTTCTTCCCACCTGCTTACATATCTTCTGTAATTTTCTTTTATTCTCTGTGCTGCATAAGCAGCGATAGTTAATTTTTTCATGACTTTTGTGTTTAAGGTTATCGTTTGATTGAATGATGCGAAATTACGATAATTAGTAACACTTGTCAAGTGTTTTAACAAAAAATATTACTATAAATAGTAATTTAGAGGGAATCTAAATAAGCTAAACACCATCTATCCCCAGCCGGGAAAGGTCATTATCAATCTTACTTATAATCAGTTTAGCGTAGATACGTGTAGTTTTCGTATTACTGTGACCTAAGATGTGACTTACAGATTCAAGGGGCATACCTTTTGTAAGCATCATCGTTGCAAATGTATGCCTGGCAACTATTGTGCTTAACGGCTTTTCAATATCACATAACCTTGCAAGATCAGCAAGGTTGTCATTCAAACGTTGATTGCTTTTTCTGGGAAAAACAAAGCCGGTGCCGGTTGAATGACGTTCAATTATTTCAAGTGCTTCGGGGAATAACGGTATAGCCTGAATCTCACCTTCAACCTTCATCCGGCTTTTGACGATATACTTCTTGCTTTCAATTGTTGTAATATCATCAACGGATAAGTTGATTAGGTCAGCGTATTCCATTCCCGTGTTACACATCATTAAAAACATATCACGGGTTATCTGGTACCTTTCCTTTTCTATAACCGTTTCCCGGATCTTCTTTATCTCAGCCCCGGTTAAAAATATTCGTCTTGTTGCATATGCCGGGATTTTGAAATGAATATAAGGGTTCTGCTTTAGTAATCCTTCCTGAACTGCACGTTTCAAATATTTCGAAATAGTCTTATGGTTTTTCGGTGTCGTTGTCTGTTGCATGGATTTCAACAGATAATTGTGATACTCCCGAATCATTTTAACATCACACTCAGAAAAATAGACGGTACGAAATCTGTGAAAGTTCGTGACAACAGATTTTATTCGTCTGAAAGTTGAATACTTAATTGTAGGTCGGTCAATTTCAATTTGCCGGTCAAGATATTCATTGAATGTTACCGCTTCCGGTATTTCATTCAATTTAGCCTTCAGGATTTCACCTGTTAGCGTTTCACCACTTGCCTGATACCTTGCTTCAATTTCGGCAATTCTGCTTCCTAAAGCCCTTATTTTCTCATTCAGCGCAAGATGATCCTGGTGCCTGGTGCTTACCGCTTGTGCTTTTTCATCCCAGAATTTCGCTTCTATCCTGATACGGGTTGAAATCCATACCCGGTCGTAGCGGGTAAAATATACTTCGTATTCAACAGGAGCTTTTCCATCCAGTTTTCTTCTGTTGAATAATAATATTGTCCTCATCCTTGCCGGGATTGGTTTCCGGCAAATTTAATAAATTGTATCACATTTTTTTTGATTGTATCACTTTTGTATCACATTTTTAATAAATAGGGGTTATTTTGCCATTTTTCGCACCTTTCTGAAAGTGTTTAATAATCCCTGTAACGGCTGATATACAAAGAAAAAGCCGGTATTGCTACCGGCTTTCTGTGATCCCGCTGGGGCTCGAACCCAGGACCCCATCCTTAAAAGGGATGTGCTCTACCTGCTGAGCTACGGAATCGTTAAGGGACTGCAAAAGTAAATCTTTTCCTGAAAATGGCAAAGATTTTTTTGATTAAAATTTATATGAATTCTTAAATATTTAGGAATCAAGATGATTGAGATAATTATGGTATCAAATTCCCGTGTACGGCTAACCAGATGCAGGGTGGTTCGGTACTGGTATAGGTTACTCTGTGCCGTTTCCGGGCCGGGATAAACAGGTAATCGCCGGGCCTGAGGTTTATGTTGGTGCCATTTTCATATTCCAGACCGGCTTCACCGGTAAGCAAAACCACCCATTCGTCCTTTTCCTGATCGTACCACTCACCCGGGGCTGTTACGTGCCCGCGCGATACAATTCGTTCAATAAGCACATCGCCGCCGGTAAGTTTTTCAGATTTCTCGGGTTCGTCCGGCTTCGGAACGTTGATTTTGAATATGTTACCCTTAGTCTTTTCCATCAGATAAGAATTCCTTTTCCTTCGCGGACGATCAGGGGTTCAACGCCGGTGCAGTCGATAACGGTTGAAGCTTCATTGTCGCCGTATCCGCCATCAATAACAATGTCGACAAGGTTTTTGTACTTATCGTAAATCAATTCGGGGTCGGTCGTGTATTCAATAATTTCATCTTCGTCATGAATGGATGTCGACATTATCGGATGGCCGAGTTCGCGGACAATTTCGACGGGGATGCTGTTATCGGGGATGCGTATACCCACTGTTTTCTTTTTACTTTGAATAAGCTTTGGAACGTTGTTGCTGGCGTCCAAAATGAAGGTAAAAGGCCCCGGCAGGTTTTTGCGCATCATTTTAAAAACCTCATTGGAAATGGGTTTGCTAAAGTCGGAAAGCTGGCTGAGATCGTGGCAGATAAATGAGAAATTGGCCTTTTCCGCTTTAATACCCTTGATCTGAGCTATGCGCTCCACAGCTTTTGATTTAAAGATGTCGCAACCCAATCCGTAAACGGTATCCGTTGGACAGATGATAATTCCTCCGTCCATAAGGCATTCAACAACGGTACGGATGTGTCTGGGACTTGGGTTTTCGGGGTAAATTTTCAGCAACATAGGTGCAGGTTTTTAGGGCATGTCTGCAAACCTTGCAGTAATAAAAAAGGGTAAGCTACTTATATCGCACCGCTACAACCATATACCCTTGCTTCATTCCTGACCTGGGGGAGTTCAATGGGAGCTGGTCGTATAAGACTTACCCGTTGCAAAAATACAACATTTATGGTTCGGTACGCAAAGGAATATTAAATTTTGAACACCGTAATCCTTGAAAAGCGGCTCTGTTCTTTCAAAATTGCCGGAATTGGCTGTTCCTCAACCGATACTCACATGCTCAATTTCGCACTTTATTCCTTGTGAATTGCGATTAATTCATGTAGGTTTGCATTAAGATAAACCTTCTGAAAATGGAAAACATACACGAAACTTCCGGCTCCCCGGTTGCAGCCCCCAAAAGGGATTCACTGCTGATCAATTCAATACGTTACGGACTTTATACAGCCGGAGCATACATTTTGGTATTACTGGTTCTGTATGCCATGAGCGTAAGCAGTACCAATTGGTTAAACTACATAACACTGCTGGTGATTGCTGCTGGGATTTTTCTGGGGACCCGTGTTTTTCGCGACAAGCATAACCACGGATTTCTTTCCTATGGCCGCAGTCTGGGCTCCGGTGTTCTGATCAGTCTGTTTGCAGGCGTAGTCATTGCCATCTACACCTACCTGTTTTATACCTATTTCGATACATCTGCCATGGCAAAACTGATTGAAGAGGCTGAAATAAGGTTACTGGAACAGGGTCTAACCGACGAACAGGTGGATCAGGCAATGGGGATAACGGGAAAAATGATGAGTCCGGGATTTATGAGTGTTAGTGTTGTTTTCTCCACTGTTTTATGGGGAACGCTCTTTTCCCTGATTATTGCGATCTTTGTACGTAAGGAGGATAACAGTTTTGATGCTGCCTTCAAAGAATCTTAAAATTTATCTGAGCATTTCATGGATATTTCCGTTGTAATTCCCTTGTATAACGAAGAGGAATCCTTGCCTGAACTGATTGCGTGGATCGGAAGGGTGATGAATGAAAACCACTTTTCCTATGAGGTCGTGCTTGTGGACGACGGCAGCAGCGACCGTTCATGGGATGTTGTGAAAGGACTAAAGGCCGGAAACAATAATATCCGGGCTGTCCGTTTTCGCAGGAATTATGGTAAATCGGCTGCATTGAACAAAGCATTTGAGCTCGTTGCCGGCGAAGTGGTTATAACCATGGATGCCGATCTTCAGGACAGTCCCGACGAAATTCCGGGGCTTTACCGTATGATTCGTGAGGAAGGGTATGATCTGGTATCGGGATGGAAGAAAAAACGTTACGATTCCAAACTTACCAAGAATCTGCCATCAAAGATTTACAATGCTGCCACCCGGCGTATGTCGGGAGTAAAACTGCACGATATGAACTGCGGACTCAAGGCATACCGGCATGAAGTAGTTAAATCGATTGAGGTGTATGGCGAGATGCATCGTTATATTCCGGTAATTGCCAGGTGGGCCGGGTTTAAAAAGATAGGTGAAAAAGTAGTTGTCCATCAGAAACGGAAGTACGGTGTTACTAAGTTTGGATGGGAGAGGTTTATCAATGGCTTTCTCGATCTGATCTCCATAATGTTTGTCTCCCGTTTTGGCCGGAAGCCAATGCATTTGTTCGGAGCCTTGGGAAGTATGCTGTTTTTAACCGGATTTGTGATTGCTGCGTATCTGGCTTATGCTAAATTGTTTATGGCAGGGTATAAAATGACCGAACGGCCGCTTTTTTATCTTGGACTTTTAGCTATGATAATGGGAACCCAGCTTTTTCTTGCCGGTTTTCTGGGCGAGCTCATCAGCCGCAGTTCGAGTGACCGCAATGCCTATCTTGTAGAAGAAGAGATCTGAAAAAAAACTAATTCGGCATTTCCATGACTCCATCCGAAAAAAAAGTAGTAATAATTGGATCGGCTTATCCGCTGCGGGGGGGGGGGATTACCACCTTTAATGAGCGTATGGCCAAAGCGTTTACCGACCGGGGAAATGAGGTTATTATCTATACATTCAGCCTTCAGTATCCTTCCATTTTTTTTCCAGGTACTACGCAGTATTCCAATGAATTACCACCGGAAGGACTTGATATCAGAATTCGAATAAATTCTATAAATCCGTTTAACTGGATTAATGTGGCCCGCGAAGTGGCAGCTCAAAAACCGGAACTGGTGGTTGTCAGATTCTGGATACCGTTTATGGCTCCATGCCTTGGAAGCATAGCCCGCATCCTCAGAAAGTTTTATAATATCAAGGTCGTTGCGATTACCGATAACATTCTGCCTCATGAAAAAAGGCCCGGCGACGGAATGCTTGTTCGGTATTTTACCGGCTCGGTGGATGGATTTGTTGCTATGTCGAAATCGGTACTTAACGACCTAAATCTTTTCGATAAAATCAGGCCCAGGCGTTATCATCCGCATCCTCTTTACGATAATTTTGGTGAAGTTATTTCTAAAGAGCAGGCAAAAAAGTCGCTGGGGCTTCCTGAAGATGAATCCTACATGCTGTTTTTCGGATTTATACGGGATTACAAGGGCCTTGATATCCTGCTTGAAGCTCTTGCGAGCGATACCCTGAGAAATCTGAAAGCGAAACTGCTTGTAGCCGGCGAGTTTTACGATAATGAAGAAAAGTACCGGGCTTTAATAGCCTCGAATAAACTGGAAGATAAACTTGAACTAAGAACCAGTTTTATCCCCAACACCGACGTCTACCTTTATTTCTGTTCGTGCGATGTTGTGGTTCAGCCGTACCGGCATGCCACGCAAAGTGGCGTTACCCAGATAGCGTATCATTTTGGAAAACCAATCATAACAACGGACGTTGGCGGTTTGTCTGAAATGGTTGCGGATGGAAAGGTTGGTTATGTTGTTGAGCCTGATGCTCAATCACTTGCACAAGCAATCCAGCGATTTTACAATGAAAATCGAGAAGCAGAATTCAGTGCCAATGTCGTTGTTGAACGCTCCCGTTTTTCATGGGATGGATTGCTTGATGAAATTGAAAAAATCTGAACTGTGTTCCGTACTCTTTCAAAAGGAGAACTGGAATAATTGATTCTGCACAATCCTTTATTCCCCTTAACGTTCATGCATAGAGTGCTATAGTTTGCATTCGCAATTAAACCTTGCCGGAATTATGTAAAATACATACAAATCTGACCATTCTGAGCGTTAACAGGTAAACGATCCTGCAATAAACCCAAATCCACATTGTTGTGGTTGTTGAGAAACGATACTAACTTGGAAAAAAAGAAAAACAGAAAAATAATCCGGAGTAAGGCACCTTTACGGCTGGGGCTGGCCGGCGGTGGCACCGACGTTGCACCTTATTCCGATCTTTTCGGCGGTGCTGTTCTGAATGCAACCATCAGCATGTATGCTTATGCAACAATAATTCCGTCAAACGATGGCCGGATTGTACTGAATTCACTCGATAAAAACGCCAGGATGGAAACCGGCATGCTTGCTGAACTTGATTCAAGCGGAGACCTTGGCTTGCTTGCCGGTATTTATAACCGGATTGTCCGGGATTTCTCAATTAAGCCTCTTTCCTTTTCGTTAACATCCTATGTTGATGCACCTCCTGGTTCCGGCTTAGGGACATCTTCAACTCTGGTCGTTGCAATTCTGGGAGCATTTGCGGAGTGGCTCAATCTGCCGCTGGGAGAATACGACCTAGCCAGGCTTGCCTATGAAATAGAAAGGAATGATCTGGGAATGCTCGGCGGAAAACAAGATCAGTATGCAGCAACCTTCGGAGGCGTTAACTTTATGGAGTTTTCCGCCAACGATAAAGTCATCGTTAATCCCTTGCGGATTAAAGATATTTACCTTCACGAACTGGCACACAACCTCGTACTGTTCTATACGCAAACAAGCCGACTCTCATCCAAGATTATTGAAGCACAGTCACGTAATGTGACCAATAATAACCAGAATTCCATAGATGCTATGCATCAGCTTAAAATTCAGTCGGTTATGATGAAGGAAGCTCTGCTGCGCGGAGAACTGGATAAAATTGGTGAAATCCTGGATTTTGGCTGGAAATACAAAAAACAGATGGCCGACGAAATCTCCAATCCGTTTATCGATAAACTCTATGAAACGGCCCGTGAAAACGGTGCAACCGGAGGAAAAATCAGCGGAGCAGGAGGAGGCGGATTTATGATTTTCTACTGCCCGGGTGAAACCAGGTCGAAGGTTATCAAGGCTCTGAAAACATTCGGCGTTGAAGCTAAACGATACGAATTCACCGGCTCCGGCCTAACAACCTGGACCATCTGACCCGGAAAGCCATCCCCCTTAGCTTTCCCGTTTGTCCTTTTGGTTATCTTTGCAAAAAATCTTCTATGCAAGCCAGAATCACCGAGGTACTTCGCTCGTCGATAGCAGTCAAGGAACAAATTCTTCGCGATCCGGAATTGCTAAAATCCATAGAAATTGCTACTTCTGTAATTATCAGCACGTTTCGTAATAACGGAAGCGTTCTTTTCTGTGGTAACGGAGGGAGTGCTGCCGACGCTCAGCACCTGGCAGCCGAATTCTCCGGTAGGTTCTACTACGATCGCCCGCCGCTGAACTCCGAAGCCTTGCACGTGAATACAAGTTACCTGACCGCTGTGGGCAACGATTACTCTTTCAATGAAGTATATGCACGCATCGTCTGTGCCAAAGGCCGAAAAGGAGATGTCCTGGTTGCCCTTTCAACCTCTGGAAATTCCGGTAATATTCTGAAAGCCATTCATGCAGCCCGGGAAACCGGGATGACCGTGATCGGAATGACCGGTCAAAGCGGAGGCCAAATGAAAGAACTGTGTAACATCCTTATAAACGTCCCCTCAGATGATACTCCAAGGATTCAGGAAGCTCACATTACCATTGGACATATCCTTTGTGAACTAGTAGAAGCTTCAATTTTTCCCCGGTAACCATGTTCCTTTCATACCCGGATATTATTATTCTTGCAGGCGGACTTGGAACCCGCCTCAGTGAAGCCCTGCCGGGTGTCCCAAAGCCCATGGCGCCCGTTAACGGACGACCCTTTCTAGAGTATCTCCTGAAGCCATTGTGCGACGGAGGATTCCGGAAAGTGATTCTCTCAACCGGCTATCTCGGAGAGCAGATCGAATCCTATTTTGGTAACAGGTTTCGCAACCTGGATTTGGTATATTCAGTTGAAAAAGAACAGCTTGGAACCGGAGGCGCAGTAAATATGGCTTTCCGTAAAGTTGAAACTCCGCATTTTATGGTTATGAATGGAGATACCATTTTCCGGATCAACCATGATTTTCTGTTCCAGAAACACGTGGAAAACCTCGCCGATGTTACATTGGCTCTTCGGAAAGTTAAAGATGTTTCACGCTATGGAACCGTTCAGCTAACACAGGATCATCGGATAACCGCTTTCCGGGAAAAATCGGAGGCCTCCGGAGCCGGACTTATCAACGGCGGTATTAATATGATTTCCTCCCGTTATTTCTCCGCTCTAAGCCTTCCCGAAAAATTTTCCTTAGAGAATGATCTCTTTATGCCGCAAGTGTCAAAAGCAAGGTATTACGGACAGGATTTCGATAATTATTTTCTTGACATCGGTATTCCGGAAGACTACTTACGCGCTCAAACCGAATTTCATGAATTTGATAACCGATAGCTCCTGGACCCTCTTTCTCGATCGCGACGGAGTGATTAACGTCAGAATCCCTGATGATTACATCCGGACACCGGAGCAGTTTGAGTTTATTCCGGGTACACTTGAGGCCCTGAAAACTTTCGCTTCTTCCTTTAGCCGTATTATTGTAGTCACCAATCAGCAGGGAATAGGGAAGGGCCTGATGAACGAAGAGATGCTGCATACGGTGCACAAGCATATGCTCGATCAGGTTCAGTCTGCAGGCGGGCGTATCGACCGGATCTTTTACTCACCATATCTCTGCAGTCGGCAGCACGTTTCGCGCAAGCCCGGAATTGGCATGGCGCTGCAGGCCAGAGCCGAATACCGCAGTATAAACTTCCGCAAAAGCATAATGGCAGGAGATTCGCTGAGCGACCTGATCTTTGGTAGACGAATGGGGATGACGACAGTCCTGATCGGTCCGCCCGATATCGCGCGTAAGAACCCTGACTATGCGGATTATAATTTCCCTGATTTACTTACATTTGCAGAGGAAATAAAAGCAAACTCTCCTTAACTGACTACATGTGAATCCATTACTGATTCTCTCCCTCTTCGTTGCATATTCCGCCCTGCTCTTTATCATTGCCGGTATTACCAGCCGCAAATCAACAAACGAGACGTATTTCACAGGAAACCGCAATTCGCCCTGGTATGTGGTGGCCTACGGTATGATAGGCGCCTCACTTTCAGGTGTTACGTTTATCTCCATTCCCGGGGAAGTCGGGTCGTCGGGCTTTTCGTACATGGTGCTGGTTTTTGGCTACCTTCTCGGCTATGCTTTCATTGCGCAGGTATTGCTGCCCGTATATTACGGCCGCAAACTTACCTCCATCTATACCTATCTGGAACAGCGATTTGGAAATGCAACCTACAAAACCGGAGCATCCTTCTTTATTCTCTCGCGAAGTATAGGGTCTTCTTTCCGGATTTTTATTGTGGTGAACGTTCTTCAGATTTTTGTGTTTGATCCGTGGGGGATTCCGTTTGCAGTAAACGTTTCATTATTCATTGGATTAATTCTGCTTTATACCTTCAGGGGAGGAATTAAAACCATTGTATGGACGGATACCCTGCAGACCACCTTTATGCTGCTGGCAGTTCTGGTTTCCGTTTTCATTATTTCCGACCACCTCGGTTCCGGCCTGCCCGTTCTGTTAAGAGAGGTGAGGGAGAGCAACTATTCGGATATGTTCTTTACCGATATCAACGATCCGAGAAATTACCTGAAGCAGTTTTTCAGCGGAGCCTTTATATCCATAGTAATGACCGGTCTGGATCAGGATATGATGCAGAAAAATCTAACCTGCCGGAATCTGAAGGATGCAAAAAAGAACATTTACCTGATGAGCTGGAGCCTGGTTCCCGTTAATCTTATCTTTATGACACTTGGAGCCATGATGTATATTTATGCTTCTCAGCTCTCAATCCCATTGCCCGCTCGTTCCGATGATCTTTTTCCTGTACTTGCCCTTCAATATCTTGGCCCTGTGGCCGGAATTACTTTCCTTACAGGACTGATTGCCGCGGCTTTCTCAAGCGCCGACGGTTCTCTGACCGCACTCACCACCTCTTTCAGCATCGACATACTTGGGCTGGAGCGCAGGACAGGGCTCAGCGACCGGGCAAAAGTGAGGCGCAGAATGCTGGTGCATATTTCTTTTGCGGTGTATCTGGCCGGATTAGTCGTTCTTTTCCGGGCTATCAGTGACGAATCGGTGATTAACAAACTGTTCACCATTGCCGGATATACCTATGGTCCTCTGCTTGGTTTGTTTGCATTCGGACTTTTTACCAAACGATCCGTTAACGATCGTTTGGTTCCCCTGATTGCTGTGCTTTCTCCGCTACTGAGTTACATTATCAGTGCCAACAGCGTAAAATGGTTCAATGGTTACAGATTTGGTTTTGAACTGCTTATCGTAAATGGGCTTATAACGGTTCTGGGCTTATTCCTGCTTTCGCGTCCTGCGAAGGAAAAATAGCAGCACTATTGCAGCAAACGGGAATCTTAAAAAACTAATGAGTTTATCGTTTGTTTCTTATTGTTATTCATAAATACCTATATTCATGACGAACATCAGGTTCAATGCTCTTGACAGGGCGATGAACAGACCCCGCAGGCAAATGCCTGAATTCCCCTCAAAAATTTCATCCTACTATGGTGAGATGGCATTCAGTCACGGCGTAATGCGTGATTTCATGTCCGGTGAAGCCTATACATCGGTTATCCGTGCTGCTGAAACCGGTGAACGTATCAGCCGGAGCGTGGCTGACCAGGTAGCTTCTGCGATGAAAGCATGGGCGATGAGCAAGGGTACAACGCATTATTCGCACTGGTTTCATCCTCTGACTGGCTCTACTGCGGAAAAGCACGATTCTTTTCTTTTTCCGGCACCTGACGGCAAAGCCATCGAAACGTTCAACGCCGGTGAGCTAATTCAGCAGGAACCCGATGCTTCCAGTTTCCCGAGCGGTGGTATTCGCAATACTTTCGAAGCCAGGGGCTATACAGCCTGGGATCCGACATCTCCGGCCTTTATTCTGGATAAAACCCTGTTTATTCCTACCATATTTGTTTCCTATACCGGTGAAGCACTCGATTACAAGACGCCTTTGTTAAAAGCATCGCTTGCACTCGACCGGGAAGCAACTGCTGTCTGCAATTATTTTGACAGGAATGTAACCAGGGTGTTCGCCACTCTGGGCTGGGAGCAGGAGTATTTTCTGACCGATACGGCGCTGTTCAACGCAAGGCCAGATCTCATGCTAACCGGCAGAACCCTGTTCGGACATTCCAGTGCAAAGGATCAGCAGCTTTCCGATCATTATTTTGGCAGTATCCCTGAAAAGGTAATTGATTTTATGCGGGAGTTTGAATACGAAGCTCACCGGCTCGGAATTCCGGTTCATACCCGGCATAATGAAGTTGCTCCCAACCAGTTTGAATGTGCTCCGGTTTACGAGGAAGTGAACGTTGCCGTCGATCACAATCAACTGCTTATGCATCTTCTTGAAAAAGTGGCGAAACGACACGGTTATACGGTTCTTCTGCACGAAAAACCCTATGCCGGTGTCAACGGTTCAGGAAAGCACAACAACTGGTCGCTCAGCAATAATCTGGGTGAGAACCTGCTTTCCCCCGGAAAAACCGCAAAGTCAAACCTGCGCTTTCTGGTATTTCTTGTTAATATACTCAAGGCTGTGGATACCCATGCCGATGTGCTGCGGGCATACGTAGCCTCCGCATCGAACGACCTCCGGCTGGGCGGGCACGAAGCGCCCCCGGCAATTATTTCTGCTTTTATCGGAACACAGCTAACGGAAACCCTGGATCAGATCGAAACAATGGGTCGTAAAGCCCTGTCGAAAGCCGGCAGTGGCAATGGAAGCAATATTGCTGTACCCAGAATTCCTGAAATTCTGCTCGACAATACCGACCGAAACCGTACTTCGCCTTTTGCCTTTACAGGGAATAAGTTTGAATTCAGGGCGGTTGGCTCATCATCAAGTTGTGCGGTGCCTATGATAGCCCTGAATCTTATCGTTGCCGATCAGCTGAAAAAGTTCAGAAAGGATGTTGATCAAAGGATGAATCAAGGAGTTAAGAAGGACGATGCCATACTTGAAGTTATCAGCCGTTACATTACTGAATCGAAACGCATACGTTTTGAGGGCAACAGCTACAGCGAAGAGTGGAGAAAGGAAGCTGCCCGCAGAGGACTTTCCGATATCCCCGATACTCCGGGAGCGCTAAAGAGCCTGCTCAGGAAGGAATCGATCCGGCTTTTTACTGAAAACCATGTACTTACGGAACGCGAAGTAAGAGCCCGGTACGAAATTAAACTTGAAAATTACATCCGGAAAGTTCAGATCGAATCGCGGGTAATGGGCGATATTGCCATCAATCACATTGTCCCCATCGCTATCCGGTATCAGAATCATTTGATAGAGAATGTGAAAGGCCTGAAAGAGGTTCTTGATAATAAGACCTATATGGCCTTGTCCAAGAATCAGCTGGATGCGATTCGGGAGATCAGTGAACACATTGCGGTGATTCGTACCGGGGTTCAGCAAATGATTGAAGCCAGGAGGAATGCTAACGCGATGGAGGATCCTGAAAAACGGGCTCAGGATTACAGGGATAAGGTGCTGGTATTTTTTGAGGATATCCGTTATCATGCCGACAAGCTGGAGTTGATGATCGATAACGAAATCTGGCCGCTGCCGAAGTACAGGGAGCTATTATTTATCCGATAACATGGTTCATGATTCCTGCAGGACTTGCAGGGATTGATTCATGCTTTGGTTTGATTTTTCGGGTGATTCAGAGATTATCCTGACTCTGCGTAAGTGCGGCAGCTTCTGCTTTTTTATGTGCTTTGCGGTATGCCCGTTTCCAGGCACGCCGGCCCCAGTAATTCCGACGCCAGTATTTGCCCCACTTGATACCGGACCAGATACGCTCGTGGAAATAATATATCGCCAGCTTAACGGTGAAGTCAACAACACTAATGATTGTTGCATCTCCAATACTCTCATAAAGCGTACGGGTGGTAGTGCTTCTGAAAATTATAAGGAATACAATAAACATAACCCCTGAAGCCATTACCCTGTAGGTTAATGCCTTGATAAAACTACGCTGGGGACTGTCGCGGTAAATTTCTTCCTTGACGGGAGATACTTTTGTTGGTGATTTATCGGGCAGTTTTTCCATTCTTAATGGTTCGTTTCCGCATCAAACCTACGGAATTTATCCCAATTTCCGACCTGATATGTGAAATTTCCTGCACCGGAACTGTTTGTTATAAACGACTAAAGCACAACCTGTATCCTTTGGAAAGTATTATAGGAGCGGAGGCTTTTACTGTTAGTTACCTCAGCAGACGGAAGTTGCTGTTTTTCTGATATCCCGAATCGTATACCTGAAATATAATTCATGAAAATAGCTTAATTTTGATGCCTAATCCTATCGATATGCGTAGTTCTTCAATCCGTTTTTCGGCATTTTGTGTTTTATCAGCCCTCTTTTTAGTACCCGTGCTTCTTTACGGCCAGTCGAACGTTGTACCGTTCAAGAGCGGTAATCCGTCGCCAGAAGCGGATGGCATCATCTACTCTCTGCCCAGGAATCTTGTAAGGATTGAGCTTTTGGTTACAAAGACGGAGAGTTTTAAAGGCCCCTATGCCGAATTTGCGAAAAAGTATCTTGGAATAAATACTGTAATCAACGATAATGCAACCGTTTATACCGTTGAGGATGCTTTTATATCGGTGCTTGCTGAAACCGATCCGGATCAGTATTATTTTGTGGAGATCGGAGAAAAATCGAAGAAAAGTCAGTCGATGTTTATTGGGCTAAACGAGCAGGGGTATATCAGCAGCTTTGCTGGTATTGCCGACAGACACCGGAATACGGGAGCAGGCAAACAGGGAACACTTCCCCCATCATCCGGGAATTCTCCGTTTATTGATCTGCTACAGCCTTCTATGCTTGAGCGGGTTGATACCATTGTTCGCCGTATCAGCGTTGATACCACTACGATAGAAGAAATTTTCGTCCGCAAAAGCGTTTCCGAAAAAACCACGGATCAGATGGCCCGCGAGGCTGCCGAACTGATCCGCAAAATCGACGACAATAAATTCAGCCTTATAACCGGTTATCAGGAAGTGAATTATTCGAAAGATGCGCTAAAATTTATGATCGGCGAACTGGAAAAGACAAAGAAAGAATACCTTGCCCTTTTTACCGGTAAGTCCCGCAAATCGGTGAGTTCGCATGTTTTCTACGTTACACCCGGCACCAATCCGGACGGAATGCTGGAAACCCTTTGCCGTTTTTCACGTCTGGAAGGCATATTGCCCCGCACGGCTGCAGGAGGAGAGTCGGTAAGCATTTCCGTATTTCCGCTGAATCAGATCGGCAGCATCCGGAGTTTTGTTGAAGGGCGCGACATTCCCGGAAAGAAAAAGCGCGGATTTTATTACCGTATACCTGAAAAGGCAGGAATACGCCTGACTGTAGGAAATAAAACTCTTGCTGAACAGAATGCCATGATCAGCCAGTTGGGTGTGGTGACGTTTCTGCCCTCTGCCGTATTTTCAAAGGTGAAATTTAATACCCTGACGGGCGGTATCGAAGCCGTTGTTACAGAATAGCCGGTAAGAATGGATACGAAATTTCCCGCCGAACGCCTCAGAAATCTATTACTGTTTCCATCGTATGAGTGGAAAGTGATTAGTCTGGAGAACGTATCTCTCAGGGAAACCTTTTCGTCGGTAATTATGAAACTGATTTTTGCAGGAGCCGTTGCGGAGTTTGCAGGCAGCTTTTTCTATGTTCGCAATGTGCTGGATATTGATGCCTACCGGTTTTCATTTCCGCTGGTGCGTTCTTTGTTTTATCTGCTGATTCAGGTGCTGCTTATTATGACTGGTTCGGTATTTATCCACCGGATTGCCGGAAAGTATTCTGAAAAGACGGATTTTTATCGGACAGCAAAGCTGGTTGCGTATTCGTGGGTACCCGTTTTATTGTTGTTTGTTATAGCAAATCTGCATCAGGCGCTGATAGTTGCCCTGATTCCAGGGGTGTATTCCATAGTTCTGTTCTGGAAAGGGAGCGTTGATATGCTGGGAATTCCGAAAATCAGAAAGCCGGCACTTACCGTGATGTATGCTCTTACAATGCTGGGGATGATGTTCCTTTTGACCAGGGGCTTCGGATTTCTCCTTTCGCTTATATTTCCCGGCTTACTGCCCGCTGCCGTTTAAAGTGTTTTAAGATATGCCTGCCGGATGGTTACCAGATCGGTAAGAAGTTTGCTGAGCCGGTCGAGTTTAAGCATATTGGCTCCGTCAGAAAGTGCAAGGGACGGATCGGGGTGCGTTTCGAGAAAGATCCCGTCTGCTCCTGCAGCGATACCCGCCCGTGCCAGGGTTGCAATAAGTTCCGGCCTGCCTCCGCTTACGCCTCCGGGCTGATTGGGTTGCTGAAGCGAGTGCGTGATGTCGAGAATCACCGGATAACCAAACGATTGCATTGCGGGAATTCCGCGCATATCGACAATCAGATCCTGGTAACCGAACATAGTTCCCCTGTCGGTAAGCATTATTTTGTCGTTTCCTGCTTCCTTTACTTTTCCGGCAGCAAATTTCATCGACTCCGGTGCAAGAAACTGCCCTTTTTTTATATTTACCCACTTCCCTGTTCTGGCGGCAGCTTCCAGAAGTTCTGTTTGCCTGCACAGAAATGCCGGAATCTGCAGTATATCAACATAATCGGCTGCAAGAGCAGCCTCAGGTGCGGAATGTATATCGGTTACTACCGGAATCCCGAGTTCTTTGCGTACCTGAGCCAGAGTCTCAAGGGCAGCAATGTCGCCAATGCCGCTGAAAGAATCCGATTTTGAGCGGTTGGCTTTGCGGTACGAAGACTTAAACACAAACGGAATCTCAAGCTTTTGTGCTATGCGGTTGATTTCGCGGGCAATTTGAAGCGGCATTTCCTGGTTTTCAACAACACAGGGTCCTGCCAGCAAAAAGAAATTGTTGGTACCGTATCGGGCAATGGCTTCGATTTCAGGGGTAGGGGTGGGCATGGTATTCATCGGTCTCTTATTAATAATTGTATTTGTTTTTCCATCGGGATTTGAGCGTTTTTCTCATCTCTTCCTCCCTGGGATTTTTTCCGGGATCGTAGAATCGCACGCCGGACAACTTTTCCGGGAGGAATTCCATTTCGGTGAAATTGCCTTCATAGCTGTGCGCGTAGCGATAACTATCGCCGTAACCCAGGTTTTTCATGAGCTTTGTCGGAGCATTTCTGAGTGACAGGGGAACCGGGAGATCGCCTTTGGTTCTTACGGCGTCGAGTGCTTCTTCAATTGCCATGTAGGATGCGTTGCTTTTTGCCGAACAGGCAAGGTAAACGGCGCATTGCGAAAGGATTATCCGACATTCAGGGTAACCTGTTTTGTGCACGGCATCGAAGCAGGTGCTGGCAAGAAGCAGGGCGTTGGGATTGGCATTTCCGATATCTTCCGAGGCAAGAATCAGCATTCGGCGGGCAATGAACAGGGGATCCTCGCCCGATTCGATCATTCGGGCCAGCCAGTACACGGCTCCGTTGGGATCGCTGCCGCGCATCGATTTAATAAAGGCCGAAATGATATCGTAATGCATCTCGCCCTTCTTATCGTACATGGCCAGGTTTTGTTGAATAATGGTGGTGGCCGATTTATTGGTGATCTCGAGTTTGGAGGTTCCCTGAGCGGCAACCCCAACAATAATTTCGAGGGCATTCAGCAGTTTACGGGCGTCGCCTCCCGAAATGCGCAGCAGTGCTTCATCTTCGGTAATTAATACATCAATACCGGTTAGCTCTTTAATTTTGGATACGGCTTTTCCGGCAATTTGCCTGAGGTCTTTCTCGTCGAGAGGTTTGAGAACATAAACCTGACAGCGGGAGAGCAGAGGGGAGATGACTTCAAACGATGGGTTTTCGGTAGTGGCACCGATAAGGGTAACGATGCCCTTTTCAACGGCTCCAAGCAGCGAGTCCTGCTGCGATTTGCTGAAACGGTGGATTTCATCGATGAACAGAATAGCATTGGATCCGGATGAGCGTGCGGTGTCGATTACCTCCCGGATGTCCTTTACTCCGGAATTAATCGCACTGAGCGTATAGAAGGGGCGGCTCAGTGCTTTGGAAATAATGAGTGCCAGTGTTGTTTTTCCAACACCGGGCGGGCCCCAGAATATCATGGATGGCAGGTTCCCGGTTGAAATTGCCCTTCGTAAAATGCCGTCGCTTCCGGTAAGATGCTGCTGACCAACATAATCATCAAAGCCTTCAGGCCTGAGTTGTTCGGCCAGTGGTGGCAAATTCGTCATGGTTCTCCATTATATTATTATGCAAACCTACATGATTTAGTGAAAACAATAACACGGCGAGTACAAAATTCAGCAGTCCGCATTGGGCGACTGTTTTACAAAAACTTTAATGTTATTTTAATAATAAGTTGGGGTAAATCGAGAATAAATTTGTAAATAAATTGATAATCAATTATTTAAAGACATTAAAAAAACATTAAAATAATTGCCGGATTGCTTGCTTTTTACGTATTAGCTAATGTATCTTTGTTATGTTTTTAAACAAACAACCATGAAAACACTTGCACAGATTTTATTTGTTGCCGGACTTGCAACAATGGTGGCCTGCGGCCCCAGTAAAGAACAATTGGCTGAACAGGCAAGGCTTGATTCCATCCGGATTGCCGATTCAATCGCATTGGTTGAGGCAGAAGCAATCCGCATTCAGGATTCAATCAATGCCGTTCTTGCCGAACAGCAGAGAATTGCCGATTCCATTATTGCTGCTGAAGCCGGAAAGAAAAAATAAGGAGACATTTCCGATCGGGAAGGCTGTCCATAAACGGATGGCCTTTTTTATTGCCGGAAAGATGCACAGGCATCTGACCGGATACTGAAATCACAGAATTATTGTCCACAATGCCGGAGCCCTTTTGTGTTTTTAATCCGGAACTGTAGATATTAAGTTGTTTTTGGGGTTAATCTCAGGTTAAATTGGTTAGAATTTAAGCCTATTTTAATAAATTTTAGAAAATTTTAAATATTTTCTATGGCGTAAATAGTTAAATATCAACGGTATAAAAAATATTTTCATTTTTTTTGAAAATTTTTCCTGTTTTTCTTTTTTAATCTGAATTTTATTTAATTTTGTTGCGTAATCAAAACACAAAAACGATATGAAAATTTTCGCACAGATTCTGGTAGTTGCTGGTCTTGCAACTTTTGTAGCTTGTGGTCCCAGCGCTGAGCAGCTTGCTGAGCAGGCTCGCCTCGATTCAATCCGTATTGCTGATTCAATTGCTCTCGTTGAAGCTGAAGCAGTTCGTATTCAGGATTCTATCAATGCAGCTCTCGCAGCCGACACGACTGCAACCGAACTCGTCGTTGAATAATATTCTGACTGATGTCAAAATAAAATGGGGGTCATATGCCCCCATTTTTTTTGGCCTGAAGTTTCCGGATCTGCTGTTCATGCCTTTGTTTTAAGCATATTTTTATCTTTACACCTTTTACTTTCCGGCGTTTTGCAGGTTGTTTGATGTATTATCCCGGATTATGAACAAGCTGTGACCAAATCGGGTTTATTGCTGTAACATAATCCCCGTCTACAGCTGAGGTTCCCGGATTACACCTGGTTATTTATGTATGCAGATTGCCAGAACCCCTTAATTTTTCTGATTTATAATTGATACGATGCAGGATACGAATGATTCAATGATTTCGCCGGAATTTTCCGGGTTTAATTTTCACCCTTCTGTTATGGAAGGCCTTGATGCCATTGGCTTTGAAACGCCTACTCCCATACAGCAAATGATTATCCCACTTATTATGGAAGGAAGGGATGTGATTGGCTGTGCACAGACGGGTACGGGTAAGACAGCTGCATATCTCCTTCCCATCCTTAACCGGATTATCAGCCAGCCCGTGAAAGGTGTAAATACCATCGTTATTGCTCCGACCCGTGAACTTGCCCTGCAAATTGCCCAGCAACTCGAAGGCTTCAGCTATTTTATGAACATCAGCTCACTTGCAATATATGGCGGAACCGACGGTATAGAATGGGAACAGCAAAAGAAGGCCCTGATGCAGGGCGTTGACGTAGTTGTGGCTACACCGGGAAAGTTATTGTCGTTCCTGAATATGGATATTGTTCCTGCCGGTAATCTTCAGCATCTGGTTCTTGATGAAGCCGACCGCATGCTGGATATGGGATTTGTCGACGATATTATGCGGATTATCAGTTATCTGCCCGAAAACAGGAGAACCCTTCTGTTCTCAGCTACCATGCCTACCCGTATCCGCGATCTGTGCCGTCGCATTCTGCACGATCCGGCAGAAGTAAACATAGCAATATCCAAACCGGCTGCCGGAATTCTTCAGGCAGCATATCTTGTTTACGACAAGCAGAAAACAGCACTCCTGAGTCATCTTGTAAAAGGGCGGGATCTTCCAAGTATTCTGGTTTTTGCTTCTAGAAAAATCAACGTTAAGTCAATTGCCCGTGAATTGAAGTCAGCAGGTTTTAATGTAGCCGATATTCATTCCGACCTTGAGCAGCCGGAACGCGAAAAGGTGTTGCTGAAGTTCCGGAACCGTCAGCTTCAGATTCTGGTTGCCACCGATGTGCTTTCCCGTGGGATAGATGTGGAGAATATCAGTCTGGTGATAAACTACGATGTGCCTCTGGATGCCGAGGATTATGTGCACCGTGTGGGACGGACTGCCCGGGCGGAACAAACGGGAATTGCAATCACGTTTGTGAACCTGGAGGAGCAGTTTCAATTTGCCAAAATTGAGAAGCTTATCGATACCGTTATCCGCAAGCAGGCGCCTCCTGAAAGTCTGGGTGAAGGACCCGAATGGAACCCGCGACCAACGTTCTCGGGTGCAGTGCGCAGATCTTCGGGTAATAAAGGCCGTCGTACAAAAAAATAACAGCTGTTTTCTCAGGATTCGTGTTTGTCAAACTCCACGGTTTTGGGAGAGTCATTGCACATTGCTTTGTTTTTCGAGGATGGGTTTCGTTATCTTCTGTATAGCAAAATAAACAGGAACTGAAACCAGAAGCCATATAAATACTGCTGCCGCAATCAATACTATACCGGAGATAAAGGCCTCAAACCAGTTCTCTTTGAACGTTTGAAAAAAACCATTCGGAAAATTTCCCAGAATTTGTGTGCCTGTAAGGAAGGCTGCTCCTTTGTAATAAGGGATCAGCAAAAAAAATTGCAGAGGAAAAACAGCATAATTAATGAATTGAATCAAAGGGAGATTAAGTCGGAAAACCAGGGATACAAAAGTACATAAGAGTGTGCTTGTTCCCGGCACCGGCATTGTTCCAAGGCAGGCTCCCAGTGCTATGGTATGAGAGATGCGTTCCGGACTCAGCCCCATTAGCAGAAACCGTTTTACCGGTTGAAAAAGGCGCCGGGAGATGCCATTCCTGTCATGGGAGATCATACAACGATTTTTGGGTCAATTTCTGTAGCGTACTGATAAAGACCGCCCTCCAGAATATATAGTTCCCTGATTTTTAGTTTGTCCTTCAGATAGATGTAAACCTGTTCGCTTTTCATTCCATAAATGCAATAGATGACCGTTTTCTTTGCAGGGTCTATCTTGTTAAGCATATATGGAAGCTCAAGCTGAGGCATTGAAACAGCGCCCGGAACATGGCCGAGTTCGAATTTGTCGGCTTCTCTGGTGTCGATAATTGCAAGGTTTTCACCACCATCTATCCACGATTTTAGTTCAGTAGGCGTTACAAATTTCATAGTCTTTTTGGGTTATCGGTTGCATTCGCCAACGCTTCCAGCCGGTCTGATTCGTAAACAAAAATACCATTTTCCCTGAATGCTGCAACAATCATAGCTTTTGCTACGGTTGCGGCATGAATTCCTCTGTATTTTTTTAACTTTCCAATTAATAGTGGTTGGACGATTTTCATAATGAATTTTCCGGCTTCTTCGCCAAACCGGTATTCCGATCTGATACCAAGCAGCATTGAAGGTCGAACTATGCTTAAATTATTAAAGTTTAGCCTTCGCAGGGAATTCTCGACGGCACCCTTGGTTCTCAGATAGTTGTTGCTACTGTTTGGATTTGCCCCTATGGAGGAAATCAGAACAAACGACGACACTCCATTTGCGGCCGCAATGCGTCCGATATTAAGCACCAGGTCGTGGTCGGTACGATAGAAACTGGCTTTGCTTCCTGCTTTTTTTATGGTTGTTCCTATGCAACAGAACAGGTGATTACCTCTGATTATGTCCGCAACTCCTTCAGGATTTTCAGGATCATAAGGAATCTGAGATATTTTGGGGTTTTGGAGCGGAAGAAGATTCCTTACAAATAGTACCACTTTTTCGTAGCGATGGTCTTCTGCAAGAATATTGGTTACAAAACTTCCGGTAAGTCCGCTTGCTCCGAAAACAATTGCCTTTAAATTTGTGCTGTAACTCATGATTGGTTTTAAGTGGTTTATGTTCTGATTTTACCTCGTTTCATCGAAAAAAAGGTTCCGGCAACGCTTATCAGGGCAAATACTATAAAGGCATACCGTATGCTGCTTAAAAGTCCTTCCGTATTTTCGATTCCGGAGGATCCTTTGCCCATGATAAGTGCAAACATCAGCATGCTTATGCCCATACTTACGGTTTGTCCGGTCAGTCGCATTGTCCCAAGTGTTGCAGATGCCACACCGTAATGTGAAGGATTTACCGAACTCATAACGGCATTCGTATTCGGAGATGAGAACAGTGCAAACCCCAGTCCGAGAATCATTTGCAGTATGATGATAAAGGAAAGGCTGCTGCCGGCATCCAGAAAGGCAAATGCTCCGAGTCCAATTACAGTAAGCCCCATCCCTGCTGATGCCACAATGGCTGGTTCGATTCGGTCGCTGAGTCGCCCTGCCAGAGGCGATAACAAGGTCATTACAACGGGCTGGGCCATCAGAATAAGCCCCGTTTGTGCCGGTGGTAGTCCCCTGACCTGCTGAAGGTAAAAACTCAAAAGGAATACCAGGGCAAACGTTGCGCTGTAGTTTATGAAAGCAGCGAGATTCGAAAAGATAAATACCTGATTTCCTTTAAATACGTTCATTTCCAGAAGGGGAGAGGCCGTATGGTTTTCGATACGGACAAAAAGAAAAAATCCTGCAATTCCCAGTCCAAAAGGCAATAGCCCTTCAAATCCGGGCAATTTTGGAAACCCGTAGATGATAAGAGCCAGGCTGATTCCGTAAACCAGACTTCCTTTGAGATCGAATGTCCCGGTTCCGGAAGGTTTATGATCGGTTTTCAGATGTCTGATCGCTATTGGCAGAGTGATGATTCCCAGTATGGCTATAAATGCAAAGATGCTTCTCCAGCCTAAGGATGAGGTCAGGACTCCGCCAATGGTTGGTCCCAGACTTAAACCCAGGTACACGGATGCAACGTTGATTCCCAGTACTTTCCCCCGTTCAGCCTTGGGATATGCCGAGGTGAGGATCGCAACTGCCGTAGCGTAGAGGAGCGCTCCTCCTGCACCGTTTACCACGCGGGCAGTGATAAGCGTAACCTTATCGCCGGCAATTGCTGAAGCCAGCGCGGCAAGTATGAAAACGACAAGACCTCCGATAAAAAATCGTTTACGGCCAAGGTTGTCGGCCAAACGTCCGAACGGTAGAAGAAAAATGGCTGCAGCAAGCAAGTAGGCCGTTGATACCCATCCCAGTTCAATGGTGTTCATCCCAAGTTCGGATCCCATCCGCGGAAGCGCAACATTGATGGCCGATCCCATAAACGGAGTCAGAAAGGAGCTTAGTGTAGTAACAAAGAGTACAGAATGACGGGAGCTCATGATGCGTTTTTATGCAAAAATAGCGAAAATAGCTGCATCAATAATTTCGAAAACTCCGGCTAATCCTATGTACTCGGATTCAGTTGCTTCTGAGTTTAAGTTCCGGTGATTATTCCTGATGGCACTATTTCCTGCAAAACTTCCGTCATAAAAAGAGTATTAACCACGAAAGCCGAACAACTTGCGCGATTTTATAGTCTGGGCCACATACACGGGAACCATAGATTCCCAGGAAGGATCGTTGTTTTGTATCCGTTCCAGCACCATAGGCGAGAATATACTCAGGTGTTTTTTATTAATGTTGGTGATGTCAAGGATTTTACGCGCAGCTACCAGATGCCGGTAGAGATATCCGGAATCTTCCGGGAGGCTGAGGTCCTCCGATTTCATGATTTCTCCGGTGCCGGCCCGAATGGAAGGATAAACGTACATTTTCATGTTTTCGGGGAACAGCTTTCCGAAGGCTTCAAGCATTCCACCCTTTAAATCGGTGTAATAGTGTTTGTCAAACACCTTCTCTAGGGTGTCGACGCCAATTACAATGCGAAGTTTGTTGATGCGGAATCCTGAGAAGTAATTTACCAGTTTGTAGAACTCCCTGAAACCGCTTACCATAACGTTTTGTCCCATGCCGTTAAGCAGGTCGACACGGTCGAGGAAGTCTCGCTCGTCGATGTTGTCCTGATGCGGATTCAGCAGGTTGTGAAGGGTTATTTCACAAAAGGATAAGGTATTGTTCTTGTCGTAGTCCTCATCCTTTTTAAATAGAGAATAGCTCGATTTCAGGATATCAAAACCGGCATAGGTTATGGGTCTGAAGCTTCCGCGAAAGGCGAGTACATTTTTCTTATAGAGCATATCGGCGGGTTCCTGAACCGTACCCGTACGGTCGAACATGATTGCGTTTGCCATGCCGTTTTTTACGAGCTGCACGGCGAGCAAGCGGTTGTCGACATAGCCAAGCTGTGGGCCGTTCATTCGGATCATCGAAATCTCAATCCGGTCGCCCGAAAGGTTATCCATGAGCGACTGAAGAAATGAATTGGGTTTGTCGTGATGATAATAACACGCATAAATCAGGTTTACGCCGAGTATTCCAAGGGTGTTTTGCTGAAGAATGTTATCCCGTTCGTGCAGGCCCACATGAAGGATTACTTCATTGGGCTCATCGCCGGGATTGAGCTGGAAGCGGCATCCCATCCAGCCGTGACTGACGTTGTCTTTACGGTAGTTGATGGTTGAGACGGTATCCGCGAAAGCAAAGAAACGGGTAGGCTTGTCGCGTTTATCTTTCAGAACGTTCACCAGCTCATCGTATTCGCAACGGAGCATTTCCTCGAGGCGCTGGCACGAAACATAGCGCTTGCTGGTACGGCGGTTGCTGTAGAGTGCATCGCTGTATTGCTTGTCGTACGCCGATATGCTTTTGGCTATGGTTCCGGAGGCTCCGCCGGCCTGGAAAAAGGTTCTTGAAACCTCCTGCCCTCCGCCGATTTCTGCAAATACGCCATAGGTCGACTGGTCCAGGTTAACGGTTAGGGCTTTCAGGGATGTACTCAGCGGTTGTTGTTCCATATTCCGGGGCAATCTGATTCTGGTTGTTATACTTAGAAGGATACCTTCAGCGATACGTTAAAGATACGGCCGGGCAGCCAGAATCCGGTGAAGGTGTCGATTGTGTGGGTTGATCCGTCTTCTCCTCGTATGATTGCCCGGTTGTCGAATAAATTATAACAATTAACTGATGCAATGGTTGCAAGACCTCTTATATCAAAAGTGTAACTTATAAACAAATCGCTTACCGAATAGTCGGGAATTCGGAACGGCTGTTGCCTGTCGAGCGGATTGCTGCGTCCCGTAGGATCAAAGGCTGCATATAATCTGCTGTAATGCAGCCAGTTGAAGTTTACTGTCCAGTTTTTCAGAGGGATGAGCTCTCCTGTGATTCCCAGTTGCGTTTGGGGGGCATCGCCAACATATAAATTACTGGCATAAACTTCGGTGGTTCCAAGCAAAGTCTGATTGTCGTCGTACAACTCTGCTTTTACGTCGTTTTTCCATCTCCAGTCGCCGAATGAAAACAGTCCGCCCATCGTAAGGTAATCGGTAATCCTGGCCGATCCTTCCATTTCAATGCCTTTGTGCAGGGCATCCAGTCCTCTGACAAGTGCACGGGTTTGCGTGTTGTCCTGCAGCTGTATGTTTTCCCTGCTGAGCATAGATTTATCGCCCCAGAGCGTATAGTAGGCATTCAGCCTGAGCGAAAGGCCTCCGCGTGTATAACCGTATCCTGCTTCTGCTGCGCGTATCTTCTCATTTCCCAGATCACGCACAACGGCATTGGTAAAGTTGGCAAATACAAACATAAAGTAAGGAGCTTTGGAATAGTATCCAGCATTAAAATAAAGGTTGTGATGCCGGTCAATATTATAGTTTATTCCGGTCTTAGCATCGAATCCGGGTTTGCTTACCACTTCGCTGTGGATGTCGCCGATGTAGTTTATCCGGTCGCTTCTCCGGAACCGCGTCCCCGAAAGGGTGCCTGCCACAAAAGCACCGATGTTGCCGGAAGTGTATTCGAGCTGGCCAAACACGCTTCCGGTTTCAATGCGCGAATCCGCGTCCACGTTGATAATGTCGCCGACACCTTTAATCTGGTTGCGTCCCCCGTGGCCGGCAAGGGACCAGGCGTAGCGGTCGATCCAGAATTCTCCGCCCAGAAGATCGCTGATTTCCTCACGGAGATTGGATTTGAACGCTCTAAGGTGAATTCCCGAAATAATTTTGAACCGTTCGTTCAGCTGATGGTTCAGGGTCGATAGTGCCCCGAACCAGTAGTGACTGGCCAGGTAGTCTGATTGAATAATTTTCGAAAAACCGTTCACATATTCTCCGTTTGCAAGCTGTGCGGAGTCTTTGTGGGTGATGTTCTGATAATAAATGGCATCCCAGTCAATCTGGTTATTTTTGCGGAACGTCAGTGCTCCTTCGCTCATAAACGATTCGGAGAATTTACCCCCGCCCGAGCCAAACGATAGATATGCCGAGCTTGACAGGCTTGTTTTAGCGTTCGGAGTCCAGTAATGGTTTATCGCGAGCTGAGGTTTGTGGTAGAAATTTTCGGAAAGGCTGTTGATTTTGCCGTTAAACATACCCCAGTTGGGGTTGTAGCGGTTGCCGAAGCGGTCGTACTGCTCTTTAGTCAGCCCGTAGGTGCGTTGTCCGTGGCGTTCGGGGGCTCCCAGGCCGGTAAAGACCAGCATGTGTTTTGCATTTATGGTTTTACTGACCGAAAGAAACCAGGCCCAGCTGTCGACATGGGTTGCATCCACGTATCCGGGTCCGCTGGTGCGTGATCCGAGAAATGTAATTGCGATGTTGTTGTCGAGTTTTCCGGTAGAAACGCTGAAGGTGGCTTTGCGGTTACCATATCCGCTAAGGTCGTAACGCAGGGAGCCGCCTTCGTGTGCATCGGTAGTGCGGGTGATGATGTTGATGGTGCCGCCTACCGAATTCAGAGCAACCCTGGAGGCTCCCAGTCCGCGCTGCAACTGAATGCTTTGCGTGGCTTCGCCAAGTCCGGCCCAGTTCGACCAGTAAACCAGCCCGTTTTCAACGCTGCTAACGGGAATTCCGTTGAGCAGCAAGCCCAGGTTCTCCTGCTGAAATCCGCGTATGCTGATGCGGGCATCACCGGTTCCGCCGCCCAGCCGGGTGGCATAAACTCCCGGGGTCATTTTCATTATCTCGGGATATTCCTGACCTGCTGATTCCCGTTCTATGGTTGCCTTGCGAATAGTTGTTGCCGCAATGGGCGTTTCCCGTTCACGGGCGTAGGTGGAAATAACGCTTACCTCGTCCAAACCAATAAGTCCGGGGTCAAGCGATACTTCGATAAATTCGTTTTTATCCCCGGCAACAATCGCTAACTCCTGCGGTTTGTATGAAATATGTGAGAAGACAAGGGTGTGAGCTCCGTTTTCAAGAATCAGGCTGAAGTTTCCTGAGTGGTTCGAAATGGCACCTTGTCCGCTTCCCGCAATTCGGATGCTTACCCCTTCCACCGGAGATCCGCTTGCACTATCGGTGATTCTGCCTTTAACAGGGTTGCCGGCATTGAGGTTTAGTGTTCCGGCGATCAGTAAAAGAAGTACACTTATCCGGATAATGCAGTTTTTCATGGTATTGTTGTTTTTCTGGTTTCCGTAGTATTTTCTTCCGGAAAACAAAAAGCCCCGGAAGGAAATCTCCGGGGCAGAATACCGTAATGCGGCCTGTCAGCACATTCGTGCTGCAGGTAGCCTTGCAGATTCTTCTTCCATCCAGACTATACTGTCGGTACCGGAATTCAACCGGTTCAGTCCCCTGGTATGTAACAAAGGGAGTCGCGGACTATACCGCCGGTCGGGAATTACACCCTGCCCTGAAGAATTATGGGCGCAAAAGTAATTATTTTTTGGAAAATGCAAGATCCGCAGATGTTTTAAAGTTTAAACGAACAGTAAAAATTGAACCGGCAGGCGATATGCTCCTGCCGGTTCAACCCGAATTAATAACGCCCCAATTAAGGGGGAGGGGTTTACTTCATGTCGATAATTCTCTTAACAACAACCCCTTGTTGTGAACGAACAACCAGCATAAACGACTGCTGAGCGCCGCGAGAGTCGGTGGTGAAGCGGAAGGTATTGATGCTTCCGGCAAGCAGGTTTCCGCTAAAGAGCGAAGTTATCCGGCGACCGGTCATATCGTACACTTCAACATCTGCCCTGGTGTCGATCGGTGTGGTAACCGTAATTTCAGTTGAAACACTGAACGGGTTGGGCATTACACTAACTTCAACATTGCTGGAAACCGGCTGAGCTGTTTCGTTAACAGCCGGAGCGGAGTAGAATACCGGCGGGCAGAGAATCATCTCGTCGAGATAGCCTACGAAAATGCGGCACTCATCAAAGATATTGTTAATCATATCAACAGCGTCTTTGATTGTTGTGAGAGTGATTTCGTAGGTTATATCCCCGCAGGTAACGCTGGCCGGGAAGGTTGCAAATCCACCAAGAGCATGGTTGGCAAGCAGATATAATCCGCCTACGGTGAGGTCATAGCCATTTTCAGCCATGTAGCACAGCAGTCCGGGATTTACCTGATCATACCAGTAAGGATTAACCACCATATCGTAACCGATAATCATACCAAGATCATCGTAAATCGGCTCGCAAACCATTTCAACCGGTATGCCGGTTCCGCACTCTTCAACTTCCTGAGTGGTGAGGAGACCTTCCGATTGCAACTCAAATGTTGATAAGCCATCGTTGATCCTGAGGTTAAGGCCAAGGGTGAGAGTCTGACCAATCAGTCCGCTCTTCAGCCTTCCTTGCCTGGTCAGGTAGCTGCTGATGCAGGGAGTGTTAACATAGCAGGTTCCTGTGATGAGTTCATTGGAGCCCTGGCTGGGAAGGATGGCATCGATCAATCCGGCATCGCCAGACTGGAAGATCAGCAGGTTTGCACCCCAACCGAGAGCCAGTTCGCCTTCGCCAAGCAGCATTTCAACGAATTCTGCAGTGGGATAGGACATTTCACCATCGCAGATGGAACTGTTGCCCTGATTTCCGTATTTACCCTGGGTATAGGTGCAAAGCTCTTCACAAGGCAACTGGCCGATGGTAACTTCGCATTGGGTTTCGCATAATCTTGCATCCCAAATCGTTACTAAATGTACGCCGGGACTCAGATTGACTGCTGTCTGGGTGGTTTCACCGTTATCCCACAGGAATTCATACGGTTCAACGCCTCCATATCCGTAAACAATTGCACTGCCGCCGGAGCCTTCGCAATTGGCATCAAGCAGTTTTTCCGTTTCACAGAATATCTCATCTACATCAATGGTAAGATCATCCTGTGCTGTGCAGTTGTTGGCATCTTTTACATACACCGTGTGCGAGCCGGGATAGGTTGCAAGAAGGGTTTCATTTCCGACAATTGCTTCCCAGTCACCGTCGTCAAGTTTAACCTGATACGGGGCAGTACCGCCTGTAATTGTTACAGGGATATAAACCTGAACATCCAGTGCGCACTGAGCATCCAGCGGGATAAGAGATACTTCGAGCAATGGGGGTTGACCAACGACTTCCGAACCATCGGCAGTACAGTTGTTTGCATCCTTTACAACCCAGCTGTATGTGCCGGCTGTCAGGTTGCTGTAGACAGCGGGAGATGTTTTAGCAACGAAACCGCCGCCGTTGAAGTTAACCATATACGGAGGGGTGCCGCCTGAGAAGGTAATGGTTACCGAACCGTCGTTTCCACCGTAGCACAGTACATTGGTGTGGTTGTCGGTAGCCGTAACCTGTGTAGGTTGTGTAACGACTTCCGAACCATCGGCAGTACAATTGTTTGCATCCTTAACAACCCAGCTGTATGTGCCGGCTGCCAGGTTGCTGTAGACAGCGGGAGATGTTTTAGCAACGAAACCGCCGCCGTTGAAGTTAACCATATAGGGTGAAGCACCTCCGCTGAATGTGAGCGTAACCGTTCCATCGCTGCCTCCATAACATAACACATTGGTGTGGCTGTCTGTTACTTCAGGTCCTCCGGTAATGGTCATAACTGCCATTCCGGGGGCACTGGTGCACTCCACAACGTTGGTAAGGGTGATGTACAGGGTGGTCGTTTGCGTAAAATTGGTGCAATAGGATACGCCTTCCTGAATCATGTTGGTTCCGGCCAGGGCATCTGCTTCGGTGGGGTACCAGCGGATAACGCCTGGTTCCGATGGGGTTACTTCCAGGCAGTAGTAGCCGGGATAGCATTCGGAAAGGCTGGCTGAAGGAGGCAGAGGCTCAATTCCGAAAGGACCACCGATAAAGTCGTCGAGCGCAGCGGTAAGCTCCGTGGATGAACGGGCTTCAAGCAGCCAGGTAGCCTTGCAGAGATCGGGGAGTGCACCTGCAGGCCCTTGTTCGTAGATTTCATTCAGGTTGATGACCCCTTCATAAAATGCATTGAGAGGATACTGAGCGCCCGGATATGACCAGCCCATCGGGATGTCGTACATGGCATCGTTATTCTGAGCTGCAGTACCCGTGAATGAAGTTAAGATTAACGAATTATTATTTCCATAATTCCCGTTGCCAGGACCTACCCACATGTAGATAAGAACAGTAGCCAAACGGCCACCATTCTGAAAGTTGCTCAGGATGAGCAGGTCACCGTATGCATGTTCGGGAGCAAAATTATAGAGCGGCTGTCCGTTCGGAGCTGTTCCGATTACCGGACCAGTTCCGTTCAGCAAAAGCCAGAATCCAATCATGGCGTCGCCCTGAATTTTTGACCGGTCACCGGCAAAGTGCAAAAGATAATCGCCGTTACAGTCAACTCTCACTACAGCTGCACCGTTGCAAAGGTCATTCTTGGGTTTGGTCTGACCGATTTCCCAGATTTTTTTCGATGCAATTAAAAAGTCCTTGGTTCCCTGTGTGAAGGCATTATCCACGACCCCTTGTCCGTAAGGATCCAGGACATAGGAAAAGAATGGGAGTCCCGTAACTTCAGGATCGTCCCATTCAGTGGGATTTCCGTCAATATAGAACGGCGTATCGCATGGAGGCTGGGCAAATGAGGTGTAACAACACACCGCAGACAGGAGTAATAACAGGAAGATCCTATTTACCCCTTTCATCAATTCGTGATTGTTTTTCATAAGATGTGGTTTTTGGTTAATAATTGTTTTGTTAACTGGCATTGTATATTAAGGCTGTTTAACGGCTGGCAACAGCTCCCCGGCCTTTCCTGGCATTTTGCAGGTCGCGGGTGTTGCCACACATTGAAACAGTTCAAAGCACAGGTAAACTGTTAACTAAATCAATCAGAGTAGGAAGTCCTCGAGCATTACTCACCCTTCAATTTCATCGATGAGATTGCAAAAACCCAGTCGGTATGCTTATGCCGGATCGTGAAGAGTGAAGGCGGGCAGTTGTTGGGAAGCAGGAGCGGCCGGTCAGGTCAAATCATAATCGTTCACGCAGAAACAACATCTCATTAACAGCGTTATTTTTTAATTGTTCGTTTCGGTGCTCAGAGGAATTTGCGGGAAGAAATGTTAATTATTTCAGAACAATTACGAGCTGAGTATACGCTGTTAAGTAAAGCAAATGTATGAAATTAATTTATAGAATGCAAGCGCTTTTGTATTTTTAATCAAGAACTTACGCTATTATTTGGTATTCTTCTGATTATCAGCTAATCCATATACATAGTAATTAATTAGTAAAATTTGATATAATTAAAAAATAGTATTATGATAGCTATTGAAAAATTATTTGCTACCTGGAATGCTATCCTGCAATTTGCCCGATTTTTCCTAATTTCTGAAGATTAAAAATGTAAAATTAATTTACATTTTATTGGAACCTGCCGGTTTTTCTTTTGTATTTTAGCGAGTTTTCCGGATAACCCGCCATTATGGCCATTATGCTGTTTTCCAAAGCATTTTGTGGCAAAATCGGGCTTTTTTTTATGAAAATTTTAACATTTTTGTCCGAACAGTTTCCGGAAATCCGAATTTATCATCTCCCTGCAGCCCGGTTGCCTTAAATGGGGCTACATTTTAAAAACTCACACGAAACTCTGATCCGGGACGATTTAGTATCCCAAAGAATGCCCAAAACAGGGCTTCAATCGCCGGATTTCGATCCTTTCGTTAGTGATTCTTCTCATCGTTACATTTATTGTGATTTTACGCCACAAACAGAGACAATAGAATGTTCCGTTTCGGATCTATATCTGTGAAACATTCTTTTAACTTTACAGCGGGCAGCAAGTCATTGGACTGTATCTTCAATACCTTCCCATATAAATGCAGGTTTTTGATGCAGCATTTTTAGTTCATTTAGAACTTTTGGTTTCTGTCCTTTTATATGCAATCGAATTTGACGGGGCTTGGATAATGAACACTACTGTTACTAATATAGCATTATATGACTTTTAACGCGGATTATGCTCTTCCTTCCGGGGATGTTCAATGGCTGGTAAAACAGTATGAAGAAATTCGTTTTGCAGGCGGAGCGGATTTACTCGATAAGTTTATTCCCCGGGCTGACGTTTCCCTGGTTTTTCACTTTGGACATCCTCCACTAATGCTGCAACCGGTTGCAGCGAGCCTTCCCCGGTTTTTTCTTGCTCCGGTAATTTCCTGTGCAAACCATATCAAGTTAAGCGAACCCGATACCACCTTCGTTGTGGTATGCAAACCAACGGTACTCAGCAGAGTGGCCTCCATAGACCTTTCTTTACCTTATTCCGGTTATTATCCACTTCCCGAAAAGGTTTTCGAACCTTTATGGCAACGCTTGAGCGATGCAGGGGATTTCTATTCCCGCATCGCTGTATTTGCCTCATTTACACGTCAATGGTATACGAATGACTATCCAGAGGATTGTATCGACCGGATTTACGATGTAATTCTGGAAACCCACGGACAACTTCCTGTAAAGGAGATCCTTAACCGCTTCGGCCTGAAGCACCGGACTCTGCAACGAAAGTTTATGAAACGAATCGGTGTTTGCCCCAAAACCCTGACCAGGATCGTCCGCGTTAATTACCTGTGGGATATAGGCCGGATTCAGAAGAACGCCGACTACCAGGATATGGTTTTTCAGGGCAGATATTACGATCAGGCTCACTTCATCAAAGATTTCAAATCCATCACCGGCGAAACACCCGACAGCTTTTTCCGGCGCGACCGGTACTGCGTAAGCATTATGTCGGGCAAGAGCGCTGAACTTCCAGCCGATACGTGCGGGTAATCTGATATGTATGACGCTGGGAAAGCCACGTTGAAAACCCGTTCTGGAGCTGTTATTCTTTGCTCAGTTCCGGAAGATAACGGAAGAAAATTAACATCCCTGACCGGTTCCGTGCAAGGAAGCGTATCTTTGCATGTATACCAGATCAACAATGGATATATGAAAATCTATCAGGCCGATGCTTTTACCGATAAGGTATTTTCCGGCAACCCTGCCGCGATTTGTCCGCTGTCCGAATGGCTGCCGGCTGAACGAATGCAGCAGATTGCGATGGAAAACAATCTTTCCGAAACGGCTTTTGTGGTTAAAAATAAAGGCTATTATGAAATTCGCTGGTTTACTCCTTTCGTAGAGGTCGACCTATGCGGACACGCTACCCTGGCTGCAGCTTTTGTGCTTTTTAATTACGAAGGGTGTCACGGAAATACCATTCGGTTTGTCTCTCATATAAGCGGCGAACTGGGCGTAAGCCGGAAAGGGGAGTGGCTCACCCTGAATTTTCCGGCCGACGATCTCAAACATATAGCATTATCTGCGGAGATTACTGAAGGATTAAATATTAAACCACGGGAGGCATATGAGGGCAGAAGCGACATTCTGTTTGTTTTTGATGATGAGGATCAGATTCTCGGGCTTTTGCCCGATTATTCATTGCTCAGTAAACTGGATGCCCGGGGTATAATTGTAACTGCTCCGGGAAGCAAAAGTGATTTTGTTTCCCGCTTTTTTGGTCCGAAGGTAGGGATTAACGAGGATCCCGTTACCGGCTCCGCTCATACCACTCTTACACCTTACTGGTCACAGCGGCTTAATAAAGAAGTTCTGACAGCCATCCAGCTTTCGTCGCGTAAAGGGTATCTCCGCTGCCGTGCGGCAGGCCGGCGGGTGGAAATCAGCGGCAAGTGCAGGTTGTTTATGCAAGGCCAGTATATTATTGATTAGTATTTACGGGTTATAGTCGAAAGGAAATAGTATTCAGAATTAAATAATCGAATAGTGGAAAAAGGAAAAGCCAATGCCGGCAGAGTAGATGATTTGCTTGCATTCTCCCTGGAAATGATGAACGGTGGAGATGGGAAAGTGCTTATAGAGAAATACAAAGAGGCCATTTCGACCATCACTCCCTGCGATATGCTCGAAATGGAAGACCGACAGCTTAGAATGGGTGTGAGTCCTGATGTCATCAAAAAGGATATCGAAAAAATTATAAACGTGTTCTTTCACGGATTAAATGCGTATCCGCGCCGGGCACCCGATGAAGAATCCTTTTTTTTCTACCTGATTCTTGAAAACCAGGCATTCACTTTCCGCCTGAATCAGGTAAAAAAATTGCTTCGCAGCTACCACGGCAGGGAAACGACCGAACTGGAGTCCCTGTCCAAGCTGTTGCATGATGCGTTTACCACTTTTCAGGAGTTTGAGGCACATTATCAGAAAAAGGAGAATATTTTATTCCCTTTCCTGGAAAAAAAGTTGAAGTGCTATCGTCCGCTCAAGGTTATGTGGTCGCTGCACGACGATATCCGGTCCGTGCTTCGTGAGCTGATCGCCATGACCGCTGAACCTGCCGGTTGGAAAAGCCTTAATGTTCTGATTGGAAAGTACTTTTCTCTCGTATTCAGGATGATTCAGAAGGAAGATCTGATCGTATTTCCTGTTGCCTTGGAGGTCCTTAACAAAACCGACCAGGCGGATATGCATTTTCAGTCGTTCGATTATCCGTTTCCATTTATCGAGGCACCCAGGCCTCCGGTAAAGCTGCCAGGTAATAATACGACAGCCAATCCTAAAGCTGGAGAATCAGTTGCAGACTCTTACGGTATTCCTGAACTATCCAGCTTGTTGATGTTGTTTGATCATCTGCCCGTAGAAATTACCTATGTGGATGAAAACGACAGAGTTACATTTTTTAACAAAGGACTGGACCGCATTTTCCCAAGGTCAAGCGCAGTTGTCGGGCGTCTTGTTCAGAATTGTCATCCACCGGAGAGCGTTCACGTGGTAGAAAGTATCATTCGTGAATTCAGGAGTGGTGGAAAAGATCGTGCCGATTTCAGAATCAGGATGCGGGGCCGTTACATTCTGATCCGCTATTTTGCCGTTCGCGATCGTGCCGGATCTTACAAAGGCGTACTTGAGGTCAGCCAGGATATTACGGATGTTGTCAGCCTGGAAGGCGAACAACGACTTCTGGACTGGGATTCAAATGGTTTGTGAATTGTAAAACCTGCTTTCACGCTTATGCTCATCTCTTTTATCCTGCTCTTAGTCTGGGTATGCGGTTTTCTTAAAAAAAATAGTCCAGATACAAAAAATCCCTATTTTTAAGAAAAAATCGGAGGTGCTTCGGAATTCAAGGCCCTTGAAAGGCTGAATCAGTCTGAGTGTAACTCCGGTTATCCGAATTATCGTGACAGAAAGACGTCAGATTGAAAAATATAGAAATAACATTAAAATTTCTAACTATGAAAATCAAGCACTTATTTGTTTTGCTGTTTGCAATGGCAGCATTGAGCGCATGTTCGCCGCGATTGGCAGGAATCTGGACCGTTCAGAAGTACGAAACCACAACACCCGGTCAGCAGGGCATTTCGCTGAATAACATCGGTACGCTCACCTTCGACCGAAGCGGTGGTGGTAAAAAAGACATCCGTTACACGGTGTTTGGCAATGCATTCGAGGATCAGATTCCCTTTACCTATATTGTTGAAGGGAATATGGTGATTATCCGGAGCGAAGGTTCCGAATTTGCGAAAAGCTGGATTCAGGTCGAAAATAAAAAGTCATTTCAGCGCTGGCAGTCGACCGACGGGGCTGAAAAAGTTACAACACTTGAATTAATCCGATAAAATCATGAAAAATATAACTGTTCGTCAGATTATTTACGTCGGACTCCTTGTTTTGCTTCTGGTATTTGTATTCCAGAACCTGGAGTCGGTAAGGGTGAAATTCCTTTTCTTTGGTTTCGATATGCCACTGATCGTTCTCATTGTCATTGTTTTTGCTCTTGGATATCTGGCATCCCTCGCATTCAGGAAGCCGCATCGAAGGGACCCCGGACTTTAAACTGTATTGATTATAGATTCAAATCAACATGAATATTACCAAAATCATTAAAGCGGCCATCAGAGGTATGGCAGGACTATTGGTATTTACATCCTGTTCTACTATCCCGCGGGGTACCGTAGCAGTAAGTCCTTTTGAAATAGAACGGTACATGGGCAATTGGTACGAAATTGCCCGTTTTGATTTCCGTTTCGAACGCGATCTGAATAATACCACAGCCGAATATTCGGTAAATCCGGATGGTAGTATCAGGGTTGTGAACCGTGGATTCAATTATATCACCAATGAGTGGAAACAGGCTATTGGCAAAGCAAAATTCGCGGGAGATAAAAATGTTGCTATGTTGAAAGTCTCCTTTTTCGGACCTTTCTATTCCGGTTATAATGTAATTGCGCTCGACGATGAATACAAGTATGCACTTGTGGCTGGTCAAAGTCACGATTACCTTTGGATTCTCGCCAGGGAAAAACAAATTCCCGAAGAAGTTAAGTCGCGTTATCTGAAAATTGCCGAAGAAAACGGATTCGATATCCGCAACCTGATATGGGTTAAGCATACCCCCTGAGCAATACAAAGATGCCAATTGTACCTTCTTCCGGATTTATACGGCTCCTCATTTATGCCGGATTTGTTCTGCTTGTGTTAGTTGTTTCGCAATCGGCTTCAGCACAAGGAGTTCGTCTGGTTCGTCCGCCCGATCCGCTCCCGGTTTCCGACCTAAGGCCGAAAATTTTTCTGGGTGGAAGTATTGAGATGGGAAGTGCTGTTGACTGGCAATCGAAATTGGCCGGAATAATCAGCGATCTCGATGTGGTATTGCTTAATCCCCGGCGCAACGACTGGGATACTGCCTGGAAGCCGGTGGCTGCCGACAGCAATTTCAGAGCGCAGGTAGAATGGGAACTTACGGCACTCGAAGCTTCCGATCTCATACTTATTTACTTTGCCCCCGGAACCCTGAGTCCGGTCAGTCTGCTTGAATTCGGACTCTATGCCGGCAGCGGCAAGCTTCGCGTTGTTTGCCCCGATGGATTCTGGCGAAAGGGAAACGTCGATATTACAGCTGCACGCTACGGGGTTCCGGTATATAACAACCTGGACGAGTTTGTCCAGAGCTTACGCCAGGCATTTTCACGATAATGCCTGGTTTTGCAGCATTTAGCAATTCCATTTCTGATTTCATCACGCGTTTGCACCGCGTGGTATACATTTACGTATACCTCGGATCAGCCTGCAGCGGGAGTTTGGCCATTTTAACAACTTCCAGGGAGGGAAATCCGAATTCTTCCACTACTTTCCCAAGGAGCAGATAAACCCCCCGTCCCCGGAAGGGAAACTCCCGGGCAATATCGGGAAAGTGCACACTGTCGAAAAACTCACCCCGGTGGTCGATGAAGGTGGCAAAGTGCATAATTTCATTTTTAATGGTTCTGACGTATTTTATGGTAACAAGTATTCCCGCCATTCGCAATGTTTTGCCTATGGATTCCCCGAGTCCATCGGCGGATATTTCGCCTCTGAAGCCGGTTTGAAGCATGTCGAAGTAGCTCATGCTCACCGGAAAATCGAGAAGTTCAATTTCATCGTATGCGTCTTCCAGCGGATTGTGCACCAGTGCGGGAAGGGTAAACTGCCTAACAGGCTGAGAAAACAGCGGAACCGCGGGTACGGTTTGTTTTCGTCCGGCAAGCATATGAGCTTCCCACAGCAGGCTTTGTTTGCCCATTCCGGTAAACCGGAGGGCTCCTGTGCGGATCAGTATAACCAGCTGTTCCATGCCTGGCTGTATTCGTTCCACAAAGTCGTGCAGGCTTTGGAAAGGTCCGTTACGTTCACGTTCGGCTGTGATATTTGCGGCAAGCGTCGATTCCAGTCCGGCTATGTGCACGAACCCCATAAATATGGTATTCCCCTCCAGCGTATTCAGGTAACTACTCCGGTTAATGCAGGGGAGTTCGATAATTCCTCCCTGGCGGCGGGCTTCGTTAAAATATACCCAGCTTTGGTAAAAGCCACCGAAATTGTTGATCACGGCTACCATAAACTCAAGCGGAAAATGGGCTTTCAGGTACAGGCTCTGATAGCTTTCCACAGCAAAGGATGCCGAGTGTGCTTTCGAGAAGGAATAACCGGCGAAGGATTCGATTTGCCGCCATACCTCTTTCGTGATTTCTTCGGGGTAGCCCCGCTCGCGGCAGTTGCTGAAGAACTTATCGATAATCTTTTGAAATTCAACTCTTGAACGGTATTTCCCGCTCATGGCACGGCGCAGCACATCGGCATCAGCCAGGTCGAGACCCGCGAAGTGATGACAAATCTTCAGCACATCTTCCTGGTAAACCATAACGCCATATGTTTCACCCAGTTGTTCCTTCATTACCGGATGGATGTAATCAAAGCTCCCCGGGTTGTGAAACCGCCGTATGTATTCGCGCATCATACCCGAACGGGCCACGCCGGGACGTATGATGGAACTGGCTGCAACAAGGCTCAGATAGTTGTCGCAGCGAAGTTTGTTCAGAAGTCCGCGCATTGCAGGACTCTCGATGTAGAAACAGCCGTTGGTTTCGGCATGCCTGAGCTGATGCTTTACCCTGGCGTCTTTTTTAAACTTTTCAACCTGGTGTATGTCGATGCTTATTCCCCGGTTGGCCCGGATAATATCCACGCTGTCGCGGATGTGGCCGATGCCGCGCTGACTCAGGATATCGAGTTTTTCAAACCGCAGGTCTTCCGCAACGTACATATCCCACTGGGTTACGGGCATCGATTTTGGGGGCAGGTCGAGGGCGGTGTAGCAGGTGATGGGTTCTTCCGATATCAGCACTCCGCCGGCATGTATGCTGCGGATGTTGGGGAAGTCGGTCATGCGAACGCCCAGCGCCGTGATGTGCCGGGTGATGTCGTCCTGATTCATTGAATTTCCCGGGTCGTCTACCAGCCGGTCAAGTTCTGCCTTGGGCAGTCCCATTACCTTGCCCAGTTCGCGGAGTATTGATTTGCCTTTGAACGTTGACGTTGCCCCGAGCAAAGCTGTGTGTTCCCTTCCGTAGCGCTTGAAGATGTAGTCGAGCACGTCGTCGCGCTCCTTCCACGAATAGTCGATGTCGAAGTCGGGAGGACTGCTGCGTTTGGGATTCAGGAAGCGTTCAAAGTAGAGGTTCAGCTCTATGGGATCCACATCGGTTATTCTCAGGCAATAGGCCACGATGCTGTTGGCTCCGCTGCCTCTGCCCACGTGATAGAAGCTCCTCGACATGGAATACCGTATTATATCCCAGGTAATCAGAAAGTAAGCACCGAAGCCCAGCCGGTCGATGATGTCGAGCTCGTGGCGAACTCTGGCCGCAGCTTCCCGGTTGTTTTTCCCGAAACGGTATTCAAGTCCTTCTGCCGCCAGCTTTTCGAGCAGCAAACGGTCGTCGTACATACTTCCGGTAAACGTTTTTTTGTTCTTAATGGTCTCAAAATCAAAATTTATCGTACAACGCCCCGTCAGCCGGCTGGTATTGCGGATAAGTCCGGGGTATTGTTCAAAGGCTTTCCGGAGTTCCGGTACGGATGCCATCATTCGCTGGGGTCCGGCAACCATTTCAGGGGTCAGACGACTGAGCAGCAGGTTGTTTTCGATGGCTCTAAGGTAGCGGTGCAACTCATATTCCTGTTCATCGGCAAAGGCTGCAGGCTGATGAATAACGTACTTCTCGGGGCGTGAGGAAAATTCCGACAGAGGAAGTTTGCGCAGATCGGCTGTGGTGACGCCTATGAATTCGTTTTCGGCCAGTACCGATGTTGGACGGCTTCCGAACGGATATATTACGAGTACATTGCGAAACGGAGGTGCAGGCCTGGGGAGGGGAGTCCCCTGAAGGTTGCAGCGGCTCAGCAGCTCGTTCAGTTCACGGAATCCGTAATTGTTTTCTGCTATACCGGTGTACAACAGTTTGTTGCCTTCATGGAATTCAACGCCGGCCATGGGACGTATTCCCGCTTTGCGGCAGGCGTTTACAAAGTCGATCGTTCCGGATGTGTTGTTGATATCGGCCAGCAGCACGGCTTCTGCACCTGCTTCCAGTGCAAGGGGAGGAATCCGGCCGATGCTGAGCGTGCCGTAGCGCAGACTGTAATATGAGTTAAACGAGAGGTGCATTTGTATAGGTTAAACGGATTGCATTTGGTTGTTATTCTGATCATGTGTGTTGGTGAGCGGGACGGTTTATTCCTCTTCTTTGACGGCAATGCTTCCGATGGCTGCGCCGCGTGTCAGTGCGCGTTGTCCATAGCGATTCCTGATGCGGTCCATCGCCTGATAAAGGCTGATGGTTTCGGGAGAATCGTCGAACATGCTGATTTGCTGAACTCCGCTGACGAGGTGGCTGAACCGAACGCCTATCAGCCGGATCAGCATACGCCGCTGATAGAGACGGTGAAAAAGATTTCTGGTAAGGGGCAGCAGCACGTGGTCGAAGGCCGTATAGGGAATCCGCTGCTGAAGGGTATGGGTGTCGAAGTTTGCATAGCGTACCTTTACTGTAATACACGAGGTGAGTTTTTGCTTGCGGCGAAGTTCCCATGCCAGCTTCTCCACTTTTCTGAGAAGCAGGTCGTTGATCATGCCAACGTCGATGGTGTCCTGCTCGAAGGTTGTTTCAGAGCTGATGGATTTGCGTTCCGAGTATGGTTCAACGGGAGTGGGGTCAATGCCGTTGGCTTTTTTCCAGATAACCATTCCGTTTTTTCCCAGCAGACGCTCCACCATCTCGGGAGGCATTCGGCTCAGGGTATCGATGCTGGCAATACCCATCGAGCGCAGCAGATGAAAGGTTTTGTCGCCAATACCCGGTATTTTGCTGATCGACAGCGGGCTTAAAAATGTCATAACACGATCGCCCGGAATTTCAAGCTCTCCGTTGGGCTTGGCCTGTCCGGTGGCAATTTTTGAAACGGTTTTATTTACCGAAAGGCCCAACGATATGGGCAGGCCCGTTTCACGAATGATGCGCTCCCTGAGCTCATGCGACCATTTCATCGCTCCGAAGAAACGATCCATTCCCGTAATGTCGAGATAGTGCTCATCAATCGATGCCTTCTCATAAACGGGAGCCCTCTCCGATATAATATCGGTTACCATACTGGAATAACGGGTATACTGATCCATGTCGCCGCGGATAATAACGGCATCCGGACAAAGCGCCCGGGCCATCCGCACCGGCATGGCCGAATGAACCCCGAACGTCCGGGCCTCATAACTGCAGCCGGCAACTACCCCGCGGTCCGACATCCCGCCTATAATCACCGGCAAACCCTTGAGCCGGCTGTTGCCCAGACGCTCTACCGACACAAAAAAAGTGTCCAGATCCATATGCACTATAATCCTGTTGTCTCCTCCCATCGAAAAAAAAATTAAAGATTTGCCGGATCGCTGATTTTTATTCATACCTTTGATTAAAATTTAATCAAAATTTCGATTACAATATAATCATTTTTTGTAAAACATCAACACGGTCATGAATATTTTTGCATCGAACATCAAGCTGTTGCGGAAGCGCAGGGGGCGTACCCAGGACGATGTGGCCTTTGCCCTGGAAATGAAGCGTTCAACACTGAGTGGTTATGAAAACGCAGTGGCTCAGCCCGGGATTGATGCCCTGCTGCTGATTTCCAAATATTATGGAATTTCGGTCGATACCCTGCTTAAAATCAATCTTTCGGGATTGTCGGAAAGCGAGCTCTCGCAACTGGAACGGGGTTACGATGTTTTTATCAGCGGAAGTAAAATCCGGATTCTGGCTACTACCGTCGACGCCGAAAATAACGAGAATGTGGAGCTGGTAAACCAGAAAGCTTCGGCAGGCTACCGTACAGGCTATGCCGACCCGGAATATATTAAGGTATTGCCCACGTTTCACATGCCCTTCCTGTCGAAGGAAAAAAAATACCGGACTTTTCAGATACAAGGCGATTCCATGCTGCCAATTCCCGACGGTTCATGGGTAACCGGTGAATTTGTCCAGAACTGGAATTTGATCCGCGACGGACAGCCCTACATCATCCTTACCCTTAACGACGGCATAATGTTTAAGGTTGCTTACAACTTTCTAAAATCCGATGCACAGCTCGAACTGCATTCGCTGAATCCGCTCTATGATCCCTACCGGGTGGATGTAAAGGACGTAAGGGAAGTCTGGAAATTTGTTCATTACATCAGCAGTGCCATGCCCGAACCCAACCTGCCGCGCGAAGACATGGCCACCGCTTTGTCGGCACTTAAAAAAGACGTGGAAATCCTGAAAAAGCAAATTGGAAAAGCAACAATTCTTCAACTGCCGTTTGATGAATAATATTGAATGGCTGCTGTCTGAGAAGAAAATGAACGGCCGGGGCTAAACGCAGTCGGGCATCATTGTTTATGCATCATGCCGGCCAGCGCAATTTTCAATAAATGTACAATCTTTATCCTTACAACCATTTGCCCGATTGCGTATTAGCCCTTGTGTGTGTGCGGCGTTCAGCTAAGCCAGCTAAAAATTCCCGTAATCCGAAAAAAGTCAGGATGCGCGTGACTCTTCGATAGTTCGTGTCAATCAAGCCAACCACTGCTGTCCGGCAATAATGCTCGTCCGGATTTGGTAAAAGTTGTCAGGTTTGCCGGGAAGCCTGGCCTTTCAATGAACTAAAAAAATGTTCAGCATCCGTAGAATCTTCGATATTTTGCTCAACTGTTAAAATTCTTACGCTGCACATCTAACTTGATTATATATCTTTGTACACGATTTTTAAATTCTTCAATTGCGACATTAAATAATTGAAAATGAATGATATATTAATTTTCAATACTCTTTTCAATGTCGTTTTGATTTTGGAAATGATTACCGAAATCCGTCTTAATTACACGAAATACCGGCTCGAATGCCCGGTAAATTCATCTGTAGCACAAACACTTTTTTTGTGAAAACGTTTTTATTCTAATGAATAAGCCCGAACGAAATATTGCAGCGGAAAATGCAGGTCACGATAAAGATGAACTTGCATCCCGGCTGGCGATTTTTAACCAGATTGAACTTCACTCAAGCGATGTTTTCTGGATCATGAATCTTCAGATGGAAACCGTGTATATGAGTCCCTCGGTTAAAAGAACTCTTGGTTATTCTGTTGATGAATATATGTCTATGCCCCTTTTTGAACGACTGCCTCCGGAATCGTATGCCCTGAGTCAAAAAGTGATGATGGAAGAAATTCTGCCGGTAGTTAAAGGCATTAAGCCCGATACCGGTGAGCCCGTTGTTTTTGAGATGCTTCATAAACACAAATCGGGACATCTGATCTGGGGGGAGCTGAGCATCAACTTTATGCGTAACAACGAAGAAAAAGTTGCATTCATTCTCGGGATAACCCGCGACATCAACGACCGTAAAATGGCTCAGATTGCTCTTGCTCAGGCAAAAGAACAATACCGTTTGCTTGTTGAACGTACTATAGATTGGGTATGGGAACTTGATGCCGATAGTAAACTAACTTACCTGAATCCTGCCGGGCTTAGTAAGCTTGGACTCAGCGCAGATGAAGTAATCGGTAAATCGCCATTTGATTTTTCCGATTCCGATCAGGCTGTTAAAGACCGGGCATGGTTTGAAAACCTGACGAACGCCCGGCAACCGTTTACCGGATATATACAGGTACTGCGGGATAAAAACAGCCGGCTCTGCTATCTCGAACACAGCGCTACTCCGGTATTTGACGAAAACGGACAGATGACCGGTTACCGTGGTATTGCGCGCGATGTAACGGATCTGCAGCCGGTTATGAAAAAGTACGAGCGCAATGAACATTCCCGGGAGTTTATACTTCGTTTCGACGGAATAGCATACATTGAACTCGACGACCAGCTTGAAATTACCGAATGGAATGCCGGAGCTGTAAAACTGTTTGGTTACTCAAAACAGGAAGCCGTTCTCCTGAAGATTTTCCCGGATCTCTGGAAACCGGCCGACAGGAAAAAAATTATAGATGACCTGCACAACAGCGAAGCAGGGGATCTTACCATGCATACGGCAGTTAACCGCCGCAGAGATACTACCGATATCCGGTGCCGGTGGTACAGGTATGACCGGTTCAGTCTGGACGGTAAAATCCTTGGTACCCTCTTTATTGTTCAGGATGCAAGCCAGGGCAATGAAGCCGTTCTTACTACTGCGGAAAGCAGCCGGCTTCTGAGCTCCCTGGGATTTCTGCATTGCTACATAAACCGACGGCAATTTATTACCCATATGTCGGAAGGTCTCGCTGCTTTGCTTGGGCATCCCGTTAAGGCAATGACAGGAAAGCATATACGCACAGTAATTGGTCACGAGAAAGCCACAGAGCTTCGTACCAAGGGGATTTTACTTGCCCGACGGACCCTGAACTGGAAAATACCAGTCCGGATTGAAAACCCGGCAGGAGAGGGGGGTTGGTATCGGATGCAGGTATCTCCGCTTTCACAGGATTATAAAAGTCAATCGCTCTTCGTTGTGCTCTTTGCACCTTCAGAACCGCCCCCGGAATAGTCCTGAACCTATTCCGTATATCGGTTGTTTATCACACCATTGCATTATACCACATGTTTGGGTGCACAGAAATCGTTTATATTCGTATCTTTGCGCCCTGTTTTAAGCAAATTTACTACAATGATCAATATAACGTTGCCGGATAATTCGGTCAGGCAGTTTCCCGAGGGAATAACATCTCTTGAAATTGCCCGCAATATCAGCGAGGGCCTGGCTCGTAATGTACTGTCAGCCAGTGTAAATGGAGAAGTATGGGATATAACCCGCCCAATTTTTTCCGATGCAGCTATAACTCTGCATACCTGGGATAATCCTGCTGGTAAGGCAACGATGTGGCACTCATCGGCTCACCTTATGGCAGAAGCCATCGAACAACTTTATCCCGGGGTTAAGTTCGGAATTGGTCCGGACATTGAGAACGGTTTTTACTACGATATGGATTTCGGCGATCACGAGATCTCTGCCGAAGACCTTGATACAATTGAAAAGCGCATGCTTGAACTGGCCCGTGAAAAGCAGGAATTCAGGCGCCGTGAAGTTTCCAAGGCCGATGCCATTCGCTATTTTACCGACAAACAGGATGAATACAAGCTTGAGCTGATCAGCGATCTTGAAGACGGTCAGATTACCTTTTATGAGTCGGGGACATTTACCGATCTCTGCCGGGGACCACACCTTCCGGATACAAGTGCCATTAAGGCCGTTAAACTGCTCAACATTGCCGGAGCGTACTGGAGGGGCGACGAAAAACGCAAACAGCTTACGCGTATTTACGGAATTACTTTCCCGAAACAAAAAGAACTGACCGAATATCTGGAACTTCTTGAAGAAGCAAAGAAACGCGATCACCGCAAACTTGGAAAGGAACTGGAACTCTTCACTTTCTCTCAGAAAGTAGGGCAGGGTTTGCCGCTGTGGCTTCCCAAAGGGGCTCTGTTGCGCGACAGGCTGGAGCGTTTCCTCCGGAATGTTCAGCAAAAGGCCGGATATCAGCAGGTGATTACTCCTCATATCGGGAATGTTGAACTGTACAAAACTTCAGGTCATTTTCAGAAATACGGAAAAGATAGTTTTCAGCCCATTTCCACCCCAATCGAAGGGGAGCAGTTTATGCTCAAGCCTATGAATTGTCCGCACCATTGCGAGATTTATTCATCCAAACCCAGATCCTACAAAGATTTACCCATACGTTTTGCCGAGTTTGGAACCGTTTACCGTTACGAACAGAGCGGCGAGTTGCATGGATTAACCAGAGTTCGCGGGTTCACACAGGACGATGCACATATTTTCTGTACGCCCGACCAGTTGAAAAGTGAGTTTATTGCTGTTATAGATATTGTACTGCATATATTCAAAACTCTGAGTTTTAAGGAATTTATTGCTCAGATTTCGTTGCGCGACAAGGTGAACCGCGAGAAGTACATCGGTAGCGACGAAAACTGGGAGAAAGCCGAACAGGCAATCATTGAAGCCGTTGGCGATGCCAGGCTTGATGCTGTACTTGAATACGGTGAAGCGGCATTTTATGGTCCAAAGCTCGATTTCATGGTAAAGGATGCTCTTGGCCGCAAGTGGCAGCTTGGAACCATTCAGGTGGATTACAATCTGCCCGAACGGTTCGAACTCGAATATATCGGAAGCGATAACCAGAAGCACCGTCCGGTAATGATCCACCGTGCACCGTTTGGCAGCATGGAACGTTTTGTAGCCGTACTGATTGAACATTCTGCCGGTAAATTCCCGCTCTGGCTTACTCCGGAGCAGTTTATAATACTCCCGATCAGCGAAAAATACCTGGATTATTCAAAAAAACTTTTAAATATCCTGAATAATTCCGAAATTCGCGGCCAAATTGACGAGAGGAATGAGAAGACTGGCCGGAAGATCAGAGACGCTGAAGTCCGGAAAATACCTTTTATGCTGATCGTCGGTGAAAAAGAAGAGGCTGAAGGAACGGTTTCCGTGCGCCGTCACGGTGAAGGAGACCTGGGCACCTTCACGTCAGAAGCATTTATTGAATTGATAAATAACGAGATCCGGGAAACCACGAGTTAATCCGGTCTTAAATATTAACTAACCAAAGGAGGATTTCATATAGCAACGCCATTCCGACCACAGAGAGGTCCGCGTCCCCTTCCAAGAAAGAAGGAGGAACTGCACCAGATCAATGAACGAATTAAAGCCCCCGTTGTACGCGTTGTGGGCGATAACATTGAAGCAGGTATCTACAATATTAAGGATGCACTGGCCATAGCCCAAAGGCTGGAACTGGATCTGGTTGAGATTTCGCCAACTGCCAATCCGCCGGTTTGTAAAGTAACCGATTACAAGAAGTTCCTTTACGAACTGAAAAAGAAGCAGAAGGAGATCAAAGCTAAATCGGCAAAAATCGTTGTTAAGGAAATACGACTGGGACCCAATACCGATGAGCATGACTTCAATTTCAAACTGAAACATGCCATCAAGTTCCTTGAAGAAGGAGCAAAAGTTAAGGTTGAAGTGTTCTTTAAAGGCCGTAGCATTGTCTATAAAGACCAGGGAGAGATCAAACTGCTGCAGTTTGCCTCACTCCTTGAAGATTACGGTAAAGTAGAGAAACTTCCGCTGCTTGAAGGAAAGCGAATGATTATGATCATCGCACCCAAGAAATAGAAAGTTTTTTGAAACTTAATATAAACCCAATTAACAATTTGTCTAATGCCAAAAATGAAGTCGAAATCCAGTGCCAAGAAACGCTTTGACGTTACTGGTACCGGTAAACTGAAAAGGAAGCATGCTTACAAAAGCCACATCCTGACAAAGAAGTCGACGAAACGGAAACGTAACCTTACGTATTCCACCATCGTGGATCCTGCAGATGTGAAGAATGTAAAGATGATGCTTCAGTAATCCGTGTTAATTAATTATTAACCCTTGCTTTCTGCACCTAAGTCTCCCGTTAAAAGGAGCGCGAAAGCGAAAACAAAAACAAAATGCCAAGATCAGTAAACGCAGTAGCCTCAAGGGCTCGCAGAAAAAAGATCCTGAAGGCCGTTAAAGGACAATTCGGCCGCAGGAAAAATGTTTGGACGGTTGCTAAAAATGCATACGAAAAAGGCATGGTGTATGCATACCGTGACAGACGCCAGAAAAAACGCAATTTCCGCAGCTTGTGGATTACCCGTATCAATGCCGGAGTCAGGGAGTACGATATGTCCTACTCTGTTTTCATGGGCAAACTCAAGCAGAAGAATATCAACCTCGATCGTAAGGTGCTGGCCGACCTGGCCATGAACCATCCCGTTACCTTTAAAGCGATAGTGGAAGCTGTCAGGAATTAGTTCTGCAGCCAATACCATCTCTTTTATTTGTCAAAGGAGGCTGAACCCGCGTTCAGCCTCCTTTGCGTTTTCTGCATCTTAAGGCAGATTAGCTCCCCTCCCTGCTTAATGAGATCCGGTGCCACCGGATGGCGCCATGCTTCCGTCAGCCGGCTCTTTTACAAGATACCAGGCTAAAGCCGATAATGCCACCGTGCCGGAACAAATTAAAAAAGTGATGCTCTTGTCGGATGCGTTGCTGATCAGCTCTCCGACTCCCAGACTCGCTACCAGCTGAGGCAGGACCACCGATAAATTGAATAAGCCCATGTATAATCCCATCCTCGGCTGAGGCACCTTCTGCGACATAATGGCGAAAGGCAGACTGATGGTGGCCGACCAACCTATCCCGACAACGGCCATAAAAGCATATATCAAAAACTGTGAATGCCCGTAAAGGAAAATTAACAAGTATCCGGCCGACATCAATGCGATCGCTGTGGCATGTACTTTAACACGACCGTAACGTGCGGCAAGGGGTAAGAGAATCAGTACCGGAATGATGGCTGCAATCAGGTTGATAGTGAAAAAACTCCAGTTTACGATGTCTCCCAGCATTTTACTGCTCAGGTCAGGAATGGTATCCTGAACATAGGCATACATATAAATAAACATGGTTTGCACACCAATCCAGGTAAAAGAGTGTGCAGCCAGAACCTTCTGAAATCCGACCCGGCCATCTTTTTCCCGGCTTACTCCGTCTTCTTTTTTAATCAGCGCTTTTGCGATAAGGATAACGGTGAGTCCAAGGGCAATAATCTCCACCAGGTGCCAGGGAACGGGCGGAAGCCCCGATAATCGGACAATCATCGCATATACGGCATACAGCAGAAATCCCCACAGTGGTTCAATAATCATCAGCATAGTGAGCAACGATCCTTCACCGTCGTCTTTTTTCTGCTTGAGTTCAACATGTGTATTGGTGTCGGAATCCTGTTCTCCCAGCACCCTCGGCTCCTTGATAAAAAACGGAGGGATTACCGAGAACAGTAAAACCAGGACGGCACCCGAGTATATAAGAATGTAATTGTTAAGGGTTGCTCCAATAAAATAGGCCAGTACGCCGAAAGAACCCGAAACCGTTTGCATCCAGGTATAGCCACGGGTGCGGGACTTGCCTACCGGTGTTACGTCGGCAATTATGGATCGTGTGGGATTGAAACTGACGTTGATCGCCAGATCCAGGGTAAGAGCCACTACTATGGCAATTCCAAGAATGCCCCCGGTATTCAGCGACTGACTGATGACTCCGATGTTGGGAAGCGCCAGCAGCATCATTGCTGCCAGAATGCCCCCGATAATAATGAACGGACGGCGCCGCCCGTTCCAGAACCAGACTTTATCGCTGATAACACCTATGATAACCTGACCGATAATGCCGGCAAGCGGACCTGCCGCCCATACCAGCCCAACATCGTGTATGTCGAGCCCATACTGGGTGCTTAAGATCCAGCTCAATGCGGCAATCTGAACCGATAGCGCAAAGCCCATGGCCGTGGACGGCAAGCTAAGCAGAGCATAAAATGAATTGGTAAGCTTTTTCTGGATTTGTAGCATGTTCATTCTCTTTGTTGATGAGTATTGCTCCGGTATCCGGTCACACGCATACAGCCTGCGATACGGTGCCTGCCGTTCCAGTTAAAATTAAGAATTTTTTCCCTTTAAATACACGATCACGTGAATGTGACGAAATTTTTATAAAAAGTATTTCCTTTGCAGAATCGGGCAGTTATTTAATGGAAACGGTATCGGCGGGAAGTTGCAGATTGGTGCGAAATTCTGAGCTGTTCTGTTAAAGGAGAGAAATTCTACTTTTTTTCCGTTTCATATTTCAGAATGTTCTCCATCTGGGAAGAAAGTATTCGCTTGGCAATAATCCGGCGGTTGCGGTCGAGAAGGAAGAGGACTGGAGATGTGTGTACGTCGTAAAGCTCTCTGAAGTCGGGTGTTACGCTGTAGTAGCCGTTAACATTCACCCATTTCAGTTCGTTTTTCTTAATATATGCCTTCATGTCTTTCCAGGATGTGTCCATACAAACTGCATATACTTCCAGATTGTATTTTTCCTTGTTTGCAGCGTAGAAATCGCGAAGCTGCGGTGTCTCCTTTTTGCAGTGACTGCAGTCGGGATCCCAGAAGTATATAATAATGTAGTCGGCTGACAGGCGGTGAAGTGAAACGGCGTTGTTCAGGGTATCGATCAATATCATTTCAGGGGCTGTTTTGCCGATAAGTACCGGTCTCAGCGCGTTGGCCCTCTTAATCAGATTTTCTTTTACGGTAGCATTCATCCATTTCATCCGGGGATCCTGGTACCAGGTGTCGGCAAGGTGCACAAAAATGGCATCGTAACCCATGATTTCGGATGATTCATATTTTACAGTGAAATACCATGCCAGGTATTTGAATGCCTCTTCACTGTTTCCGGTAAGCTTAAGAAGATGATCCATGGATACGATAAGCGAGTCGGGAGCCGGGGAGGTGAGGCGGTTCAGATATTGTTCCACTTTACTGTGGATAAACGGAGTACGGATCAGTCTGTCGTCGGATAAATCGGCATTATCCCAGAAATGGGATTTATAATACCTGAAGGGAAAGGCAGAGTCGGGTCTCCCGTTGGGTAATAAGGGTGTCGGAGGAATCTCAATTTCCTGCATGGCTTTCAGGAAAAGGGCAAGAAAAGACTCCGGATGTGATTGGATAATTCCTGAGATGGTTCGCTTTACCTCTTCATCCAGAAGGTCGAGCCGGCTTTGCAGTACTGCAGCCGAATCGCTTTCGGGGGCAGCTTTCTTTTTTTGCTCATTAAGCAATGCCTGTTGCTTCTGCTTTTCGCCTAAAAACCGGATGTAATCGAAGAAGCGCTGGTTTTCATCGCTTTTCAATGCTCTGAGACTGGCCGGCAGAGCCGCTTTGTCGCCCGTAATGGTAAACGTCTGGCTGCCGGATACGATAAAATCAAATAGCTTGTTTTTTGATTCTCCCGCAATCAGGTACATGCCTTCCGGCAATCGTTCCTTCCGCGCAAAAACATAACCTTTTTGCAGATTGGCCCGGGCAGTATCAACTACAAATTGTTTGTCTCCGGAATAGGAAGCCAGCAGCAGCAGACTGTCCGTCAATCCATCAAGTCTAACAGTTATACGGTATTCTTTCTGTGCCATTGCGGCACTGACAAATAATGAAAAGGTAAGTATGAAAAAAAAACGGCGGAATATTGCTGATCTCATTTCGAAATAATGTACTTTAGAGGTGCAAACTTACTGATTTTTCACGAGATGAAAAGCCGGTCTGATAACTTCCAAAGGGTTGCCGGCCGATGTGCCGGAAAGATTTAATAAAGTTCGCTGTACTGTTGGTATGTTTGTTAAAGCTACAATAACCATCGACTTTTTTATCGGATGATCGTGCATCAGAGACTGATTTATTAAATCATCCCCCGTTTTTTTTGGGGCATTACGGAATTCCTATAGTATAACGATGTAGAAACTTCAACGTATGAAATCTGATAAACGCTTAATTTTGCTTGTCTTCATCATGGTTCTTCTTCCCCTCCGGGGGATGGTTTACGGAAATGAACTCCTTCAGCAAAGGTCGGCTCACTTTGAAAAGTATTGGTCGCTGAAGGACACCATGACCATCAGAACATGGAAGAATATGAAGGAGATGACCGATAATCTGGAAGCTATTGTGCTTCTTGACGAAAGGATTATAGATTCACTTCGCCGGAAGTCCGTTCAGGATTCGGCGCTGATTTCGGAACATGAATTTTTAACGAAACGTTATCAAACCGTTGAAACCGAAAGAGACATATTAAAATCGAGAACACAGAACGACATGCAGATGATGTTGTATCTGAAAGCAGCTGTCGGACTTCTGTTGTGTGCTTTGGTGGTTCTGATCTACATACTGATAAGCAGATATAATCCTGGTCTTAAGGCACGAAAGGAAGCCGGGCATTATGCTGCACTTTTCGAGAGTAAAAGACAGGAAACGGAGCTGCTGATTGAAGAGCTGCAGAGTATACGGCAGCGCGAAATCGGCTTGCGTGAGGAGCTGGAGAACGGGATGCAACTCTACCAGGATAAGATGCAGATTCTGATGGAGAAATGCCGGGTTATTGAAGAGGAGAACAGCCGGTTGGAGCAGGAACTCACAGGCGACAGAATCGTGGGTACTACAAGTTTGGAGACTATCAATGAAGGAGCCGTGGCAGAATCTGCCCTGAAGCAAAAGATTGAAAGCCTTGCCGGGGAACGCGACACTCTTCTTAAATTGAATGAAGAATTAAGCAGGAATCTGGAAGAAGAAAAAGAAAAGCGGACTCAGTTGATCGAACGAATAAAAGCTGCGGCCGGTAATGTAAAACGTCAGGGATGATAATAAACATGTTCTTTATTCTCAGAACTGAGGGCAGGGCAGGGGCCCCGCCGGAATCTTCCTGAGAGGACGAAGCATAAATCGCATACCCACCATAAGTATCGTATAACGGTCGTTAACCGAAGTGCTGCCCGCATGTGCATCCAGCCTGTCATCGGTTGTGAGCCGGTAGGCAAAGTCGCTCCTCAGCGACCAGCGTTCGTTAAACTGGTAACTTAAGGAAATTCCTGCAGGGAAAATTACTTTACCTGCCGGATGGCCGTCCTTATCGCCAGCCTCATTCCTGCCGATCGTTTCCACAACACTTTGATCCGACAGACTTGTTTTGGTTGCCCTGTATGCAATTACACCGGTTCCTGCCATGGCATATACACTGGTTCTGAATTCCGAATTCGGAAATACCAGTCTTGTGAAATTCAGGTAGCCGTTTGCCGAGAATTCCAGAATTGTGCCGTTGAATGCAAGTCCGAGCGAGGGATTGCTGCCTTTTAAACCGCCTTTTGTAAGGTTTAATTCGGCTATAATAAATTTGGTAATGTGTTTGCCGGCGGTTATGCCCGCTGCTGCGCTGCTTTCCAGGGTCAGTTTCTCTTTTGGACTGTAGTCGTAAATGCTCAGATCGCCGAAAAACGAAGCCACTCCTGCATTTAATCCGCCGAACCAGCCTTCATTCGGAGTATAAACCACCGGCTGTCCAATCAGGATGGCCGGGCATAAACAGATTAAAATCAGGCACTTTTTCAGCATTTGGTCTGGACTTTCATGTCGTGGTTCAGAGGTTGCTTGCTGTTGAAAGTCAGTGCGAAAAGTTCATTTCACCGGCTTTTACTTCTATATTCAAAAAATTCTCTGATGGAGGAACCGGACAGCTGTACTTTTTATTGTAAACGCAATACGGGTTATATGCTCTGTTGAAGTCGAGTGTGACGGTTTGTGTGTGATCGCAGCGAAGATCAAGATACCTGCCACCGCCATAACTTTCTTCGCCTGAGGTAAGATCGGTAAATGGCAGAAACAGGTAGTTTTCATACCCGGATTTTTTCATCAGATCAACGTTCTGAAAAACGGTAAGGCTGAATTTCCGGCCTTTGTATTCAAAATGGGCTTTACCAAATACGATATACAAAGGAAGACGGGCGGTGGTTGTCTGCATCCGGATGGTATCGGGATTGCTGAATCGTTCAAGGCGGGCATCAATTATCCATTTTTTTGCCGGTTTAAAGTATGCAAGCCCGCGAAAGGTTTCCCGGTCCTCATCTGTAATCGGTGAACCTTCATGACTCAGGAACTCCTCATCTTTATCGGCTCTTTCTTTCAGGAGCTTTGCGCGATAGTCGCTGAAGGAGGCTTTCTGTGCATTCGCGACCAATGAAACGAGCAGCAATGCGGTGAGCAGACAGAAAGAAAACGGTTTGAACATATTTTCGGTATTAGCACCAGCAAAATTAACCTTTTTTGTTATGTCTTATATTGCCTGTATTTAGTGCAGAATGCTGTCGCCTGAATGCCAGGCTGAGTTATTTTTTAAAGATCAGCAACTACGAGGCGGTTAATTTTGTTATTAATATAAATCAGTAACAAAAAGTTTATGGATCTCTCATCATTCCGGATTGATTACACAAAAAGTGTGCTCAACGAGCGTGACGCAGGCAGTGAGCCCTTTCATCTGTTCGGAGCCTGGCTGGATGAAGCTGTAAGGGAAGAGGTTGTTGAACCAACCGCTATGGTACTATCGACCGTATCTTCTTCGGGGATGCCGTCTTCGCGTATTGTTCTTCTGAAAGGTATAACGGATGGGCAGCTGGTTTTTTATTCCAATTACAACAGCCGCAAGGGCAGGCACTTATCGTCAAATCCTTCTGCCTCCCTGCTCTTTTTTTGGGGCGAGCTGGAGCGCCAGGTACGATTCGAAGGAAAGGTAATCCGTTTGCCGGAAGCCGTTTCGGATGAATACTTCAATACACGTCCGTACGAAAGCCGGATAGGTGCTCTTGTGTCGCAGCAAAGCATGGTAATACCGGGCAGGGAAGAGCTGGAGTCGCATTACCGCTTGCTTTATGAGCAAATGAAAGACAGGCAGGATGTTGTTCGCAGGCCTGCTAACTGGGGCGGATATGCTTTTGAACCCCGTACGGTTGAGTTTTGGCAGGGCCGGAGCAACCGTCTTCACGACCGTATACGGTTTCGACTGATAGAAGGGGAGTGGCTGAAGGAGCGGCTGGCACCATGAGATCAGCAAGGTATTAAAGGTTTGGGGCAATTCCTGGCAATGCCCTTGCTTCATCTTAAATTTTATAAGCTACTGTTCAGTTGTCAGTGTAAGCCTCTCTTTTCAGATCTTCAATCAGTTTGTCTATTTCCTCTTCGCCGTAGTTTTTATCGAGAGCCAACTCTTCGATGGTACCCCATACCGGTTCACCGCAGATGATGCACTGTAGCCCCCGGTCGGAAAGAAAACGGATGGCGTACGGATAGCTGCTGATAAGCTCCTCAACGGGGAGGTATCGTGTGATTTCAGGTTTCATGGCATTTACGACGGCTGATGTTCTTTACGCAGCAGGTCGTTGATGGTTTTTACCGGATTGAAGGTTACGATAGGTACTTCCACAAATACGGTAATCCAGTCGGCCATTGCTCCGTTCCAGAGTCCGGGAAGCTCCTGCGCTTTCAGTTCGCGGCCGTCTTTCGATTTCACCGAAATAAATCCCGTTGATGGATCAACAAAGTCGGGCAGGTTAAACTGCTCATCGTTGTAATTTCTGACGTAACAAACAAGGTCGACGGGGTTGAAGTGCGTGGATTTGCTAAAGATATCCTTTTGCCCTGCATTGTCGAGGTCGATTTGTGAGGATTCCACAATCTGCAGCGAGACCTCTCCTTCCAGATTCCTGACCCAGAACGGTCCGCCGCCCGGTTCGCCTTCATTTTTCACCATCCCGCATATGCGTATGGGCCTGTTAAGTTTGGTATAGAGGAAGTCGATCTGTTCAATTCTGGTTAACTCATCGTAATCGGCGGGTGGCTGAATAAACAGTTTTTCCTTACAGAAATGCAGTATCTTTTTTAGTTCATTATCGCTTGCATTGCCATCTTCCAGCTTTTCAAGATAATCGAAGATGGTGTCTCTGAGTTCGAAAAGATAACCACCGAGAACCCGCTTAAAACGGAAAGTGCTTTCCTTAAGTCTGTCGGGGACAATATTGTCGATGTTTTTAATAAAAATCACTTCACCGTCCCTGTCGTTCAGGTTTTCGATAAGAGCTCCGTGTCCGCCCGGCCTGAAGACGATGGTATCGTCGCTGTCTCTGAACGGTTTGTTTTTGGAATCAACGGCAATGGTATCGGTTGAGGATTTCTGGATAGAGAAGGTTAGTTCGTAGATAACATCGAAGAGGGCTTCGTATTTGTCTTTAACCTGATTGATTTCCTCGATAAAGCGGTCGGCATGTTCGGGCGATACGGTAAAATGGATAGCAACCCTTCCGTCTTTATTTTGACCGTAGTTGGCTCCTTCAACAAGGTGTTCTTCCATGGCCATGCGTGCTCCGTCGTCGTAGTTGTGAAACTTCAGCAATGCCTTGGGCAGCAATGCATATCCAAGGCCCTTGTCGTCCAGGAGATAATCAATTATTGTAGCGTAATCGTTTTTTTTCAGGCAATCTTCCAGGCTGGCATCTCCCGATTTCATGGTTTCCTTTAGATCGGAATAAAAGGCAAATTTCCGGATGTTCCTGATGAAATTAAATGCGGAATTAAACCCTTTATCGTTTTCGATCAGTGCCTGAATATCGTTCGATTTCCGGCATTCATCTCTGAATTCAAAGAGTGTTTTAAACATCCGGCTGGCGGCACCGGAGGCCGGCACGAATTTCAGGATTTCATACGATTCAACGTATTTGTCGTAAAATGCAACCAGCTTATCGGCTTCGGATTCCGTAAATTTCCGGATACCGTGTCCGGGAATTGCAGGAGAAACAAGATCTATAAATGGAAATCCGTTTTTAAAATTCTCTATTTGCTGTTCTATGGTTTCAATATCAATTCCTTTAGCTTGAAATTGCTTAATGTCGCTGGGTGTAAACATATACCGTGGATTTTTAGTTAAAGCCCCTGCTTTCTGCAGCATAGTAAAAGGCTTCCTGCTACAAAAATAGTCAAATACATGTGTAAAACCAACTGAGCATTCAACATATGGTAAAATGCCTTTGCAGGAAGATAATCTGCATTGAAACGCTCGATAGTAAATCCTTCAATGGATCCGTTGCCGTTATTTGTTTATCAGAAGGTGTACCGTATAGCCGATATATGCCAGAAAAAGCACAATTCCTTCCTTCCGGCCAATTTTCCTTCCTTGTCCAGTGAACACAAACAAAAACATCAAAATGCTGGCAAACATAACCACTAATATGTCGATGTTGGAATGGTCATTAAACTGAAGGGGCTTTATAGAGGCACTTGTTCCAAGAATCAGAAACAGGTTGAAAATATTCGATCCGACAACATTTCCGATGGCAATTTCGCTGTTTTTTTTGATGGCGGCTACAATGCTGGTGGCAAGTTCGGGCATCGAAGTGCCGGCGGCTACAATTGTAAGTCCGATCACCGATTCGCTTACTCCCATTCTGGTAGCAATGTCAACGGCCCCGTCAACCAGGAATTGTCCGCCAATAACCAGTCCTGCGAGTCCGAATACTACCATGGCAATGGCTAAAGGCAAACGATAAATTTTTTGGGTGGTCTCCATCAGGGGGCCCGATTGTTTGGCCAGCACGAAGGTGTAGGCCATGAAGATGGAGAAAAACCCCAGCAGTACGAATCCATCGGCGCGTGAAATCTCGTTTTTAGGATAACCGTCGATCATCACATCGTTCGCCATAAATGCAACAACGATTATTGCAAGCAAACTAAACGGAATTTCTTTCCATACCGTATTGTTCTTCACGCTTATGGGCATTACCATTGCTGTAATCCCGAGTATTACCAGTATGTTGAAAATATTGCTTCCCAGAACGTTTCCTATGGCGATGTCGGTATTTCCATTAAATGAAGCCACAAGGTTTACAGCAAGTTCAGGTGAAGAGGTTCCAAAGGCAACTACTGTCAATCCAATAACCAGGTCAGAGATATTCAGTCTCCTGGCCAGGGACGAAGCCCCGTCAACCAGCCAGTTTGAACCAAGAATAAGCAAAACCAATCCGCTAATCAGCAGCACATAGCTCATATATTTAGACTTTTAAGTATGCAAATGTAATACTTTCATCGTTTTGCTCGTGTTTCATTAATCATAAAGGGCCTCCTGTTTTTTGAAAAAACAGGATGTAATCTTCGAAGAGTTTGCCGGTGTTTATGTTTTTTATTGACTGAAATTATACGTTGATTTAAATGACTTTACCGCTGCAGGTTGTTTGTTGAGACATGTAAGTGTTTGGTTTATAGTCTCTTTTCTATATGGGGTTTGGGATTGAGTCACGGAAATTATAATTTTCTGAGGTATTTCACGACCTTGTTCAGGTCAAAATCCTGTTCAGCATCAAGTATCAGTGCATCCGGGATATTGGCGGGTAATTTGCCGTATTTCAGAAAGCTGTCCCAGATATGTGCAATGTACCATTCTGGTTCTTTACCCCATCTGAGATCGTTTTTTTTGCGCTGTTCAAATTCTTCTTTCCCGAGGGTTAGAAAAATATGCCGGTTGAAAAGCCGGTTGAGCCGCTCATCGGCAAAGGCCATCAGTCCTTCAACAATTACATGTTTTCCGTTTTCCAGAGCTTTCGATGCATCGGAAAACAATCTGTCCCAGTCGATCGAGCCTGGTATTTCCCAGTCTATGTGGTTGTTTATAACGGGCAAAAGGTCGCTGGCATGAACGTATTCATCCTGGCAAAAAAGTTCGGAATTTGGAAGTATTTCCGAAATCATTGCAGCCAGGAATGTTTTTCCCGACCGGCTTACTCCGCCAATGCCGATGCAAAGGGGAGTTTCAGAAAAAAAATCATGAAAAGCAGAGGAGCCCGGATTCATTAAAATGTTGCTTATGAAATTGTTGGGCAAACATAACAGGAAAGCCATTAAGAGACAAGAAAAAAAATGTTTGGGGTGTTGCAGAACGAATAAAAAAAGTTATACCTTTGCGCACTCAATTGCCCAGGTGGTGAAATTGGTAGACACGCCAGCTTGAGGGGCTGGTGTCCTTAAGGATGTGCAAGTTCGAGTCTTGTCCTGGGCACAAAAATCCGAGTACGTTCGGTGGCAGTCGGCAGACTGCATTTTTTTGAGAATAATTCGCCCGGATGGCGGAATTGGTAGACGCGCTAGTTTCAGGGACTAGTGTACGAACGTACGTGCAGGTTCGAGTCCTGTTCCGGGCACTGAAAATTTCGATAATCATTGTAAAATAATGTTTTATCGGAATTTTTTTTTGCCTCCACCTGAAAATGGCAAAGCAGTATACTCTCTTGACCGGTTATTCCTGTCTTTTCACTCTAAACCAGCATGCAATTAATCGCATTTTAGGTAAATCTGCGTTTACTCCCCAAATCGGTATCCTATTCCGGATTCGGTAATCAAGAGAGAGGGTTTTGCCGGGTTATCCTCAATTTTTTTGCGAAGCTGCGCAACGAATACCCTGAGATATTGTGTTTGACCGGTGTATCCGTAACCCCAGACCTCCTTAAGTATGTATTGGTGGGTGAGCACTCTGCCGCTGTTACGGGCGAGCAGAGCAAGCAGCGAAAATTCGGTAGCGGTAAGTTTCAGAAGTTCGCCTTTTTTACGGGCGGTATAGCTAGAGAGGTCTATCGACAGAGAGCCGGTTTCTATGCATGTGGTGTCGCTTTTGTCGTCTCCAACCCTTAGAGCAGCCCGTATTCTGGCCAGCAGTTCTCCGGTACGGAAAGGCTTGGAAAGGTAATCATTGGCTCCATTGTCAAGGGCTTCAACAACATCGGCTTCAGAATTTCTCACAGATAGCACTATTACCGGTTTAAAATACCATTCCCTCAGCTTCTTCAGCAATTCCTGGCCATCAATATCGGGAAGCCCAAGATCGAGAATAATGGCAGAAGGATGATGTGTGGCTGCATCAACGAGCCCGTCTTTCCCGTTGGAGGATGCGATGGTATGGTATCCACTGGCTTTCAGGGTAATTTCCAGCAGTCTTCTGATCTGCAGTTCGTCATCAATAATCAGAATTATTTCATCCTCAGTCATTTTCAATTGCTTTAAAGGTTCGTATTTCCGTTATGCCCGAAGGTATCTGAAGCTTAAACCATGCGCCGCCATCCGGATAATTTCCGGCAATCAGTGTGCCGTGATGGGCTTCGGTAAATCCTTTGGCTATCGAAAGTCCAAGACCCAATCCACCTGTTTTGCTGCCGCTTGCCCTGTAAAATTTCTCAAACAGGTGCGGCAGATCCGCTTCACTGAATCCGGGTCCGCGATCGCTTAACTCCAGCAGCAGATTATCGCCTTCCGATGCAGCTTTCAATTCGATTACGGAAGCTACCGGTGCATATTGAGCCGCATTGTAGAGGAGATTGTAAAGAACCTGCTCCATAAGACCAAAATCCATAAAGACGGGAGGCATACTGTCCGGAATCCGGATGCTGAGGGTGAAAGGTCTCAGTTCGTCTTCCAGATCCCGGGTTACCTTATTTACTAGGTCGTTGATGTCGTGCCAGTCTGGTTTTACCGAAATGCGTCCGCTTTCCAGCCTCGACATATTTAAAAGGTTCTCAATTAGCCTGTTAAGTCGTCGGGATGCAGTAAAAATCTCGCTGAAAAGTTCTTTTTGCAAACTGCTTTCCGCCGGAACATTCAGTATAGAGTCGGAAGCCCCCATAATGGCAGCAACTGGAATTCTTAATTCATGCGATATCGAGTTGAACAGTGTTTTATAGAGCCTGTCCGATTCGGCTAAAAATTGGGCCTTTCGGGCAAGCTGGCTCAGAAATTCTCTTTCAAGGGCATTTGATATCTGAGCTGTGAAGGTTTCCCGAAAAGAAATTTCCTCCTCCGACTCCTTCATACTGTTCCTGATGATCATAATACCCGGATTAATTCGGGTGCCCCGCAGAAGTATCATTTTTTCGGAGCCTGGCAAAATTCCGTGCTTTGTTATACTATCTGAATCGGTCATATGGAATAAGGATTCCGCTATTTCTTTTTCAATGGTAGTCAGATGCCGTTTTTCCGATCCCCTGGCTTTGAAATCGAGATTTCCTTCACCATCCTGAAGTATAAAATAGGCGTTTATCCCGAATTGTTCCCATATTTTATTCACAGCAATGGCGATTACCTCCTGAGTATTCCCGGCACCCGACAGATCCCGACTCAGTGTAAATAGAGCATTTGTACGGGTCTCCCTCTCTCTTGCCAGCATTTCCTGGTGGCGGATACGGGATGTCATTACCCCGCTGACTAATGCGATAATGAAGAAAAGGCCGAAGATCAGAATATCCTCCATCTTATCGATGTGAAACGTTAAATGCGGAGGTATGAAAAAGAAATTCCACGTAAGTGCGCTCAGAGCAGCCGCCATGAGAACGGGGCCAACGCCCAGAAAAGTTGAAAGAAAAAGTACCTGGAACAACAGAATATACGATACTATATGGTAGTGTACTGAGTTACTGAGCGGCGAACAGAGCAGCACGGCAAGACCGGTGATAATTGCGGATGAAAGGTATTGGGAAAAAGCCGATCTGCTGCCGATCGGATACTTTTTCAAGTTATTCTGGCCGGGATGTTTTCCGTTTTTATTCATTTGCCGTTAGATATTTATTATTGTCTTTCCCGGTATATAAAACCTTGTCGGATAATCTGAGCATTTTTCATTGTTAAATTTAACCGATCCAAAGTTAGCGATAATCGCAGGTATTACCCTGTTCATACCTTCCAGTAATTACGTGAGAACAAAATTATTACAGTATAAATTTCAAGTCTGCCCATTAGCATCAATAACGACAATAACAATTTGGCGGCATCGGGCAGATGTGCAAAATTACTGGCGGGGCCAACGGAGCCAATGCCAGGGCCAATTCCTGCCATACAGGTAGCGGCCGATCCTACCGCAGAGCTTCCGTCAATACCCATTAACACGAGACCAATACTTCCGGCGGCAAAAATCAGAAGATATACCGCTATGAAAGTTAAAACCGAATTATTGTTCTCCTCGCTCAGTACCTTGCGGTTTATCCGTACACTTAAAACTGCATTTGGGGAATTCATTCGTGTGAAAATCAGTTTAATATTCCTTAATGCAATCAGATGTCTGGCCATTTTTATTCCTCCGGCTGTAGAACCGGTACTTCCACCCAAAAACATGGAAAAGAAGATAATCATCCAGGCATATACCGGCCATTGCAGGTAATCGGCCGTTGCAAAACCGGTGCAGGTAATTATAGATATAGTCTGAAAAAAACCTTCACGCAAAGCCGGTTCTAAAGGCGTTCCGGCATCCATAACCAATGATCCTGAAATTATCAGTGCTGTAATTAAAACCACCGCCAGGTAAAAACGAAATTCATCGTTTTGCCTGATACTGACAAAGTCTTTCTTTAACAGGAAATAATGAATGGTAAAGTTGGTTCCGGCCAGCAGCATAAAAACCATTATAACATATTGGATATACGGAGAATAACCGGCTATGCTGGTGTTTTTGGGTGAGAAGCCTCCGGTGGCAATGGTTCCAAATGCATGGCAGGTGCTTTCAAACAGGTTCATTCCACCAATCAGTAAAAGGATTATCTCAATGATTGTAAGTCCGGTATAGATGGCCAGAAGCCTTTTACCGATGGATTTAACCCGTGGACGGATCTTTTCCTGCAAGGATGATTCCATTACAAACAGGTTGTACCCGCCGATTTTCTGTTGCGGCATTATAATAATAACAAGTACTATAATTCCTATCCCGCCTATCCAGTGGGTTAAGCTTCTCCAAAAAAGGATTGATAAGGGCAAGGTTTCAATGTCCGTCAAAATGGATGCACCGGTAGTGGTAAATCCGGAAACCGATTCAAAAACAGCATCCGTAAACTTGGGAATTGAGCCTGAAATAAGGTAAGGAAGACTGCCTGTTAAACTCATCAATAACCATGAAAGTGTGACTGCCAGATAGGCTTCCCTTCGGTTCATAGGAGACTGTTCATCGTCACCGGAAAGAGCTTTAAGCAAAAGGAATCCGATTAGCAGGGGAGATGCAGATGCAAGTAGAAACGGCAGAGCCGGTTCTTTCATAAAAAAAGCAAGAAGCCCGTTTATTAACAGAAAGATGGAAAGGATTATCAGTATTCGGCTGATAATCCTGAATATAGTTCTGAATCGTAGTGATCTCATGCAGATTCTAATGGCGGTTAGTTTGGCTGCCGCTACAAACGGCAAATAAAATGTGATATCCGTAAAGGCAATATCAATTCAAGGCACCGTGTGATAAAGATTTTATAAAGATTTAATGCTTTGGGCAAAGTGTGCCGTCAGGTTTTATTTGGATATTTTTGCATTTGGTATAAAGCACTGGTTTTATAAGGATGCCGGTACCACAAACTCACGAAATTATGCTTCCTCAGGGTTGCGTTCGTTTATGTCCTGCCTGCGGACATCGCGAACTCGGTATGGATGCCAGCCTGTACCGGAAACTGGAGTTTTTAAAATCCCGTTTGTCCGTATATGCCGGACGTATTGAACCTGTAATAAGCGTTGAGGCTCCGGAGCGCTTCGGATATCGCGATAAGGTAAGCCTGGCTGCACGTTATACGGGGTTTGCATGGGAGTTTGGAGTATTCAGGCACGACGAAATGATAGCCATCCCTCTATGTCCGGTTCATACGTCAAGAATCCGGACAGTGATCGCTCTTCTGGAAAAAGCTCTGCCTCCTGTAACTGATTTTCCGCTGGTCCGGCTGGTGATTTCAGGCCGTCAACTGACATTTATTCTGAAAACCCGCGAAGTTAATGCTCTGGCCGCCATCGGTCCGACCCTTTTTACTGAACTCAATAATGCCGGTATCGAGGGTGTTTGGGTGCATCTGTTTCCTTCGTCCGGGCGTAAGGTTTTTGGAAAAGGGGGCTGGCATCTGGTGTGGGGCAAGGAGTATTCTTCGGATGAAAACGGACTGAGGTATGGTCCCGCAGCCTTTCAGCAGTTGCTACCGTCGCTTGCCTCCCGCGCGCTGGATGAGACAGAGGCGTTTCTCGATCCGAAGCCCGGTATGCTTGTCATCGACTTGTATTGCGGCACAGGCAGCAGCCTGAAACGCTGGGCTGCCCTGAAAGCACTATCGGCAGGAGTGGAGCAGTCTGGAGCGGCTGTGGCAATGGCGCGACAAAATGTACCCGGAGCCATTATTTGGCAGGGGGCCTGTTCACAGCGCATTCCGCAGATCAGGGAATGGACCGGTAGGTTTGATCCGGATGAAATACGTTTACTCTATGCCAATCCGCCAGGGACAGGGCTTGAATCCGAAATTACAGAGTTTATTGTGAGTATATTACGCCCAAAGAGAATTGCATATTTGTCGTGCAACGCCGTAACCCTTTCCAGGGATCTGAAACTGCTGGCAGACGGGTGCTACACGCTTAAACGACTGATTCCGTTTGACTTTTTCCCACAGACCCGTCATGTGGAATGCCTCGCTCTTCTTCAGCTGGATGAAGAATCCGGGAGGTTGTAAGGATTGTCCCACACCCCTTACTTCCAAAATTGCTTTCCCAATAGGTACAGGTAAGGTCGCTTATCGTGATGGAAAAATAAATTACCGCTATCGTCGGCGAAACGTTCAAAATGCTCACCCCCGGCATAGAGCACAATGGTTTGCCCGGTTCGAGCATAGTCCGTTCCGTCTGAAAATTCCGGTATTTCCATTTCCGGAAGTACTTTTTGCGCCATTTTGCCGGCCTCTTTGCCGTGATATTTACGGTAATTGATGGCAGCACGCCGCGAAAAATTTATTGAGGCGATTGCATGCATAGTTAATATATAACCTGACGGGCAGTGGTTGTTTCTTAATTGCCGGTTTAACATTCCCGAAAGGGATAACATTATTGAAGTCGCTGGTACTTTGAACCGAAAGCGGTGTTTCCGGAATCTGGCCGACATGAACCGTTGCCTCTGAATTCCCCGATAGCGGATAATTGAACGTATGGTTATACACGATCTTCTGACGGCAAATTGCTGGAAGCATGTCAGCGAAGGTTTCCCTGCCGGCAGACGTTTTTTACAACTTTCTTCGTATGCTGATTACTGCTATTCAATGTGACTCACCCACAAATCCCGGTGCCTGGAAAAGTGTGGAACCGGTGAACGATAGACCAGGAGGCAAAATGCAGCATCTGAGCTGATAATATTTGAATAATAATCTGGAATGTATACGATATCCGATTTACGGAAAATTCATCAAAAGCATCTCCCGGGTAAGGTTTGAAGTTATTATTCTCCATTTTTATCGTGCGGTTTGGTTTTATTGAATCATTTTTAATCATTCCATGGAATAGAGTTATTTTTACCATCAGGAAAACCTGGCGTTTGGCATCACTCAACCATTTATGCATAAGAATTTTAATTTAGTGCAAATCGATTTCAGCAGCAAGTGCCTTACAGTTCTTTTTATTATCCTGACTGTATCTGAATTGCTTGTTGCACAAGTAAACGGTGGTTTTGTACACGGCGGTATACAGCGAAATTACATACTATATCGGCCGCAGAATCAGCTTCCGGATGAAAAGCTTCCATTGATGATTGTGCTGCACGGTTACACGCAGAGTGCGAATTCCGTTATGCTTTACACGGGTTTTAATCAGGTTGCTGAGGAAAACAGGTTTGTTGTGGCTTATCCTGAAGGCATAAATGCTTCCTGGAATGCAGGCATAATGGGAGGTTCCACGGCCGATGATACGGGTTTTCTCACGACCCTCATAGATACGCTCATAAAAAAGGCCTGGATTGACCCTTCGCGGGTATATGCTTGTGGAATGTCAAACGGCGGTTTTATGAGCTATCGTCTTGCATGTGAGGCCGGTGAACGTTTCGCAGCAATCGGATCTGTGGCTGGAACTATGACTTTTTTATCAGCACAGTCTTGCATGCCAGCAGTTTCAATGCCGGTTGTACATATACATGGTACAGCCGATGTAATTGTTCCTTACGATGGCAATAATGCAATGCATTCGGTAAGTGCTGTTTTAGATTTATGGAAAGGATTCGACTCCTGCCAGAAGGGAACGCCTTCCTTTGTTTTGCACGACGATCATCCCGACAACTCATGGGTTGAACAGTACGACTGGACTGACTGCGCAGGAAATTCGGAGGTCCGGCTCTATAAAGTGGTAAATGGCGGGCACACCTGGCCGGGTGCCGTTGATGTTTCAGGTCTTGGTGTGAGATGGTCTAATTAAACTGGACAGAAATTTGTTAACTTTAAAATTTCTGAACCATGAAAAGATCAAGAAGAACATTTAGTGCTGAGTTCAAGGCCAAAGTTGCTATTGAAGCGATCAAAGAGGTAAAAACCGCATCTGAGTTAGCTCAGATTTACCAGATCCATCCCAATCTGATAGGTCTATGGAAGAAAGATTTCCAAATGAATGCCGCGAAAGTTTTTGATAGTGGCAAAGAAGAGGCCGAACAAATCC